>Ga0315279_10007857_pt1 | contig 13065 bp, 9 predicted proteins | sample YL17G06_20_MG_FD_203694 | JGI IMG/M metagenome (GOLD analysis project Ga0315279, IMG submission 203694) | Sediment microbial communities from Yellowstone Lake, YNP, Wyoming, USA - YL17G06_20 | ecosystem: Environmental > Aquatic > Freshwater > Lake > Sediment | place: USA: Wyoming | collected... | reverse complement strand
CGTGTGAATGCCATCAAAAGAGAGCGGCGGCACATTATCCCGGTAACACATGAAATTACGTACTTTCAACCTAATGGGAATCATTTTCTTTAGCTCTCCAAGAATGACCTTACGTACCCATTTTAGCATAATTAAGAGGATTGCTTATCTACCTCTCCACCTCACGCCCAACCCCTCCCCTTCGCAGAGGGAAGGTGACTTTATAATAGCAAAACCTCTTTTCCCCTCCCTTGATAATTGAGGGGGAGACTGTTATATAAGAGAGTCTTCGCCTCTCTTTGACTCTCCTTACTCTGGATAATAACAGTTAATAAATCGGTAATGCTTTAGAGAAATTGCCCCCTCCTTGAATCGCACTAATCTCGATAGTAGCCAACCTGATTCTCCGAAATAATACGGGGGGTTTAAGAGGGGCTTCGCCCCTCTTTATAAATAACCTTCCCCTTACCAAGGGGAAGGGGACACAGGGGATAGGGTTACCTAACAATGCTATTAAAATCTCGGCTTGACGGTGGAGAGCACCCCCAATTAGAATGAGATAGCATGTTTGAGTTTCTTAGTGACAAGTTAAGCAAGGTATTCTACGGGCTTGGTAACAAGGGCAAGCTCAGCGAAAAGGATGTAGACGACGCCCTGCGCCAGGTGCGGCTAGCCCTACTGGAAGCCGATGTAAACTTCAAGGTGGTAAAGGACTTTACGGTCAGGGTCCGGGAGCGCGCTGTTGGCACCGAGGTGCTGCAAAGCCTGACCCCAGCCCAGCAGATAATCAAAATCGTCAATGAGGAGCTTATTGCTACGCTGGGCGGAACCGAGAGCCATCTGATATCAGCGCCCCGTCCGCCTTCGATAGCTATGCTGGTCGGGCTTCAGGGCTCAGGTAAGACAACGACCGCGGTAAAGCTGGCTCTCCACTTGAAGCACTCAGGCCAGCACCCGCTACTGGTAGCCGCCGATAATCGCCGACCGGCAGCTATAGAGCAGCTAGTGACTCTGGCTAAACAAGTGGATATTCCGGTTCATAGCGAAGACCCGGCTACCAAGGCTGTAGATATCTGTGCTCATGGTCTGAACAAAGCTAAGGAACTGGCCGCTAACTGGGTTATAGTTGACACGGCTGGCCGCATACAAATTGACGAGGTAATGATGCAGGAGCTAGCTGACATCAAGGCGACGATAAACCCGGGCGAGATACTGCTGGTAGTTGACGCCATGACCGGACAGGACGCCGTGCGACTAGCCACCGAGTTTCATTCCCGCCTCAGCCTGACCGGGCTTATTCTAACTAAAATGGACGGGGATGCCCGGGGCGGAGCCGCACTCTCTATCAGGTGGGTGAGCGGTGTGCCAATAAAGTTCATCGGCATTGGCGAGAGAGTCGATGCCTTCGAGCCTTTCCACCCTGACCGGCTGGCATCACGCATCCTGGGCATGGGCGATATGCTGACCTTTATCGAGAAAGCCCAGCAGACCTTAGATGAAGAGCAAGCCAGGGAACTGGAAAGGAAGGTGCGCAGCGCCCGCTTTGATTTGAACGATTTCCTGGCTCAACTAAAGGAAATCAGGAAAATGGGGCCGCTGACGCAACTAATAGAGATGCTACCCGGTCTACCACATTGGGCCAAGCGACTGCCTGACGGCAACGAAGAGAAGCAACTCAAGAAGATTGAGGCTATTATACTGTCAATGACCCCAGAGGAAAGGCGTAACCCGGCTATTCTTGATGGCAGTCGCCGCCGCCGCATCGCTCGCGGCAGCGGCGCTACGCCGCAGGACGTTAATCAACTTCTTAACCGCTTCAATCAAATGCAGAAGCTGATGAAGATGGGTGTTAGCGGTAAACTACCCAAGAATGTGATGGGTATGTTTCACTCAAGGTAATCTCGCAATTTCCGGCTTCGGCTCGGGTGGCGCAGTTTACGCAGCACCTTGGCTTCTATCTGGCGAATTCGCTCCCTGGTCACATTGAATTCCTTACCCACTTCCTCCAAAGTCCGGCTTCGTCCATCCTCCAGACCAAACCTGAGTTGAAGCACACGCCGCTCACGAGGGGTAAGGCTGGACAGCACCTCATCGATTTGTTCTTTCAATAGTTGCCGGGACGCAGCATCTACCGGCGGCAGAGCATTGCGGTCCTCGATGAAGTCGCCAAGGCGACTGTCCTCCTCCTCGCCTATTGGTGATTCCAGCGATATCGGCAACTGTGATACCTTGGCGATTTCCCTGACCTTTTCTGGAGACAACTGCATTTCCTTGGCAATCTCCGCAGGAGTAGGCTCACGTCCACATTCCTGGGCCAGACGGCGGCTTGTTCTCAGCAGCTTGTTAATGGTCTCAACCATGTGAACCGGGATACGAATCGTACGCGCCTGGTCAGCTATGGCTCGGGTAATAGCCTGACGAATCCACCAGGTGGCATAGGTACTGAATTTATAGCCCCTGTGGTAATCGAACTTCTCCACGGCCCTGATTAACCCAATATTCCCCTCCTGAATGAGGTCGAGGAGTGACATGCCCCGCCCGACGTGCTTCTTGGCCACGCTAACCACCAGACGGAGGTTAGCTTCAATAAGATGCTCCTGCGCTACCTCAGCCTCACATTTGATGTTCTCCAGATAAGCATTGAACTCTGACTCATGAGCCTGAACCGACTCAACGAAAGCCGGTTCGGCCACCAACCGCTCCATATCATCCAGTGAAGTACTGTCTCCAATCGCAGCCAAGACTTCCTTCGGTAACAGGCTACTATTCAGCGAGAGGTTGATAATAAGTTGCTCCACTTCAGGTATAGACTTACCCACCTCATGGGCAATAGCCTGAACTAGCTGCTGGTCTATCTCGTTATCGATACGCTCCCGCAATTTAGGGTCAAAGATGCTCTTTATGAAGCTATCGGTAGATGTCAGGTTGAGCTGCTTTTGCAGGACGCGGATAAGTTTAGCGGTCTGACCCAGCTCCTTGAGCATAGCAATCAGGATATCCGTTACCGAAGGGGGCTTGCCATGTTTTTGTGTCCAGTCCCGTGTGACCTCTTTAATGCGTCGGCCCTCCTCCACCTTCTTGGCTAAGACCTTCTCATCATCAGCAGTGAGCAGCCGCACTCTGCCGATTTCATGAAGGTACATACGAACCGGGTCATCCGTTGTCTCCTGCTCTTCCAGCTGTTCCAGAGGCGTTTCCATCTCTAATTCCAGCGGAGCTTCAGCCCCAACCGCCAGCTCTTCGGCTGTAGGCAACCCCTCTTCATCTATGTGCTCAGCGGGTATAAACTCCTCAGAGTTTACATTATCTTCCAAGTCCATTATTCCTCACCTCCCTTGCTCCTGACCTTATCTGACCCCTTTGAGTAAAGACTTCTCCTAGCCTGAGACTTGTTTCTATCCCCTGCTCCTGAAGCGCAACGAGTTCGGCTGCAGAACCCCCCGCCTCGGCAGCCGAGGCTAGTGCCTGTGCTTTCTTTGTCTCCAGACTGCGGAAATACTTTTCCCGTAGCCGCAGGATACACTCGGCATATCTCCGCTCTATTTGAGTCGCACGCAGGCTTTTCCTTACCAGGGAATCAAAGTGCTCAGCGAGAGCACCATCTAGCCTGGCCTTAAGTGACGCTAAGTCGTTGGCCTCGTTATAGACGGCAAAGATTTCACGGTTTCTGGTATCCTCAAAGTATTCCGGCAAAAGGCCCTGGCACTCGGCTTTAAGTTCAAAGTGCTGTACCAATAAGGCAAGACAATTCTCCTCGACCGGGCTTGACCAGATAGGTTGTAAGGCGCGTGCCGTGGCTTCTGCCTTTGGCTCCCTGGCCCTGCGGTCCGGCCTAATCTTGCCCAGCGCCGCTTCCAAATTACGATAACTCACACCCGTCAATGCCGCCAGCTTGTTTAGATAATGGTCCCGTCTTATGTCATCCCTTATCTCAGCAATGATAGGCAGCAGCTTGTCCCCAGCCAGGGACTTACCACTGGCTGCAGCCAGGTCAAGTTTTGACGTAACCGTATTGAAGATGTAGTCAATTACGGGTAAAGCTTCGCTAACCAGTTGTTCCCAGATTCTGCCATCCTCTTTAATCACCTCGTCAGGGTCTTTCCCCTCGGGCAGGATGACTACCTTTACCTCAGCCTCAAGAGTATTCTCATAGTTCACCCCACGCAGCATAGCCTCTCCCCCAGCAGCATCGGCATCGAGAGCTAAAACTACATTTCGGGTTAGCTTCTTTATAGTGTTAATCTGTTTATCAGTCAAGGAGGTGCCCATGGTAGCCACTACATTGGCGAAACCATGCTGATGAGCCATAATGACATCCATATAGCCCTCAACCAGCACGACCATATTCTGCTGTCTGATAGCTGGTTGGGCCAGGTTTATCCCATACAGGCTACTACTCTTATCGAAGATTGGCGTCTGCGGTGAGTTAATATACTTGGGTAGCGACTCATCAAGAACCCTAGCGCCAAAGCCGGTAACACGTCCCCTGGCATCGGTTATCGGGAACATTAACTTATGGCGAAATCGGTCATGGATTTTACCGGCCTCCGTCTCCATTATCAGGCCTGCGGCCAGTAGCTCATCCTCGATATAACCCTTGTCCATAAGGTACCGCTTCAGCGCATCCCAGCCATCCAGGCTATAGCCCAACTGGAAGTCGCCAATAGCCTTCGTTGATAGACCTCGGCTGGACAGGTATCTTCGTGCCTTTTCCCCAGCCGGTGAATTGAGCAGCAAATTATGGAAGTATTGAGCTGCCGCCTGATTGGCCTGATATAACCTTTCCTTCCCCTCAGCTTCCGCCACCGAACGCTTACTGACGGTAATCCCTGCCCTATCCGCCAGAAGACGCAGCGCCTCCCCAAAGCTAACGCCCTGTTTTTTCATGATGAAGGAGAAAGCATCACCGCCAGTACTGCACGCCCCGAAGCAGTGCCAGGTCTGCTGCTCAGGATAGACATAGAAGGACGGGTTCTTTTCACTATGAAACGGGCATAGCCCCCTGAAGGTTCGCCCCGACTTGGTCAAGCGAACATACTCGCTGATAACCTCTACAATATCAGCCCTTTGTTTTACGTCATCTATAACACTCATCTTTGCTATCTGGAGATTATTTACTAACTCCGCTCCCCTACCCGCTCTCCCCTGTCGTATCGGAATTCTGAAAATACTGATACAAAGCATTACTTTAATGACGGGACTGGCTCTGAAGGGGTGCTCCTTCTAGTTTACCACTATCCTGGCGATAAGTTCACTTAAGTACGTGACTAAACGCTCCCAGGCAGCAACGCCAGCTCCTCAGCCAGCCGGAGAGCGTACTGGTCAGTCATACCCGCTATATAGTCGACTACCCTTCGTGCTGTACTATCGCCGTGCACACAGTATTCCACCGGCAGCCTGTGTTCATGTTCATTGAAATAGACATATAGCAGGCGAATAACCTCTCTCGCCCTCTCCGCTTCCTCCTGGGCTGACCGTAAGTTGTACACCCGGTCAAAAAGAAAGTGACGCAGGGTATTGGTTGCCTCGAGGACCTTGGAGTTCATAGTTATCGCCGGGCTGGTCACCCTATCACCACTTCTGACTGCCCAAGAGCACTCGATAATGTCGCACACCATAGTATTGATGCGCTCTGAGCGCGAAAGACCCAATACTGCCGCCGCTGATAGTGGCAAATCTTCCTCAGTAATGACGCCGGCTCTTATCGCATCGTCAATATCGTGGTTGATATAGGCAACGATGTCCGCCAGCTTGCACACTTCCCCCTCCAGGGTATTTACCTTTCCCCAGTCCTGTCCCAGAACCTGCACCCGTGATTTAGAGTGATTAACGATGCCGTCTCTCACCTCCCAGGTAAGATTGAGCCCCCTCCCGTCATTCTCTAAATAATCAACTACTCGCAGGCTTTGCTCATTATGCCGGAACCCTCCGGGACAAAGCTCATTCAGGACGTCCTCACCGACATGACCGAAAGGGGTATGACCCAGGTCATGACCTAAAGCGATGGCCTCGGTCAAATCCTCATTCAGGTTTAGGGCACGGCTTATGGTGCGCGCTATTTGAGAGACCTCCAGCGTATGCGTCAGCCGGGTTACATAGTGGTCACCCAGCGGGGCAATGAAAACCTGCGTCTTGTGCTTGAGACGCCGAAAAGCCTTGGCATGGATAATGCGGTCCCGGTCACGCTGGAAGACAGTACGCACCGGACAAGGCTCTTCCGGCCTTAGCCTGCCCTGCGACCACCTGCTTTTAGCGGCATGGGGAGAAAGCCCCTCCTCCCGTTCTTCGGTCATCTGCCGGATATTCAGCCGACCAATCATTTACGACCAAGTCTCTCCTCTGCCTTGGCAATTATCTCTCTGGTAGTGCCAATCATATCGGGACTTACTGAGACCGAGGTAATTCCCCACTCTACCAGCTTTTCCGTAAGTTCAGGATATACCGATGGTGCCTGCCCGCAAATAGAAGAAGTTATCCCCATGCTCTTGGCTACTTTAATAGCCCTTTCCAGACTCATCAGCACGGCCTCGTCCCGTTCGTCAAACACATCCCGCAGTTTTTCGCTATCCCGGTCAACCCCCAGGGTAAGCTGGGTCAGGTCATTGGAGCCAATGGATATACCATCAATGCCCACTTCAATAAATTTATCCATAAGAAAGATGTTAGACGGAACCTCAACCATCATCCAAAGTTTAAAATCGGGGGAACGCTTCAACCCCTGAGATTCCATAAACTCCTTAACGTCTCTCAACCCATTAACAGTTCGGACAAAAGGAATCATGACCCACAGATTACGGTGTTTCTTCCTCACCCTTTTTACCGCCTCAATCTCCAGCTTAAATACATCCGGCTCTCTCAGGTAACGAATGGCGCCTCGGTAACCGAGCATAGGATTCTCTTCAACCTCTTCATATTCCTGTCCACCGCTGAGTTCTCTGTATTCGTTAGTCTTGAAATCAGTGAACCGGTAGACTACCGGGCGCGGGTCAAAGGCTTTAGCAAAGGCATTGATACCCTTGTAGAGCTTATCCATGAACTCATTGGCCCGGTTCTGGCTAATCATATAACGGGGATGTTGTCCAATCTGGCCAATAATGAATTCAGCCCGGAGCAGTCCCACACCATCCACATTACGCGCCGCCACCGTTGCCGCCAGCTCGGGTTGAGCTAGATTGACATAAACCCTGGTCTTGGTCTTTATTTGCTCCTTCAGAACATCAGCAATAATCGCCATTTTCTCCTTAGCCACTTTGCCTTTGTAGACCTTACCTCGGGAGCCGTCTACCGTGACTATCTGGCCATCAGTGAGAGTGGTGGTCGCCGTCTCGGTACCAACAACGCAGGGGGTACCCAGCTCCCGACTAACGATGGCGGCGTGCGAGGTTCTACCGCCCCGGTCAGTCACAATAGCCACCGCTCGTTTCATCGCCGGGACAAAGTCCGGGGTGGTTATTTCGGCAACGAGAATGTCCCCTTCTTTCACCCTGTCAATTTGAGAGGCATCAGATACTATTTTGACTGGTCCTGATGCCATACCTGGACTGGCGGATGCCCCGGTGAGGAGTACCGGTGCCTTAATCTCAGGGGAGACCTCGGCCATTTCCGAGATAGTGGTTACCGGGCGGGTTTGAACGATATATATTTTTTTATTCTCCTTGGCCCATTCGATATCCTGAGGGAATTGATAATGTGCCTCTAGCTGTTTTCCGAGCTCAGCTATGTGTATTATGTCTTCATCTGATATTTTCTGTCGGGTTCGACTTGAACGCGACAGCGGCACCTGAATATTAGCCTCCTTACCACCGCCATCTGGATTCCTGACCAGCTTCCACTCCTGCTTACCTATTTTCTTATCAGTAATTGCCAGTCGCTCTTTGTCTATGATATAGAGGTCAGGCGTTACTTCTCCTGAGACAATAGCCTCACCGAGGCCATATACCGCCTCAATAATAATCTTGCTTTGGTCACTGGTCACCGGCTCCAGGGTGAACATAACTCCAGCGGCCTCAGATTGAACCATCTTCTGCACCGGGACAGCGATACCCACTTTAAAATGCTCGAAACCTTGCTGCACACGGTAAAAAACAGCCCGTGCTTCAAAGAGAGACGCCCAGCATCCTTGCACCGCCGTCACCACCTCTGCCTCACCCTCCACATTGAGGAAGGTGCGTTGCTGTCCGGCAAAGGAGGCGGTGGGCAGGTCTTCAGCAGTGGCTGAGGAGCGAACCGCCACCAACCCCCGGCCCATCTCGACATAGGCTTTCTTAATCTCACGAGCTAATTCAGGGGGCATGGGGGCATCCAGAATTACTTGCCTAACTTGGGCGGCAATTCGTTGCAGCTGCTGACTGTCGCCCGTGTCTAGTGGCTTGAGCAAATCGCGCATCTTCTCCACCAGCCCGGACCCGCGTATGAAATCATAGTAAGCAGCCGCAGTGACAATGAAGCCGGGCGGGACGGGTATTTGGGCTCTGGTCATCTCACCCAGATTGGCACCCTTCCCACCAACGAGAGGTATGTCTTCTTTGGTGACATCATTAAACGAGACAATGAACTTTGGCTTTTTCGTCATGTCGCCTCCTCCTACTTAATATTAAGAATGTTCCTTGGTTTGAGCCATATTATACCACAATGAACCGATTTCACTAAAGCTTATCAACGGCAAGTGCCAGTAACCGGAAGGCATGACACTGCCCTAACCTCGCCTTATCGCTTGACCGAGACACACCATTACAGTAAGATTACCCTGTCCTTCGTGGGCGAGAGGCCGAAACCGCCTACAATGACCCAACATTCTTTTTGCGGAGGTGTATAGAAATAGCATTAACTTCTGAAGAAGTTAAGCAGCTCGCCCTGAAAGAAGGTGCGGAGCTGGTGGGGATTACTGCCGCAGACACCTTCCCACCATCGGTACCACCCCGCCCTCCACAGCGACTGCTCCCCAAGGCGAGGTCGGTGGTCGTCTACGGCATACCTATGCTTCTGGGGTCAATCTCAAGCAACCCCAGGGTGGCTACAGCACACACCAAGACTGTCTACCACGAACTAGACCGTATCAGCTATCAGGTCGGCAGGCTGCTGGAGCGAGAAGGATACCGTGCCGCCACCGTAGGTGCCTTCGGCCCTACAGAGATGAGCAAGGAAACCAGAGGGCTGGTGGGCGACCTCTCCTTCCGACACGCAGCAGTAGCTGCCGGGCTGGGAGTTTGGAGCCGCTGCCGCATAGTGCTCAATGCTAAATGGGGCCCCCGGGTGAGATATGCCGCCGTGGTTACCGATGCTCCTCTAGCCGCTGATTCCCCGCTGGAGCAGGAACTCTGCAGCGATTGCGACTTGTGCATTACTGCCTGCCCGGTGGGTGCCCTGTCTCCAGACGGGACAGTGAATACCATAAAATGCCTGCTACACCTCCAGCCGTACGGCCAGCCGGGACTCACCAGGTTTCTCCGTGACTTAGTGGCTAAACCGGTTGAGGAGCAGCAGCAAGCACTCAGAGAGCCCCTGTTCTGGGGACTATATCAGCACCTAGCCCACGGCATCGACTATGAGTGCTCGGCATGCCTGGAAGCCTGCCCCGTTGGGCTGTAAGCAAGGCATAGACAGAAATGATAGCGATTCCTTTACCGTCCTCTTAAGTAGTAAGGAGGAACCACAAAATGGGGAGACTTGACGGGAAAGTAGCCGTAATAACCGGAGCCGGCTCTGGCATTGGCAGAGAGACGGCCCTATTGTTTGCCAGGGAGGGGGCCAAAATAGTTGTGGCTGATTATGCGTCCGAGGCCGGTGAGGCAACAGTGCGTCAGATTGGAGAAAAAGGCGGCGACGCGTTATTCATCAAGACAGATGTGTCTCAGGCAAGCGATGTCGAGCGAATGGTCAAGGCAACAGTAGAAAAATACGGCCGAATTGATATTCTGTACAATAATGCCGGGGTACTGGGCGAGGTGGCCTTTGTTGGTGACGCCACCGAGGATGATTGGGACCGTCTTATGTCAATTAACCTTAAAGGCACGTTTCTGTGCTCAAAATATGCTGTTCGTGAGATGATAAAGGGTGGCAGTGGAGTGATAGTAAACACTGCCTCGGCCATGGGCTTTGTCGGTCTTCCCGGTAACGCTGCCTATAGTGCCGCCAAAGGCGGGATTATTCAACTCACCAGAACCATGGCGCTGGAGTACGCCTCCAGTAACATCAGAGTTAATTGCCTATGTGCCGGCTGGGTTGATACCCCCATGAACTTGAAACTTGGAGAACGCATTATCAACTGGACAGTGAGAGAGACACCGATGAAGCGATGGGCCAAGCCAGAAGAGATAGCTCAAGCCGCTCTTTACCTCGCCTCAGATGAGTCATCCTTCGTCACCGGCGCCGCACTGGTCATTGATGGCGGCTGGACGGCCAAATGACGGCAGTTTTCAAACTCTTATTATTTCACCCCTGATTTCGTCGTCGATGGTCAATAGCCCAAAGGAGTCCCTGCCTCGACCTGGATTGAACAAAAGGCTGCCCCGGATAACCGCATTATATGGCTCATGGGAATGGCCGTAAATGATAATACTTACGTCACCAAACATCTCCCTTACCCTTTTGGCTATTCCCCGCGGCCCTCCCGAACCGTGTGTCAGTCCGACCTTTTTCCCATTGACCTCGAACAAATCCTCGGGCGGCAGCACTCTCTTAAGTTCAACCGAGTCCATATTGCCGTGAACGGCTTTAACCTCGCCCAACTTCCTGAGCCCGTCAAGCACAACCACTTCCGTGAAATCCCCGGCATGTATGATAAGGTCTACCTCAGCTAGAGCCCTCAGAATTGGGGCCGGCATGTCGCCGAGCCCCTTGACATGAGTATCAGATATGACGCCAATTTTCAACTTGATGCTCCCTGGTAGTTATGCCATGAATGTGAACCGTCCGACTTCAGCTTCCCACAAGCTTCTGATAAAGGTCGAGGTACGCCCGGGCGGAGCGCTCCCAGGAGAAGTCGGCCGCCATAGCGTTCTCCATCAAGGTCGTCCACTCCTCCTTGCGGCAGAAAAGCGCCAATGCCCGTTCCACAGCCCCTAATAGGTCAAGAACCTCGTAGGCTCCAAAGACAAAGCCGTTCCCCCTCCCTGTCTTCGGGTCGAACTCCTCGACCGTATCCCTTAAGCCCCCGGTGGCCCTGACAACAGGGATTGTTCCGTACCTGAGGCTATAGAGCTGGGTGAGGCCACCCGGCTCGTAGCGGGAAGGCATGAGGAACATATCGGACCCCGCTATAACCTTGTGGGCCACGGACTCCTCAAAGGCAATCTGTACGCCCGCCCTTCCCGGGTATCGCACGGGTGCCCCACTGAAAAACTCCTGGTACCACCTCTCTCCCGTCCCGAGGAGGACGAACTGGAGATTTCGAGAAAGTAGCTTGCCCAGTGCCTTCTCCAAAAGGTCGAAACCCTTTTGCGCCGCCAGGCGCGAGACCATCCCAATTATAGGAACGTTGGGATTCTCAGGAAGGCCGAGACTCCGCTGGAGGTCAGCCTTACAGACCTTCTTCCCGGCAAGATTCTTGGCACTATAGGTTTTGGCGATGAACGAATCGGTCTCTGGATTCCAGACGCCGTAATCAGCACCGTTGAGAATACCTACCAGACTGGCCGCCCGCTCCCGGAAGACCCCCTCCAGCCCAAAGCCCTGCTCAGCGGTCTTAATCTCCTCGGCATATGTAGGACTTACCGTCGTAATGGCATCGGCGAAGACGAGTCCCCCTTTGAGGAAGTTGATTTTCCCGTAAAACTCTAGATAGCGTGGGGTGAAAAAGCCCCAGTCAAGGTTTAAGAGGTGCCAGTCCCAGTGCCAGAAAAGGCCCTGATACCCTAGGTTGTGGATGGTGAAAACAGTCTTTACCGAGGAAAGCTCCGGATAAAGATGGGGTTGAGCCTTAAGGAAGGCAACGGCCAGGGCCGACTGCCAGTCGTGGGCATGAAGAATCTGAGGCGGAGCGAGCTTCAAGACCTCGAGTATGGCCCGGGCGAAAAAGATGAACCGCTCGGCGTTGTCGGGGTAATCCCCGTCCGGGGTGCCGTACAGGTAATCCCGGTCGAAGTACCGGTCGGCACGGATAAGGTAAACGGGGATAGCACTCCCTGTCTTTGCCTTCAAAATGACCCCTTCCTCCCTGCGATTGGAAACGGGGACAGTAAAGCGAACCCCGGTATCCTCCAGCGGAAAGCCGCCACGAAAGACAGCCCGGTACGCGGGCATGATAAGGGAGACCCGAAGCCCAAGCCGTTCCAAGGCTCCGGGCAAGGAGCCCAGCACATCGCTAAGACCGCCGGTCTTGGCGAAGGGGGCAATCTCCGGCGAGGCCATAGCAATATGTAAGGCTGGAGCCTTGAGCAGCGTCTAGTTTTAGCGCACCATTCCGAAGCCATCTTCCCTAACACGCTATTATAGCTTTTTAGTTGAAATAGTAAAACGCGGTTTGATATAATGTGAGAACAAGGATACTATGTACCTAGTGTGGGAACACTGAGGATGGTGGTTGCCGTGAACAAGGTGCTAGCGATACTAATGGCCGGAGGAGCCGGGGAGAGGCTGCAACCTTTAACCAGGGAGCGGGCTAAGTCGGCCGTTCCCTTCGGAGGCAAATTCCGGCTCATCGATTTCACGCTGAGCAATTGCGTCAACTCAGGCGTCCGCCAGGTTTTCGTTCTCACGCAGTACCGGTCGAGCTCGTTGCACAGGCACATCCAGGAGGGCTGGGGTATCTCCAGCTCAGGGTTAGGAGACTACATATACTGTATGCCAGCTCAGCAGAAACTGGGGGCAGATTGGTACCGTGGTACGGCTGATGCGGTACGGCAGAACCTTGACTTGATTCGGGGAAAGGACGTTGAGCATATTCTGGTTCTCTCTGGCGACCACGTTTATAAAATGAACTACCTTCAGATGGTGGCCTATCACAAGATGAAGAACACGGGTCTGACAATATCCGCCATCAGGGTAAGAAAAGAGGAGGCTGCCAATAAGCTTGGAGTACTCGAAGCGGATCAAGACTATAGGCTGGTTGGGTTCGAGGAAAAACCAGCACAGCCAAAGACAATTGCC
>Ga0315279_10007856_pt1 | contig 13067 bp, 15 predicted proteins | sample YL17G06_20_MG_FD_203694 | JGI IMG/M metagenome (GOLD analysis project Ga0315279, IMG submission 203694) | Sediment microbial communities from Yellowstone Lake, YNP, Wyoming, USA - YL17G06_20 | ecosystem: Environmental > Aquatic > Freshwater > Lake > Sediment | place: USA: Wyoming | collected... | reverse complement strand
TTCAAGGATGCGTTTGCCTATCCCGGGTTTGTGCAGGCTTACGTGAGACCTTTGTTCTGTGAGGGGAAGGGTCCGTTCCGCTGGGCTAGCCTTGTGGGGAGCAGGGAGGACATCTACAAGCTGGATGAAGTTATCCTTAGAGAGTTCAGTTACGATGTCGGGTTGTGCAGGTGGATACGCAAAGCGAAAGAAATGGTGAAGTTTCAAGGCTTGCCCTCACGAGTTTGCTGGCTCGGCTATGGAGAACGGGCAAGATTCGGCAAGATCATCAACGACATGGTGGGATCTGGCGAGCTCAGTGGTCCTGTTTGGATTGGGAGGGATCACTTGGACGGTGGGAGTGTGGCTTCGCCTAACCGGGAAACGGAAGGCATGAAGGATGGAAGCGATGCTGTAGCTGATTGGCCGATTCTGAACGCGCTTGTTAACGCGGTTGGAGGGGCTACATGGGTTAGTGTGCATCACGGCGGCGGAGTAGGAATAGGCTACAGTATACATGCGGGCATGTGTTTAGTGGCGGACGGCACAAAAGAAGCGGAAAAGCGCATAGTAACAGTGCTGACAACTGACCCGGGAACAGCTGTCGTGAGACACGCGGATGCAGGTTATGAAAAAGCACAGAAAATGGCAAAACAAAAACACATCAAAATGCCTATGCTGAAGTGATAGTTGATTGTTGGCTAAAGAAAGTGTTTAATAATATTCACCAGAGTATAAACTGAGGCTTACTATGACTTTATGCGTCTGTATTAAAGGGAAAGATGGAATGGTCCTGGCGTCTGACAGTAGAGGAACATTCGGAGATCCAAGAGCGGTAACTGCCCAAAATGATAACATGAAAAAACTGTACCACGTCTCCAAGTATGTTGGCGTTATTTTGGCTGGGAGTGGCGAACTTGGAGCCATGGTAATGAACGAGATTTCCGAAAAGATTCGTTCTTGCAACATTGAAGGTGTCACGCCTATCATGAATGAAATAAGAAGAGTACTTATTCAACGGTATCAAGAATGGTTCGCAGGCTACCAAGTCATGCCCGTTCCAGGTAATCCCAATCCTGTCCGTCCAACACTCGTTGTGTTGATAGGTGGATACGAAGTAGATAGTGCAGGAAAGCCCACAATTCAAAAGATCTATAGTCTAAATTGTCACCTCAATTTCGCGCCAATGCTTCATGATTATGGTTTTGCAATTGAAGGAGTCGCACAATATGCTCTTTATCTTCTTAATAGGCTTTATACACCTGAGTCAAACGTTGATAGACTCCTGCCGTTGGCAGCATATGTTATATCGGAAACAGCAAGCCAAGATGGAAAAGTGGGTGGGCCAATCCAGATGGTCAAGATTACTTCTGATGGTGGCGGAGTTACACTAAATCCAGAAGACATAAATAATATTGTTTCCTCAAATACTGATAGAAGCAAGAAGCTCAGATCCATGTTCTTTGGCGAGTAGTATGTCTGAGAATGAAATCAAAGTGGTAAAATCGCCGACCGTCCCCACACCTGGAGTAGATGAGAACTTGGCTGTGGTTGAAAACAAGGTAGTATACTACATTCGGCTCAATAACGGAATGGTCGTGACGAGTCCAGAAGATTTTCCAAATGGCTTGGAAACTGAGGCAACTGTAGAACCTGAGCAACCAGAAGATTGAAGTTGCCGCTTGAGCAACTGATGGTTTCTGCAAAAGCACATTCTGATTGCATTAGAAGTGACTTGAATCGATTCAATGCATATTGGTTTAGTCTGTCATCCAAACCCGAAGACTTGGCATAGAAGTCCTTAACTGATGCAGGCGGCAACGGATGGCGAAACATAAAAAGCGAAAGCCCCACTAAATCACACTTGGTGATCTTTGTCATGGAACACGTTGCCGCCTGTGGGATCTGCTGCGATGTCTGCACATTACACAAGAAGCTAGGTTGTGTCTGCAGTTCAGGAATAGAAGAAATAGCGAAACAAAAAGTCAGCACGAAATGGGGTGGCAGGGTGTGCTCTGTCTGGTTTTGGATTGTGCGGTGAAGCGTGGTGTTGTCTATTGCATGCGTGACTGTAAAGAGTTTCCATGCCAAAAATACTATGAATGGTGCTTCCCATACGGTAAAGGCTATTTGGATATGCACGTCAGTAGAAGAAAGGAGCAGAAATAGTGTCAGAAGCTTCAAAATGGGTCAAAACTGCCAAAGTCATCGTCTTCGGCATGGATGATCTGAAGCCCGAAGAAGCAGCTTTGTGGAAGAACCCAATAACGCTCCACACACTTAACACTCACCACATTAAACCTGAAAGACTAATCACAGCATGCAGCGAAGCAAGCAAAACGAAAGCCAACAACCTAGCCAAGCAGTGGGTCAGCGAATCCATGGTCAAAGAACCGTCGTTCGAGGACGTTGCCAAGTCTGCATGCATCTACCTTGCATTTAAGCAAATAATCAAAGAGGAAAATGCGGATGCCGTTTACGTGCCATGGTGCGGCGTTTTCACCAAACCCCTCCAAGCCAAGCTATGTTATGCACTAGCAAGGCTGGCTGATGAAGGCATCCCTTCAGGCTGCTGGAGAGGCGAAAACCTCTTGCCACTGCTAATACTGCACGCTGTAACGCGCAAACCTGTCTTCGTCTGCGAAAGCCACAGAAAAAGAGAAAACACTATTGAGCTTCGTCATTGCTTCGCTCCAACAAAACTATCCGAAACCAAACCAGTCCTCCGTCCGTGGCGAAGCATGTCCCACACCGTAACCGCCTACTGCCAACTCCCCAAAGGCACAGCCACGCTAGTTAACAGCGGAATCGGCGACAAAATCCTCATAACCAAACCCCAAATCACCGACTGCAAAGACCTGGAAGGCGACAACTGCCGCATAACCATCTACGCCGCACTAGAAAACCCAGACGACATCCACAAACTCCAAAGCCGAGAATTCGCCCTCGTCTACGGCGACCACACTAAACAGGCAAAGGAAGTAGCCAAATACCTCGGAATACAGGTCCTCTAGGCACCGCCTATCGCATTCCACATGTTAGGATTTGGGGTGGAATTGGGGTTAATTCTGAAAAACGATTTAATAAGCGCATGACTTGCTGCTTTTCATGGTGATGTAAAAAAATGAGAACAAGCTTGAAGATAGCATCAGTAGCTACAGTGTTGTTCTTGGCTCTGGGCGCTGTGGTCTTCGTGTACGCTAACTCGCAGAACAACCTCAACACTACCGCTTCTGAGCAACAACAGATCAGCATGCAGAACATGCAAGCCCTCTTCGAATCAGACAACTGCACTGCACATGGTCACATGGACCACAGAGGACAAATGCGGGGAGATGACTTTCCTTGGACTGGATCGTTCCTAGAGAATGCCACGCTTTCGACGGTTCAGGGAACCGTAGTCTCAGAGGTTAAAGGCATGCTCATCATGAACACTGATACAGGTCAAATCCGAGTCATGCTACCCAAAGAATGGACTCTAGACAACGAAGTCGTGGGCAGGGTCACATTGTTCAACGGCACGTTCGCGAGCCCAGGACAGAGCGTAACTATCAAAGTACTGGAAAGCACAGTGTTCAGCAACGCAAACTTCAGCATCAACATCATGATGGGCTACGAAGCAATCAACGCAACAGGCACACACGCGTACGCGGTACTGCCCTTCAACATACAACCCAGCAGCTAAATCACCCTCTCCTTTTTTTGTTGAAATCAACAACAAAACCCTTAATGTGCACAATCAAGACACTTGCTGCTCTTCGCACAGTTTTGCTCCGAATCAATGGCATTTCGTCAAGTGCATGCTGATAGGCTTACCGCAATAAACGCCAAACTAACGCGTTTGCTTGCTCTTATTGCTAACCCATCGGTCAGTCAAAACCGTCACAGCAACCACAATCGCAATCATCCCAATTCCAAAAAGAACATCCAAAAACAACTCCAACGGATAAGCAACCTTATCCTCTGTAACCGTGTTAACCATCCGCCAAGCAAGCGGAAACCCATAATACTTATTCTCCGGAATATGCACAAAACCAGGCTCATTCTCAACAAGCCCACTGCCGAAACCCACAAAAAAACCGACAACCACAACAATCGCAACCAAAGTCAACCGTTTCACTCTAACCGCTAACCCCTAATCTATCTAAGAAGTCAAACTCCGCTAACATAAAACTTTTGCCCACACGCAAATTGTCCAATAAAGAAATTAATATCCAAGACAAATCTACAGACGATCCAGTCCATATGCTCCCACGATAAACCTGCAGAAAACACATCCAAGATATCGTAGTAGAGATCTAATGCAACCCTATATAGGTTCAGCGTACTTTTGGCGCTGTTTTCAGCCAATACGGACCCTACCCCATAGGTATTGTCCGAAAACCCGACCCTTCTAGGGCACCCTACGCTTTTGGCACCTCCTCCCCCCTAGGTTTTTCAGAACCAGTTCTGCAAACCTCCGTGCCTCCCTGTATATAGAGGGGCTAAACAGCGTCCGACGAGCAAAGGTTTAGCACTTACACCTTAACAATCTTGTATCCAGAAGCCTTCCGAAGCCTATTCATGATCGCCAAACCCAACCCCTCGGCAGGCACACCTTCAGCAACAATTACATCAACATCCTCAGCATCAAACTCTCTCAAAAGTCCAAACAAACTCTTCGCAACCACAGTCAAATCCCTTCGGCTACCCAATGTCTTCACAACATCAGCCTCATAATGGTCAACAGTTTCATCCGTCCCAAGGACGCCGACCTTCTTGCCTTGTGCCCTATAGGAATCAATCAGCTCGTTCACCTTGCTTACAACGGCTCTGACCTCGCCCTCAACCAACACCATGTCCGCGTTAGGCGCATAATGTTTATGCTTAACACCAGGCGAACGAGCCTTCTCAACAGGCAAAGCATGATCCGCAACCACAACAGGATTGAGCTCCACCGTTCCCAGAGCTTTCACTAGTTCCTCATAAGGAATCCCACCTGGACGCAGAACCTGCGGCGGATCAACCGTCAAATCCAAAACCGTCGACTCCACACCAATCCTAGTAGGTCCACCATCCAAAACCGCGTCAATGCGCCCACCCAAATCATCCAGAACATGCTTAGCCGAAGTCGGACTGGGTTTGCCTGCAAGGTTCGCACTCGGCGCAGCAATCGGACAACCACTCTCTCTGATCAGAGCCAAAGCAACATTATGCTTAGGCATCCTAATTGCTATCGTGTCCAAACCTGCCACAGTCACGTCTGGCACAACAGACGAGCGCTTAAAAATTAACGTTAACGGTCCAGGCCAAAACCGCTTCATAAGCACTCCAGCCTTAGAAGGAATCTCTTTCGCCAATCTACAGACATCATTCGCGTCGCATACATGCACTATCGGTGGATTGTCGAGCGGACGTTTCTTGGCTTCAAAAACGCTTAAAACCGCTTCAGCATCCAGTGCGTTAGCCCCCAAACCATAGACAGTCTCAGTTGGAAAAGCCACTAAACCGCCCTTCCTTATGAATCCCGCTACTATCCTAATCTTCTGCAAATCTGGCTCTTGCGGATCAACCGTCAGCAACAGAGTTTTCTTCATTTCTCAGTCTTTGGAGAATTAGAGCTATGCCTCATTTAAACTTCATCAGAAAGTGACGCTAGAAAAGAAACGGTTTCAGCTTGCTACACGACGTAGTAGTCGATTACCTTTTTGATGCTTTTTGGTGGAACCTGCCTCATTGCAAGTTGCTTCAGTATCTTTATCATCTGAGGTTGAAAACGTGCAATATCGGTTAAAGAAACCAAACCTACGAGGCGTTTGCCCTCAACCACAGGCAGCTTTTTGATCTTCATTTGGAACATCATCTTCACCGCCTCTTCCAACTCCATCTTAGGCTCAACAACAACCAAAGGACTAGTCATAATTTCCTTGACCTTGATCTTGCTTGCATTCTTCCCCTCTGCAACCACCCTCTTTAGGAGGTCTCTTTCAGTCAATATGCCCATGGCTTTTCCTCTACCAATCGCTATTAAGCAGCCTATCTCAAATTTGTTCATAATCTCTGCTGCCTCTTTAACCGTGGAATCCTCGTCCAAGGTGATGACTTCTCTAACCATGACATCCTCAACTTTCAGTGACAAGCCGCTCTCTTCGTGTTCTCTTTGTTCTTGATGAGTCAATAAAATCACCAACTCCTCTATTGTCGCTAGATCTAGTATAAAAGCTGGTGTGCAGAATTTTTCTTTCACATACGCCATAGCTCACGGGCAACAGATTCAACATGCTTGCTGACAGGGATCTTAGCACGCTCAAACTTCTCTCTAGGTTTAGAAAATGGCCGTGTTGCATCAATTCCCACTTTGCTGGTCAAACCGGTTTCCTGATTGGCCGAAGAGTCCAATGTGGAACCGCGAACGCCCTCTATGACCAACAAGTCTTCGCTGGCTTGAAAACGAGTCGCAATTGCCCACTCAACATCAGAAGCATCAAACACGTTGATATCCTGATCCACAACCACAACATGCTTCACGCTCGGATGCGCCGCAAAAGCCGCCAACAAAGCATTTTTTCCATCACCATCAACCTGCTTTTCAATAGATATCAACGCATGAAGCCAACCGCAGCCACCAGCCGAGAGATTAACCGCATAAACGTTGGGCACCACCTTCGAAACGTTCTCCCAGATCAGAACCTCATGAGGTAGTCCCATCAAAAGCTTATGCTCAGCTCCAGCTGGCAACAAGCTCTCATACACGTAATCCTGTCGATGCATGATACCCACAACCTCCACGACAGGCTGCTTACGCTGAACATCATAAGTTCCAGTAATATCCACAAACGGTCCCTCAACAACCTCTTTCGACACAGAAATCCTACCCTCCAAAACCAACTCAGCCTCCGCTGGTGCACAAGCATCAACATGCTCACACTCAACTAAACGCAAACCATCATTTAGCAAAGCATTTGCGACATCAAACTCGTTCACTCCAAAAGGAACAGGCGACGAAGCTGACAACAAAACCGCCGGATGAACACCAACAGAAATGGCAACATCTAAATCCTTACCAGCTTCCTTTGCCATATTCCACAACTTGAAAAGATGTCGCGGGACTAAGCGAATCGCCAAATGCCTCTCGTCCAAAACCTGCAAGCGATGAACCGACAGATTCTCGATGCTTCCATCAACGCTTCTAGCATGCACAACACCTGAAGTGATGTATGGGCCAGCATCACGCTCAAAATGCGTTAAAATTGGGGCCTTCAACAAGTCAACTTTCTTTTCTGAACATTCCTTCACGCTTCCATCCTTGACAATTTTCGGCTTTTTAGGCGAACGCCAAGCCCACAACAACCTACGATAAAGTCCATCCTGACCAACGTTCAGAGCTGCACACAACCTCTTCCGAGTCCCACAGACATTAGCAACCACATTTACACCAGAATCTTTCACTTTGTCAAATGACAAAATCGGGCCTTCATTGTCAAAACTCCTCATCAAATGCGAAATCTCAAAACGAGTCGACAATGGATCTTTGATGTGTAAGACTTCTTTTTCCTTCTCCATTTGCTTGAGAAAACCTCTTAGACTCATGCTACGGTCTCCTCCTTTTGTGCTTCAGCTTCGGCATTAACAACTTTCTCTATCAACCTCTTGAAAATCGACTGCGCCTGCATCTCGTTAGCCGTCTCCAAATAGATCGAAACCAACGCTATTTTTTCCTTTCTTGCAGCAACCTGCTCAGCGAACATGCGAGCAGAAATCGCGTTTCTGTCACCTACAAGAACAGATGACGCAGGCAATCCCGGCGTGTCTCTGGGCTTTGGAACGGCAATCGCTAGCGTCCCCAGTTTGTCTTCTTTCTCGCTCAACAGGATCAAGCAGGAATTCTTGGTTTCCATGTAGACTGCCAGAAAACGCATGTTCTGCTCAATCAACTCGTCCTTAACGATTTTTGCACGTTCCATCCTGCGAAGTCTCCATTGCTTATTTATAGCTTCATGTATTCACTATTTATCACTTTCAAAAAGGCGACCCAACTAGATGGCTGAAAACCGAGCACAACAAATCCTGAAGATACTGCAAGAAAACTTTACAATGCCAAAATGGATCACAAAAACCGATGACCCATTCAAAACGTTAATCGTAACCATAATTTCACAAAACACCGCTGACAGAAACACCGCAAAAGCCTTCGAAAGCCTTTCGAACAAATTCAAAATAACCCCCGAAGTACTGGCGAACGCCCAGACAAGCCAAATCGAACAATCCCTAAAAGTAGCAGGACTCTACCGAAACAAAGCCAAGGCAATAAAAAATATCTCAAGAATAATCCTCGAAAAATACCACGGAATCCTAACACCAATCTTGTCACTGCCTCTCGAAGGAGCAAGAAAAACACTCATGCAGCTTCCAGGAGTAGGACCAAAAACAGCCGATGTCGTACTCCTCTTCTGCGCACAGAAACCCACAATTCCAGTTGACACACACGTTTACCGCGTATCAAAACGACTAGGCTTGGCATCTATCGAAGGCGACTATGAAACAGTTCGCGTTTCCCTTCAAGCACTCTACGATCCGAAAGACTATTTGGCAATTCATGTGTTGCTGATTCAGCACGGCAGAAACTACTGCAAAGCCAGAAACCCGTTGTGCAAACGATGCCCGATGAACGAGCTTTGCCCATCAAGAAACGTGTGTGATAAACGTGACTGAGCTAAACCAAAGAGTTGCAGAATACTTTCCATACACAGAAGTCAGGCCTCACCAAGGCGAGTTCATCAAAACGATTTTCGAAGCCGTTGAAGAAGGCCGTTCTGTTCTCGTTGAGGGGAGCAACGGTTTAGGAAAAACAGTCGCGGCGCTAACAGCGTGCCTCCCCACGGCTGCAGATAAGAAGTTCAAAATACTATACGTTGCGAGAACACATCGCCAGCATGAACGAGTAATCGAAGAATTGAAGGCAATTTCAAAGAAAAGCCACGTTTCCGGCATCTCCGTTCGCGGACGCCATGAGATGTGTCTCAACGATCTCGTGACTAGGCATGACTTGGACGCGCGTGCAGTTATGGAAATCTGCGAAATGTTAAAAGCCAAGGATAAGTGCCCCTACTTCCATAGCATAGAAGAAAGAGAGGATGAGTATTCCGACCTTCAGCATCAGCTGACTCTCCATCCATGCACGGCTTCGGAGATTCAGAGAATCTGCCGAAGAAGAGGCTTCTGCCCATATGAGCTTGCAAAATCTTCACTGGCAGACGTGAACGTTGTAGCACTGAGCTATCTTTACGTGTTCGACCCTGTGATCCGAGGTCCTTTTCTGAGAACGTTGGAAACCCCCTTATCGAAGACGATCCTGATCATCGATGAGGCGCACAACCTTCCTGAAACCGCCGTGGACATCGCAAGCAGCAGACTGTCACTTTTCGCCATAAAACAGGCAGAATCTGAAGCCAAGAAGTTCGAGCACAAAGACATCGCAGATTTCGCGAAGATTGTTAGAGAACAGGTCGAAGATATGGCTGGAAAAATCACTAAGGAAGCCACAGTGAATCCAGAATATCTGATAGATTTTGTCAAGGAAAAAGCCGGCGTGGATGAACCTCAGACATTTTTTGAGCATTTGCATGACACTGGAGTTTTGATCAAACGCGGCTTGCTCGCTGATGGGAAATACCCGCGTTCTTTCATTCATGTCATGGGTTATTTTCTGCTCAAATGGTTGGAAACCTCCAAAGACGAATCATTCGTGAATGTGGTAAGTAAGTACACATCGAAGCAGGGTGCGTCCACAGCGAGGCTGGAAATAGTTGCTCTGGATCCCTCGAAAATCACTGCGTCTGTGTTCTCGCAAGTCTATTCGACTGTCGTCATGTCCGGAACACTCCAGCCGTTAGAAGCGTACATAAGGATAACGAAACTTCCAGATGACACTGTGAAGAACGTTATTCCATCGCCTTTTCCGAAGGAACACGTTTTGCCACTAATATCCTGCGGCGTTACGACAGCGATGGAGAAAAGGACGCCGGAAATGTTCCGGAAAATCATAGGACGAATAGAAGAGGTTGTTAAGCACACTCCTGCAAATTCCGGGATATTTGCTCCATCCTTTGAGGTCTTGGGGCGACTGCTCACTGAAGGATTGAAGAAAGCTTTGAACAAACCACTGTTCTGCGAACACAGAAGCATGACTTCTAGGGAAAACGAGAAGACGGTTGCGGAATTCAAGGCATATTCAGAGCGTGATGGTGCGGTTTTGCTTGGTGTTCAAGGTGGTCGTTCATCAGAGGGTGTGGACTTTCCGGGCGATGAGATGAACGCCGTTGTGATCGTTGGCTTGCCTTATGCAGAGCCTACTCCGAGAGTCAAAGCGCAGATCAGTTATTTTGAAAACTGTTTTCCAGGGCTTGGGCGTGAGTATGGCTATGTTCTTCCAGCAATGAAGAAGGCCTCTCAAGTCGCGGGAAGACCGATAAGAACTCTTGAAGACAAGGGCGCGATGGTCTTTCTCGACTATCGTTTTGCCACTCCGTACAACCAAAGTTTTCTTCCTGCGTGGATACGTGATAACCTGAAAATCTTACCTGATGAGGATGGGATTATCGGGGAAGAGCTTGGTCGTTTTTTCAGAAAAGCTTGCTGAACGCTCTGGATTCTGATTGGTTTTCTTCTCCCAATGCTGGAGCTTCTTTCATGTTTTTGTCCAGCTTCACTTTTCCCACTGAGGCTATTGCGATGTTCTTGAGAACGGGAGTCAAGATTTTGAGGGTTCTTCTTCTGTAGTCGATTTCTTGCACGACGCCTATGCCGAGGAATTTTCTCTTAGAGTCGTACAGGCCTGTTAGAAGTCCTTCTTCTTCGCCTTTTCGGATGACGATTACCTTCTTTTTTGTGGTTTCTTCAATTTTTTTCAGGTTTTCCGCGTTGATCCAGCGTGTTCTGCCTATGATTATGGAGATTCTGTCTTTTTGCGTCGTGAAGTGCAGTGGTTTCATTCCTAGAAGGTTATAGATTTTGCTTGCTTCTCTGACGCTTGAAATCTTTTTGCTCATACCAAACAGTTCGCTGTCTTCAATCTTCAACCAGCCAAGCGGAAAGGATTGTACCTTTGCATTTCTCAAGTATTTTATGTATCCAAGCTCGCGCAGATTCTTTCGTTTTTCTCTGCTTCTTTGGCCGGCAACAGAAGGAGAATCGACAACAACCTTTCTGAAATTCTCAAGGACGTTCATCAAGAGCGTCAGCTCGTCTTTCTGTTGGATGAAGAAGATTAAGTCTGGTTTGATCTCTTCAACGAGTCGAACCTTGTATTTCACGGCTTCTTCCCCTTCAATCCAGCCATCACTGTTTATGACTACGACATCGGGATCGTTGTGCATTATCTCCTTCTTCAACGATGTCAAGCCGTCTACTACTCTGTCAATTACTCCGTTCGGTGAAGTGACACCGATAAAAACAGCGTTTTTTGCTTGGAGATTGAACAAGTCCGTTGTTGGTCTCACCATAAAAGTGTATGCGACAGTGCACGGAGGTCCTACGTCGGACTGGCCCAGATCGCCGTCCAATACGGCAATTTTCTTCTTTTGGCGTACCATGTTGTTTATTAGGTATGTGCAGAAGCTTGTTTTTCCAGAATCAACTGTACCCAGCACCATCGCTATGGTCGGCTTTTTTCCGAAGTTGGCCAGTTCTTCACATGCTTTAGTCCATGATGGTGGGATTGTGTTTCCTTCAACTTCTTCTACGTTTGCTGTTTCTGCGAGTGAGATGTCAAATGTGGCTTTTTCTTCAACTGCGAGAGGCAGTCTTTTTCCTTCGCGTATTACGATTTTTTTTGTGCTGCTTGTTGGGTAGCCGAATGATTCTGCCTTTCCTGAAGTCACTGTGACTGAGGCTGGGCCGTCGATTAGCAGAGTTTTTCCTTTTTCAACTGTTCTGTTCATCTACTTTCCTCCGTTGGAAGATATGTCCGTTTCTTCCCGCTATTCTTATGGCTGAGACTATGTCTCTCAATCCTCTTCTGTGCTTGTTTTCGTCAAGGTTGCGGCTTGTTCCCGCTTCACTGACGCTTTCTAGCGTAATGTTTTGAGGTAATGCGTTGTCCAAAGCTATTAACAGTTCTTCTTTATATGCTGGAACTCCATCACCGACTTTCACGGACACTGAGGTTATGGGAGCGTTCTCAAGGTTGCTGAGGATGTTTTTTATCTTCTCTATCGTTTCTCCCACACTGAAGCAGTTTTGTGTTTCTATTACTTTTCCATCAGCCAAGACTGCGAGTCCAAGGACTTCGCCGGGGTCTACGCCTATGACTAATCTTTGAAAGTTCTCCTTTCCTTGAATTATTTGCAGTGCGTCACTGACTGTTGCTTCCGGATTGGCTCCGTCTTTGTAGACTAGAACCTTTTCATGCTTTATCAAGGGTTTCTCTTTTTCTGTGGTTATGACGACTTTGATCTCCACAGGGATAGGTTCGTTCGGCGTCAAGCTCAGAAAGGGGATACTTCTCTTTCGCAGTTCGTTGACAATCAGATAGTAGGCTTTTCCTGAAACTGTTGCAACAGCAATGTCTGCTTTCATACCGCTTTCCTATTTACATTAGTGTTCGGAAGCTAAACAGATTAATAATTTCGTCGCTTATATTGATTGACGTGTGCTACCGTGCTGAACAAGACTCCAACAGGCTGTAGGGCTATTGATAAGGTTCTGGATGGTGGTATTTCGTCTGAAAGTGTTAGTCTGGTCTATGGAGAGGCAGAAACAGGAAAAACAACTCTCGCAATGCAATGTGCTGTAAACTGCGCAAGGCAGGGTAAAAAAACGTTATTCATTGACTGTGACGGTATGTTCTCTGCTAAGAGGCTTTCCCAGATTGCATCTGAAAAGTTCGATGAGATCGCGGAACTAATAATCTTGATGAAGCCAGACAATTTTCGAGAACAAGCTGTGATCGTAGATCGGTTGACAGATTATGTGAATGAGAGATTTGGGCTTGTGGTCATTGATACTGTGACATCGCTCTATCGTCTCAAGGTGGCAGAGGCTCCGGACAAGACGTTTGAGCTGAATCGTGAGCTTAATAGGCAGCTGGCGTCTCTGGCGCAGATCGCCCG
>Ga0315279_10007855_pt1 | contig 13068 bp, 14 predicted proteins | sample YL17G06_20_MG_FD_203694 | JGI IMG/M metagenome (GOLD analysis project Ga0315279, IMG submission 203694) | Sediment microbial communities from Yellowstone Lake, YNP, Wyoming, USA - YL17G06_20 | ecosystem: Environmental > Aquatic > Freshwater > Lake > Sediment | place: USA: Wyoming | collected... | reverse complement strand
CATATCGACCCAGGCGTACCCGCGCTTGATCGCCGTGACTGCCGCGGTCATGTCCCGCGGCACGCCGTTCGCCACGTCCCAGTAGTTGAAGTTGTACGGCGTGCGAAGCCAAATCGCAGGATACTTCCTGGAAGTGTCTTTCGGGCGGTAGATGTCGGCCGCGATGCGCACCCCGTCGCGCATGGGGACCATGACTTTGCGCTCGATGATGGCGAGCGACGCGAGTTCGTTCTCGACCGCCCAGCGGATTGCCTTGACGCTGTCGGTCATCTGCGCGCTGCGTTGGGCTGGAAGCGATCCGGCGGCGACGGTGAGGACCGCGGCCGCGAGCATCAGGTTCCGGAAGATTCTGCGCATGTTGACCTCCGTTGACTTGCGATGGATGAAGACTCTCCGCTGACGATGACGAACTCACCGCGTAGCTACTCCTCGTACATCCGCCCGCGGATGATGACTGAACTATAAAAGAGCAAACAAATGAGCAGCCGCAGGCGAAGATAAAGACTTTCTCATCGGTACGCAAACTAACATCTCGATGCGTCACCCTTACGCGCAAGGCTCCAGGCTGTGATCCGAGAAAAAAAAGCAGGATTCAAGTGTCAAAGGCACTACGATGGGGTGCTTGGCCGACCTCCTGAACGATTTCCCTTCATAACAACCCAAGGCGATGACGTATGGAGCTACCCTCGGCTCCTGGTAGCAAGAAGGCTTAAACTTTGAAAACTGCGCGCCGTAACCAGTCGCTCCCCGATAGAAAGCAGCGGGGCCCCGACAGAATGCGTCGGGGTAAACAGGCAAGCTGACGGGTCAAAAAGATGTACATTCTCTCCGCGCAAGAACAGTAAATTTGTTAATTTATGGTAGCCTAGGCGCCGTGCTGAGCTGGCACAGTTCAGAAAGTACATGCCCCAATGAAGAAAGGTTCGGTATCAAATGACCAAGAAGAGATTTACGCTCATGGCCCGCGTAAGCACGGAGGATCGTCAGGCGATCAAGCGGGTCTTGGAAGAGCTCGTTGCGAAAAGGGCAATCACATCAACGGATGAAGGGTTTCTGGTGAAGGGGACGTTGCCCCCCAGGATTGGAAGCAGCCTGAGCCGTAATTGTCGTCCTGAAGGGCAAGCTATCGGGGCATCCCCGGTAGGTCGGCATTCATGCTGACTAATCCGGAAGCGGCTTGAGCCGCCGCTAAAAGGACCCAGTCAGTTCGAGCGCTAGTCCCCGCCTGCCCACACGGAGCTGCCGAAGGCGGGCAGGGAGAACTGTACCCGGCTTGGTACACCCCTCGACTCCGCGCATCGATCAAACAATGAGGCTGCGCTCGGGGTGACTCAAGAAACGAGTCAGAAACGACCCCTTCATTCCAAGAAATGGGAACTTTTCTGGAGAAATGAGCCGTGCGGGTGAAGAAATGACCGCTTCGTTGCAAGAAATGAGAATTTTTCTGAAGAAACGGGACGTGAGGTCGAAGAAATGGACAGTTGAGGTGTAGAAATGACCTGTGAAGGCGAAGAAATGAGGTCTTGAACTGACGCAATGTCGTGTTGAACTGAAGCAATGTCATCTTGAGGTCGTGCGAAGCGATCTTCGGGTCGTGCGAAGCCATCTCAGGCCGTGCAAAGCCATCTTGCAGTCGTGCAAAGAGATCTTCAAGTCGTGCAAAGCCATCTTCGCTGATGCAAAGCCGTCTCACAGTCCTGCAAAGCGACCTTGTGGTCGTGCGAAGAGGATCGCGACCCGAACAAAGGGGCTCGCGTGGCGGACAAAGGCACTCGAAGCGTTAGAGTGCGCTCAGGACTCTCGGCTCAGGAGGATGGGCTTCTATGTTCCGAGGGAGTTCAACTCCCGAGGCGTCGTGCAATGTAAAGTGCGGCCGGACCTGTCCGCCGGAGCGAAGCGAAGGCGGGAAGCTCGGGGCAATGATGACCGTAGAGTAGCGACGCCCTTCCCGCCAGAACGCGGAGCGGGCTGGCAGGGCGTCGATATGAAGCGTAGGATTGTAATTGGGGTTTTAACCCCTGCGGGAATGTAGGGCTAAAGCCCAATGGTGTTTTTGCATTACATTTACCCCGAGCTACCTGCCCGCGAGCTGTTTGGCGGGAAGCTCGGGGCAATGAAGACCAGGGCGTTGCGACGCTCCTTAGAGCGTCGATAGCGAGCAGAAGAAACCTGTTGGATTTGAACCCATTCAGCAGTGGGGGCGGGGCATACATCGAGAGCATCATCCAGCCGAGGCGGCACTGGAGAAGCCGTCGCATGATTCGAACGAGAGGCTGTTGATGGAGGCCAATCTCTGGTTCTTAAAAAATACCGAGTTTACGGTATTGCGCATTTCGCTGTATCTCGATACGTTCGATGCGGGTTCTTCTATGAGGCGAGAGCTTCAGGGCCCAGGAATCCGCGCACAGTGAATCATAGTGCCGTGTGCGGACCACGGTGTTCACCGTATAGACCGCCACCCCGGGAATGTCGGCCACCTCGGCGATCCATCGCTGGTGTTGCTCCCGTTCAAGCTCGCTACGGTGGTCGATGAAAAGGCCTATTGTTTGTGGTGTAAGGAAGCGGACAGGAGGAAGCAGATGTCCAGACGGCTGTGAGGAAGATTGCCTTCCTAACGTTCGAATTTGATTCAACTGACCTTGGTCGGTGGCAAAATTCGGCGGTGGCTGCATATACTGAGAAAGGCCATGGCGAGACCAAAAGCACGGACTGCAGGTTTATCGCTCATTGAAGCTGAATATCCGAACCAATACAAGCGGATGGTTGGCTTTGTACGAAGCCACGCTATTCCCGAAAACGACAGGCATGACCTTATCAACGACGCGTGGCTGAAGACAATGAAAACGTTCGATCCCTCCAAAGGGATTGATCCAATCCAATGGGCGTGGTGGCTGCTCCAACGAAACGTTCTTCCGGCTTATGCAAGAAGCCGGGGAAGAATGCGGGTCGAACCGCTACCGGCAGATGATATGTTGCCCGTCGCTCCCGGCGAGGAACACGATGAATCAGCGGGCCGCGCGATGGAGATTGTGAATTACCTGAAAGCTCATCTGCCTGAAGATCTCGTCGTGGTCATGGATGCGATTCACTGTGTTAAGGCGAAAATGGATTCTGAGCATATTTATGCTGAAGTCGCTCACTCTCTCATGGTTTCGATGAAAGAATGCCGAAACCGGATGAAACGTCTCAGACGAGCCTCTTTGAAATTACTACACAAATGGGAGAAGAAAACATCGTGAACCGAACGGATGTATTGATCCGGCAATTCTTTGAAGCTGCTGCGGAGAGCGATGAGCGGTTCCTTCAGACCCTCCAGAGGATCCTTGCTGCCGCAGATCAGCCTGCCGTCGGCCCGGCCGACCATGTCGTTCGGGCGGGTCTGGCCGGAAAAAGCACGAGAGTCTCTCCTGTCCGTGAGACTCTCCCGACATACTCTGCCACTGGGCCAGGGCAATCCGAAACATCTGAGATTGATGCCGCCGTTTGCAGCGTTGGTGAGGCACTCGGTGAGATGCTGTTGGCCAACGGCTGGACCAAGCAGGAGGCCGCCGGCAAGCTCGGACTCTCGGAGCAGGTATGCCACGAATTGTTGAATGAAATGATGCCGCTGACAGGCAAAACGGCTCGCTCCGTGGCAACCTTCCTCTCTGAGACACATCATGGGACACCAGCTCAACTCCTTGCGGATTACCTTCTGAACGGCTTGCATTTCTGGGAACTGAAACATTCCGGCCCGGGCCATACACGAATAGCGGCGCGCCGGAAAGGATCCCCCAACGACAAGAAGAAACCATGAAGCACGAACAACGACATCGCATCGCCCAGGAAGTCGTCGATTGGGTTCGCCAGCATTGTTTCAAGGAGAACGATGCCTCCTCCGTCTATCCCATTTCCTTCGAAACGCTCAGCACAGTGATTCGGGAATCGTTTCGAATAGCGATTCATCCTCTTCCACACCTCGATATCAAGAAAATTACTGCCGTACTACGCCGTTTGCAGTTGCCGTTCGAATGCGCAACGCTGGACCGGTATTGGGCACTGGCTGGATTCTTATATGCGCACCACGGCAGCGGGATCATTTTCATTGAAGAGACCGACCCTGAGGAGCGGCAGAAATTCTCGCTGGCCCACGAGCTTGGCCATTTCATCAACGATTACTATCGACCGGTCTATCTGAAGTACGAGAGCAGTAACACGATTCCTCTTTTTCAAGAGGAAGAAACCGCCCAGTTGCGCCAGGTCGTTTCGGCGAGGTGTACGAAGCGCGATATCTTCGGCGAGGGTGAACCGGAGCTTGTGGAAATCAACAACAAAGAGAACGAACAATTGCTCATGGAATTGCGGCGGGAGCAGAAGGAGAAGTTTAAGGAGATCAAGGCGAATTTCTTCGCCGCCGAGTTGCTCATGCCGATGGAGGAATGCAAGCGGATCGAGCATGAGTGCGAAGGGAAAAGCCGCGGAGAGCCCGCCCGGCCGGGCCGTTCGGACGGGCTTACTGTCGCGCTGATCAAGCGGTTCGGTGTCAGTCGTTCCGCAGCAGCAATCCGGGTTGAAGAACTTCGGCTTGGGATTTTCGAAGAGCGGTTGTTGTAAGGTGACAAGGGAGATTTAAATGAAGGATTACTTTTGGGCAAAAACCACTCCAGATGACCGACCAGGCATCTCTGTGCTCGAACACATGGTTAATGTCGGGTTTGTTGCCCGTTCCATGGTGAAGGCTGCCCCAGAACTGCTAAGCTTTTTTCAACTTGAGCAATCATTAGTTGGTGCACTCGCTGCTCTTCATGATTTGGGGAAGATAACCCCTGGATTCCAGCGCAAATGTCAGGTATGGCTTAAAGAAAATGGCTTACTGGACATTGCACGAAATGGGGTTTGGGATACTGCCATGGAATCGGACCATGGAAAAGTAACTCATGCTGCCGTCCAGAAGTTCTTTGACAATAACGGGGTGGATCAGAGAACAAGCAAATTTCTCTCTGCTGTACTGGGCGGCCATCATGGAAGACTCAGCCCACCGAACGACAGGGGATTCACACCACGGAAAGCAATCACGGAACAACGAAGCGGGATAGAATGGGAGAAGGAACGGGACAAGGCTGCTGATGCTGTATTGTCGCATTTCGAGGTTAAGTTGAAAGGGCTTGCGATAGATGATGCATCCCCCGCCCTTTGGTGGCTGGCAGGATTAACCTCTGTCGCCGATTGGATCGGATCCGATGAGCGCTACTTCCCTGTTGAAGGAGGAATGCAAGCTGCCAAGGCCGTCGAAGTAACCAGCAGATGTCTCGATGAAATCGGTTGGGTTCGCCCACAAATTGTCCGCGGACTCTCATTCCACGACCTGTTTCACCATGCACAAAAACCGGACATTCAATTTGCTCCTAACAAGATGCAATCAGCAGCTCTTTCCACAATTACTGATCGCGGTGTTTATGTTATCGAGGCGCCTATGGGTATGGGCAAAACGGAAGCAGCGTTGGGCTCGGCTTACAACCTTCTTACAGTCGGAAAAGCACGTGGCATTTATTTCGCGTTACCGACTCAAGCTACCAGCAACCGAATGCACCTCCGGATGGCGGAATTTGTGAGGCGCATTGCACCAGATGCCCTGGGAAGCAAGATCATTCACGGCAATTCGTGGCTTCTTGATCAGAAACTCGCTCTATCTCCCGCCCCAACAGCACAGGGGGTAGAGGAAAATGCTGAGATAGGACGAGATTGGTTCTCTTCAGCAAAGCGGGCGCTTCTTGCGCCGTTTGGCGTTGGCACTGTGGACCAGGCTCTCTTGGGAATAGTGGCGGCAAAACACTTTTTTGTACGCCATTTTGCTCTCGCAGGCAAGGTGGTAATCCTCGACGAAATCCATTCTTATGATCTTTATACTGGCACATTGATCGATCGTCTGATTGAGACCCTGGATAGCTTAGGATGTACGATCATCGTGCTCTCAGCTACCCTTTCACAAAAACGACGTGGACAAATCGTTTCAGTTCCTGAGGACGACGTCACTAGCCCGGCTAAGGAGCCCTATCCGTTTATAACCGGGCGAATGGAAGGACGGGTGATTAACCCGGTTGCTGCGACACCACCGGAGTCACGCGACGTTGAAATCAATTTCAAGTCCGAGGCGGACGCAGTGCTTGAAGCAGTTGAAACTGCCCTGAAGGGTGGGTGCATTCTCTGGATTTGCGATACAGTGGATTCTGCTCAGCGAGTGTATCGCCACTTTAGCAGGCGAAACGACGTTGACTTTCCAGTCGGTCTGTTGCACTCGCGGTTCCCGTTCTGGCGTCGGGAACAATTGGAAAAAGAATGGATGGATCGGTTGGAGAAAGACAGTCCTACGCGCTGTGGCTCACTTCTCATTTCGACCCAGATTGTTGAGCAGAGTGTAGATCTTGATGCGGATTTCCTTATTACAGAATTAGCTCCCACTGATATGTTGTTCCAGCGCATGGGTCGGCTATGGCGTCATGATCGGGAGAACAGGCCAGTATCTAAACCTCGAATGTGCATTCTCGAGGAAGAGAAAAACATCCAGGAGTTTCGGAAGTTGGAAAAGAAGGACATCGTCAGCGCACTCGGCAAGAAAGCGCTTGTCTACGATCCGTATGTGCTACTACGATCACTTGAGCAGTGGAAAAAGCGCAAGAAGGTAAGCATCCCCTTCGACATCAGGAAGCTAATCGAAGCAACCTACAAGGAACGCAGGAAAGAACCAAGCGGTTGGCATCAACTTCTGAACGATACGTATGGCAAAGCATTGGCACTGAAAGGAAAAGCTCTCATGAGTAGCAACCTATGGCAGGTTGCTCTTGAGGATGAGGAAGGTGTGCAGACCCGTATCAACGAACTACCTCACCTTTCTTTGGTCTTGTGCCGCTCATTATCAGAGACCAAGGTCAAATTTATTGATGAAACAAGTTGTACACTTGGAGGCGAGGAATTTCAGTTGGCAACGGCTCAGGGAATACACCGCAATCTGGTGAAGATACCGGATTACCATTTTGAAAGAACTGATGCGAACCCTTCGATTGCACGGTACTTGCGTGGTCGGCAGTGTGTGGGTCTTGTTGAGAGCGATGGAACCGTTTCAGTGAGAGGCTTAAAGAATGGTGTTGTTCTGCGTTGGGACAACCAGATGGGCCTGGTTATCGAAAAAACAGCAGAAAAGGAGGATCAATGAATGTAGCATTTGATTCCTGGATACCTGTTGTGACCTTGTCCGGTGAAAGAAAGCTTGCGAGTCTCAATGAGGTTCTTACCGACGGTTCCCGATACGCTGACCTGGCGGTACGCCCTCACGAGCGGGTTTCACTCATGCGTCTTTTTCTCTGTGTTGCTCACGCGGCCCTCAACGGCCCGAAGGACTACAATGAATGGCGCGAAGTGCCGAAAAAGTTGCCTGAAGCAGTACGGAAGTACCTGACGGATTGGAAAGACTCGTTTGAGTTATTTCACAAGAAGAAGCCGTGGTTGCAGGTGGCGGAATTGAAAGGTGTGGGAAAGAACGGTAGCGATTCCGGGAAGAAGTCGCCGGTAGCCCTTCTTGATTTTGAGTTGGCAACCGGGCACAATTCGACTCTCAACGATCACGGTGGGCAAATTACTTCTCGCAAGATCGAACCCGAACGAATTGCATTGACCTTGCTGACTTTTCAGAATTTTTCCTCCGGTGGCGGTTCACCTATTGCTCGGTGGAAAACCGCAAGAACGTCACAAGTCGGCAACCCTGATGCTCCATGCTTATCTCAGTCCATGGCCCATTGTTTGTTTCGTGGAAGATCGTTAACAGAAACAATTCACTTGAATTTGCCCACGATCGAAACGGTCGAGAGAGTGTACAGAAATTTTGCAACTGACAAAAAGAAAGGTGACACCTTAACGAATGTGGCAATAGGGCGACCGGTATGGGAGTTTTTTCCTAATTCACCAAATAAGAAGTCAGATAAAGTTGTCAATGCGACGAAGACTTACTTGGGGAGACTGGTACCGATATCTCGTTGGATTCGTCTGATTCATGGCTCAGACCAGATGTATTGTTGTAATGGATTTAAGTATGATACCTTCAAGGATGGGTTTGCCGCAGAACCGACTGCTGCAGTCCGTGCGGTTACGAACAAAGATAAGAATGGCAGAGAAAATAGCGAGCGGAGGGTTGTGAAAGTTGACCCGAAAAAAGCGTTATGGCGTGAATTGTCTTCGCTACTCGTAATCCGTTCAGCCTATGGCCTTGGCGGGCCATTGGCTATGGCAAATGCCCCCTCGAATTCTCAGTTCGATTTTCACGTTTGTGCTATGACCCGCGATAAAGCTTCGATGGACATCGCACTTGAATCCGTCTTTCACATCACACCGGCATTCCAAAACCATTTAGCTACATATCAGACCGAAATTCAAGGTGATAGGGCGGAGAAGATACTCGGCGCAGAAGGTTATTCCAGAAAGCTACGTTGGGCAATAGAAGAGTATCGGTCAACAATCGATAACGATTGGAAACCTCGCGTCAAGAGAACACAAGCCAAAGAGCAAAACGCGTTAAGAGATAGGTTGGCTCAAGCGGCATTCCTCTCATACTGGACCACTGTCGAAAAGAATCTCTCGCTCCTGATGAACCACATTGAAGCAATCGGAACCGATGTAGCTATCCCTACACGCGACGCATGGCGCAGAATGCTTTTCTTGTCCGCTTGCGAAGCTTATCGCATAGCGTGTGGCCAGGAGACACCGCGACAAAAGCGGGCCTTTGCAAAGGGATGGCAGAAGTTGACGATGAAATCGGAAACACCTGAATCTGACACCAATCAATCCAAGGAGGAAACCTTATGAGCTGGCTTCTTGAACGACTCCGCAAGCATAAAGAAGATCGAGGGATGATGGCCAATCTTCGTTGCGTCCTTGTGGACAACAAAAAACACAGAGCATGGCCTGCATTGAATCGTCTGGGAGTGAAGATTGACGATGATGTGTCGGCTTATGTTGCCGGACTCTTCGCCACCCATCCCGAAGTAACACCTAATGGAAATTTGGGCGTTACTTGCAGGAACATTGAGCAAAGGCGGCGTGAGCAGCGAAGCGATGACAATAAATTGACCCCGACCGAACGGCGGTTTCAGCATTTGCTTGCTGCCGAAGAGGGTGATGAGTTGAACAAGCGCATCCTGCGGATGATACTCATGGCAAAATCACAGGACGTTGCTGTCAACTATGAACAACTGGAGACCGATCTTAGGTTTTGGAACGATAGGACGAAAACCAAATGGGCAGCCGCTTTCTGGGCACCAGGTACTGTGCCTGCCTCTACGACCGAGGAGGAAACATGAACTGGCTTGCCCGTTTAGAAGTTGATAGAGAAACCGCTCGAGCTGAACGGATTTCAGACAGCTACGCTTGGCACAAGAAACTCTGGGAGTGTTTTCCCGACGTGCCAGATCAGAAGCGTAAAGAGATTGGTTTTCTTACCCGAATCGATGTTCTTGAAGGGGCTTTTCGACTTTGGATCTTGTCCAAGAGAAGGCCCGTACGTCCGAAATGGTGTCCCGCTGAAGGCTTCGATCTCAAAGAGATCTCTGCTTCGTTTCTCGATCATCAGTACTATGCTTTTGACCTGCGAGCCAATCCCACGAAATGTATTGACCGGCGAGGTCCAGACGGTGCAATATTGCTCCGACGTAATGGAAAACGAACGAAGGGGAAACGGGTGCCGCTTGTAAAGCCGGAAGACCTGCGCACTTGGCTCATTCACAAGGCAGAAGTTCGATGTCGAGATGAAAACGCAGGAGTGGATGTCCCGGGTGGATTTCGAATCGTAGAGCAAAAACCTCTCGAAATCAGCCCAATGGTAGAAAACCATTTTCGCAGGAATGGGGATGCTGCTTACCATGGCGGTGTGCAATTTCGGGGGATCCTGGAAGTGACCGACCAAGAGAAATTCATCGAATCATATCAATATGGCATCGGCAGCGCAAAGGGATTTGGTTTCGGTCTGCTGTTGCTTGCTCCAATCGATTTGAAAGAAAAACAACACTAATCCATAAGGAGATTTCCCATGAGACACTTGGAATTGCACATCATTCAATCTGTCCCCGTCGCATGCCTCAATAGAGACGACCTTAATTCCCCCAAGACTGCAATCTTTGGCGGCGTTCAACGGGCGCGTGTGTCAAGCCAGTCGTGGAAGAGAGCGATTCGGGAGTTGGCTGAAAAAGAACTGGACACGTCGGGCCAATTCAAAGGAAAGCGAAGCCGTCTGTTCATAGAGAGGATTTCTTCAGCACTCAGAGAGCTCGGCGAGGCTGAAGAAACCGCGAATGCTCTTTCTCTCTGTGCTGGACATTATCTGGCCAAACTCGATCCAAAGCAGGTTGGGAAAGTTAAGACTCTCGTTTTTCTCTCACCTCTAGAATACGAGATTTTCGCTAACCTCCTTCACTCCCTGCCAAAAAGTGACAAGCAGAAGTTGATGGATGCAATCCAGTCGGTCGACACGGCAAAGTTGTCAAATGAGGAAGACGGCGAGGATGAGGCAGAGGAGGAGGTTGAAAAACCCAAACGGGGCGAGGAGAAACTGTCTGCTAAAGCTTTTAGCAAACTTGTAGCCAAGATCCTTAAGTCACCTGTGCAAAAAGCATTCAAAGGCGAAAAGAAGGAGGCAAAAAGCCTTCCTAAGGATGCCGCCGACATTGCTCTGTTCGGACGCATGGTTGCAAACGACCACTCTTTGACTGTCGAGGCGGCCTCAATGTTCTCACACGCGTTGTCCACCCACAAGGTTGACAATGAAATCGATTTCTTCGCCGCTGTAGATGATCTGCAGCCCAAAGAAGAAGCTGGAGCTGGCATGACGAGTACGCTTGAATTCAATTCCGCAACATATTACCGATTTGCTGCTCTCAACCTCGACATGGTTGCTGACAAAGATCACCTTAAAACTATGACGAAGCAAGAGCGACAAGGTGTCGTGCACACTTTTTTGGAGGCAACGATCAAGGCCATTCCCGCAGCACGCAAGAACACTATGAACGGCAGTACAATTCCCGATTATGTACTTGGGGTTGTGCGAGAAAAAGGGCATCCAGTTCAACTGGTGAATGCCTTTGAGAGCCCAATCAGGTCGAGCCAAGGCCATGCTGTAGAAGCGATTAGACGGCTGAACGCTGAGTATGCGGACCTGAAAGAAACCTGGGGTATTGAAGGAACTGCGAAGGCGACAATCAGAAAATCTTTGAGCGCGCAGCTGGACAAGAAACCTGAACCGAACACAACTGACGCCAAGACTGTTGACGGGTTAGAAGTTGTTTCTTTGAATGACCTCATCGACGGGATGGTGGCCCATGTCATCTGATAACAAATTTCTGGCTCTTCGTCTAGAGGGTCCTCTTCAATCATGGGGATTCGACAGCCAATATAATCGCCGCAATACGGGCCTGATGCCGACAAAGAGTGCAATTGCGGGTATGTGTTGTGCTGCGCTTGGCCTGTCGCGTGGAAGCGAAGAAGAACAGAATTTCCTTGCTTTATTTCGAACAGTGCAGATGACCGCGATCGCCATTCCTCGATACGTGAAGATGAAAGAACTTCCGGTTAGACGGTTGCAGGATTATCATACCGTTCAGAATACAAGACGTGCGAGCGGTGCGATCAACAATGATTGCGTCTTGACTCATCGCCAGTACTTAACGGACGCAGCCTTCGGCGTACTCCTGAAAGGAGAGTCAATGCTGTTGAGTGAAATTGCCGCTGCCCTTGCTGAGCCGAAATGGGGGATTTGGTTGGGACGCAAGACCTGTATTCCGTCAGCACCGGTTCTTGCCGGTTTGGAGGACAATCGGGACGGTGCCCTTCGCCTCCTCATTGGAGAAAAACCGCTTGAATCTTTCACTCGACAAGAGGAGGTGGAAAACTTTGCAGAAGGTCGGGATTCCTTGCCAGATCAGCCAGTTTCCTTTGCCACGGATCGAAGGATTCCCCACTCACCAAGAAGAGTACAAACGATTCAAGGAAAAGCTGCTGTCTAATGTTTCGAAGCAACGGGCGTTCTTATGATCCAATGAGAATCCATTGTATCCTGTACGAGAAGAGTCTCACCTTGTGGGGCTCACTCAAGTTCCGCGCCCTAATGAAAGCGGCCATCGTTCCCGCCAAAGGCTTCGGATGCGGGCTTATGATGGTTTGACGTATCACGTAACTTGTGAAACAAGGAGGAGACCAGCGGATGGACGAACGTATCGCAGTTTTCAAACGGAAGACAATCCGAAGAACGCTCCACAACAACGAGTGGTGGTTCTCCATCGTTGATGTATGCCCTGTCCTCACGGAGAGCGCCGATGCAGGGGCCTACTGGAGAAAACTGAAACGACGGCTGAATGAGGAAGGAAGTGAAGTCGTGACGATTTGTCACGGGTTGAAATTCACTGCCCCCGACGGAAAGCTGAGAGAAACCGATTGTGCCAACGCCGAAGGCCGCTTCCGCGTCATCCAATCCATCCCGTCGCCAGAAGCTGAACCGTTCAAACGGTGGCCTGCTAAGGTCGGATACAAACGAATGCAGGAGATCGAAGACCCGGAACTTTCGGCAAAACAGATGAGGGCTCTCTGACAGTGAACAATATTCTGGCTTAAAAGTGAAACCGTTGAAACGAAAGCGGAACAAACTCATACCGTTCATTCATATCGATTCGGTCATCCACACAATACGTGGTGAGCGGGTTATTCTCGATGTTGATCTCGCCCAAGTGTATGGTGTCTCGACGAAGAAGCTGAACCAGGCTGTAAAACGTAACGCGAACCGCTTTCCGTCCGATTTTCTGATTCAACTAACAAAACAGGAGTGGACCTCTTTGAAGTCACAAATTGTGACCTCAGACGAAGGGCGTGGTGGACGCCGATACCTGCCTTTTGCCTTCACCGAACACGGCGCAACCATGGTTGCTACCGTCCTGAAGAGTGAGCGCGCGGTCCAAATGAGCATTTTTGTTGTGCGTGCGTTTATCAAGATGCGGCAGACAATGTCGGCAAACCGGGCGTTCCTGGAAAAACTGCAAGAGTTGGAAAAGCAGCTCACCC
>Ga0315279_10007854_pt1 | contig 13070 bp, 7 predicted proteins | sample YL17G06_20_MG_FD_203694 | JGI IMG/M metagenome (GOLD analysis project Ga0315279, IMG submission 203694) | Sediment microbial communities from Yellowstone Lake, YNP, Wyoming, USA - YL17G06_20 | ecosystem: Environmental > Aquatic > Freshwater > Lake > Sediment | place: USA: Wyoming | collected... | reverse complement strand
GCAGTGCCCTCTGCCACGACGAGCCGGCGGCCGTGGGCGACATTCTCCACCGGGCCTGGCTCGTCAAGCGCGAGATCGTCTCTGGGATCAGCGACCCGCAGATCGATCGGTGGTACGAGGAGGCGCGCACCGCCGGAGCGATCGGCGGGAAGCTTCTCGGCGCGGGAGGAGGCGGGTTCCTTCTCCTCTACTGCGAACCCGAGCGGCAGACGGCCTTGCGGGGTCGGCTGGCCGAGATCGGCCTGCGCGAGGTGGAGTTCACCTTCGAGGGCCAGGGAAGCCGGATCATCTACGTGGAGGAATGATGCAGGATTACATCACAGACTACATCGACCGCCTGGCCGAGGGTCTTCGGAGGATCGACCCTCAGGCGATCGAAGCGGTGGTCGAGGCCCTGGAACAAGCCCGCAGGAGGAACCGCCGGATCTTCCTCATCGGAAACGGCGGGAGCGCGGCGACCGCCTCGCACATGACAAACGACCTCCAGAAGCTCGCCTCAAGCGGGAAGTCGAGCCCCTATCGAGCGATCGGCCTCACCGACAACGTCCCCCTCATGACCGCGTGGGGAAACGACGAGAGCTACGAGACGATCTTCACTCGGCAGCTTGAGCCCCTCGCCGAGAGGGGCGACGTCCTCGTCGCCATCACCGGAAGCGGGAACTCCCCGAACATCCTCCACACGATGACCCGCGCCCGCGAGATGGGGCTCGTGGTGATCGCCTTCCTCGGGTTCACTGGAGGAAAGGCGAAGGACCTCGCCGACCACGTCCTCCTCTTCCCCGAGAGTCACTACGGACGCGTCGAGGACGCCCACCTCATCCTCGAGCACCTCATCTCAAACTACCTCCGCGACCTTCCCGAGAAGGGCTCGAGCTTGAAAGCGAAGGGCCGATCGGGTAAGAACTGAACCACAATCGGGGCCTTAGCTCAGTTGGGAGAGCGCTTGCATGGCATGCAAGAGGTCAGGGGTTCGACTCCCCTAGGCTCCACAGCAGCGAGACTTCTTTCCCCATTGGCGTTTCACGGTCCGCGTCCAGGTCCTCTGGCTCTTCAGCTTCTCCGCAGACAATGCAGCGCTTCTGTGATGGTCTCGACTGCCACGTAGTCTCTCTCCTCCGATGCGCAAGGCAAGGTAAGGATTCACCCAAACCCTGGTCCGATCCTCGGGCAGCAGGTCAGCCCGCCTTTGCCGACTCCGTGTGATCGAAGTTGGACTGTCTCTGGCTCAGAGGTCACGCCTGGGGCGTCGGAGGCGCGGCCTGGCGCTTGCGGTGTCTTCTCCTGACTAGCCACGCGACGCCGGCCAGAATCAAGGCAGCTGATCCTCCCACGAGGGCCCAGAACCCGCCTGGAGTGAGCCAGGGCAGACCGTCGCACCAGACGTCGCAGCCAGTTCTTTCCACATCCCGGATCCAGCCGGCATTCCTGGAGAAGAGAGTCAAGTTCAGGGGGTTCCGCATCACATCGACCTGATCGCCCTGACCGAAGCCGCCTTGCAGACTATTGTAGGCAAGCGTCCAGGTCTCGCTTATCTGGTTGTCCGAAAGATCGAGCTTGCGTAATCGCACCAGTCCTTTCAGGCTGGAGATGTCGCGGATCCGGTTCTTCTCCAGATTGAGCGTCTCGAGCTGCCTCAGCTTGCCAAGGGCAGAGATGTCGGTGACTTGATCGTCCGTCAGGACCAGGGTCCGCAAGCGGTTCAGTCCGGTCAGTTTGGAGAGATTGGTGAGCTTGGTGCCGGTGATGACAAGCTCGTTCAGGTTTGCGAGAGTAGATAGGGGTGAGAGATCCGTCATCTGCATGGCGGAGAGCCTTAGCATCTCTAGCTGCTCTAGGCCCGCCAGTGCGTCGAAGCTGCCCACCCGGCAAGAGCTGAGGCATAGCTTCTTCAGTTCCTTCAATCTCGCGATTGGCGACAAGTCGGTCAGCACGGCGCCAGCGATGTCAAGCTCCTGCAGGTGCACTGCGTGTTCAAGACCAGTGAGATCGGCCTGCGATCCGGGCGAGAAAGAGAGCGCCTCGAGCTTGGCCAAATCGGCCGCCGTGATGTCGCCAGCGCTTAGCTTCAGCACTTCCCGGACGCGTTGCTCCAAAGCAGGATCTCTGAAGCAGACAATCCCTTCTGGTACTCCAGCGTCGGGATGGTCGACGACGCCGTAGCACGCAGCCATGAGGCCAAGAGCGTTGGGACGGGCAGCATACAACAGGAACCCTGATTCAGTGCCAACTAGAGACGTCCCGCAGGTCTGCCAGCTCTTCGATGCCTCATCGAATCGGAGGAGAGCAACTGCGCAGAGGTTGGCACTCGCGGCAGTGGAATCCGGAATCCCGAACCGGACCTCTACTGATCCAACCGGACCAGGGTCAAGTCGGGCTGCGATCGAGAACACGGCCACAACGGGGTACCCAGGCGTCTGGACAGAAGCCGGAAGCTCGCTCGTCGAAATCACCGAGAAGTCGCTAACGAGCGTCTGTTTCTTGGAGAAGAACGTGACCCGTCTCACCCCAGTTGAACCCTGCAAATCAAACACCACCGAAGAGTCCGCGGCTGCCGTTCTTGGGCTCGTCACAATGGCAGCAGGCTGGAGCACTGTGTCGTACGTTCCGGTACCAGACGTGTCGACCGTTACCGGCTCCGCAGCACGCCCACGGCCGTGAGCGAGTCTCGCCGAAGCGGTCTGAGTGAGAGGCACCGCATAGGACGCAGCTGTATAGGAGCCCGTTTCGGCTGGGACTGCATAGGAGAACTGCGCGGTATTCGTGGCCGTTCCGAACACGTCTGCCTGGAAGTCCAAGTCAGCGGGAAGCAGGAAGAGCTTCTCCTCGCCGCGGTAGAAGAAATAGGCGCCGGGGATCTCCGCATAGGTCGTGCCACTCCGGATTCCAAGGAGGTGTCCCGCCGAGTCGACGAGGAGTATGTCGCAGCCTCGCAGCAGCCCGGCTACGTACCCCGCGCCTCCCGTGAGCGCTCCGATTCCTCCTGCCACGAAGTCAACGCCGCCTTTGGCCTGGGGCGGAAGAGCTTCGTAGACTCGCCCCTGCATGCAGGTCAGACCCTTGACGGCACCGTCGTACAGATTCCCCAGAGTCTTCCCAGGGTCCGCGGCTGCTTGTTGGGCGGCAGCGACCAAGGCGTTGAAATCAGGACCCTGCCCACTTACGTTCCACTTCTTCTGTGTGGCATCAAAGGCAAAGGCGACTTGGCCCACACCAGCGTTCACGCTGAAGCGCACACCTCGCTCATCCAGCTCGACTTCCGCAACATCGAAGCTCTGGGGCTTCTTCCCTACGCAGTCCAACATGCCCCAGAACCACTGCCACTCCGCGTTGTCCGGAGGCGCGAAAGCCCGCATTGACCACGTACCATTGAAGGTGCCATCACTCTTGATGTACAGCTTCCCCTCCGCAGTGCCCGCTAGGAGATACGCACTCCCGTCCCAGCACAGCACAGCGCCTGGGACGCAGGGGTGAGCAAGGCCCTTGGGGTCAAACTCAAGGGACATGGCTGCGAGTGAAATGCTGTCGAACAGGCGTCCCGCATCTCCAGCTGCACTGATGCGCCCGTCCTTCCACATGCAGGCATGGGCCTTGGCAAGCGTGAATGCACCGTTCAGTTCCCCTACGGTCATCTCAAAGAGGAACACAGGCTGGCCTGGGCAAGTCGCATCACCGGTTACCCCGTTCGCGTCTATCTGCAGAGTGACGTCAGCCAGTGTGCAGACGCCGGCCAGCTTCCCTGCCTCGAAACGTCCATCCACAGTCCCGTCTTTGTGGACATACAAGTGTCCTCTTCCGAGCACGATCCCACCAAGATTGAAGCTTTCCCCCATCTCCGCGTCTATGTCCAGTATGTCGTCTCCCTTGGGGTCGTACTTCACGTGAGCCGAGGCGATCTGGAAGCCCTCCGAGACGACCGTGACAGCAGCACTTGCCTCGAACGCCCCGCTGCGCATGGCGCGCGCCGCATCCACATCAAGCTTGAGGACGTATAGAGAACCCAACTTAAGCATATCGCTTTTCTTCGACTCCAGCAGACTGAAGTCCGTGATCTTTGGGAAGAGCGTCGCGGAGAAGCCAAGTGACAGGGTGATATCCTCGGGCGTGATCGTGAACCCCCCTGCCAATCGATCGAGGAAGATCGGAGGCATCGCGCACACAGGTTCGTTCAGATCTGCAGCTTCGAAGTTCGCGGCAAGTTCAACTAGCGCGCCGTGCTCGAAAGTGAGATGACCGCCGACGGTGAGAGTTGTGTCTTCCCCCCCGAAGGGCTCGGGGATCTCGAATTCGCATCCCCCACCGAGCCGGTCCTCTGTCGCGTCGTAGGACAGCTCCACATAGTTGAGAGTGCAGAGGCCATTGGCGACATCGATGTTCTCCACCCTGAAGGCCCCACCCGTAAAGGAGACCCCGCCCTTCGTCAATTCGAGGTTCTTGAGGGTGAGGACTCCACCCGGTCCATCCTTCTTCTTCAGGAGCTTATGCACCCCGACGGAGAACTCCTCGATTACCAGGCCTGTGATACGGCCTTCGGTTGTCTGAATCTGCAGCTTGCTGATGTCGACGTCGAGGCCGGCCAGCTTCATCTTTCGGCGGTTCTCTTTCGGGTTCACGCTTGTGCTCTCTAGAAGACTGAGCTTGAGCGGCCCCTCCCAGATCGTAACTGCCCCGAACCCAGGGACGCCATTGAGCACCAGCTTCCCGTCTCCACTGAGTTGACCTTTGAGGGTGTCCACCGTCAAGGATTCCGCAGAGAACTCCACCCAGGCATCAGTGGGATCATCTGACTCGCCTCGAAGCGTAATGCGCCCAGACGTAGTGTATGTGCTCGACGAGGTGAGCTTGAAACCTGCCTCTGCCATCAGAACGAAGGGGGAGATGTGCAGCTCCGCTGGGCGCGGTGCGGAGGTTACCGTAAGGATTGTCTCTGCTGACCGTTCAGTGCTCGTTATGCACAGCATGCATCCCGGATCGCTCGCGAGGCGTGCCTGTGCGCGGATCTGGTACTCGCCCTCGTTCGAGTATCTGTGCGATTGGCACGTCGAACTGCTCCAGTCAGAGGGAGTCTCATCTCCCCAGTCCAACAAGTACTCGAGAGGGAAGTTCGCTTTCGAGAACAGCGCCCCGCCGGTGCAGAAGGTGACCTCATCGCCCGCTGCGACGCTCGTGGGGCCAGACGGCGGTTCAGGCGGTCTTGGACTGATCTGGACCACCGCGTACACGTACGCCGATGAGACAACGGCAGCGTTGTCAGCACACCGTGCATGGACGACGACGAATGTGGTGGCGCGGGGGAGGGTCCAATAGGCGTGCGAGGCGCTGGGTGATGTGCTCCAGCTTGATGATGTCCCGTCTCCCCAGTCGAACATGTACTCCACCCGCTGACTACTGCCGCTGCACACGGCTCCACCCGAGGTGAAGGTCAGTTCTTCCCCGACGAGTCCCTTCTCTGGCCCTATCGGTCGCGAGGGCGCTGTAATGGAGGCAATCGTGGCTTGGACAGGAGGCACAGCAAGCACAGTCAATGGAGACGACCAAGCGCCAATTGCCGTGTCAACTGTACAGCGAACGTACACGGAGATGTCGTACGACCCCTCAGAGGCATACGCGTGTGTGGCGCGGGGCATCTTGACCCAACCCGACGTGCTGCCATCTCCCCAGGCGAACCAGTACTCAACGGAGTGCCCGCGGCTGCACGTCGCTGCGCTCACCGAGAACGTCGCTTCGCTGTTGATCTCAACACGTGACGGTCCGGTTGGCGCCGCGGGGGCGCCAACGTTGTGGTCATCAACTGTGACACTCAGGGGTAGCGACCAATCGCTGACGATTGATGTGTCCGTGCTGCAGCGTGCTTGGGCGCGGATGTAGTAGGTCCCTTCACTGTCGTAGGTCACCGAGGCAGTGCTCTGCCTGCCCCACTGGGAGTACCTTTGGCTGTCCGGCCAGGAGGCATTCCCCCAATCAAAGCGATACTCCAGCGAGTGGCCAAGGCTGCTTGTTGACTTACCGCAGGTGAACGCAAGCAAGCTACGAGGTGCGCCGCTTGATGGTCCAGCAGGCGTTGACGGGGCCCCAACAACCTCAGCTGGTGACATCAGATGCCACAGCTTCACCGTTCCGTCAACCGAGCCCGAGGCGAGGAATGCCCCGTCGGGAGAAGTCGCTACTGCGAGGACGCGATCCGTATGGCCCGCTAGCGTGCGCTGCAGTGTCCCGCTCGCCACGTCCCACAGGTAGATCAAATCGTCGTCGCACGCCGCAACGAGTGTGCGGCCATCGGGAGAAAAGGCAACCGAATAGAACTGGTTCGGTCCAGTCAGGGTGCGCAGGACGGTTCCGTTTCGGGCATCCCACAGCTTGACAGAGTTGTCTAGGGCCCCCGACGCAAGCATGGTGCCACCCGGGGCATACGAGACCGAGCGAACACCGCCTTCGTGCGCACTCAGCGTGCGGAGAAGTCTCCCACTCGTGGTGTCCCATAGCTTGACCGTGCCATCCATGGATGCCGAGGCGAGGGTCTTGCCGTCCGGAGCATACGCCAGGGAAGCGACCGTAGTTGTGTGCCCGGTCAGGGTACGGAGAAGCGTCCCGCCAGCAACGTCCCAAAGCTTGATGGTCGAGTCGGCCGACCCCGACGCGCATGTCTTCCCGTCCGGCGATACGGCGACAGACACAACGTAGCGCTCATGTCCAGACATGGTGCGGAGGAGTTGCCCGCTTGCCGGATCCCAGAGCTTGACTGTGTCATCGTGCGACCCTGAGACAAGGAGCCTACCATCGTGGGAATAGGCGATCGAGCTGACTGCGTCTGCGTGCCCGTACAGCGTGCGCAAGAGAACCCCACTCGCTGCGTTCCACAGTCTGATCGTACTGTCACGTGATCCCGAAGCGAGAGTCCGTCCGTCTGGGGAGTAGGCGATGGAGTCAACCGAATCGGAATGCCCTGCGAGGGTGAGCGCGGAATCATCAGCAAGTGCGACATGGCCAGTGAGAAGGCAAACGAGGGCTAGAGCAAGTACTCGCATTCCGAACCCTGGCGGGCGTCTATTCCGCCGCGGCGTGATAGTCTTCATGAGTTGTCAGCAATCGATACATCGGGGAGAGGACCGAAGTCAACTTGACGTACCTGAGGAAGTACTTGTCTATGTATTGACAAAGCCGGCACCCACTACTCATGCTGGCTGCGAGTAGGGTGGGACCGTGTAGGGGCCCCAAAGACTCGGGAAGGAGGTACAATGGCCAAACTGCGCTACTGCACGCTGTGCAAGCGGAACGTCGAGGCAAAGAAGGGGTTCAACTGGCTCGTGTTCATCTTCTTTCTTGGCGTGCCGTATCTGCTCTTCTACATGCTCTTCAAGCGCCGAAAGTGCCCGATGTGCAAGTCAAGTCACTACCTGCAGGTCGCGCAGTTCTGAGTCTTGCTGGTCGTGGGGCGGGCAGCCGCTAGTGTGGCTAGTGTGGTCGCACAGGTGCCACTGCCGCGGGCGACCGATGTCGGGTCTGGCCACGGTGCGATGCCGCCAGTGTCACCAGATGACGACGCGCTCTATGCCTGGGAGCGAGAGGAGAGTCCTCCTCACCTGTTCGAGAGCAGTCTCAAGTCCCACGATCCCTCCGAGTTGCCAGATGATGGCTGACCAGCCGACATCGTAGAGCGCCACCTGGGCTACGCCGTCTGTGACCTCGAGGCTGGCCACCTTGGCCGAGCATGGATGCTCCGGATAGTGGAAGTCTTGCGCACTGCACTCGGGGACGAGATAGGTGAAGTAGCCCGCTGCCTTCTCGGCAGCCGTGGGACCCCGGAAGAGTTGTTCGAGCACCGCCCGAGCGATGTCGTTGCACTTCTGCACCGCTCTGCGGACGGGGTAGACGGACTCCACCCCGAGGGTTGGCGGCGGCGTGTCGCGATTCGGGAAGAACACTTCGATGCTTACCGCGTCCTCTCGGGCGAACTCGATCGGCATGCTCATCGTGGTCTCAGGGCTGTCAGCATTTCTCGGATCGTAGAGGATAATCCGCCCCGAACTCTGACTCGGAGGCAGGTAGTAGAGGCAATCCTCTGCCTTGAGAGAGGTCCCTGGGACGGACGCGATCCCATCCAGTAAGTCATCCAGAAGAACCTCCTCACCCCCGTCTACTGTTGAACCCATTACTCGCACGCCGATCCTCGGCATGTCGGAAGGGAACTCGACCCGAAGAGGGAAGCCCAGGCTCATTGTCTGGTTGGCCGTTGGGGATACGACAACGAACGGAGGGCCACCAGCGAGTGCGTTGAATAGGCTCGAATGGGCATACGGCGCGGCCAGCGCCACGTACGCCTCGCAGTCAAAGCGCAGCTGCGTGTACGCGACCTGCCCCCCGTTCCAGTGGGAGTCAACTGCAAGACCATCTGGACCGGTTGTGTAAGCGGCAACGCGGTAGCGGTGCGGACACCAGCGGCACTCGAGATCTCCGATTCGCGACGTACGGTCCTCGGTCTGGAACGAGTAACCGATCACTCGCCAGATGCTCCCTGCATCGTCTAGAGGCAGTACCTCGAAGCCCCCGAACGGGCCAGCAACGCGTTCTCCGCGATACGAGATGACTGCTCCGGCAGCTGCGTCATAGTCGAGGACTTCCAGCGTCTGGATCCACCCCGAACCCGCACAGTCAGAATCCCACATGATCACTACTTCGTCGACGCCATCGCTGTCAATGTCCGCCGCAACGACGTTCGTCACTCTGAAGTACTGCAGGAGGTCAGTCTTCATCAAGTAGACGTCATCTCTGAACGCCTCCCAGATGACCTGCCCTGCGTCGTCGTACACTGCGACTCGATGTGGGATCGGTTCCCACACTTGACTCGTCAGCTCGTACACTACGATCCAGCACGGTTCTACCCCATTCGGGTTCAGAGCGACCGGGCATTCCTTCACCATGACCCCAAGTGCATCGTGCTCCGTCCGGTCTGTCTGAGATGCCACCTCCTCGCCTTCGAGAGAGCTGCCCGCTGCAAGACAGAACGCGAATCCCACGGCCAAGAGGGCTAGAGAGATGTGCGACCGATTTCTCAACGTATCTACCACCCGCCCTTCGCTACACCCTCAACTGAAAGAACACGGCACCTGCGGTTCAATAGAACCTGTCACCATCCTCGGTCGCGGATGAGCCAGGCGCTGCAGGGGAAACTGGGGCACATAGCATCCTGGCCAGCCGTCACCGGCACGTGACGGCCACACGCGTTCCCAGATCGGTCCCGCAGGCTCCACACCGCCACGCTGTAGCCAAAACGAGGGTACTGGCTGCAGCCACGAAAGCGCTCTGGGACATGCAAAGGCCCCTTGTGGCCGGCATTTGCTGCATCCGCCCTGCACTGAGGGACACTGCTCAGTGAGGTAGTTCGGTTAGCGCCGCCTGCGAAGCTGACCAGACAACTCAGACATCGTCCCGACGTACACGCCAAGCGCGGCCTTCGCCCCACGTTGATCGGTGCTTCATCCCTATCAGAGTCTATGGACGCGCCGAGACCGCGTACCGGGAAGATGGCGACCGATGGCTTTCTACCGGCTGTTCTCCAGCATCCTCATCAGAGTGCCAGACAGTCTCACTGCTATCTTCGTGAGGACCCCCTGAACTGCACTTGCCCGGGAGTAGGCATAGAAAGGCTTGTTGGGTGACTCATACTCACCTGGAAGATCGCCCAGAGTGAGTTTCAGAACAAGAGGCTGCTCCGGCTCTGCCGTTTCGACAACCTTCTCCATTTCGAACACAGGAAGGGATATGAAGTACTTGTATTCAATGAAGACGTCTGAATGCTGTGCCATGTAGGCCCAAAACCCTGCGGTCTCGGTGAAGAACTCAGTCAGGAAGCTCAGATCGAGAAGGGAGCCATAGGCAACTACCTGCCTGTAGTACGGAAGCTTGCCGGTTCCCCTCAGCGGCTCCTTATCTATGTCCGTCCACCCTCGCAGTTCCCTTGCGCAGAACGCCGCAGCCTCGGCATGTCCAAGCTGGTCTGCGATCTTAAGGACTCTTGCCAGGGTTGCAGCAAGTCCTGTTCCTCCCTGCTGGAGGGTTTCAATCTCAGACAGGATGCTCTCACGGAGCCCGCCTCCAGTAGCGGTAGCGGATCGCTTAACAGCCTCGCGCGCTTCGGCTATTCGACCCTCCCAGTCATTCTTGTACCGCACCACCTCGGGAATACTGAACCGCCTCCCGAGCCCGGACTCGCTGGTCACCTGGCTATGGCAATCAAGGCAGAGAACAGCGAGATTGACGCGCGCGTTGTTGTCCCCGTCGCCATCGATGTGATGAATATGCACATGCTTGTTCGGTGTGTTGCATATACAGCACATATGCTGATTCAGGAACAGCACCTCAACCGCGACTGCGTCCGGAACACCTTCTCTGCCCAAGGGGGCTCCTTCTTCGATACTTCACCCCTATCATGACAGCAAGCCGCTTCTGCTGCAAACACATGGTCGTGGGGCCTGGAACTACATCCAGGACCCAGCTGTGTGTCCGATGGATTGACCTGTTCGGGACCGGGAGGGTCAGATCTTGAAGCAACGGTTTGGAGGGACGTAAACGGTGGGGTCTCTACTCTTGCTGTCTCACTGCTTGGTGATCAGGGCCACATCTTTCCGTTTGCGTGAGTCGACTCCGTCGCGAAGGGGGGGACAAGGCGCAGCCCGCGACCGCAGCGCAACACGGATCCCTCACCATCTGGCCATGGTCACGTGCGTTCCCTGATCGGCCCCATGGGCTCCAACTGCGTTCCAGTAAGTCTTTCCGCACGTTCCTGCCCGCCTACGATCGCCTATCGATTGCCATGCAGGCTAGCTCTAACGGATGAGCGCGCAGGGAGGCCCGCCGTCGCGAGCGGTTGCCACCAGCGCGGTCCTGCGGCCACTTGCTTGAGTGAGCTGGTGGCCCCAGCAAGCCAGGTGACTGGCGACTCCAGGCATGGAGTACTCTTGCAGAGCCCTTCCGAGATCCGAAGACAGAGCATGTCCTTCAAGTCGTTGCTCGCAGGGAGTGCGCTCTATCGTTTGCAAAAAGGACCATCGCGTGGTACCTTCTGCAAGCGGGAGCGATGAACGACAAGGATCACGATGATGGCCGAGAAAAAGAGCTCATCCGGAAGAACCCTCAGCGCGCTGGTGGATGACCTCCAGTCCGGGGGGCGCTACACCTTCGACCGGAGCGAGGCTCTCAGTGCTCTTCGAGTGGACGCCCTGAACCTCAAGAAGGCGGCGACGCGGCTTAGCGCCAAGAAGAGGATCGTGGCTCCGAGGAGGGGGTTCTACGTCATCGTGCCGCTCGAGTATCGGGCGACCGGGGCGCCTCCCCCTTCGTGGTTCATCGACAATCTGATGCGTTACCTGGGCCGGCCCTACTACGTGGGCGTCCTCTCGGCGGCGGCGCTCCACGGCGCCGGGCACCAGCAGCCGCAGGAGTTCCAGGTGGTGACGGACGTACCCCAGCGCCCGGTGCTCGCAGGACGAGCACGGATCCGGTTCCTTATCAAGAAGAACATTGCCCGGACCCCGACCGTCGCGGTGAAGACAGAGACCGGCACGATGCAAGTGGCTACCCCCGAGGCCACGGCGATCGACCTCCTGCGGTACGTCTCCGCGGCTGGAGGCCTGAGCAACATTGCAGTGGTGCTTGCTGAGTTAGCCGAGCGCACCGACGGACGCAGGCTTGTGGACGCGGCGGAGATCGATGGCGAGCTCGCCAACTCGCAGCGGCTCGGGTATCTCCTAGACTACATCGGCGCCGGTGATCGAGCGTCACCCCTAGCCAACTGGATAAATGACAGGAAGCCGAGAGCCGCGCCGCTCAAGCCAGGGAAGCCCATCAAGGGATGCCCTGTGAACCGTCGCTGGAAGGTCATCGTGAACGAAGAGATCGAGGTGGACCTGTGATCCAACGCGCCTTCATCACCGCATGGCGCTCCCGCGCGCCGTGGCCCCAGGACGCCCAGGTTGAGCAGGACCTGATTCTCTCTCGGGTGCTCATCGAGCTCTACTCCGAGGACGCTATCCGAAACCAGGTGGCCCTCCGCGGTGGGACGGCGCTGCACAAGCTTTTCCTCGCTGAGCCCGAGCGGTACTCCGAAGACATCGACCTCGTGCAAGTGGAGGCAGGTCCGATCGGTGCCGTCATGGACGCGGTCCATACGCGACTCGACCCCTGGCTCGGCGAGCCGAAATGGAAGCAGGAACGCGGCGGGGTCACGTTCTACTACCGCTTCGCCACCGAGACCGAGCCGGTGATCTCGATGAGGCTCAAGGTGGAGATCAACACTCGCGAGCACTTCTCGGTGCTCGGTCTGGTCCGACGTCATTTCGAGGTGGAGAACGGGTGGTTTCGCGGGAGCTCCGAGGTCACGACCTACGAGCTCGATGAGCTGCTTGGCACGAAACTCCGCGCGCTCTACCAACGCAAGAAGGGCCGCGACCTGTTCGACCTGTGGGCTGCCTCACGCCGCGCACGTGTGGATCCCAAGCGGCTCGTCGAGTGCTTCCGGCGCCATCTCGAGCACGACGGGTTCCGCATCTCGCGCGCCGAACTTGAGAAAAACCTCCACGAGAAGGTTGCTGATCCAGGCTTCGGGCGAGACATCGAGCCGTTGCTTGCCTCGGGAGTGACGTGGGATCGAGAAGCTGCAGTCGAGTACGTTCTTGCCAAGATCGTTCCGCTCCTGCCCGGCGAAGCGTGGAAGGGCGTCGGGACCGGGAGGGTCAGATGCTGTGTTGTCTGTCAAGCGCCAACCTCCTCTGACCTGCGGAAGGGCTGCCCGCTCTGGTAGATGGCGTGAGCGATCAGAAGCAGCTTCCGAGCTGCCGCGATGCGTGCCACCTTGTCTGGTTTGCCCTGGTCCTTCAGCCGCCGGTAGAGCGCCTGGACCTTGGGGTTGTACCGCGCCGCCGAGAGCGTCGCTTCGTACAGCCGCTTCCGTACCTCCCCGCTCCCACGCTTGCTGATTCGCGACTTGCCGTGCACCGAGGTCCCCGACTGGATCTGGATGGGGTCCAGCCCGGCTAGCGCCACCATCTGCCGTCGGTTGGCATCGCCGTACTTGCGAA
>Ga0315279_10007853_pt1 | contig 13073 bp, 6 predicted proteins | sample YL17G06_20_MG_FD_203694 | JGI IMG/M metagenome (GOLD analysis project Ga0315279, IMG submission 203694) | Sediment microbial communities from Yellowstone Lake, YNP, Wyoming, USA - YL17G06_20 | ecosystem: Environmental > Aquatic > Freshwater > Lake > Sediment | place: USA: Wyoming | collected... | reverse complement strand
GCCCTGGGACGCTGCAGCGCGTGTTCGATCCCGGCTTCACGACCAAGCCCGGCAGACAGGGGATGGGGCTGGCCCGCGTGCAGGAGATTGTCTCCAGTTTTGGCGGCCGCGTTTCGGTCAACAGCACCGAGGGAAAAGGCACCGTCTGTCGGGTGTATCTGCCTGCCTATTATGAAGGAACCGAAGAGGCCACGCCGCTGCACCTTGAAGACCTCCCGGAAGGCTCCGAGACCGTTTTGGTCATCGACGACGAGCGCATGATTGCCGAGATTGCAGTCGAGACGCTCGGGCGACTCGGCTACAAGACGCTTGTTGCCCATAATGGTCTCGAGGCCGTGGAAGTGGCCAGGACCTACGAAGGGCCGATTGATCTGATCCTGCTGGATATGGTCATGCCCGTGATGGGTGGCGCGGAAGCCTATCCTCTACTTCGAGAGGCGCGGCCGGCAACCCAAGTGATCGTTTGCACCGGACTCGAGCAGGAGATCGTCACGGGCGGAATTCCCGATGACGGTTTTGCGAGCTTCCTGCTCAAGCCTTTCCGGCCGGTCATGCTTGCCCAAAGCGTGCGGCGTGTGCTCGACGAGGCGATCGAGCGCGAGCGCGGACCCCTGGCCGGCAGCAAGACTCGGTAGGATATCGCCAGCACCCTTCCTGCTGCATTCCCCCCGAAGGACGTAAGGGACCTCAGGGACCCAAGGGACGCTCATATTGTCAAAGGAAATGCCCGGCACGTTTACCGGGCATCTCCAGTTCAAAAGCTAGTCGTTGCACGTTGCCTGTCGGCTACCGGCAACTCCCTCCAGAATGATCTCGTTGCATAAAAATGGGATCCACCTTCTGGGTTCGAGTCGCGACGCAACAAGCAACGCGCCGTGTACTAGCGTCCGGTTTACCCGGACTATCCATTGATGGACCACCTCCTTTCCGCCTCGCCGGACATATCCCGCCGACTCCTCATGAGCCGCTTCGCCATCAGCAAGGACTTCCTACGCCGCATAAGATATCAAGAAACGGGCAAATTGGCAAGAGTTTTTTCAGCCCGCTTTTCGCGCTCGTTCCCGAGTTGAACTTGGGAACGAGCGCGAGGCACTCAGAGCTTGTGGGGCGGGCTTCCAAGCCCGCCAAGCCACGCGGACTTGGAAGCCCGCGCCACAAGGTTAGGGACATTTGTTCACAAGTTCCCAGTGCTGGCGCGGGGCGAATCAATCTGCTACCATGCGCTGCACCCGGAAAGCAAGAGAGTCTCGCGATGAGCGGCCATGCGGCGTATGAACGGAAAATGGAGGGTCGGTTTTATGGGGCGTTGGTCAAGGAATGGCATCGTACTGTACGCATTGTTCACAACGGTGCTTGTCATGCACACCGATCTCGTTTCTGAGGAAGGTTCGCCTGCGAAGTTCGCCGTTTTTTCACAGCGGCCTCTAACGTGTGGGGCGCATCGAGGAGGAAAGAGCCTGTGGCCTGAAAGCACGGTTCTTGCCTACACGAGCGCCGCGGCGAAATGGCCGGACATCCTGCTCGAAGGCGACGTGCAGCTTACCGCCGACGGGAAGGTGGTTCTGTTGCATGACGGCACAGTGGACCGGACCACCAACGGGACAGGCCGGATTGCCGACCTCACGCTCGAGCAGGTGAAGGCCCTCGATGCGGGATATCGCTTCACTCCGGACGGAGGAACCACATTTCCGTACCGCGGCAAGGGGATAACCATCCCGTTGTTCTCCGAGGTGCTTGATGCGATCCCGGACGGGCGCCTCCTGATCGAGATAAAAGAGCGGCCCGGGATTGCCGATGCGGCCGTGGCGGTATTGCGGGACAAAAAAGCCCTGGGTCGAGTCGTTCTTGCCTCGATGGACTCCGATGCAATGAACCAGGCGCGACGAATCGAGCCGCGGCTCTTGGCCTGTTACACCGTCCCTGAGGGCACGGAGATGATTGCTCAACTGCGCGGCGTCGATTGGGCCAAGTACAAGCCCGTGGCGGAGATGCTGGCCATCGACCACCATAATGTCGAGGAATTCAGTCTCAAACCGGAGGAGATCCGAGCCATCCGGGACAAGGGCATCTGCGTGCTCGTGTACACCATCAACGACACCGATCTCATGCGCCGGTACCTCGACATGGGCGTCTCGTCAATCCTGACGGACCGTCCCGACGTGCTTCAGGACATGGTGATGCAGCGCCAGCCAGCGCCGCACTGATTTCGCCATCGACCCGTGCGTCAGTGTCCGCACACCATCCTTTACATCACACCCTCCATATATTAGCCCACGACGTTGCAGTGTCGGAGGGGTTGGGGTTTGGGGTATAGGGTTTGGGGTCAATGAGTTGGGAGGGAGATAGAGGCGAACAGAATGGGTAATGTGGATAGTGCGTTCGTTGTACCGCCTTTAGGCGGCCGGTTCGCTGACAGCCCCCGGCTAAAGCCGGTACAACAAACATGCAGGATTGCGGAATGTGGAATTCGGAATGTGGAATGCCGCATGGAGCCGGGAAACGAGGGTCTCGAATTCAGGGTTCAGGGTCTAGGGTAGCGAGCAGAGGACGGGCGCGGCATAGCCGCAAAGGGCTTGGGGGTTGGGGTTTAGGGTTTGGGGTACACTGCCCGCGTCTTGTGACACGAGGGCACTTCAGCGTCGCTTCTCGAAACGCTCCAGCAAATGTCTCGGGCTAAAGCAGATCGGGAAGCCACGCTGAAGCGCGCTGAAACCCGAGAGCAGTTCCAGTTCCACCCCGGTTGAAACCGGGTGCAAAGAGGAGCCTGCTGAAGCCAGGCTAATGAAAGCCCAGCGCGCTCAAACCTTATCTTGCGGCCTACCAAGGGAATAACGTTTGCAGTTTCAGACCTGTCCTATAGCCGTCATTCCCGCGCAGGCGAGAATCCAGTATTCAAAACGGTTTGCGCACGAATCTCTGGATTCCCGCCTGCGCGGGAATGACGGCAGGGATCGGAAGCAAGACCGCCAAGGGCTCCCAATTGCAAATCTTACTTCACGATAAGCCCTTAGTGCCACTCGGGACTGTCACTCGTTTTGATCCGGCCAAAATCCGCACGTAAGGTTTTCACGTATCAGCCAAGTGCGTAGCATTCGCGCCAACGTAGAAGCGGCATCCCTGCCGCTTTCCATCAAGCGACGCATGCCCAAATCGCGCCCGAGGAAAGCGGCAGGGATGCCGCTTCTACGTTTACCGGAAACCGGGTGTGGCTGTACATCACCCTATTGTCACGTGCGGATTCTGGTCCGGTCACGTGTTTTGTTTCGCGGGGATTGGCGGAATAGAATGCGGGGCGAGTAATGTCAGGAGGAGATTCCGTGAAACTCGCGACTCTGCGTGTGTTGTCGGATGAGGATATCGGGCGGATTCATGAGGCCACGCTGGATATTCTGGAGGAAACGGGTGTCGAGTTGGGCAGTCCGCGGATGCTTGGATTCCTCGAGAAGAAAGGGCTTCGCGTTGATCGGGACAAGCGGTTGCAACAGGACAAGGGGTTGCAACCCCTTGTCCGTTTTCCGCGCGAGCGGGTGGCTGAGGCGTTGAGCACGGTCCCTCAGCAGTTCGAGGTGTTTGATCGTGAGGGACGGTTTGCGTTTGTTCTCGGGGACGGCGTGTCGAAGATCGCCGCGGGCCATAATGCCGTGTTCTGGGTGGATTCGGACACGGGTGTAACGCGGTCCTCGCGGGTATCCGATGTCGAGCTGTTCGCGCGGATCTGCGAGGGGCTTTCGGACATTGATATGATCGGTATTCCGGTGATGCCGCAGGATGTCCCTGACCCTCAAGCTACGTTGCTGTACGGAGTCCGGGCATGCATTGAAAACAGCCGGAAACCCATCTTCTTCTCGACGGATCGCGTCGAGATCAACCATACCGTGATAGAGATGCTCCGTGCCGCCTTCAAGGGAGATCTCGCCTCGAAGGTTTACGGAATAAGCCAACTCTCGCCGACGAGTCCGCTGTTTTGGGAGGGCAGCGTGCTCGATGCTCTCGAGGACACAATTGCCTCGAATGTGCCGCTGGCCATCCTGCCGGAACCGAACGCGGGCGTATCGGCGCCGTACACGCTCGCAGGACTGCTGACGGTGAACAACGCGGAATGCCTTTCCGGAATAGTGATGACCCAACTGTTGAAGCCCGGCACGAAGGTCATGTACGCGAATTCGTGGACTGCAACGGACATGCGCAACGGGTACGCGCTCGTCGGCTCGACGGAGACGACCATTTGTAGGATTGCCGGCGCGCAGCTCGCCCGTTTCTACAAGATTCCGTCTCACACGACCGCGCCCAACTCGGACAACCACGCCCACGACGAACAGAACGCGTGGGAGAAGGCACTGAGCCAATTCTGCTCCGTGGCCGCCGGGAACGACCTCATCGTCAACTGCGGCATGTTCGCCACGGGCATGACGTGCAGCCACGAACAGCTCCTGATGGATGAGGAGATGTCGGCCATTTCGAGGCGGATCGTGCGCGGGATCCGCGTGGATGATACAACGATAGCCAAGGACCTGATAAAGGAGGTCGGGCCCCACAATCCCGCCTATCTCACAGCGATGCACACGCTCGAGTGGCTGCACTCTGACGAATACATCGAGCCTCGCGTTTCCATTCGCTGCCCGCGCGCCGTATGGGAGGCCGCCGGAGGAAAAGACACCTACCAGGTTGCACGGGACAAAGTCCGATCCTACGCACAGCAGACCCCTTCCGCGCCGTTGGATCAGGAACGAATGGCGCGCGTGGATGAGATCATCCGTCGCTGCGCAAAATAAGGCGTTGCGTGTTGTCTCTTCCCAAATCCGGAATCGGCCATCTGCAATCCGCAATGTAAGATCGACTCATTCTGCACTGTATACAATTGCCGGATTCAATGATACAATTCTGTAAAACAATATAGTCGCAAGCGTTTAGGGAACCGCACGGCGATTGCCGGGGTGGACAGGGTCGGGGTGGAGCAGGAGGCATAGCGGGTGATGGAGGGAACCATTATGGGGTATCGGTTCCTATTGAGAGCTGCCGTACTCGTATGGATTGCTTTCTCGATCGCGGGAGCAGGGGCCGCCGAGGATGAAGGCGCCAAGTCCTCCCTCTGCAACTGTACCACTGACTGCATACTTGCTTGCGACACTTCCTCCGTGTCCTGGGATCAGACGTTTTTCTGCAAGGCCTACCAGTCCGCCTATAGAAGTTTCTCGCTGGAAGCGGCGTTTGCCGGCGTACTCGGGGCGGACTACCTGACCGCATTCCGTCAGCTTACCCCCGCGACCGCCGACTTCAACGGGGAGTCATGGTACACGACCGGTCCTGATGGGATCGAATGGGAGCTCGGCCACAACGGTATCCCGGACTGTCAGTTTGAATTGGGCCTGATCGAGGAAGTTTTGTGGAACGACTGCTGGTATGACCTCCCGAACGGCCTCAGCAGACAGTTGGTCTCGTGCGCTTTGGAGAGAAACTCAAGCCAGTTTGCCCGCGACGTCGGCTGGTGGTGGACCAGCGGCAGCCTGACGCAGAAAATGGGGGGGCTGACTCAGATCATGATCGGGTTGATGACCCTTGGGGACGGCCAATTTGACCATAGCCACACCCCGTATCTGGCCGCTTCAGGCAGTGCCGGAATAGTTGCCCTTGGCATTTGGCTTGCCGGAGAAATGGTCGCGGTGCCCGAGATTGATCTCGAGAACTACACCCGACTGCACGAGTACTTCGCGAAGGACGCGGACGCCGACGGCGACGGTTGCAGCAACTGGGCTGAGTATGTTGCCAGCGCCGGAAACCCGTTTAGGTATAGGCGGCGCGCGGCCCTCTGCCCGGATGTGCGCAATGGAGAATGCGTCAAGGTCTGGTACGTGGACAAGGCCTCCAAGTTTCCGGAACAGGGCTTGACCTGGCTGACGGCTTATCGAACGATCCAGGAGGCCATCGACGCCGCATATAACGGTGGCGGAGGAGAGGTTCACGTTGCGGAGGGCGTCTTCGATGAAAGACGCAACAACCCCGAGGGATCCCTCATTCTCCGGGCGGGCGTCAAGGTGTACGGCGGCTTCGCAGTGGGACAGGACCGGCCCTACCAGCGTAACCTTCTCGATCATGTCACCGTTATCGATGGATCGAAAGCACGCGAAGGTCTGCCGGCCTACCATGTGGTGATGGGGGACAATAATGCCCTGTTGGACGGGTTCCGCATCACGGGAGGCGACGCCAGCCAAGCCGGCGGGTTCAGCGATGGCGGCGGCATGCTCAACATCACTTACTCGCCGAAAGTCGTCAACTGTGTATTCGTCGGCAATGTGGCTGACAACGGCGGCGCGATGTTCAACGACTCGGGCGCCTCGCCCAATGTCGACAATTGCTATTTCGTTGGAAACACGGCGCTGTCAAAGGGCGGGGCCGTATGCAACAGCGGAGGAGCGCGGCCCCGTTTTATGCGATGCTTCTTCACCGAGAACTCAGCGGTCGTGGGCGGCGGCGGCATGGCAAACGTCTCTTCATCCAATCCCTTTCTCCGCCACAGTATTTTCCTTGAGAACGCAACGGACGGGTTGGGCGGCGCCGTTTTCAACGAGGCGTCCTCAGCGACGTTCCTCCTCTGCCTGTTCGGCGTTTCCCAGGCGCAACAAGGCGGAGGCATTTACAGTTCCGGCACCATGTTGTCGGCAAAACGTTGCGCGTTCCTCGATAACGTGGCCGCCGATGCGGGCGGGGGCCTCTATTCGTCGTCGGCCTGGAGCTCGATGTCGGGCTGCGTGTTTACGGGCAACGCCGCGGGAACGACCGGCGGTGCGGTGTTCAACGGCTCGACGCTTGTGATCACCAACAACACGTTTTACGGGAACTCCGCCGCGGTTGCCGGCGGGGCTCTCGCGAACGAAGGTTCCACAAGCGTGGCCAATTCGATTCTCTGGGGGGATGTACCTAACGAGATCGAGAGCGATAATCCCGAGGCCGTTGCCGCGACGTATTCCGACGTTCAAGGAGGTTACTCCGGGATCGGCAATATCGACGCGGATCCCAAGTTCGCCGACCCCGACCAGTACAGATTCACCATCGATGTTGAATCGCCATGCACGGACAAAGGCGCTGTGGTGCCGGGCACGCCGATAGTGGACATCCTTGCTTCCGAACGCCCTCAGGGCATCACCGTGGACATGGGCGCCTACGAATTCTCGAAATATGCCGTCCCTTATGCGGCCTTCAGTGGCTCACCTGCATCAGGCGAGGTCCCCGTAACGGTTCGGTTCCAGTCACTATCGACTGACACCTACTGCAACTCGATTCAACTCATGTATTGGGATTTCGGCGATCGCGCCGTGGATATAGATGCCATGCCGCTCCACACCTACACGGCAGAGGGGAACTACTCGGTGATCCATGCGGTGGTCACCGACATGGGCCTTGATTTCGCCAAGGCGTGGGATTACATCACCGTCACACCACCTGGCGGCGAAGGTGAGGGTGAAGGAGAAGGAGAAGGAGAGGGCGAAGGTGAGGGCGAAGGCGAGGGATCGCTGCAAGTGACTTTGGAGCCCGAGGGGGCGCGGTCCGCGGGCGCCCAGTGGAGAGTGGACGAAGGCGAGTGGAGCAACAGCGCAGACACGATCCAGGGACTCGAGGCCGGGCAACACGTCGTATCCTTCAAAGACATCAACTGGTGGACGAGACCTGACAACCAGACCGTGACTATCAGCGCCGGCCAGCTCACAAGTGTCTCGTTCGCCTACTCGGAGCAGAGCGGCGCCCTGCAAGTCACGGTTCAACCCTATGACGCCCGGCTCCGAGGGGCGCAATGGCAGGTGGATGGCGGCGCGTGGCAGGACAGTTGGGACACGGTCGACGGACTATCCGTCGGCACACACGAAGTCGGCTTCAAGGACATCGCCAATTGGAGAACGCCTTCCCCGCAGGCGGCATCCATCAGCGATGGCCAGACCACAACGCTCACGGCCTCCTATGTGATGAAGAACGGTTCGGTCCGGGTCGCGATCGAGCCGGAAGGCGCGCGAACCGCGGGCGCGCAATGGAATGTGGATGGCGGCCGCTGGCGCAACAGCGGCGATACCGCCGCGGGCCTCACGGTGGGTCCGCACGTAGTATTCTTCAAGAACGCCCCGGGATGGGCGACACCGGGGAACCAGACACTGACGGTGGGCGACGGCCAACTCACCACGTTCACGGGGATCTACGTGGTGCTCACGGGAGGTCTTCAGGTCAACATAGGTCCGCCTGAAGCCGCGCTCGGGGGCGGCCAGTGGCGCTTGGACGGAGGGGCGTATCAGAACCCGGGCGCAACACTGAGCGATGTGCCTGTCGGCTCCCATGCCGTTTCGTTCAAAGACCTAGCGAGTTGGGCGAAACCGCTCGATATCATTGTTGCCATCGAGCACAACCAGACAACGGTGATCTCGGGAACGTATCTGAAGAACGCCGGATCCCTTCGCGTGATGATTGAGCCGGAGGCAGCGCGGAACGCCGGGGCGCAGTGGGCCGTGGATGGAGGCGCGTGGCACAGCGGAGCTGATGCGGTAACCGGCCTTACACCCGGCGAGCATACGGTGACCTTCAATACAGCGGCCGGATGGACAACACCGGACCCTCAGACACCCGTCATTCAGGACGGCCGCACCTCCACCCTAACGGGCACGTACGTCCAGCAAATGGGCTCGGTTCAAGTGACCATCGAACCAGAAGCGGCGCGCGCCGCAGGGGCTCAATGGTCCGTGGACGAGGGTCCCTGGCACAATAGCGGTGAAACCCTCGGCAATCTACCCGTGGCCGAGCATTCCGTCTCGTTCAAAGTCATCACCGGATGGACAAGACCTGCGACCGAGACGGTCACGATCCTGTTCGGTCAAACCACGACGTTGACCGGCGAGTATACACTTCAGACCGGCTCTCTGTCGGTCGTGATCGAGCCAACCGAGGCCGTGCAGGCGGGCGCTCGCTGGCGGATGGATGACGATCTCACCTGGTACGAAAGCGGCTACGCGGCATCAGGACTCATTATCGGACAACACAAGATATCGTATCAGACCATTGATGGTTGGGACGCGCCCGGCGATCAAACGGTTCCTATCGCGGACGGACAAGTCTATACGTCAACGGGCCGCTATTCTCAGCACACCGGCATGCTCCAGGTGGGAATCGAACCGGAAGGCGCCCGAGCCGCAGGCGCCCAGTGGTGTGTGGACGGCGGCGCTTGGTACAACAACCTGGAGACGGTCTGGGGGATACCGATAGGCTCGCATCAGGTGTCATTCAAGGAGACCTTTGGCTGGACTAAGCCCCAGGATCAAACCGCGGTCATTTCCCACGATCAGACCGCTACGCTCGCGCAGTCCTATGTTCAACGCTTCGGCGGCATTCAGGTCATGGTCGAGCCCGAGGCGGCCCGGTTGGCCGGCGCACGCTGGCGTCTCGACAACGGGGAATGGCGCGAGAGCGGAAGCAGCGTCACCGGTCTGGCCTTCGGCGAACACCTGGTCTCTTTCCTGGATATACCTGCGTGGGTGAGGCCCGCGGACGCTGCTGTCATGATCTCGAACGAGCAGACCGAGCCCGTTACGCACACCTACGTCCGGCAGACGGGATCGATCCAGGTGACGATCGAACCAGCAGGCGCGATTGCGGTTGGAGCGCAGTGGCAGATCGATGGCGGCGCATCGCATGCTAGCGGCGATACTGTTTCCGGACTGGTCGTCGGGGAGCACTTACTCTCCTTCACGGACGTGATCGGCTGGACACGCCCCGCAGACGAGACCGTTACCATCAACTACGGCCAGCAGACCGCCCGCGTTCGGACCTATTATCAGCACACAGGGCTTCTCCAGATCACCATCGAGCCGGCGGCCGCCCGAAGCGCCGGAGCGCAGTGGTGCGTCGACGGCGGCGCCTGGCGGAACAGCAGTGATATCGCACCGGACCTCGTCATCGGCGAGCACACTGTTTCTTTCAAGGATGTAACGGGCTGGAATAAGCCCGGCAATGCCACGGTCAGTATTTCGAAAGACGCCACTTCGACATACGCCGGCACGTACACGGAGCAAATGGGCTCGCTTCAGATAACGATCGAACCCGAAGGGGCTCGGGCCGCAGGCGCGCAATGGTCGCTCGATGGCGGCGCCTGGAACAACAGCGGTGTATCGGTGCAGCTTTCTGCGGGGCGGTACACGGTCAGCTTCAAGGATGCCGCCGGGTGGACGAAGCCCCCGAACGAAGCCGTCGAGGTCAAGGCCGGCGAAGCGACTGCCTTGGCCCGGACGTACGTCCAACAGGTGGGTTCGCTTCAAGTCACTATCGAGCCCCAGGAGGCCCGGGCCGCCGGCGCGCAGTGGTGCGTAGATGCTGGAGCATGGCATTCGAGCGGCGACACGCTTTCCGGCTTGCAGGTGGGAACTCATATCGTCTCGTTCAAAGACATGATCGAGTGGGCGAAACCGAACGATGTCAGCGTGCCTATCGCGCAGAATCAGACTGCGACTCTGACCCGCTCATATTCTCTGAAGACCGGCACGCTTCAGGTAACGATTGAACCGTTGGCAGTTCGTCTAGCCGGCGCGCAGTGGCGTGTGGATGGCGGGGTGTGGCACGACAGCCTTGCCGAGCAGGCAGGACTGGTCATAGGCACTCACGTAATATCGTTCCGGGAGATCTCCGGCTGGCCCCTGCCGGAGAACCAAGCGGTTACCATACGTTTTAACGAATTGACGTCTCTAACGGCCACGTACCCGCAACCAACAGGGTCTCTTCACGTTGACATCGGGCCGGAAGCGGCCGGACTCGCGGGAGCCCAATGGCGCGTGGACGGCGGCGACTGGCATGCCGCCGACGAGACGGTCTCCGGGCTATTGGCTGGCCAGCACACGGTTTCGTACAAAGATGTCTCAGGCTGGACAAAGCCCTCTGACGCTTCCATTTCAATCGCGTTCGGGGACATCGCGTCGGTCACGGGAACCTATGCGGCCATCACTGGCGCCTTGCGCGTGAACATCGAGCCTGCTGAAGCCCGATCCGCGGGCGCAAAGTGGCGACTGGATAACGGTTCCTGGCACGCCAGCGGCGAATCAGTCTCCCAACTGGCCATGGGTTCGCACGTGGTGTCGTTCACCGACGTTCCGGGCTGGACCCGTCCCACTGATATGCCCGTCAATATCGTCGACGCGGCGACAAAGACCGTGACTGGAACCTATACATCCCAGACAGGCTCCCTCCAAGTCATCATCGCGCCGTTAGCCGCCCGTGACGCGGGCGCATGCTGGCGCGTCGACGGCGCTGGATGGCAGCAGAGCGGCCAGATCGTCACAGGTCTGGCGCCCGGAACACATACCGTTGAATTCATGGCCGTGTCGGGCTGGACTGCGCCCGATTCCCCAGCGGCCACCGTCACGGCAGGTGAGATCGTCACGCTCAATGCCGCCTACACCGAGACAGGAGGAATCACATGCGTCGGCCGAGTTGTGGAACAGCCGCCCCCGGCTGTTAACGGCGATATCCTCCTCCTCGCCGCAGTCATGCTCCTACTGGACGGGAGATGTCGGAGATGGGGCATCCTAACAAGGAAACAGACTACGAATTAAGCCTAAAAACTAGGGAGCAACCACCTACCGCGCGCTACTATCTCGGCTTTGTGCTCTTTGCGGCTCCGGGAAAATGGCGATCACACGAAGGCGCAGAGATCGCGCAGGTCAACACATGGGCTCGTCCCTCCGCGGAAGCCTGCCTGTTGCCGTGGGAGACTGCGGGGGCTATAATAAGGCCGGATTGAAATGAGGGAGTATCGAGCATGAGCCATGCGGACATTGACACGGTTCTCGGACAGGCCTTACGGATGCCGGAGGAGGAACGCGCGGAGATCGCCGAGAAGCTCATCGCCAGTCTTGAGGATTCTCCCGACAGCGCCGTGGAGGAGGCTTGGCAGGAAGAGGTGGCTCGCCGCATCCGCGACCTTGAAAGCGGTGCCGTAGTCGGTATTCCCTGGGAGGAAGTCCGCCGTCGTCTGCGAGACAAGGCGTCCTGATGCGCGTTGTTCTGCATCCCGAAGCGTTTGCGGAACTCGAGGCTGCATTCTATTGGTACGAGGGCAAGGCGGTAAACCTCGGCCAGGAGTTTCTGGAGGAAGTTGACTGGGGTGTGGCGGCAATTCGTGAGTCGCCTATGCGATGGCCTCTGTATCGGGAAGAATTCGGGGTGCGCAGGTTCCTTATGCACCGGTTTCCGTTCGCGATTGTTTACCGAGTGATCAACGACGAGATCGAGGTTGTCGCAATAACGCACTTGCGGCGGAGACCAGGGTATTGGAGAAATCGTTTAGACAGGTAGAAAATAGGCGTAATTCCGTAATTCCGGGGACACCATACTTAATTCCTGGTGCGCGGTAGGCAACGTCGTCGTGAAAGTGGAGGCGTTCAAGGATGATCTCAATGACGGGAACTATACGGGGTGGACGGCTTATTCGTCCACCTGGGATGCGTCGAGCCATTACCTGAGGCGGACGAGCGGACCAACTTGCGGACTAGGTGAGAGATCCCTCCGGAGGCAGTTACTTCGCGCGCGCGGCATCCGACGGAGGAACCGGGTGTTCCTTTCGGTACCGGTCGACCTGAGCGGCGTACTTCTGGTTGAACGACCTCAAATAGCGGACGTATTTCGCAGGGTCGTGGCCGCACTGTTTCGACATGCGTCGCCTGCTCTCGCGGATCTCATTGATGACTGTATCGCTTGTGATCATCTTTCACTCACCTCCCATCAGTTCGAGCGGCGCGCCCAGTCGCGCATGGCTATGACGGTCGGGGATGTCCGCCGCTCGTGATAGAAGCTGAAGACCGATGTCTCGATGTAGACGCTTTCAACCATCATCAAAGTATCTCACCATTTCGGAACGTTTTCAAACGCTAGACACATGTTGAGGGATCTTATTAGCCTGGCTTCAGCAGGCTCCTCTTTGCACCCGGTTTCAACCGGGGTGGGCTGGTGCTGCTCTCAGGTAGCGCGCTTCAGCGTGGCTTTTCGATCCGCTTTAGCCCGATGCATTTGCTGAAGCGTTTCGAGAAGCGACGCTGAAGCGCCCTCCTGCGCAT
>Ga0315279_10007852_pt1 | contig 13077 bp, 8 predicted proteins | sample YL17G06_20_MG_FD_203694 | JGI IMG/M metagenome (GOLD analysis project Ga0315279, IMG submission 203694) | Sediment microbial communities from Yellowstone Lake, YNP, Wyoming, USA - YL17G06_20 | ecosystem: Environmental > Aquatic > Freshwater > Lake > Sediment | place: USA: Wyoming | collected... | reverse complement strand
TTTCTGGTCACTAAACCATTTTACTTTACCTTTTGCCATTATTCACTACCTCCTCTCGCCAAGATTATAGTAAATAATGAAACCAAAACAAAAAAACCGTAAAGGTTAGTTTACTTCCCTTTACGGCCTAAGTTTGTCTAATCTTTTATTTACTACAAGAAGTATTATACTCTTTTGTCCTCTCTTGTCAAATAAATCTTTTCCAAAGGGTGGGGTGAGGATCCGCTATCAAACCTTTTTAATAAGGACAGGCTTTTCGTCTCTGGTAAGCTTCTTTATCCGGAATTCTCGTTGAAGGGCTTCATTCTTGGAAGGGTATTCTTCTGTATGTAATAATCTTACCGGGCTTCTGTATTTTGTAAATCTACCGCCATTGTCGCTATTGTGATCTTTGATTCGGCGCTCTAAATTATTGGTGATGCCGGTGTAGAGTTTTGAGTCGCTACATTCGATTATGTAGACGGACCAGGGCATGGGAGAGTGGAGATTTGGATAAGGCACCTTCTTCGTCCTTTTCATTAATGAAAAGGACTCATCAAGTGCCTTTCAAAATTTCACATTGAAATTTTGAAAACCGAAGTATAAGAAACTAATAGGGTTGAGTTATACAACCTGAAGTTCGAACCCAGCCGCTTCAGAAAATCGCGCTGGGCTTCGAAATTTGCCGATAAAAGTTTTTGAGATTTATCGCAGATCTCAAAAATTTTTATTGTCTGCTCTACGAGCAGACCCGCTGCGATGTAAACGCCAATTTCTGGCATAAGCAGTCGCCAATTTTCTAAGGAGGTGTAGAGATGAAATATTTTCTGTATGCGCGCAAGTCTACTGACACGGAAGATAAACAAGTCCTCTCTATCCAGTCGCAATTAAACGAGGTTCGGCAATACGGGGTTCAACAAGGTTTAGAAATAACGCAAGAATTCCAAGAAGCACGCACCGCAAAATCACCCGGACGCCCGATATTTGACGAAATGATAAAGAGAATTGAAAAAGGCGAGGCGTCCGGCATTATCACCTGGCATCCGGATAGACTTGCGCGCAATTCAATAGATGGTGGAAAGATAATTTATTTAGTAGATACAGGAAAAATTATTGACCTCAAATTTCCTACTTATCGCTTCGATAACAGCGCACAAGGCAAATTCATGCTCAATATTATCTTTGGGCAGTCTAAATATTATGTTGATAACCTAAGCGAAAACACCAAGCGCGGCTTGCGCGAAAAGGTAAGGATTGGCGAATACCCCAGCTTTGCACCAATTGGCTACACAAACGATAGGAGTAAGATAATCGTTGATGAAGCGAGCGCGCCATTAGTTAAGAAGCTGTATGCCTTGTGCGCTGAAGGTAAATATACAATCTTGGAGCTTAGAAAATTGGCGACGGCTTTGGGCTTGGTGAGCAAGAGATCGAAGAAAGTTTTATCTTATAGTAACGTTCAAAGAATCCTAACGAATCCCTTCTACTACGGCCTCTTTGTGTATAAGGGCGAGATTTTCCAAGGCAACCATTCCCCCATTATAGACAAAGATTTGTTTGATAAGGTACAAGAAGTGTTAAAGTTTAGAAGCAGACCCACCTTAAATAAAAATCGCTACTTTGTCTTTAGAGGGTTTATAAGATGCGCTGAGTGCGACTGTCAGATTACTGCAGAGACTCATAAAGAATATAATTATTATCATTGTACTAGGAAACGCGCACATTGCTCGCAGACGAGCTACATACGAGAGGAAAATCTCGCACAGCAAGTAAAAGAGGCCATACTCAAAGCCTCATTAGACGACGGGCTTTTTTCTCAAATGATGGACCAGCTCAATCATGATAAAACACTCTTTGAAGCAGAGAAAGTTCATAACAGAATTAGCTCCGAGACGGAAGCGCAGGAAATTGACGAGCAGTTAAAACGATTGCTAGATTTATCGGTGAGTGGGGTTATTTCAGACGAGGAATATAAGGAGAAAAAAGCCCGACTAGTAAATAAAAAGTTCGAGCTTCAAGCAAAGGATAGCAGAGACGGGGAATGGCTCGAACGTTACAAAACTCTTATAACTCTTGCTCACCAAGCCAGTTACATCGCAGCGGAGGCAAATTTCGAAGCCCAGCGCGATTTTCTGAAGCGGCTGGGTTCGAACTTCAGGTTGTATAACTCAACCCTATTAGTTTCTTATACTTCGGTTTTCAAAATTTTCGCAGAAAAACAAAAATATAATTTGGGGTCCAGATACTCTAGAAATCGAATTAAATTCTGATCGCGCGAAGCGCTCGAAAATTTTCTCGCCCACAAGAAACCCCGCCCCTTAAGGTTATTGTATCTAATACCGGGGTAAAGCCGGTCTCTAATGAAATAGCTTAAATGCACCGCGCCCTTGCAAACAAATTTTTTCCCGGAAAGAACCTCTACCGCTATATCTACGCTATGCCCCGCGTCTTGCCGTTTTGTTTATAAGGCCCGGGTAAAGCCGGTCTCTAAGGAAACAGCTTAAAATGCACCGTCCGCCGGAGGCGGACTCCCGTATCTCGCATTCTACCGCTCGGCTTCTGTGGGCAGAAGCCTCGCTGGGCGGCAGCCTTGGCCGGCTGCCTTCTTGCTAATGCAATGCGTGTTCGGCGTGGCCTGCGTCTGGCAAAGCTAAGCTAAAAAATTCAGTGCCAGCCGTAAGCGTCCTCGCTTCAGCCAGTCTTTACACCTTAAAAACAAAATTTTTTTAGGAAAGAGGCTCGGCCGTCCCGCTCTACAATCAGGAGAAATACAAGGTCGCGGGATGCCCCGCCTCTTGCGGGCAGTGCTTCAAAGCAAAAGCATGGGGCGGGCGTGGTGCGGGCACGCCCGCCCCACAACTACCGCTTGCTCCGGCGAAATTTGGTGCGGGCAAATTTTGCCGAACCTTTAAATGGAATGCTGGGTCAAAGAACGGGAAAATATTTCAAGGAGCAGAAATTTGATTTATTTTCTATCTCCTCGCTGTCCTCTCAATTGCTCATTTATAACATTTAATAATTTACCATCTTCTGCCTTCCAGTATTTCGGTCCTGCTACTCCATGGTCGTCACGCTTAAAATGGTGCTTTATAAGAAGTTTTTTTGCTAAGTCTGATGTTGAGTAAATTTTACCATCGCTTTTATACTTCAATTTGTTTGATTCTACAATAATTTGTGCTTGTTCATCTTTAAAAAGCCGTGTATGGTAAAAATATAGAGTTTGACCATCTTTTATTAGTTTTGCATCAACTAGCTCCTGAAAGGTAACTCTCCCGGCTTTTATTTGATAATCTGGGGGCGAATCTGTGCGTGTAGAAGGCATATAAGGAGGTAATTGCTTAATTCGAAAAAGCTCAAGGGGTAAATTTATTGAACTCCAAATTCCTGATTTCTTGTTTTCCATTTCCTTAGTAAGCGCTTCTTTATTCATCCTTAACTGTCCAATTTCATCTTCTTTCACTTCTATATCTGCATCGATACTTTCAATCTTCTCGGTATAGTCCTCATTAATCTTTTCTTCTTCTGCAATAGTATCTTTTATCTCTTTCTCTCTCGCTTCTATGATTTTAATAGCAGTTTTATTCTTCAGGTTTTCATATCCTAAAAGGCCCGAAATAACTTGCCATTCGGAATCTTTAATAATATCTTTCCTTTTTATGGAATAGAGTAGCGACCTCTCAAATTCTACACCTCTAAGGGGACTATATATCCTAATCTCATACCCATTCGCAAGCACAGCAAGCAAAACAGCTTCATCGAACGTATAACCCTTAATTTGTTCAATATGATCGGTCAAATTTTCACTATAATTTTTTGTATCTATAAGTACTTTACAATCCGGAGGAACATTCTTAATAAAAATGTCTATCTGCCCTCCTTTTCGTGTTCTATATTCAAACTCCAATTCTTCGCGTTTATGGCCAAGCATAACTAAAAGAGGAACAACGATCTTTTGCTTCACATTTTCCTCTGTAGGACCGATATCATTCTCGCCAAGACTAGCTATCTTCATTAATTCTTCCTTACTAAATGTATTCACTCTAAATCCTCCTTTATAGTCACCTCAGAGAATATCCATTATTTTACTTAGAAAACATCTATTCTTTCTTTTATTTATCTCCTTTTATCTTTCCGTTATTTTCCTGATAATATTTAAAAAAGTCTTTTAGCTTCGTATGCCTATTTTCAATTTGGTATTTTTCTCCTGGGGCATTACTAAGAAACGTCTCAAAAATATATAGTTCCTTGTTCTTTCGATTAAAGCCAGCCTTCGATTCTTCTTTTAGTCGCTTTGAGAATTTTAGAACAAAATCTACAAATTTTGGCATATTCTTTTTAAACGAGTTGACATCTAAACTCCTAGAGAATTCCTCTATAAATAAATATATCGAAAGAATTAATGATCTATTACGTAATTTATGTGCGTTTTCTCCGAAATAAGAACCTAGATTATCAAGTGTAATAAGGATTGTTTTACTCTGGTTTTTACAGAAATCGAGGTCTTTCCCCGCGGGACTCTGATATTGATCAAGAAAATATCTTAAATCTTCATATCTCGTACGAGAGAATTCATTAACCGTTGCTCTCGAGAATGAATTAATACCTATCTGAGCACAGAGAGTTTCTTTTGCAAACCTACGATTAGGAATGTTTATGCCTTTGATGAACTTATGGTTCTTTAAGATTTTAAATACAAAATCTCTCATCACCCCACTTAAAGCATGTAACTTTTCCCCAGTATTTAGAAGTAACCCAAGCTGCAACCTTAAGAATAATTCCCTTAAGTAATCTTCAGAGGCATCTGTAATTAATGTTATCTGAAGCTTATAAGAAAGGATTCTATCTCTCGTTGCTTGATCTAACTGGCTAAATTTCTTACTACGCCCTTGACTTTCATAAGCATATTCATTGTCAATAAATTCCCATATCGCCCATAATCTTTGTTGTCCATCCACAACATCAAACGTTTTCCCGTTCTTTTCTTTATAAAAATAAAGTTTCGGTATATCAATATCTCTCAGAATTGAGTCAATTAGAAGTTGCTTGTCTTTAATCCGCCATAGTTTGGGCTCGCGTTGATAATCAGGAAAGCTAAAAGAATCTCTTTCCTCATAAATTTGCTTCACCGTCTTTTCAATTACTTCTCTTTTCATTTATCCCTCCGCGATCTTCTTCAAGATCTTACAATTTTTTATATCAATTTCATTCCTTTTTACATGGAAATTTGTTTTTATTTTGAGCCAATACATGAATGGATTATTAGACTCCGAAGTTTTTGGTAATTCTTCTTCCTTGCCTTCTTTCTCATCGCCTTTATAGTGGCCAAAATAACCGTCACTTAAAAATCCGATAGGAATGATATTTTGAAGATAAGAACAATCTTTCTGGATTCTTACCCCGACTTTGTGATCGATTATCAGTTCAATTCTAAAACAGGTTCCTTTACTAAAAAGCTGGTTATATTGCGAATTAAAAAGCAACGAAATAATATTCCAATCATTCTGGTTCAAAGAACACCCAATTACCCTCAGAATATCACATCTTTTCGCAAGTAATTCGTAAGCCATCCCCATTAATTTATTGTATGGATAATCTCTGGATTCCTTTAAGATAGAAGGAGGTATCCAAAGCATATCATTCCTATATTTGCTTCTTGAGTTTAATCTTACTATGTTTATTGGAATACCGTTTCTCCAGTCAAAAGAGCCGTATAATTTTATTATTAAAGGATTCTTTTCTTTTCCATCTTCGTAAGGAACATAACGATAGGAGATAGAATTAAACTTAAATCCTAAGTTTACACCACCATAAATTTTTTGAGAAGCTATTGGAAACAAGCTATCGTGATTCAAGATTATTAATCCGGAAAGGGTCTCAATGTTTTGAAAATTCTGTACTTTATGCATTTCTAAAATCCCCATAGCTAATTCTGGCTTTGCTAAAACTCCGGTTTTTGCCAATAAAGACAGTATGACTTTGTAATAATTTGCACGTAAATCTTCTGCTATCTTACGATATCTTGCATTACTCGATGAGCCAAGCAAACTAATCAGTTTCTCAATATCTATTTCATTCTCTTTCTGAAAGTTAAGCCTTTTGGGTATATCTACGTTTCGTAAAACACGACTACAAACCCCTTCTCCGTGCTGATCTGAATCCTTCATAAGAAGATTAACCGTGTGGCCACCTTGATACATCGCTTCAGCGTGAGTGGCACCAGCTCCTATCAAATAAACAATTTTTTTGGGTGGAATTATTTTTGCCATACAATCAAACTTTCTCGCATAGGCTCTCTCTGATACTTTCGCATTTGCTGAGAACTGTTGCCTCGGTATCTTAAGACATAAATATTTCTTATTTTTAAACCTACCTGTTCACCAATTCTCGCTAACAATTCATCGACTGGAATCCCAACTCCAGCAAACCTGACGTTACTTACCACAAGTCCTATCTTTCCGCCCTTCTTTATAACACTCGTCATTTCTCTCAAAGCTAAATACATATCTTCAAAATATCCTTCTAATGTGGGGATTATTCTATTATTGTTTAAAGGCCTTTCTTTAAGCTTCTCAATTAAAGATGAAAGATGAGGCAAATGTTGATACTCTTTTGCGCCATATCTTTTTTTTGCTTCGACATGTGATCTTAATGTAACATACCTAAGTTCCTTTAGGGCCTGATTGTTAGTAATAAAACCTACTAATAATTCAAGTTCATATATTCTAGTATAGTCATGCCTATTTGGATAAGGTGGCGAAGTTAAGATTGCATCGAATTTTCTATTTTTCAACCAAGCTGGATATCTGCGCGCATCACCGACAGATGCTTTAACTAAATTACCATTAAATTTCATTTTTTCTGCATCCTGAATAAACCTTTCGGCGGTTTCCAAAAATGCTTTTTTAATAGAAAAAAGGCTTGTTTTTCTTTGCTCGGTTATTCTTAAGAACCCCCCTGACTTCTTAGCTCTGCTTACAGAATTTAATATTGTTAGCAAACATAAAAGAAAAAAGCTTCTCTCCGGGTAATCTAACATCTCGATAGATTTTTTTAAAGAAAAAACATACTGTAGTGCTGAATTAGAAAAAGCTTTTTTTAAAATATCCACATCAGGTATCATTACCTTACAATCTAATTTATGCGGAATTTCTTTTAATATCTTCCGCAATTTATTTGGACAATAGAAAGTAGTGAGTGAATTAGTTAAAAATATTGCAAAGGGCGAAATATCTAAACCAAAAGCATTGTAGCCATCCGTTTTAGCTTTAATTAATGTTGTTCCGCCCCCACAAAAAGGATCAAAAACCACATCCCCCTTTTTTAATGAGAAGAAATTAAAAATCTTTTCCACTAACTCACTGCCAAAACGATGCTTAAAAGAATACCAATTATAGGGACATATATTTCTATCTGATAAAGGAGAAACAAATTTTCCCCACTCTAATTTTTCAATTATTGGTAATTTTGGGTTCATAATAAGCTATTCCTCCAAAACTAACTCTTATTATACCTCCAAATCCAGAAACTCCCAGATATCCTTAATATCTATTTCACCGCTAAAGCTTCTACAAACTCTGCCACAACTCTGAAATCATCACCTGCAACATTCTTAAGAACTATATCTTTGAATTCTTTGTTATCCGGTGACAGAATTATCTTTTTATGTCGCCATTGACCGCCACCCAGATTTTCTTTTTCGCTGTGGTAACGCTTGATCGTAAAACTTTGATGCGTTTCCGGGTCCGATACCTGGAGGGATTCTACCAAAACTACTTTCCCATTGCGCGAACCTCCACGTTCAAATCGGAATAAGCACCAACCACCATCCGGAATAGTCGGTTCCATGGATTTACCCACTACCTGCGCAATAAACATATCCCCAGTCAAAAGACGTCCCTTAGGCATTGGCTTCCAGCCTTTAATTTTAGGCGTCGCTTGTTCCTTGAACGTTGTTGCCACAGCCTGAAGATCGTAAATGGGGAGATATCCCTTCTTTAGAGTCGCTTCCGGAACAACATCACTAAAAAACAAATCAGATTTCTCTCTCTTGCTTCCTACTGGTGTTAAAAACCGTTCAAAAACCTCCTTAAACTCTTGTTTTCTCATTGTTTCATTATAGAATGGCAATCCTATAAGTTTATATTTATCAGTTTCAACTAAATCAACTATTACAAAGCGGCTTTCAATCTCCTTTAGAAAATCTTCTTTCCATTGATCCGTCTTTAATAAATGCTGACCTTTAGGCTCAACGAACAACTGAAAGGAAAGAGCCTTCTTCGTATCCTTTTCAGTAAGGAATAAAACAAAATCCGGCTCAACAGCTTTTCCATCTGAAAACCGGTATATTTTAAATATTTTCTCATTTCGTAAAAGATAAATATCCATATATTTTTTCTTAAGCTCATCCATTGCGTGCCGGACAAACTGGATAAAATACTTTTCCTCTGACGTGCCGTAATTCTCATCATACATATACCAGTCGTGATCTTTAAGGTGTAACCGCAAATCATCTTTGGTCGTTTCACTCATAGCAATACCAAATTCTTTATCATCGCCACCAATTAAGACCTCGCCTGTCTTTGATGGCTCAACCACTTTATTAATACTGTGCCCCTTAAATTCCTTAGTTCCGACATATTCTGTCGTGCTAGATTCAATCTTATTCGCCAATTCCTTAAAAACATTCAAGGCGACTTCGTATTTATCTTGATTGCTGAGATTATCTAAACGCTCTTTCAAACCATAAATCTCAATATCAACCTCTCCGAGATAATCTTCGGAAGTCAAAAACTCATTAACTGATTTAAGGGAAGGAAAAAACCGTTGAAGATTGAAATAACGATAAAATTCAACTTTATCGAGAGCCCTCCTATTTATTTGTTTTTCGATTCGGTTAAATTTAATATTTAGCTGTTTTACGTCTTGATCTTGTCCACCATTTTCCGTTACCTCATCAAAAACACTTGTTTCGGTCGTCTTACCAATTCTCAGCTTATGTTTAAAGATAGCCTCTGAAATAAGATCACGCATTTGCTTAACTTTTTCCCGGTTATTTTTCTTTTGCTCATTGAAGAAAAGAAGTCCGTTTTTCCAAAACTTCGATTTCTTAATACTGTTTTTGATCGAAACGGTTATTTGTTTCCTTCTGTCATCCGAGGGAGTGATACCGCTTTTAACAAGCTCGGCTTTAATTTCGGCGATATAGCGGGAGTCGTTAAGACTGTGGTAGTGAAGTTCCTCTAGAACCCTCAATTCGCTGTTTATATCCTCGTCGTATTTTCGTCTAAATCTGTCCTGTCCTTTCTCAATAATAAAAGGGTAATACCTCGCACCTCGCCCGATAAGTTGAGCTTCTGATATAGTAGTACCACCAGCTTTGCTGTGTCTCGTGTCTCTTGTTTCGTATAGCCTGACAATATCATATAAGTTAAGGACGTCCCATCCTTCATTAAGCATATTCACGGTAAAAATAAGCCGGGTTTCATTATGCTCAGCCTCAAGCGTATTTACTTTAATCTGTTTTTCTTCGCTATCAGCTTTTGAATTAACCGCAATACACTTCTCCTCTGAAAAATCCCCCTTAATCTCCCTGACCAAATTCTCATAAGTTATGCTGTTTTTCTTAAAAAAAGTAAAAGCCGTCTTGATAATTCCATTATTGTTACTTTTTTCAATCTTTTTTATATCGCCAACTTTGAGCTTTTTTATCATTTCTTTGAATTTCTTCTCGGCGTCCTCTGACTGACTGATTGTCTTTTGCGATTTAACCAATATGACAGGTTTAAGTTGTATTTTATATTTCTCAGCAACCTTACGCCTATACTGACTCAATATGACGGCCTGCAAAGCCCTTTCCATAAGATCAAGGTCGGATTGCATAATTTGAACATCTTTAGAAAATTTATCCTCTCGAAATTCCTTCAACGTGTATTGATAAATAATCTTATCCTCATATTTTGCGCGGATAGCCATATCCGATAAATCAATTGTCGCAGTATATTCCAGCATTATATTTTTGCTATCACTCTGGAATACCTTATTGACCGTATTTTCCCAGCTTGTGTTTTCTTCACGTTCTACTTTGCTCATCTTCGCAATATTCTTAGTCAAAGCATTTATGTGATGAGCTTCATCTGAAAGGAAAACGATTTTTTTATTCTTAAAATCTTCCAGCGTAATTGCGTTTTCCTGCGGAGTCCCTATCCGAGAGTGAAACCCCTGAATAGTCGTAAACAGGATATTGATATTATCCTGATTAAGGCCTTCAAAATTATCGACTTCCTGAATATGCACTTCCTTATCATTAAAGACAACCTTTTCCGCAAAGAGGTATTTCGGCGAGGACTTATCAAGAAAGTTCGCTTTTGTCTTTTTTATAATGGTCGTGCTGTTGACAAAGAAAATAAAATCCCGATAGCCGAGCTTATAAAGGTAAAGAATGTCTGATGCCATCAAGAATGTTTTTCCGCTCCCGGTCGCCATATTAAAAAGCAGGTGAATAGGAAACGTCTTATCCGGGTATTCGGTCAAATAGTAAATAATCCGGGCAATAGCTTCCTTTTGGTATTCCCGGATCGAAAACCGTTGATTAAGGTTTTTGACAATATAGTCCGGCAGGGTCTTATATTGTTTAAGAAACCCTAACTGCGATACAGAATTTAATTTTTCAACTAATGTCTGGCCATTCGCCATATTTACACAACTATTTTATAAAATTCTTTATTGAGTTTTTTATCATCCACACTAACCTTGTAAGTAGCGTCATCAATCTCACTCAAATTAACGTAAAGATGATTCTTTTCGAGACACTCGCACAATATTTGTTTTTGTTCTTTAAGCTGCAATTTCTCAAATTCTTTTTCATCAAATTTAGATAAATCAACATCGTGACGGAAGAATACTTCTTTTTTCATTTTCTCATACATATTTAAGAGCTTGCGCGTAGTGTCGGCTTCTTTAATATCTCTCATATATTCTTCGTTCCATTCCTTCAGTTCCGCATACACGAACGAACCGCCACCTTTCCAGTTAGCGACTTTGGATATGCCACCATCTTCGCCTTCGATAACTTTTTTTAATCTTTCAACTGCAACAGTTTTAATATAAGTCATTTGCTCAATCCCAATATATCTTCTCCCCAATTTCATACAAGTGGTCGCTGTCGTCCCCGATCCAAGACAAAAATCCATGACAAGATCGCCCTTGTGGGTAGACATCTCTAAAACTCTTTTCATCAGGGTTTCAGGCTTAGGATAATCGAATACTTTTTTACCGAACAATTTTCTTAAATGCTTTGTCCCTAATTCTGAATTGACTTCCTTGTCCCACCAAACACTTCTTGCCATCCTTGTATTCTTTCTATATTTTTCAACTATTTGATACCTGCCATCTTCCATTTGCCGAGCACAAACATTTTTATTTAATTCTTTCAATGACAGATCTTTCCCCCAGCGCCAAACAGTTTGTATCCCTTGAGATTTAGCCGGATATACTTCTACCCAGCCTTTCTTTGAATCAAGGGATATCTTATAGAAACCATCCTCGTTCTCAGATTTCTGATCAACATAAAAAGGATAAACTAAATTCGGACGATTGTCTTCGTTAAATCTTGTATTACGGTTCCGTAACTCTCTAATATCAAATCCACCATGTTCATCTTTATAATCAAACTCTTTATTAGGGCGTTCTAATTCGTAAAGCACATACTCGTTTTTATCCATTGCGTAAACATGAATAAATTCATGCATGTTTGCAATCCCGCCATAATCACGCCCACGAGGATTATTCACTGTCGTGATTGAATCAATATAATTTTCACGTCCGAATACCTCATCCATTATCAATTTTAAATGAGCATTTTCATTTTTGTCACAGTGAACAAAAATCAATCCTTCTTTTGCGAGATACATACTTGCAACCTCTAATCTATTCTTCATAAATGTAAGCCATGATGAATGATTGAAAGAATCGTTATACCCAAAACTATCTTTTCCGGTATTGTATGGTGGATCAATATAAATTAACTTTACTTGCCCCCGATACTTATTTTTTAGACAGTGTAGAGCCAAAAGGTTATTCCCTTTTACAATTAAATTGTCATCTGTATTAAATCCAGTTACGGCATGCCCGCCCTTACTATTATATCTTTTGAAATTTGTTAGGACTTTGGGGTCAAATAACCTGTCTACCTCATCCGGGGAAAGCGTTTCATTGTAAAAAACCTCATCCCGCTTTTGATCTTCTTTGTCCTGTCCACCCTCAAGCACGCAATCTTTATATGCCCACGCAAGCACAACATCGCCCTTTTCTTTGAGATATTCACCATTGGACATTAATCCGATTTTATTTTTGAAGCTGGTAAATGAATCAGGGAGGAATTCTTTATTGTTTACGAATGCAATAAATTTATCTTTGTCAAAAACGAGCACCTTATCTTTCTTTACCGTTTTTTCAATAAAAAAATGTTCTTTTGCCTTATTGTCGGAGAGAAGCAATTCAATAAGAGGCTGATCGAGCTTGAGGGCTAATTCAGTAAGTTTATTCTTAAGCAGTTTTCCATCAGCAAATATGCGATCATCTTTCTGAAATAATTTAGTTAAATCATTCATTAAATTTTGCATAATTTATTAACCTCCTTCAACACCCAAAGTCTATTTTAAGCTCCCTCCATTAACTCATCTATCGAAACACCTAAAGCTTTTGCTATTTTAGCTACTGCCTGAACAGAAGGTTTCTTTATTACACCAGTTTCAATTTTTGTTATGCTTGTATAGGGAATATCTGCGACTCGAGCAAGCTTATCTTGAGTAAATTTCATCTTTAGCCTGAATTTCTTTATGTTTTTACCTAGCATAAATCCCCCTTGACGATATTGCATTATTATGATAGCATTATCAGGAGAGCATATTTAATCCACCATTACTAAGCAATATTATACACCAAAATCTACTTTATGAAATACCTCTTTTTCGTTCTTTGACCCAGCATTTCTTTTAAGGATTCGGCAAAATTTGCCCGCACCAAATTTCGCCGGAGCAAGCGGTAGTTGTGGGGCGGGCGTGCCCGCACCACGCCCGCCCCATGCTTTTGCTTTGAAGC
>Ga0315279_10007851_pt1 | contig 13079 bp, 9 predicted proteins | sample YL17G06_20_MG_FD_203694 | JGI IMG/M metagenome (GOLD analysis project Ga0315279, IMG submission 203694) | Sediment microbial communities from Yellowstone Lake, YNP, Wyoming, USA - YL17G06_20 | ecosystem: Environmental > Aquatic > Freshwater > Lake > Sediment | place: USA: Wyoming | collected... | reverse complement strand
TGAGCAACCGCTTCTAAGGCTACTCGTAGTCCAGGTATGAGAGCGACAAGCCGCTTGTCCTTCAGCCCTGGGTCAATGCCAAAGTAATCAAGTTTTTCGGCCATCGTAGCATCGGCCATCTTGCGCGGAAGCTGGCAAACCAGGGGCGTGGGAACGGGCTGACCATAGATAACGAAGCCCTCGCCCTGGATCGTGGCGCCCGCAGGTTTCGGAAGGGCGCCTTGGACGCCAGCAACCGAAGCGGGCTTGTCGAACACGTATCCAGGTTCGTAGAAGTCTACCAGCACAGCCTTCTCAATCAGTTCCTCTTGCTCTTTGAACCAAGCCTGTTTCTTTTCGTCAATCCTACATGCGGCGGAAAGGTGCACCGCCGCCTTGAGCTCCGTCCGTACCTTCTGAAGTAAAGCAGCAAGCTCTTGAAGTTCTTCTTGGCGTTGCCAGAGAAGTAACGGATCGTTCATCGGCGTGTCCTCCGCTGTCCGTTTTTTGGTTGCCGGGAAACGCGGTGGACTTTTCCGCGCTTGTCGCTCCGTCGAGCTATCCCGGCTATCTCATTCTACTTCGCTGCCAGTCTTCGGCCCACAGAAAAAAGTACATCTGCAGAGAGGCAGCCCCTCATCCTCCACCCACTCCGGCCGCACCTGGTTGCTTCGTGTGTGCCGCGGGCCTTGAAGAAGCCCCTTCGTGAGACTCGAAGCAGCCTGCTCGACTTCTTCCCCCGAAGGGGGAAGCCCTCAAGACCGTAGCCCTAACATCTCCCTACTATGGCACCAAGTTGAAGCCTTGCTCCACTTCACGGGCAAGCGTCCACTTCTCATGTGGTACTTGAGACTGGGACACCACAAAGGCCACATTCCCGGCACATTTTCAACGGGACTCCGCGTTCCTTTCAAGCGCCCCCCGCGGGCAAAAACGCGAAGCCCCCACCCCTGCCTTAACGCTCAAACAGTCAGAGGGGGATAACCGTGACTCTGGCGGCTCGAGGGGCACGGTCGCGGGAAAAAAAGTTCACCCCCGTACCCTCCCCCTGGGCGCCGCGGTGGTTCTGTGTCGCCAGCACAATGCTGGCAGCCCCCATCTTGGCGCGTTCTGTGGGCGTAGCACCGCGGCCTTGCTGCGTGCCACGCCCAGCCCCATGCCAGTCTGCCCAGGAACGCGCCAGAATCGCTTTCTCGCTTCAAACCGTCTGGAAGTACCCCACGGCCAAGATCGTCGTTCTGGCGCGCCCTGGCGTGGTTGCTGCGGCTGTTTCCAGCGGTCTTCATGCCTGCCCCTTGCCGGCCAGGGCTTCCGCCGTGGCAAGCCAAGTCTGCCGGACAGCGGCGGGAATCTTCGGCCACAGTGCAGCCAGGCGGGACAGATCGTCCGGCAGTTCCGTTTTACTTTGTTGCGCAAAGTCAGTTCCCTTAGCGGATACTTGGCGGGAAAAGTTGCGCTTTAGGGTTTCGTTATGCACTTCGTTGCACTGTGCGGCTTCAGCCGTGCTACTGGCCTGCTGTTCCGTAATACCCGTCTCTGCAACGTCTTGCGCTTCGTTGCGCTGTTCCGGGTAAATGCGTCCTGAAGGACTCGAACCTTCGACCCGCTGATTAAGAGTCAGCTGCTCTACCGACTGAGCTAAGGACGCATAAGCGGGCTCCGTGCGGCCCCGGAGCGCCGAAGAAGAAGTCTTTTAGTGCGGGTGGCCGCGATGTCAAGTCCCGCCAGGTCAAATCCCAAACTCCAAATCACAAATTCCAGAGAAAATACCCAAACAGAGGAAAAGCGCGGCTCGCGAGATTTTCCCGTTTTGTTGTTTGGAGTTTGTTTGGAATTTGAGATTTGGGATTTCGGATTTGCCTTTGAGCCTACTTACCCAACTCCAAGCGGATGGCCAGCGCTTCCGGCAGGCCTGCGTCAATAATCTTGCGGCCCGCAGACTTGACGTCGTAAGGCACGCGGAGCATGCGCGCGATCAGCTCATCAGAGTCGTAAAGGACACAGCTTGCACGGGGGTCTTCATTGCGCGGCTGCCCAACGGAGCCGATGTTGATGAGCGTCTTGCCGTCCGGGTTGATCCGGATTTCCTCATCCATCGTGTAGGTCATCGGCACAGTGTCGAAAAAGGCGAGGGGGATATGGGTATGGCCATAGAAGAGCACGGGCTTGTCGAGGCACTCGAAGGACAATTCCGCGTCAAAGATGCTGGTGATGTAGTTGAAAACCTCAGGGCTGTGCGCGCTGCCATGCGTCAGCGTGAAGTCCTCGAAATGGCAGATGAAAGGCAGGCCGGAGAGCCATTTGCGGTCCTCTTCCGATAGGTGCTGCTCCGTCCAGCGCGCGACCTGCTTGGCGAAGATGTTGAAGAACTCGGTATCCAGCAGGCCGCAGGCGGCGTGATCGTGGTTGCCCGCGAGGCAGACGACGCATTTCTCGCGCACCGTGGCGATGCACCGGCCGGGTTCGGCGCCGTAGCCTACGATATCGCCGGTACACAGGAGCACGTCCGCCTTTTCCTGCTCCAGCGTCTTGATGACGGCCTCAAGGGCGTCATAGTTGCCGTGGATGTCGCCAAAAAGACCGTAACGCAATGCCGCTCGAACCCCTTCTGCTTCCTGCGCCCCTCACAGGCAGCAAACCAAGCGTATGGAAAAACCCGCGCCAGGTCAAAAGGATTTTAGATTTGCGATTTGCGATTTTCGATTTGCACTTCCAGCTCGATGCAATCGAAAATCGAAAACCGAAAATGCTCGCTATTCCTTCTGCGCGGCGAGGCGCGGCAAATCGCGGACGATCTCGAGCATAAACCAATCGGGCAACTTCCTGCCGCTGCTCTCGTCGTCGCTGATGAGCACCTGGGCCAGTTCCAGGTTTATTTCGGCCAACTCTTTGATGAGCCGTTTGGCGTGGTGGACCAGTTGCGCCTCCCTGGAACGGCCCGAGGCGTCTGGGGGCAGGCGGCGCAGGAGTTGCGCGCGCACCGACTGGACCAGCAGGTAGAGCAGGCTGGTGTCGCCGTCGCCGGCCGGACGGGGCCAGGTTTTTTCGCCGCGCAGCAGTTCCTCGACGTTGAATTTCTCCCGGCGCATCTGCATGAAAGTCTTGAACTGCGCCGCGTGAGCGGGGCTGAGCACGCCTTGGGCCAGCAGCCAGGCTTTCGCCGGATCGAGATTGTCGCCGTAGCTTTTCAGGCAGTCGCTCAGGATGTGCCAGCTACGCGGCGTGGAGAACGGCTCCTGTGTCTTCGGCGGCTGCACGAAAAGCTGTTCCGGGCGCAGCTTGAGGTACTCAATGACATCCGGATGGATGTTGTTGCGCCCGGCCCAGTCCATCCAGTCCTTCACGTTGGGCTGCAGTTCGACGTGGACCATGCGGTTAATGAGCGCGCTCGACATCTGCCGCGTGATGGCCTGGTCTTGCTGGCGATTGCCGGCGCCGATGACGACGGAATCGTGGTGCAGCCTGTAGGCGCCCAGCCGCCGGTCATGGATGAGGCTGTAGAAAGCTTTCTGCACTTCCGTGGATGAGGCATTCAGTTCGTCGAGGAAGAGCAGATAGGCGTCGTCGCGCGCGATCTGCTCCGGCGGGCAGAAGCGGCTCTTGTGCTCAACGATCTGCGGGACGCCGATCAGGTCCTCCGGGGCGAGCTGCGTGCCCAGGAGCGTGACGACATCCAGGCCCACCTCGTGTGCGAACTGCTCAACCAGCGTGGATTTGCCGATCCCCGGCGGCCCCCAGATGAACACCGGGCGCACGCTGGCGACGTGCAGCAGGAATTCCACGAGTTGGCTGGGGCGGATAGTCTGCATCGTCAATGGTCCCCGTTCGGCGCGCGCGGGGACAGACAGCCAATTTCCAAACGGCCGGGAATTGGTGTCAGTACCCGCTGGGTCAGGCGCAACCCCTGCCGGTTGATCTGAGTCTCAAAAACGCTTCCCAGGTTGCCGGGCTGGGCCGCCTGTGCCGCCAGCAGCTTGCGCAGGCACGCCGCACGTGCGGGGTCTTTGCAGAGGAAGTAGGCAAAGCCTCCCCCTCCCGCGCCCGCGAGTCCGGCGGCAAGATATTGGCCGCGAAGCTGCGCGAAGAGCACGTCCACCGCGGGCGTAGTGCTCCCGGGGTAGAGCTCTTTCTTGATGCGCCAGTAGCGTGAGATCTCGTGTCCGGCCGGCGCCCACTTGCCGCGCAGCAACGCCTGGCGCAGCTTGGCAGCCGATTCCTTCAGCTCGTCCATCAGGAAGAGCACGGCTGGCTCGCGCGCCAGCCAGCGCCCCAGCACTCGCCGGAGGATATCCCGGGCGAGGCGCTGCTGCCCGGAATAGTAAACCACCAGGCGCTGCTCCAGGCCGTCCAGGATTCCCTGGGAAAGAGCGAGCGTCTCCACCTTGGGCCGCTGCGGAATGCCGGGAGCCGTCGTCGTGGACTTCACGCCGCCGCAGATGCCGCCGGCCTGGTCCTGCCAACCGCCACCGGTGCTCAGGCGCTGTTCAAGGACCAGCGTCTCCTCAAGCAGCCGCTCGCGCGATAGCCTCTCCCCACACAGCGCGTGAAGCGCGGCCAGCAGCGTGGCGGCCAGGATGCTGCTGGTTCCCAGGCCGGAGCCTTTTGGCACACGGCACTCCGTGGAAATCCTGAGTCCCGCGCCCAACTGTCGGCAGAACGGGACGACTTCGGCATGGTTGCGCGGCAGCAGACCGCACATATCCAGCGCAACAGTGTGCAAGCTGAAGGGGTCGTCAATGGCGGTCCGGCCTCGCTCGAAGCGGCTCTTAGAGAGCGCGACGCGCTGGCCCAAGTCCTGGCTATCAACCAAGAGCTCCAGTTCCGGTGTCGTCTGAACGCGAACAGAAACCGGGGGGCGCCCGTTCAGATCTATCGCCACGTTGACAACGTGCCCGCCACGCTCGAAGCAATAGGGCGGCGTGTCGCTCCATCCGCCGCCCAGGTCCAGGCGCACAGGCGAAGTGGCCACGATCTCGCAACCGGGGTCCAGTTTCCTAAGTCTGGTCTGAACAAGTGTGCGCGCAGTGTCGCCGACAAGACCGTACCCGGCCTCGGCGGCTTCAGCCACCGCCGCAAAGGCGCGCTCCATCAGCGGCTCGACAGCGCGCCCGTTGGCCGCGGCCGGGTGCGCGGGGCGCTGGCGGAGCAGCGCCGCGCACCAGGTGGCACGCGCCTGACACAGCAACTCGCGCACGGAGCATTCCCTATCCTTGGCGCGGGCGGCAAGCGAAGGAGTGCGACCCGCCGGGCCGCGGCGCGAACCAGCGGATCGCGCTGCACTTGAGCCCAGCAGCAGCCTTTCAGCCGCCTCATAGGCCGCCAGCGAAGTGAAGTGCCCGACTACGGAATCCACTGTCAGCGGCTGATCGCTACGGATGGCATTGAGCAGCGCGCCGGCCTGCAAGTAGGCCGACACGGTCTCCCGATGCTCGATCAGGGCCTTCGGATCCACCTGCTCAAGTATCATGGCCATGGAGTAGCGCGCTGACCTGCGCCACGCCGCAACACGGCGCGAGGCGGGTTTCGCGGCGGCAAGCCAGAGGCCCGCGGCCGCCTCATCGCGCGAAACCGTGGCTGGAAACAGCAGGGCGTTCCAAAGTGTCCGCGCTTCGGGCTTGACTCCAGGCCAGATGGAGTCTGCCTTCAGGCCGCGCCGGGCGAGCCACAGGTCAATGGGCCGGTTGAGAAAGCTGCACTTCCCATCGCCGTAGCAGCCTTTGAAATCGTCTTCGATGCCGCAGAGCACTTGCGCGTAGCGCCGCGGCCCCCCCTCACCCTTCCCTCTCCCCCTCTGGGGAGAGGGTAGGGTGAGCGGGCCGGACGCGGCAATCGGCACCTGGAAGAAGAGCAATCCGGCGCCGAGCATGATCGGGCGCGCCGAAAAGACCTGGCTGACTACGCTCCCCGCACCGATTCGCGAAGAGGCGGCGAGGATGCTGTGATCTATGACACTGCCTGCGCCGATCTCCGTGCTGCGCCGCGGCTGTACCAAACGAGAGACCGGCAGCAGCACGCTATGGTAAATGCGTGGGGCAATGCGTGCCGGGGGTCTGTGAGCACGCGGCTCGGCGGGCCGCGCCGCCTCGGGCCAGGAGCCGTGTTTCAGCAAGTCTTGCTGAAAGAGCCCCGCCGCGGCCGCAGAGTCACGCCCCACCAGGGCATCGCGGAACTGGCGCGTGGTGCCAAGGTGGAGGAATTCTCCTTCGAGCACCATCGCTTGAAAGGGCGTCCCATGCAGGGCGTCCCAGAGTTTTTCCCTGAGGCGGCGCGCGTCGCCTGCGAGGTAGGCGGAGCGCTCCGTGCCGGAGGCCAGCGCGGCGGTGATGTCGGAGTACAGATCAATCTGGCCGGCAAAGGTCTGGTGCAGGCCCGCGTGGTGGCACGGGCGTCCCGCCCGTGCCGGCAGGGAACCACGAGCGAGACGCTCGTGGTACGGCTTTTCGTTTTGGACCCCGGCGAGTTTTCCCAGCAGTTTTACACGCTCGGCATCGAAGAAGAGCAGCCCCGTGTCAATCAGCACCCGGCCGTGCTCGTCCATCGCGCCCGAATCGCGCAGCACTTCCACCGGCGCCTTTTGCAGCGTGCCCCGAATGGCGTGCTCGCCCTGGAGAACGTAGACTCCGTGCCCCAGGGCCAATTCGGGCTGCACTCGCCAGGTCAACGCGGTCACGCCGGGCAGCGGGCGCCTCACGTGGCGATGATCGAAGAGCAGGAAAACGTCGCCTGCGACAACCAACATCCCCGGACCGAAACGCTCTGGCAGTCCGGCCAGGGCCACATAGAGATGATCGAAGAGCGTGGAGATTTGGCCGTCTGGGCGGAGCAGCGGCAGGGGCGAGAAAATCTTGCCTTGGGCCGAATACGCCGGGAGGCGCTGGCTGGCGCCGCCGCTATGGACGACCAGGACGCGGCGCTGCGCCAGTTCCTCGAGACTCAGCACGCCGCCTGCCACAGCGCGCACCGCGGCCAAGGTCGCGCCGCCGCTCCCGAGGCGGCGTGCGGGAGGATCGGCGACCACGATGCTCTTCTGGATTGCGGGGAAGAGCGCACCGGCGGGGCCTGCAGCCCGGTGCCGCAGCTCGAGTTCGCTGCGATAGCCTTCCGCCTGTTTCTCGTTGGCCGCGGTAAGCACCAGGATGTCCCAGCATTCGCCCGGCGTGCTGGTCTGAACGGTGCGGCGATAGGCCGCGGCATTAGCTTCGAGCGCGACTCGGAGGTGAAGATCCGCATCCGAAGGGGTCATTTGTCATTTGTCCTTTGTCATTTGTTCGCTGTTCCAATGACCAATGACGAATGACGAACGACCAATGACCAACCCGCTGTGCCTCTGTGGTTAATCAACATTCCTTCACCACCTCAAACTTGTCGCCTTGCAGATGGAGGCGGACAGCAAGAGCGGCCGGGTCGTGGTTCAGCAGCACGAGGGAATTATGCTCCACGCATTCCCTGAACAGTCTACGCTTGATCTCCAGCGTGTCCATCGGGTACTCGTCGTAGGCGGTGATCCAGGGCAAGTGGCGGTGCGCGGTCGTGGGGAAAAGGTCAGCCATGAAGAGCGCGACTTGCCCGCCGGAAACGAGGCGCACGCCGGAATGGCCGGCGGTGTGTCCGCCTGTATGGAAAACCGTGATTCCGGGCGCGATGTCGCGGGGATATTCGAAGATGTCCCAGCCGCCGGTGGCGTCAATGGGCGCAATGTTGGCGGCGAGGTAGGTGCCGCGCTGGATTTCATTGGGGTGGTGCACGTTCTCCAGCTCGATCTTGTGGATGACATGCCGCGCGTTGACGAAGACCGGCTCCGGCTCTCCCTGCCCATTCAGTTGCGTGTTCCAGCCCGTGTGGTCGTGGTGCATGTGGCTGTGGAAGAGGATGGTGATGTCCGAGGGCTTAAGGCCCGCTTGTGCAAGGGAGTTCAGCAGATTCGGATGCTCCTCGATAGCATAGATGTCCCGTTGCTTGGCGCCCCATTTTCGGCCGATGCCGCAATCGAGCAGGATATTGTGCTTGCCTGTGCGAATGAGCGGCACGGTGAGCGCCAGCGTCACGCGGTTGCGCTCGTCGCACTGGCATTCGCGTTCCCACAGCGCCTTGGGCACGATGCCGAAGACGGGGCCGGCGTCCAGCTTGAACGCGCCGTCGCTGAGGAAAAGGATTTCGAAGTCGCCAAATCGCATCGCTTCTTATTCTTATCACCGAGACACACAGGCACAACTGGAGGACGCCACCCCTGATGCCTTGGTCAGTACATCAGCATCATGCGCGTTGTGCCGTGCTTGCCTACCAGTGTCTGCGTCGTGGAATCAACCACATAGTCGAGACCTTCGAGGGGAATGACGCCGACCAGCGCGGGCGCTTCGTCGGGAAGCTCCGCCACGGCAAACTCGTCGGTGCGCCCGCCGATTGTCAGTAACGCCCCAACGTACAGCCGGCGCTCAACGATGCCCGATGCTGTCGTCGCTCGGACTGTCTGCGGCAGCGGACGCAGGCCCAGTTGTTTGATGTATCGCGCCGGAAGACACAGGTACGTTGTGCCCGTGTCAACCAAGGCATCGGGGATAGTGACCGTGCGAATACGCGGGCTCTTCCTGGCGCCCTTCCTGGCCTGGGCCGCCAGCCAATCCCCGACGTTTTCAACCTTGATCGTGACAAGTGTGTGTCCCATGTCCATTCCTTTCGCTGCGCGCCCTTCCTCAAGCATATCTCAAGAGCATAGGAAAGCACGCTGCGTTCTTCAACGTTCAGGCGACTATTGGCCTTGGGGTCTCGACACAAGCGAAACTGTGAGCACGCCTGGCCCACTGAAGTAGTTGTCCAGCTTGTGCGTCGCTGCGCTGTCCTTGCTGCCGTAGGTGCCCGCTGGCTGGGCAGCGTCCCCGAGCAGCAGGCCGGCGACAGTCTCATTGACGCCGCTCTCGAGTTCCAGCCTGCCAAAGAAGACTTCGCCGGTGTTTCCGAGCGTGACCGTGGCTGTGTCGGCAATGGCGTTAACCACTTTAGCCTTGATGCACAGCGTTCCGCCAGCGGCGACCTCGACGTCGCCATTGCCCAACTTGGAGTTGGTCAGCTTCCCGTCGCCGACCTGAAGGATGCCCGAGCCGACGCAGGTCTTGCCTGTGTAAGTGTTGGCGGCTTTGAGAACCAACACATTGTTTCCGGCCGTGGTCAGTCCGCCGGTTCCAGTCAGGACCGAGCCGATCGTGTTGGGACCATAGGGCGTGTCAAAGCCTGTCCAGATGATGCCTTCGGCCGGGCCGAAATTGATCGTGCCGGCGTTCGCGGGCTCGCCGTCGCCAATTGAGCCCGGCCCGCTGCCCCAGCGGATGACGCCACTGCTGATCGTCAGCGTGCTGCCGGGGCCAATATCGGTGTTCTTCCAGGACTCTGTCGCGAATGAGTTGATCGTTTGCGTGTGGTTGGCGCCCAGGTTCAGGTTGTCTCCGAAGAAGTTGCTGTCCGGCGGGCAACCCAGGACGGCCCCGGTGAAATACTCAGCATCCGTCAGGCAGCGAATGCCCTTGTCGCTGTCATAGGTCACGAACTTGCCTTGGCCGGGGTGATAATAGGTGCCGAGCGTGATCCAGGGGATGATGCTGACACTCTTTGAACCGGCCGCGCCGCCGCCGCCTTTGAGGAAGCCGGCCATGCCGCTGGCAATGATGAACTTCTCGCCCACGCCCAGGGCTCCAGTGAAACCCTTGGCGCTGCGCGAGTCGTCTCCGCCGATCATGAGCGTGGCGCCTGGTTGGCGGACGAGGCCGCTGGCGGGATCGTTGGCCAGCAACGTGGTGCTGCTGCTCACATCGTTGCCGTTCCGCAGCCTGATCTGCGACATGCCGCTGAGGAACTGAATCTGCCTGACTTGCTCCACCACAGCCTTGTCTTGAAGCTGGGGGGCCAAGCCCTGGCCCGCGTATTCGAAGAAGCCGCCCTTGAAAACCAATGTGCCTTCATGGCTCAGGCGGTCGGGGAGCGTGGCAACAGGGGGATAGTGGGAGCCGAGCTGAAACCTGCCGCCGCACGGATACTTCTTGTGGTTGGTGGACGCGCCGGCGATGACGTACTGCGAGGCATTCGGCAGACCGGCGGTTTCAGCCACGAACCAGCCATGATTGACGATCAGAGCGCCCGTGAAGTCCGGGCAGGTATTCAGCAGATGAGTGCCTGCGCCATTCTGGACATAGCTGCCTTTGCCCATGATGCTCGACACCTGCCACATAATGCCGGTATTGATGTTGCCGTCTATAATGCGCGGTGGGCCGGTGAGCGTGAACGTATTGCCGTTCAGATCCAGAACGCCGATCGCGCAATCGAATCTTGCGGTGGAGTTGATTGTCACCGTCAGCGGCGACGCGCCGCCCAGGCGGATGCCGGAGGCGAGATCGAGAGCGTTGCCCGAGGGCGGCGGTGCGCCGAGTGCGAAGTTCAGGGCCGTCCCCGCACCGGCCGTGGCGCCCTCGAACGTCAGAGGTTTGCCGCCCGTGCCCCGACTGATGGTAGTGCTTGAACCCGCGATGCCATCCTTGTCTCCGGCGCTGAGCGCACCGATGGTGATCTCCCCGTTCAAAACGATGTTCAGGTTGCCCTGCAAGCCAGCATTGAGATTGGCCACCGCGCCCGCTGCGTTGGGCACTGCGGGGTTCCAGTTTGCGGCATCGCCCCAACTGTACGTGCCCGCGGCCCTCTGCTGCCACGTGGCTGTCTGCGCCCCGTGGGCGGCGGCCATTGCACCTACCAGCAGAACGGCGGCCACTGCCGTTACACGAAGTGCCACCTCCCGAATTGACATGTCGTTCCCCCCGACTGAGACACCGCTTACCACCCGGCAACTGACCTAAGCCTGTTGTAATCTTCGTTTGGCGGGCACGAAACGAATCTCGACGCGCTTATCCAACACCGCGGCAATACGCCGCAGCATGGCCAGCGAATGACCCTCGTAATCGGCGTCCTCCAAGCGGCAAATCACGGAAGCGGTTGTACCCACCAACTTGGCCAACTGTCGCTGGGTCAGCTTTGCTGCCGTCCGCAGGCCATGGATTTTTCGCGCCACCTCATCATTGGCACGCGCTTCCTCCAGCAACGCCAGCATCTCAGGCTTGCCGGCAATGTAACGGCGATGCAGAATCTCCACCGCGTCTCTTGTCGGTTTCGGTTTGTGTGGCATATCAGGTCTCCAGGTGAGTGTGCTTCGGAGGGCACTTTTCAAACTTCCTCTTGCGGAGGATCGCTGTTTCGATCTCGTTTGGGGGCACAGCCTTCTGCTTAATCAGACCATGGCAGACCACCGTGGTCGTCCGGCGATGAAAAAAGTACAGCATCCGGTAATGGATGCCCCCCAGGCTGGCGCGGAGTTCATAAACACCGTCACGCAGGTAGTCGGCTTCCGCCCGCCGAAGCTCGTAACCCAGCGCCTGGAGCCGCTTGATCCTCAACCAACATTTCACCTGCACTTTCCTCTCAAGTCCGTCGAGCCAATCCAGCAAGGGAACAGTTCCATCCTCGTCCCGAAACAACACGACATTGACTTGGGGCATCCAGCCTCCTTGCCTAAAATCATTGTTCGCAAGACTGCGAACAAGTCAAGAGACGATTACCCAGCCTGAAGAACTCGATCACTCCCAACTAAATGCACCCGTGCTGAACAATCCGTCCTACGGCGCGGGCGCGCGTCCGCGCCAGACCCCGCCGCCGAAGGTGGTAACGTAGATCAAGCCGTGGTCGTCGGGGTCGAACTGGACGCGGTTAGCCATGGCGAACGGAATCCACTCGAACTGCTTCCACGTCTTGCCCGCGTCCGCGGAATACCACAGGCCGTGCGTGTGCGTGCCCAGGTAAACGACCTCCGGATGCGCCGGGTCCACGGTCACCATCATGGCGTGCAGGTAGCCGGGTCCGCCTTTGCCGGCGGTGTCTTCGTCACGCAAAAGACGCGTCCAGTTTTTGCCGCCGTCCGTGGTCTTGTAGACGCCGCCTTCCGGCTTCTGGGGCAAGGTGATGGCGGCGAGATAGAGCACGCCGCTGTTCTTCGAGTCAAAACCAAAGTCCGTGGTCCAGTGGAGCTTCAATGATTTTGTGATGCACTCCCAGTTCTCGCCGCCGTCCTGCGAACGGTACAGGGCGCCGGGCACGGTGAAGTTCTGCCAGGTCTGGCCTTTCCCGCTGACGGCGCAGAAGAGCGAGCCGTCAGGGTGCAGCTTCACATACATGACGTGGTCGGTTTGTGTCAGGTCCATCCCGTTGGTTTTCTTGACCCACGTCTTGCCGCCGTCGGTGGACTTGAAGACACCGTGGCCGTACATGGCGCAGTAGAGCGTGCGCGAATCCTTCGGGCTTTTCGGATCAAGCACAATCGAGCGGCACGGCGCGCTGGGCAGGCCTTGGGATGAGACTTTCCAGTGCATGCCTCCGTCGGTCGAGACGCACACGCCGCCAGGGCCTTTGGCATCGAAGCCGCCGTTGATGTCGTGCCGGTTGCTCATCGCCGCCCAGACCAGGCCGGCCACTTCGGGGTCGAAGGCCAGGCCGTAGGTCGTGTTGGTCCACGGCGTTCCGGAAATGCCCGAATTGTCGAACCAGGTATTCCCGCCATCTTCGGAGAGCGCGAAGCCGATGTCCGTGTAGCAGATGTAGTGGCGTTTGTGGTTGAGCGGGTCAATGTCATATTCCCACGTGCTGGTGACCTCCAGCCCCACCGACTGCCAGCGCCCGGGATTCCGCCGCGAGGGCGGCGGCTGCCCCGGCGCGTACCTGGAGTAGGCTTGCCGCCAGCTTTTCCCGCCGTCAGTGGTGATATTCAGTTCGCCGTTGTCCGTCCACATGGCCACTTCGGGGTGCTTGGGATTGACGAAGAAGCCGTCCTCCTTGGAGTGGAAGCCGCCCCAGCCCCAGCCCAGCGAGTAGATAAGCCAACTGTTTTCGAGGTTGCAGTCCGGATAACGGATGTCGCGGTTGAACGTGTAGCGCCAGGTTTTGCCGCCATCGTCGGAACGGAAGACGGTCTCGTGATTGGGCTCAGCGAACTCCACGCCCGTGCAAGACACGTACACCGTCTCCGGGTGGCCTTCAGCCACTCCGAGCAGGTAATACTGCGCGATCGTGGTCTC
>Ga0315279_10007850_pt1 | contig 13079 bp, 9 predicted proteins | sample YL17G06_20_MG_FD_203694 | JGI IMG/M metagenome (GOLD analysis project Ga0315279, IMG submission 203694) | Sediment microbial communities from Yellowstone Lake, YNP, Wyoming, USA - YL17G06_20 | ecosystem: Environmental > Aquatic > Freshwater > Lake > Sediment | place: USA: Wyoming | collected... | reverse complement strand
AATGGTGCAGCAGGCCGTCCAAGTGGATCCCGTTCCGTACCAGGCAATTGTCAAGCATGTCCGAGACCATAGAAAAGCCCACCACAATGTGTAGGGGGTACTTGAGTCAAGTAAATACCCCCTTTTGGCCTAAATACAAATACGCCTGGGACGCTCAATACTCTGTTGGCTTCTATTACGAAAAGCTGGAGAGCTCGAGAGGCGTATCGGAGTCGCTTGCAGATGCCGAGATAGAACAGGCTTACAGGGCAGTTATTGAAAAATATCCCGATAGTGAATCCGCTCCCTACGCTGCACTAAGACTGGGCAAACTATATTTCAATAGAAGTCAATGGACTGACGCCGCTTATTATTTCGAACTATTTGTCGAGAAGAACGAGGGTCAAACACCCAATCATGTATTCACAAGCGCATTGTATGAGCTTGCGCGCTCGTATGAGAAAATGGGCAAACTTGATATGGCTGTAGAAATGTATCGGATTTTCATAGAAATCGCTGCCCAGGACGATCCGCGCATAGAAACTGTAAGGGGTACCCTCCAGCAGTTGGAAAGGGTAAAGAAATGAGAAGGAAACCTATAGGCATTTTCCTGATTTCTCTATCATTTTTCGGAGTCAACCTGCCAGCCATAGCCTGCTGCGAAGGCTCTCCTCCAGGCGATCCCAGTTGTTATGAATGTCGGGACGGCGTTTGGAAATTGAAAGCTAGCGCAGCATGCGGTAAAGATTCGGATTGTGGCGCAAATAAGAAGTGTCTAGGTTGCCGGTGTTTCACCGAGTGTGCGTGGGACAGTCAATGCGAACAGTGTGAAGTGTGTTTTGGAGGCTTACACGTTTGTGTTTCCATTCTTCCTTGTCCTGTCTATACGCATTGTGATAACCATGCGTGTGTAGCCGACTGTGAGGAAAACGGACCTATTTGTACGTACACGTATCCAGGCGTTGATCCCGGGTGTGACCATCCACTCGATAGCTATGAGTGCTTAAACGCTGGTGGCCCGTGCCTATGGGAACTCATTTACAGTACTCCCTGGGAAGCTCATTGTGTCATTCCGGGTTGCACGACGCTTCCAACATATTGCGCGAAACTGGTACCAAGATTGTGCTACGATAAATTTGTTGCGGGGATGGGAGTTGTTTGCGCATGCGATGAATATGCTCCAAAAGGAGAGCCTATAAAAACAGGCTCGCGACAGAGATGTCCTTAGTTGTGGTAAATAAAAGATAAATGTCTGTATAATGATCTCAGACAAGACCAACTACAACCGATTTTAAATCAGTGCGGAAAGGAGTGATTCGCTATGCATAATACTGTGTTGTCGCGTCACAAAAACGCGGAAATTCTACCAAAATTATACGCTTTATATGCGAAACCTGCTTTAGAGGCAGGAATCTTCATGGTCCTTCTTGGTTTATCAGCTACTATTGAAGCCAGCGGAACAAAATCTGCTTTATCAGTGGAAGAACTCAAAGAGTTGGCTCCAATAATTGAAGCCGTTGAAAAACAAAGCTATAATTTGAAGATCGAATCGGAGACTTGGGTAGAGACGAAGGCTGATCCAGCCGACCCCTGTGAATCGTGGCAGCGAACACCAGTCTATGTTTCCTCCACCGCTTGGATCGAGGGAGGGAACCCGTTCGTTGGGCATGTTAGTTTTGCCAATACAAGGGTAAGAGTAGATGTGCACCGGGAAGTACTCAAGTGGGAAGAAGGTGTTGCTCCGTATGAAGAAAGCAGTTACACTATAAGTTTCGATGGACAGTATGGTAGAATTCTATATCATGCGTCAGGTCCTATAGGAGATTCATCGCCCGTAAGAAAAGGAGAACTTCTTTCTAAGCCCCCCGACGAATTAGCAATCGGTTGGTGGCCGCGGTTTACCGGGGCCGAGTTTTCAATTAGTTTTTTCCTTAGAGGTAGAGAGGATACGCTTTCCAATATATGTCGATCGGCTGCTGAGCCGAGTTCTCTAGTTGGGTCCTTTTTTGAGTTTACACGTGAAACATTTCAGGGTGTCCGGTGCATCAAAATTACAGCGAAAGGTAAAAAAGCATCAACAGAATGCTGGTGGGTCGACCCCTCCCGTGGGTTCGCACTGCTTGGGCATAAAATTACAGGCCTTTACCCCGATGGTACCGAACGGCTTATATTGTCTATGGAAGTAACCAAGTTAAAGGAGGTGACTGATGGTACATGGTGGCCTGTGCAAGCGACTCTCATATCAAGGCCGCTAAAACCGGGAGACCTTTACCGCCGGACTGTCTATCGCGCCTCCAATGTTGTTGCAAACGACGCCAACGTTGCTCAAACCATTTTCACAGTTCCTTTTCCAGACGGTTATTTGATCGATGACAAGGTCAAAGGCGTAGAGTATAGGGCCGGAGAAGAGCAGAAGACCAAAAAGTAGGGACTATCCCGAATGGCGGTTTGCTAAATCGGTTAGGAAAAGGCGAATTAGCCGCAGCAAACAGTTTCGGTCCGCAGGGACAGTCATCAATTTTTGGGATTTCTCGCCAGAATTTTTATACCCACCGGATTGCTTACGATTTGAACTCCTTCCAAAACCGAGGCGATACGAACAATGTGCCTGCCGGGCGTTATTTTAATGCCAAATCGTTTGTCAAGCACAATTGGGATGTCGTCAAATTGAACGCCGGCGGCCAACGGCCATATAGAGCCGTCAATCGTAACGGCATTTGGCCAATGATACCACTTGCCGTCGAACTGGATTTTGCAGATCTGCTGCACGTGCGATGACGGAAAGGCGAACATACGTCGGCCATGATTTTTTAAGTCTATTTTGAAAGTGGGCGTTTCGCCCGTTTGCCAGATGCGTTTGTCGGGCCGCAGCCGGCACTGAAGGCCTTGGTCTGCTTCGCCCCAGGTTGGCTCAGCCCAGGCGTAACTATCCCCTGAGGCGATCATTTCGGCCCATGGCGTTTTGCAGCCTTGCCCGGCGATGAAGAGCAGCAACGCAGTTATCACGCATACATTTTTTTGAGCTTTCATGCTCGATTCCTTTTGGTAACAAGAGTTTTGCAAAAGTTCACTTGTAACACACGACCATCACTGTTTTCAAGTCTCGCTCCGTAAAAAAATCCAGGCTGATTTCAACCGCTGGTCCTATAAAAAGGCAAAGTTTCGCCCCCTTTCGTGTGTCGGATTGACCAAGCGAGCTCACAGAAAAACTGTGGCGAAAAAAACAAATTGACAGCACAGCCTAATATTGTTACATAGTTCGCTGAGGGTTTTATCTCACTGGCACAGGGATGGCAAGAAGAGTAGGTCTTTGTGCCTGTCACGACTGGGAGGGTGATGATCGCGCGTGCGCGGCAGCAGTGTGTTCTGTCGCCGATGGTTGCAGCTTACGATAGCACTAGACAAGGTCTGTTACTAAAGATGGTGGCCGTAGTTATCGGCAGAAATAGATGGTAAGGATCACAAGATGAAATGGGGACAAGAGGCAGGATTTTTGAACTGCCAATTCGGGTCGGGCCAGAAAAACATCCGCAGATATACGATGTCGCAGCATTTTGCGAGTGGTTGTATGCTCAAGGTAATTCTGGCAATTCTGATAGTATCTGCGCTATCCAGTCCTTGCATCGATGCTCAGCAAAGCTCTACAGCAAACGCCGGTTCTTCCGAGGCTGCAGCAAAGGAGGCTACCGCGAAGGATGCCGCAGCGAAGGAAGCTGTCAAGAAGATCGCTGAGTCGTTAGGTCCGCAAGCGACAGAGCAACAACCAGAGCAGTCAACGAAGCAGCCCGAACAGGCAGGCCCGACCGGAGTCGGGGTTCAAGGTCAAGCCACAAAAGACAAGCAACTGTCGGTTATTGAGCGGCTGATTGCCGGTCAGATTCCGGATGTGGTGTCGACCAACCTATCGCAGTTTGGATATGATGTTTTTCAAAAGCCGGTGTCGACTTTTGCACCGGTAACTGATGTGCCTGTCGGGCCGGATTACATTCTGGGTCCCGGCGATGCTTTTACGGTAACACTGTGGGGCAGGATCAATGCGCAGTACCCGGTTATAGTGGATCGGGCTGGTGAAATCAGCTTGCCCGACGTTGGAGTTCTGAAAGTCTCTGGTATGACCTTCGACAAGGTGCAAGATTATCTCAGGCACGAATTCGAGCGTAAGCACGCGGACTTCAAGATGGCTGTCACCATGGGCAGGCTGCGGACGATCAGGGTCTATGTGGTTGGTGAAACCCAGGCACCGGGCAGCTATTCACTGAGTTCTCTTTCGACCGTGATAAATGCACTTTTTGCAGCGGGCGGTCCATCGAAAAATGGGACGTTGAGAAAGGTTCAATTGTTGAGAAATACAGAAAGCCGGGTGACTATCGACCTTTATGATTTCCTTCTGGGCGGTGATAAAAGTAAGGATACACGTCTTCAGGATGGCGACACGATTTTTATTCCGTTGATCGGCCCGGTGGTAGGCGTGGCAGGAAATGTGAAAAGGTCAGCTATTTACGAGATGTCCAAGCCGATGACGCTGGCGGAGGTGCTTGGGTTAGCAGGTGGGATAACCTATGCCGGGTGGCTGCAAAGAGTGCAGGTGGAAAGAGTGGATAGGCATGAAAAGCGGATCGTAGCTGACTTTGATATCTCCGGCAGAACGGATACAAGCAAAGAGAAACAGGCCTCAGACATCATGGTGCAAGATGGGGACGTGGTCAAGGTTTTTGCGATCTCGCCTCTTGAGCAGAATGTGGTTAATCTGGAAGGGCACGCTGCCAGGCCGGGCAAATATGAGCTAAAACCCGGTATGCGGCTTAGGGACATAATCCATTCTTACCAAGACGTAGGCGCAGAGCCAGACCTGGAGTACGGCGAAATAGAGAGGCTTGTTGAACCGGATTTGCACGCTGAGGTCATCCCATTCAACCTTGGACGGCTGCTGGATGGCAACGAGTCTGAAAATATTGAGTTGGCTCGGTTTGACACAATTCGTATTTTCCGCTGGGATGAAAGGACCAAGCGAAGCGTTTCTGTTTCTGGCTTAGTTTTTCGCCCTGGTCAATACCGTCTTATTCCTGGTATGAAGGTAAGCGACTTGATTGACACGGCTGGTGGGCTTCAAAAAAACGCGTACCTGAAAACTGCTGAAATCACACGCAGACACATTAGTCAGCAGGGTATGGAAACCGAGAAAATCGAGATAGACCTTGAAAAGGCAATTCCAGGCGACCCTGAGCATAATATTGCTTTGCAGGACTATGACCATTTGATAGTAAGGTCGATCCCGGAGCTGGAGTTTGACCGGGCAGCTACTGTATCCGGAGAGGTAAGATTTCCTGGCACTTATCCGCTGCGAAGGGGCGAGACCTTAAGCTCACTTTTAGACAGGGCAGGTGGATACACTCTCCGGGCATACCTAAAAGGTTCGGTGTTCACCAGAGACAGCGCAAAAACCGTCCAGCAGCAAAGGATGGATGAGGTAATACGACAGATTGAGGAAACAATCTTGGTCGATAGCGACCGGGCAATAGGCGGTGCTCTGGACGAGGAAGCAATCAAGTCTGGAGAGCTGCAGCTTAAGGCAAAAAAGGAAATCCTCAGCAAGCTTCGAGCCGCAAGGATAGACGGCAGAGTAGTTATAAGATTGGCTTCGCTGGAGGAATTTAGAAACTCCAAATATGATCTGCAGTTAGAAAAAGGAGACAGCCTGTCTATTCCTGAGACCCCCGGTGTCGTAAGCGTTGTTGGAGAAGTTTTTAATCCGACCGCTTTACTATACGAGAAAGACAGGACCGTGAGCTACTACCTGCGAAAAGTGGGCGGCCTGACAGAGGAAGCCAACAAGAAGCAGTTGAGCATAATTCGTGCCGATGGCTCTGTGGTCAGCATTGCCCAGAAGGATGCGGGCAAAATAGATTGGGATTCCGGATCGAATCAATGGGTGTTTGGCGGCTTTATGGGCATAAAGCTGGATCCGGGTGACACGATAATAGTGCCGCGGAAGATGGACAAATTCTTGTGGCTGAGATTCACAAAGGACATAACACAGATATTGTTCCAGGCAGCTCTTGCCGCAGGTGTAGTCCTTGCACTGTAATCGGCGCCGACACAAAATACATAAAAATTTTTGTTGCAGGCCCACGCACAAAGGTGGATAATACTTTTTTTTACGGTTCTTGAGCCCACAATAAGGAGCGTAAATGGGGCCTGTATTGGACGGGTTGCTAAAACTACAGAGTGTTGAAAATCGCCTGCGAGCCGCCAAGGCAAAACTTGCCAGATCTAGACGTACCGTTATCATTCAGGAAAATCAAGTCAGAAGCCTCCAAAACGCCCTCGAGGCCAAAAAAGAAGAAGTTCAGCTAACCAAAGTACAGTGCGACCGCCTGGAATTGGAACTCAAAACCGCAGACGCGGAAATCGCCAAGTTAAGGGCGGCGCTAAACAACGCAAAAACAAACAAAGAATATGCTGCGCTGCTAACTCAACTGAACACCACTAAAGCCGACAATGCCAAGGTCGAGAGCCAAATTCTGGAGTTGATGAAGGGCATAGAGGCTGACGAATCTGAGTGTGTGCAGATGCGCAGCCAAATAGAGCAGCAGAAGCAGAAACTGGAGCAGCTCCGAACGGACGCGGAGGTTTCGGCAAAAAAATACGAGGCGGAAATCGCACAAGTCCAGGCGGAATGGAACCGGGCTGCGCGTACAGTTCCCCATGGGCCGTTGGAGATTTTCAAACGAGTTGCTGAAACGTATGATGGCCAGGCGGTGGTCACTATTGAGCAGTCCGAGGGCAAGGCAGCCACCTATACCTGTGGCGGCTGCTTCATGGGCATCACCGCCGAGTGCGTCAATCTGCTTATGACTAAAGATGATATAATCCGATGTCCAAACTGCACCAGAATACTTGTGCTGGGTGATACACAAAGTTAGAAGACCCAACCCGGTGACCCTTCTCAGCGAGGATGATGGACTTGCCGGATAAAATAGTCGCTTACATAGATGGCGCCAGCAGAGGCAATCCCGGACCAGCCGCTGCCGCTTTCGTATTGAAGGATTCTGTCGGAAATAGAGTCCGGGCAAAGGCATTCTTTTTAGGCCACGCCACAAACAACGTTGCTGAATATACCGCCCTTGTCAAGGCTCTGGAGGCGGCAAAAAAGCTTGGCATTACAGACCTTGCCGTCTTCAGTGACAGCGAACTGCTTGTCAAGCAGGTTAACGGCGAATATAAAGTAAAAAGCGACCAAATCAGATCTGCCTTCCTGCAGGCGGTCGATTTACTGGCGGAATTTAAGAGTTGGAAGATTCAACACATTATGCGGGACAAAAATAAGGAAGCCGACAGACTTGTCAACCATGCCTTGAACCTGGAGCGTGACGTCGAAGACAAACCGGTGCCGCCGAGCGCCGAGAGACGAGCGCCGAGCGCCGAGCGACGAATCATTCGGCTGGGCGTTTTGATCAGCGGCGGCGGCAGAACGTTGATGAATATCTTGAAACACATAGAGGAAGGTCGGCTGAGTGCCGAGGTTGCCGTAGTAATAAGCTCACGCTCGGCGGTAGCCGGCGTAGAAAGGGCGAAAAATGCCGGCCTCAACGTAAAAATCATCCGCACGAAAGATTGCCCTGACATCGACGAATTTAGCAAACGTATCGAGCAAGAACTGGTCGCTGCTAATGTTGACCTGGTTATCCAGGCCGGCTGGCTCTGCCTCTGGAAGATACCGCCGCAATACGAAAATCGGGTGATGAACATACACCCCGCGCTGCTGCCGAGCTTCGGCGGGCAAGGAATGTGGGGACATTACGTCCACGAGGCGGTTCTCGCCGCGGGCTGCAAAGTAACCGGCTGCACGGTGCATTTCTGCACCAACCAGTACGACAAGGGCCCAATAATCCTCCAGCACACCTGCCCGGTCAAAGACGATGATACCGCCGACACGCTCGCTGCCAGGGTTTTTGACCAGGAATGTATCGCATATCCGCAAGCTATAAAGTTGTTCGCCGAAGGCCGAATACTAATCCAGAATGGAAAAGCAAGAATCGTAACGGCGGAAAAGTCCCGAATTGTCAATTGACCACTTCGCTCTTCTCCGGCTGCTTTACCTCCAGACCCTCGAACTTCAGATTCTCTTCGTCCTGCACGTCAATCTTTACCAGGTTCTTGCCTTTGAAGCTGCCTGCCAGCACAGCCTCAGAGAGAGGGTCTTCTATGTAGTGCTCGATCGCCCTTCGCAGGGGTCTAGCTCCAAATTCCGGATTGTAACCTTTGTCGATGAGGAATTCCTTGGCCTGCTCGGTCAGCTCCATCTTAAACCCGTGCTCGGTCAGCCGTTTGAACACCTTTGCCAACTCGTAATCAACGATGGTCTGCAGATCTATTCTGTTGAGGGCCTTGAACACTATTATGTCGTCAACGCGGTTTAAGAACTCGGGCCTAAAATGGCGTTCCACCTCCTTCTGGAGGATCTCTTTCATCTTCTCATAATTGGCCTCGGGCGTCTTTTTGCCGAAACCAAAACCGGCTTGATTTCTTATCAGCTCGGCGCCGATGTTACTGGTCATAATCAGGACAACGTTCTTAAAGTCGATACTTCGACCGAAGCTGTCGGTGAGCCTTCCCTCATCCATTATCTGAAGCAGTATATTGTAGACGTCCGGATGCGCCTTTTCGATTTCATCCAGAAGCAGCACGGCGTAAGGCCTGCGTCTCACCCTTTCAGTCAACTGGCCGCCCTCCTCGTAACCGACATACCCAGGCGGAGCACCAACCAGCCGGCTGACATTGTGCTTCTCCATAAACTCGCTCATATCCAATCTGATAAGGGCGTTTCTATCGCTGAACATGAACTCCGCCAGCGCCTGCGCCAGCAGCGTTTTTCCGACCCCGCTGGGACCAAGGAATATAAAGCACCCCGTGGGACGATTTGGATCCTTCATCCCGCTTCTGCTGCGCCGTACCGCTTTGGCTACGGCGCTGATGGCCTCATCCTGGGAAACTACCGTCTTGTGCAGCTCGGCTTCCAGTTCCAGCAGCCGCTGCGTTTCCTTCTTCTCAAGCTTCGTCAGCGGCACGCCGGTCATGTTGCTGACCACCTCGGCGATCACCTCGGTATCGACCACACCCGTTGCTTCTTTATTCTCGTCGTACCACTTCTTCTGAAGTTGTGCCTTCTCATCCAAAAGCCGCTGGGCTTCATCCCTTAGCGATGCCGCCCTCTCGTAGTCGGCATTTCTAACCGCCTCATCCTTCTCTCGCTGCAGATCTTCGATTTTCTTTTCCATCTTTGTCAAATCGAGCGGCGGCGTCATATTCTTCAGCCGAACTCTCGCCCCGGATTCGTCGATCACATCTATCGCCTTATCGGGCAGACATCGACCAGTGACGTATCTGGTAGATAGTTCCACCGCCTGAAATAGCGCCTCATCGGTAAACCGCACCCTATGGTGCGCCTCATAGCGGTCTTGAAGCCCTCTTAGTATTTCCAGAGTCTCATCCTTTGAAGGCGGTTCGACGATGATTGTCTGGAATCGCCGCTCCAGAGCACCATCTTTCTCCACATATTTGCGGTACTCGTCCAGAGTAGTAGCGCCAATGCACTGGACTTCGCCCCTGGAAAGGGCAGGCTTCAGGACGTTCGATGCATCTATTGCGCCCTCCGCTCCGCCGGCGCCGACCAGTGTATGAAGCTCGTCAATGAATAGGATGACATTGGCAGCTCGCTTGACCTCGTTAATCACCGCCTTGATGCGTTCCTCAAACTGCCCACGATATTTTGTGCCGGCCACCATCATGGCTAGGTCCAGCACCACGATGCGCTTGTCTTTTAATAATTCCGGCACCTGCCTGTTGACTACCTGCTGGCTCAGGCCCTCTACAATTGCCGTCTTGCCGACTCCCGCTTCACCCAGGAGCACCGGATTGTTCTTGGTACGTCGGCACAGTATCTGTATCAAGCGCTCGATCTCTCTCTTTCTGCCTATAACCGGGTCGAGCTGGCCTTCGGCGGCCAACTGGGTGAGGTCTCTGCCGAAGCTGTCCAGCGCCGGAGTTTTGCTCTTGGGCCTTCGGCTTATAGCCGGCCCCATCTTCATTCCCAGCCCGCTGGGCCCGTCATCCACACCCGCTCCCAGCAGGTTTAGCACCTCCTGGCGCACATCTTCCAACTTCAGGCCCAGACTCATAAGCACCTGTGCAGCTATTCCTTCGGTCTCCCGCAGAAGACCCAGCAGGATATGTTCTGTCCCCACGTAGTTATGATTCAGCGCCCGGGCTTCTTCGATAGCGTACTCAATGACTTTCTTGGCTCGCGGCGTCTGCGGAAGCTTGCCCATCGTAACCATATCAGGGCCGCTCTTAACCTGTTTTTCTACCTCAAGCCGGAGCTTCTTAATATCGACATCGAAGTTCTTTAGAACCGTCGCGCCGACTCCGCTGCCTTCTTTTACCAGGCCCAGCAGAATGTGCTCGGTCCCTATGTATTCGTGGTTAAATCGCTGAGCCTCCTGGTTGGCCAGCGCCATAACCTTCCGTGCCCGATCCGTAAAACGCTCAAACATCTCTTACCTCAAAGCTATACTTGCAGAACGTCAAAACCCATTTAAGCACTCACCTGTAGTATATCACAAGCTGCATCCAACTGTCAAACTACAACCATCTATGGCGTGAGTGCTCATTTATCTATATGCTCAGCTTGAGCGGATGTTCGGTTTTCTGAACAACGTTCTTATTCGACCTAAGTTTTATCGACAAAAACAACGTTCGACTTTCCAGCTTCCCAGACAAATAACCGCACTTTCAGCGGGCGACGGGTCTGCCCTTACTGGCCAATGGTATCGAATCGGACGGTTTATATAGACGTGGGTATCGCTCGTGCGTTCAGCCCGAGACCTATGGTGATTTTAGTGCTTTGGGAAGGTTTGTGTGACCTTCTGTATGTTGCTGGACCTCTGCCTTATTGGCCGTTTTCTTCCAGCAGTTTTCTGAGGTATTCATTTTCCCGGCGGGTCGCTTCAAGGTCGAAAGCCTGATACTTGATGCAAACTCGCAGATAATCCAGCAGTTCGTGGAGGCTATCAATGTTTTTTTCAAGCTGCTGCCGGTTGGCCTGTGCTTGCTCGGCAAGTTTTGCTAGCTTGCTGCGTTGTGGGTCAGCAGTCTCTCCAAATTCTTTGACCAATTCGTTAATCTTGTCTTCTAACCGTGCCTCGTCCATCACGCCCTCCTGCCTGTCCCAGGCTGCGTCCTATAACCTTAGTTCGGGCTGCTACTCCAATCCTGTTGATTTACTGCAAAAACCATACCCGAAACCCCTGAAATACGCACTATTCCTATTTTAACTTGCCGCCTCAAGATGCGTTAAATTAGGCAGATAGAGTATATTGGTCGTAGGATTTCTCGGTCCTTTTCTAATCGCGCCTGCTATGCTGATTACGAGCAAGCGTTGCAGAAAATCAACATAAGAAATGCCTCCCCACCGCTGGGCTTTCTGCAATGGCTTCAGCAGGAGGAAATTAGGATGAGTGTTGACTATTGTAAACACGGATGTGGACCGAGATCACCATTCTTGATGCTCGATGCTCGTTGGGTATCGAGCGTCCAGCGAGCGTCTCGGCTACATCTTAGGATTCGTTAGCCGGCCGACGAACAGGATGCTGCCGGAACGGTTATCACGGATCAAGAACAAAAATGGATGGTCGGCTCGAAAAACCGGTGTCTGGCTCGGTCCAGCCGATGTCAGCCGCATCGTTACGCCCGTTGCTGCCGCCGCTTCGGTGCCTTCCTCGGTCACATCCACGTAGGCCTTGTGGATAACCGCCGAAATGAAAAGGTCTCTGCTGCCGGTTATTCCCGAAAAATCTGCCGCCCGCGCCGAAAACGCATCCGCCATCCCCATTGATGTGAGCACAAAAGCCAGACTGAACTGGCTGGTCATCTTGAATTTCGGCACAGAAACGATGACTTCGCGTCTGTGCAGTCTATCGAGCCACTGTGAGAAATCCTCCAGCTTCAGCTTTTTCTCAAATTCGGGCAGGGCATCAGTTTCGTTCGGCAGCAAAATAATCATCGACAGCTCATTGTCGATATACGGAAGTTCAAGTGCCTGAAAATCTTCAGCCTCCATATAGCGGAACTCGCCCATCTGATTCATCATCGGCGCATCGACCTTCTCGCCGCTGGCCAGAGTAAATGGCGCTTCTCTGGTCCTATCCTTCTTGAACTGCCTGGCCCAGTTGCCCTTAAAATAAATAGCATTTGTCAAGACCAGGCGCGTCATCGCATCCACGACGCCTTGTTTGATCAGCTCTTTGATTTTATCCCTGGTTTTCTGTTCCACCCAGGCATTGATCGTCTGGCGGGCTGATTCAGTTGCTGTTACGAAATCGACCTCGGTCAATCGTCCGTCATACTCGGTTTCTATGAGTTTCAGGAAATCATTGAGCAATTTGTAGCCCTTCTGACCCCACAAAGCATTGGCTACCGCCAGCTCATAGGCGCCCTTTCTAGCCCCCTGATTCAGAGCCTTTACAACTTGTCCGAAAGCCGAATGAAATTGGCCCTCTTGCATAGCGGGTTCAGGCGGCACTTTTTCGCCAGCCAATGTGGGGAAGTGCAGGACTTTAGCCATCTGCGCTTCGGTCTGGCCTCGTGCACCGGCGTAAGTCATAGCCAGAGCCGTCGAGATGCTGTAGGGCGAAAAAAACAGATTGCCTTGATTTTCCCGAAGCCTGGCAAAAAGCGCCAGCGCGAATTCATTATTGCCCTGCACCACGGTTTGCCTTTGGACTTCCGAGCCAGCCATTTTTTGCTCTCCGCCGAAGCAGGCGACAGCGGTTGATACCCCAACTACCAACATAAACGCGCTTTTCTTGACTCTCATATAGCAACTCCCTCTATCTATCGGCAAATCAAACGAAATTCTGTTTTGGCTAATTATACCGCAAGTTCCGCGTCAACTGCAAATGTAGTCGAACAGCTATTTTGGCCTGGTTCAAAAACGGCTGATTTTGGGTAACAGTAGCGAGAGAATGAGCACCATTGCTAAGGACTGGCAATAACCGCGGTGTCAAGGCCGATGGGAATTAGTTCTGCTGAAAGCGTTGGAA
>Ga0315279_10007849_pt1 | contig 13080 bp, 13 predicted proteins | sample YL17G06_20_MG_FD_203694 | JGI IMG/M metagenome (GOLD analysis project Ga0315279, IMG submission 203694) | Sediment microbial communities from Yellowstone Lake, YNP, Wyoming, USA - YL17G06_20 | ecosystem: Environmental > Aquatic > Freshwater > Lake > Sediment | place: USA: Wyoming | collected... | reverse complement strand
TTTAATTGGTGTAACTCCAAGTTTTCTCATTCGTTCAATCGTTATTTTACATGCAAGAGGAGATACATCTATACCAATCCATTTTCTTTTTAATTTATGAGCAACTGCAATAGTAGTTCCACCACCACACATTGGGTCTAAAATAACATCTTTAGGATTTGATGATACCTTTATTATTCGTTCTAATAATGCTTCTGGTTTTTGCGTAGGATAACCGAGTCGTTCTTTAGATGTTGCATTAATAATTGATATATCCCATACATCATCTAACGGGACCCCTTGATGCAAATAGACTTTTGCTCTATATTTTTCACCAGAAGAATCTCTTCTCGTTGTAAGTCGATATCTCCCTTCTTTATCATGAAATTTGAATCTGGTTGTTCTTTCAAGTAATGTTGCGTCAGAATATTCCTGTAATAATTGATTAAATGTGATATCTTTATCTTTTGAATAGAGAAATATTGTATCGTGCTTTGGTTGAAATGTTGGATATTTCTGTGATGCCTTTGCTCCATAGTGCCATATTATTTCATTTCTACGATTGTTTTTCCCAAAAATTTCATCCATCTTTATACGTAGATACGAATTTGCATTATAATCACAATGTAAATACATAGAACCTGTTGGTTTTAGAACTCTATAACATTCTCTCAACTTTGGTTCCATCCATGCAATATAATTTTCAATACCTCCTTTCCAGCGATCTTCAAATGCTCGAAGTTCATAACCATTTCCCCATATCACCTCATAATGTCTGTTTGAAAAAAATGGAGGGTCCATATAGATAAGGTCAATACTTTCATCTTTAACATAATTCACCATCTCAACTTTACAATCCCCACGATAAACAATATTTGTTTCCATATCCTTTCCCATAGAGATAACACCTTGTAAAATTAAATAGTTTCTGCCAAGGAAAAATAGCCCAAACATAAGTATAAAAAGATATAGAAAATATTAATTCTAGGTGAGAGAAATTGAGTGCATGGACATCAGGTGTATTAGGAACGTTCAAATCAGTTGATAATATTAAAAAAAAATTAGATAACTTTCTAACTGAAAGAAAAGAATATAATAAAATATTAAAGAGTAACATTCAACTTCATCCGAAAGAATGGAAACTTAAGGATGGAACAATAGTATTAACAGGAACAATATTTGACGAATATGTTTCTTTTACTCGACGAATAGTTAAAAAACCAGATGGGAAATTTGAAGTAAAACCAGTCGAACAATCTGTTGATACTCGGATGGGGAGATTTTATTTAACAACGAATAGTATAGTTCTTGCTGAATGTCAGGATTCTAGAAGTTATACATTCAGAGTTATCTCCAAGGCTTTAAGCGGTCATGACAAATATGTTCAGTATGCTGAGATGGATATTATGCAAATCGCGAGAGATTACCGTAAGAACTGGTTGGGATCAATTACACGAAGAGGACATTGGCAATCTGGGACTCTTTGGGGAGATGATTTAGCAAGTGATTCAGTTGTCGGTGCAGAATTTGTTCGGAGTCACAAAAATCAAATTGGAATTGAAACAAGTTATTTCGGGGGCGTAATAAAAGTTAGAATAACTAAAGATGGTTCTATCGTTGTCTATGCAAATTTAGATAATAAATTAAATGATTTTGTTGATTTTATTAAAGATGAATTACTTAGATATATTAAGTAGTGTTCAAAGAATGAAATATTTTTTTACAACTTTTAAAAAGTGTTTTGGTTCTGATAAACATATTTCAAGTTTATCGTCTATGATTGATATTTCTGCATTGTTTTGTGTGTCAACGATTTTCGTTTTTCCTTTTGTATAAAATTTATTTTCTCTATCGAGATCAAAGATCATGTAATTCTCAAAGAATTGGTTGTTTGAAAAGCAAATCCTCTGAATAATTTCATGACCATAATCCGTTATGACCTGAAAATTATCTAATTCATCAACATTTCTTAAGCCTAAGCGAATTTCATTTTCTAATTCTATTGCTACTTTATAACCGACTATTTTAGGTTCTGAACTATCAATAGTAGACAGATCAAACTCAGGATCTATACATATTGAAATTGTTGATCCAAGATTTTTTGAGTGTATAATCATATTTTCGTTGCTAACTTTCTTTTTCGTTATTTCATCTGTAGTGATTTTTTCTCGTAATTCATCAAATATTTTACAGGATAGCCAGACCTTTGGTTCTTTGTTATATTTTCTGATATGAATTGCTTTGATGCGAGCGTTTTTGTTGAATATTCTATAAGAAAAAAATCTTATAATATGAATTGCTTTCTCTCTGAAAAACCAAATAATTACTCCAATAACTATTGCAGCAATAAGTCCAATAATGATAGCGGAAATTAGATCAGGCCAGGTAATCTCTAAAAATCCCATATTAACCCTTTTGATATTTTTCTAATACCGACCAAAATGTTTCAACATCATTGTCTACTATGTTTAATTCAATAAGTTTTGTTCTTGTATTTCTTATGTAATCAACTCCACTTCCATCTATGCCTCTTGCCATCAAACACATCTCAATTCGTCTTTTTATGCTTTTTTTTCCTATGAAAGATTTGTCTCGTTTATTATAAGGTAAAAAAGCTTCGATTTCTCCAATCTCTTCGACATGGATTTTCTTTTGAGGGTAAGTAAAATGTCTACCTTCTCGGTTCATCAAGATTTTAAATACTTTCTCTTGATCTTTATCTTCAAATTCAAATGCGATACCAATACAACTTCTACCTCTTTTTAATCCTAAAGTTGGTGCTGGGTTTTCTTTTGTCCCCCAATTACGTGTTGATTTTTTATTAAAATCTCTACGCATACCAAAAAGAGTGGCTGTTTTCTGAGATTTTACATATTCTTCTAAATCATCTAGATCCCACATCAAAGATCCATAGACAAATATCCACATATTATTCACCGATAACCTTTGAAACTCAATATTGTAATAAAGTATTTAATATATTAAATTATACCATTAGTATAACCAAAGGTATAATTTAATGAAAGTCGCTACTGAACGTTGGGGAGAAATCACAATCAAAAAACAAGGAGTAACTAAGAACAAATTCGACATAACAAAATCATTCAGTATAATGAATATAAAATATTTCTATTCTATCGAGGAATTAAAGGAGATATTAAGTATTTCTGTAGATCTCACTGAAAAATATGATTTTAAAAAACTAAAGAAAAAGTTGGAAGGATTAGATAAATAATGGAAAAAATAGATAAATTGATTGAAAAAAAAGCCAAACAAATGGGAATAAAAAAATCAACATATTGTTTTAATATTATCTTTGAACAACTTAAAAAGGATGAGGGACTGGAGGGGGATTAGTAAATGACGATACCTTTTTTTGTCGTAGATCGTCCCATGTCTCTCAAAATTTTAAAATATTGTGAATTAGACAAACAAAAAGGAATTTTTGGATTAATGGGACATGCTAATACCACAAAAAACTTCCAGAAGTCGTTCAAAGATTTCGAGGCTAAAAATATCATCAAAGCTGTAGATTCTGGAGTGTTTACAAGAGAAGGTTGTAATCTAGATTACTATAAATTATTTGCTATTTACGACAATATGAAAGCAGAATATGGAGTAATGATTGATTTTATTAAAGAAAAAAAGAAAACAATTGACTCCGCAAAAACGGCAATGAAGATTTATAAAAAAAAGAAACATCCTTTTAAATTAGTGGGTGTGGCTCAGGGTAAAAATTTAGATGAATATGTTAAATGCTATGAACAATTAAAAGAAATTGGATTTCAACATATTGCGATTGGTGGATTACTTAAAAAAAATGTTAATTCTGCAAGGTGGGTTAAAGTAAAAGATGAGGAATTATTAAAAAAAGTTCTACAACAAATTAGAAGCACTTATAAAGATGATTGGCTATTTTTATTGGGATGTTATAGTCCGAGAAGACATTTTTTATTTGATGAATACAAAATTTATGGTGGCGATTATAAAGGTTGGATATTCAACTATAAAACACCCAGGATGTGGATACAAGAATTAACCAAGGAGTTAGAATCAATTAAAGATCATAAGATAATAAAAACAAAAAAATTAGTGATTGAAAAATTTAAAAATATGAATGATGTTCAAAAAAGAGAATATAGATTTAAGCAAGTTAAAATGTATTTTGAAAATAAAGTCTTTTCATTGTTCAAGAATCGTCTATTAATCATTAGTTGCTCTCAAAGAAAAACAAATATTTCCAATCCTGCACCTGCAATTGAAGTTTATGATGGGCCTATTTATAGAACATTAAGAAAAATGAAAAAACATCAACAATTCCCTAATAATCTTCATACCATTATAATATCTGCTAAATATGGGGTTTTAGGATTATATGACTTAATTGACCTCTATGATCTTAAAATGACTGAATCAAGAGCAAATGAAATGAAGGACGAAATAACAACAAATATTCAACAATTTTTAAATAATAAGCAGTTTGAAGAAGGATTTATTAGCTTGGGAAAAACATATCTTTCTACTTTAGATAATTATCCTTTCAAATTTCCTATAGAACAATCTGAAGGGAAAATAGGAGAAAAACTATCACAAACAAAAGAATGAGTCCTTTCAAATTCAAGAACTAGATAAACATTCTTTAATTCGATTTTCAGCATTTAGTACTCTAATTGGAATGGGTATCTCAATTCCTGCTGCTTGATGACTGACCAATAACCATTGCCCTGGTTGAAATTTAAATGTCTGAATAAATTGATCTGGATCTAATGAAAACGCTTCTCCAACTACATTTCTATCATATTGTCGTGGCAATTTGCTAATAAAATAAGTATGAAGTTGGCCCATTATATTTGTATCCAAATAGCTGGATCTTTGAGTTGCAATACCTACACCTATGCCAAATTTTCTTCCTCTTCTTGTTAGAGTTTCTATTATATATTTTGATAGTTGTTCGCTTTCTGATCGTGGCGTTCCTGGTATGAACTGATCTGCTTCATCAAAAATACATAATACCAATGGTGATATGCGTCCACTTATTCGTCTATTGATGAATAAATATCGTCCCAGATCATTAGCAAAACGTCTTACTTCATGAGAATCATGAGATATGATCAAATAAAGACTCTTTTTATCTTCGTCATTAAGACCTTCGATTATTTCTTCCATACCGATTTTTGCATGTTTACTTATTTCAATTTCACTACGCTCTGCTATCTGCTTTAAAGCTGCTACCAATGTGTATCTAACTCTATCATTCATCTCAGTATCTTTTTTAACATCTTGTACACTTGATAGAAATACTAATATGTCTTTTCCAAAACCTAATTTATTCATAAAATCTTTAGCAAGTTCGGGTGTAAGTTCATCTTTAAGATTTTTACCAAAAACTTCATTTTTCATTTCCCTTAATTTACCTTTCTTGGTTGAACCAAATTTTTCTTCTACATCGGACCAGACTTCAGTTAAAAAATCTTCTACTGTTCTTGAAAAACCTTTTTCAAATATCTTAATCTTTTCATTTTTAAGTAACTTTTCTATAGAAGGTTTAAATTTATCTTTTTCTTCTTTTAATCCCTTTGGAAGTAAAATATTTTTTAGAAATATTTTAACTGCGGATTCAAGTTTATCAGGAGATGGATTATTAACATAGTCGAAAACAGGTTTCATAAGCGTCTTTTCACCTAAGCAAACTATTTTTCCATTGTTCTTTAAAATCTGATCGATTAATAGCCCAGTGTATTCATCCAATAAATCGAATAAAACGATTTTGAGATTTTGTTCAGTTGAAAGCAGATTGCTTACTAAAGTACTCATTAAATTACTTTTACCGACCCCTGTAAAACCAAAAACACCAAAATGAGTTTTAATCATATCTTCCATGTTAACTAATATATCTACATTCTTATCACGTATCAAATGACCGACCGAAATAACATTCTTATTACTTATTTTTAAATCTCCGTTAAAAACTCTCTCTGTCATTTTAGAAGAAAGCAATCTTACATCTTTTCCCACCATGCCCATAGTAGATTCTGGTAAAATATTCGGATTATGTTCATCTTTAAACTCCTTATTAGTTGGAATCGCATTGCAAATAATTTTTGTGGTATCTTCGTAAGATTCGCTTTCTTGCTCAGTCCAATCAGCGGATGCACTCTTTGCGGCTTGCATTACAAAACCAGGGAATCCCTTTAAATCACCTGAATCTGTACCAAGAGCTAATGCCTTGGGATTACATTCAATAATTGGAGAACACTCCATCTAATTTTTTCATCACTGGTAAAATTCGGAACCGCTACCAAATCACCATCCTGTATTTCATTAATCAACTTTCTAGTATAATCAAACCAAATATTATATTTAAATCTGGTATTTTGGTCTGGTTCAGCCCACATTAGTCTCCCTATTATCCCTTCTTTAAATTTCTCAATTTTTTCTTCCGTCATTTTAAATTCTCCTTACCTCATCTCTTATTCCTCGCAGAGTTTTAGATAAAGGATTTGATCTAATTGAAATATTACTACTATCAATCACTGGTTTGATTTTTTTATACAAACTTTTTGCACCCCAATCTGCTTTATGAAGTGGATCAGGATAACCAATAACCTCAGGAAATAAATTTCTTGTTACAATATTTAAGATATACATCATCAAATTTTGAACGTTATTTTTACTATCTTTATCTAAAAATACGATCGGGTTAATTATACCCAGCCTCTCTTTATTTTGATCAATTATTAGTTCATTCCAATCCTTTTTATCCAATTTTGGAATAAGTAATCTATCAATAAAAATTACATGGCCTGCCAACAGAGCTTTTTTGGATCTATTTAAATAAAATTGCGCTAGTGACCTAGCGAATAATCTTTCAGGAGGAATGATTTCATCACCACGGATGCCTGTGATGGTTTTGCTGCCATTAATATCCTCTAAATGAAGAGTCATAAAGGCGGAGTCAAATTCGATTGTGGACCATGGAGCATTAAGTTTTTCATCTATCCAAGGCAAAGTTTCTAAAAAATCTCTATCTGTCCAAGGTAACATAACCTTTGGGATTTCTCCGTATTCTCCAATATGGTCCATTACTCCCAGATAGTTTCTCGTTAAATATAGGGATGAGGAATCTTTGACTATACCTATGAGCAAAACATTATATCTCCAACATTCCTCAATAAGTGCTCTTAGACCAACACTAATCAAAAATCTAAGATCGTTAGGTGACATCCAAGTTTCTTTTTCTTCACCATCTGCAATTTTTCTTTTATAAATTAAAGCATCGGCTTTCTTATCTTTATACAGTTTTTTACAAATATGTTCGTAAAGTCCTACAACATATTCCCATGAGTCTTCATAATTCTTGTTAAATTCTATAGAATCGTTTTTTCTAATAACCAGAGGATCATTTTCCCTTAATGGATCATCAGGATCAACATTATTCGTCAAGTAGTTCATTCTACGATTTAATTCCTCAACTTCTAAATTGAGTTCTTTTGCCAAATCGGAAGTTTTCCTTGGTGATTTTTTTTGTAATTGATAGAGAATATAATTGTATGCTCTAAATTTCTTTTTTGAAGGTACCCCTAAATCTTCGTTATATGGATGAGATTGAGCGATTATAATATCCTGAGCCGTTAACGTTCTCATTTGATATTTATAGCCTCTTAAAGAGATCCTTTTATAATTAACATCATTGCTATTCATAGAACTGCTCATAGACTGATCCCAGAGCAATATTCGTGGTCTCAAATCTGAAGATTTTACTAACATGTAAGCTTGAAAGATTTCTGCAAGTTGCATCAATTGCAAATGAATATATGAAAGGTCGATTTTTTGTTCATCGGAAACAACAAAGGGGTCCTCTAGAGTTTCACTTAACTCTGCGAAAGGTACAGGTACGTAAGCAACCATACTCACGTCTTCTTCTATTGACCAGGGTTCATATCTTATTTGTTTTTTTGATTTACCGAAATCTATTGTACCTCTAATTGGATAAGAAGCACCAAAAAATACCATATACTCTTGCAACTGTGTTTTATAACAGGAACCGTCGACGGCGGCAAATCTTACTTCATCTGTTTCAAAAAATTGTTCAGCAAGCATTTTTACTTTTGCGAAATCCATTGAATCATTCTGTCTTATCAGATTTTTGAAAAATGTTTCATAGAAAATCTGGGCATTTTTATATCTGCCTTTCCTCATTCCCTCATATCTTCTTCTAGATTCATTCAATGCTTCTTCATATCCTGTTAAAAGTTTACTCATTTGAGATGGCATATTTTTCTATTCCCTATGGAATACGCCTCCAGAACAAAGATTGTAAGAACAGATATACTAATAAAGATTGCTTCGGAATAGTTTCAAAATAGGCACTATTGGTTTTATCTATAAGTTTTGTAAATGGAGAGAAGAAACACTAAAATTTTATTGACTCAAAATCCTAGTTGTTTTTGTATATATTCAGTTGATGCAGTATCTAACATGTTCTCCCAAGACTTGAATTTTGTAGTGGTCTTGACATATTGATTAAATTCATTTGAATTAAGAATTTCTTTGGTTAATTCCTTTCCATCGGGTAGAACTCCACTATGAGCAATAAAATTCTCGAATGAATCGTGTCGAGTATGCTTCTTCATAAAATCATTCGTCATTATTTCGATAAGAGGAATTTCCTTTTCCTTCTCTAATTCCTTAGCTTTTTTTTCTATCTTCTTCAATGTATTTTGTATTTCATCTATTCCTGTTATTTTTATATCAATCATGTTTTTCCCTATGTTCAAATCTGATAAGGATTATATATATTGTAGTAAAAAACGAATAATATAATTATATCAAAGCTATTTTTTAATCGTTTTTAAGTTAATTTATTAAGTCTAATTTTTGTATTTGTTTAATGACGTTATATAATGCATAGTTTTATAATACCTCAAACTATATATAGTAGTGGCAATTACGGTATCGTGTTAGCATATAGCGTACTTTGGGAGCAAAGGCTAGATGGCAAGAGCAAAGGTCACAACCGTTGAGGGATTTAACGGGAAAAAATATATAAGTGAGAAAAGACCATCTTCATTTGTAAATAATATTGGGGGAATAATATTTAATTAACAAATAATACGTATTAAAAGAGGAAATTAATGATGTTTGAAATAATAATTAATAAAGATGCAGATGAAAAGACACAAAAAATACAGAAAAAATTTTTCGACCTTCAGAAAAAATCTAATCAGATGGAAAAGGAGATCGAAGACGCTCAACAAGTCGAAGAAGAAGTTTTACATAGTGCAGTTACAATTTAGGAATTATACGCTATCATGAAAATAGCTACAAATTCTTATTTTGATTTTTATCAAGATATTACAGATGAAGATTTTTTGGATATTTTTACTAATGAATATTTTTTAAAGGAATGGAAATTTCAAAGTAAGAATCTCGAATATTTATTTAAATATATTAAGGATTTAAAATGTAAAACCATAATTGTAGAAAAAAATTATATCGATAGGGATTATCTGATTGACTACTCGAAATATTACGTTAGATGCTTACGTGATTATCATAGAAAATGTAAAAGAATGCATTTTTTTAATGATAAAAAAATATTCAATCCAGACGATTTTATAAACTTAATAAGCAATAGTTCTGCGAGCATTTCAGTGCAACAGTTAAATGATGCATATCTTGGATTCTTAGTTATAAGGCCACTCCCTGAAACAATAATAGGTAGAACTATATTGCAACAACATGAAAATGATGTGGGTGCATGTCGAACTTGTGTAAAAGATTATGAGGTTAATTTATATGGCATCTCATTAAATATCAAAAATAGCTTGGCCTTCCAGGAGCAAGATGCAGTTACTTCTGCATGCGCAACCAGTGCTTTATGGTCAGCATTTCATAAAACACATGAACTATTTAAATTAGGAAATCCACCCACACCTAGCCAAATAACAGATTACGCAACTGAGGTCTTATATGGTTCTCGTCCAATTACAAGTAGAGGACTGACAATAGATCAAATGTGCCAAGCCATTCATAAAGTTGGATTAGAACCACACGTAATTAGTTTAATGAAAACTACAACCATAACCCCCGTTTTGAGTTTTATATACTCTTACATTCGGGGAGGAATACCAGTTATTTTAGTTTTTACTCCATCATCAGGAGGTAAACATGCAATAACAATAAGCGGTTACAAATTAGGTGATGTTCCTTCTGTGAGTAATGAAGTTGATCAACAATCAGCTAGTAGTTATTGTAAGCTTATTGGATTGAGAATATCAAAATTTTATGTTCATGATGATCAATTCGGTCCTTTCGCAGAAATGGATCCCATTGATGGTGATACCTCTTGCCCCATCAATTTTCAAATTCCTTGGAATAATATTCCTATATGGGGAAAAATGAAGCCTTATGCATTGATAATTCCATTATATCCTAAAATTCGGGTTTGTTTTTTAAGTGTATATAAATGGATAAGTTATTTAAATCTTATCTTAGGAATGAGTAGTAATATACAAAGCAAGGATATAGAATGGGAAATATATTTTTCAACGCTAAAATCATATAAAGAAGATGTCCGTAATAATTATGCTAAATATGATAAGCAAAAATTATTAGATATACAGCTAACAGAACATCCCCGTTTTGTATGGAGATGTATTGGAAGACACGACAAAAAAGATATTCTTGAGGTTATCGCTGATGCCACCGATACACCAAAATCATTATTCCTTTATGATATGGTATTTTTTAAGTCCAAATTTAAAAACGATTTGAAAACCTATTTAGATGATCAAATTCAAAGAGAATATACAAAAACGGTGTATACTGAAAATTTTGTTAAGTTTTTACAAAAATCAGTTATATAATTTTATCTATTATATTTCAATAATCTTTTGTTGTTCTAGTGGTAATTTAATTTCTTTCTCATAATCTTTCAGAAAATTCATGAGGAGTTCTCCTCTTGTGGTAAAATTATATACGTGAGTGTCTCTCTGCTCCGATCGAGCGGGATATTGTTTTATAATATTCAAATCTTGTAAAATTTTTAGTCTTCTTGATAATGATGATTGTGAGAGAGTTTTTAATAGTTCATCCAATTCTATATATCGGCGTGGTTTTTCTTCTAATAAAGTTAGAAGTTCCATTGTTCCTTCTTTTCCAAGTATTCTTCCGAGTTCTTTTGATTTTCCATATGGAAAAATTTTAACAGATATGATATCTGTTTTATTATTACTATTGCTGGGCATTTATAAAAGTTATGAATTATTAGTTTATAAACATTCACTTTTTGACTGTGTCAATTTTTGATTGTGTCAAAATTTGAACGTGTCAAAATTTGATACAGTCATTTTTTGGTTCATTCAGATTCTGGTCGAAAAATCCTATATAAAATTAAACGTATGTCGTATCCCCGTGAGAAGAGTCTATTTGTGGGGGGATTTTCTGGGTTTATCCCAGTACGGGCTCTTGCACTCAGGGCAGACTCGTGGCCTTTCCTCCTTGTTTTTTGGGATCCATTCGTGTCCGCATCGTTCGCATTTGAACCCGTCAACTGTTATTTTGATATTTGCCATACGTATAGAGTATAGAATCTTCAACTATATAAAATTTAAGTATATTAGTTCGACAGTAAAGTATATATACCATCAAACTATATACTTTTACAATAACATATTTAAAACGTAAAGCCAAGGGAAGGTTTGAGACTCCCCCTTGGCAGGAAATACCCGAATGCCCGCAAGCAAACGAGACATCTCCTACCAAGCAATTGAAAAGGAGATATATAACACATTTGCACAACTCAAAGACTCCAAAAATGTCAAGATAGCTGACTACCTCAATAGACTCAACGTAGCCCCCTTTTGTGAACATAAATACAGGAAGATCAAGTTCCCATATGAATCGCTCTTCAAACTCGTTTTATTCCAGCGGTTAAAAGGAATAAAATTCCATACCAAGCTAACAAAATACCTCCGAAGAAATCCATCAGAAAAATTCAAGCTCGGCTTCAGTGAAACACCGGATCGCACAAGCATCGGATATTTCATCAACCATATCCTTGATGAAGAGACAAATCAGCTCATTGATTTCATCGTAACAAAGACTGAGGAGATATCAGAGAAATTCGGTATCCTCCTTGACGTAAAGACATTGCGGCCGGAGGCCTCCACAAAGGACACGAAAGAAAGGAACCTACGTCTCCAGAAACATGAGGAAACCAAGAACGTGTGCAGGTTATTCAAAAGAAGGATAGCACCATTCATAAACTTCCATCAGCACCACAACGTTGTTTACCAGAAGCAGGAGTTGATCAACCTCCTGGTTCATCTTGGGTTGTCTCAGGATTTCGCGGAGAACGGAAGTAAGATATTCAGGGAACAGCATAAGGCTCCCTCTGGAAAAACACTGTTGTATCATTTGAAGAAATACTCGGATATCAAAGAACTCCATACTATGTTCACGACTGTTTTTGAGATCGTCTGGGAGATGGCACGACAAGCAAACCTGTTCGATATAAGGAAACGGTATGATGTCGCGGTCGATTACACGGAATGGTTCTACTACGGAAGCAAGAACACAATGATGATCGTCGGGAAACAGCCGGAGCGAGGGACCGCGACCTGCTACAAGTTCGCCACCATCAATATCGTTGAATCCGGGAAACGGTTCACCTTGCTTGCGCTGCCTGTTACAAACCTTGACAGTAAAGATTCTGTTCTCTCAAGACTGTTCAGTTATGCGCTTCAGCGGATCAAGATAAACCACGTGTACATTGACCGAGGGTTCTTCGATTCAATATCGCTTTCAACAGTGGAAAAGTTCCATCTGAAATATCTGATGCCTGCGATACATAACTTCTCAGTGAAAAGAGTCATGGACCTCACCCCAGCTCCCTCGGTGGTCAAGGGATTCACGCTGAATAACCTCCCGATGAACCTGGTGATTGTGGAAGATATAGACAAAAAAGGGGAGAAGGTCAAGCGGGTGTTTGCCACAAACATAGATTTCGATGAAAAGGAAGTAGGCCTCGCAGAAAGACTTCTTGTTCTGTACAGCAAGCGCTGGGGCATAGAGACAAGCTACAGGGTCAAGAAGCAT
>Ga0315279_10007848_pt1 | contig 13080 bp, 10 predicted proteins | sample YL17G06_20_MG_FD_203694 | JGI IMG/M metagenome (GOLD analysis project Ga0315279, IMG submission 203694) | Sediment microbial communities from Yellowstone Lake, YNP, Wyoming, USA - YL17G06_20 | ecosystem: Environmental > Aquatic > Freshwater > Lake > Sediment | place: USA: Wyoming | collected... | reverse complement strand
TCGGCTTCTGTGAACACCGCCCGCGCGACTTCCAGGCCGGCGATAACGCCCGATTGCCGCGCGATGACGGCGGCGGAAGCACGCGCGTCCGCCGGCACCACGCACTGGGTGGTGATGTCGCCGCGGCCGACGTCCTCGCGCAGGGCGCGCCGCACGATGTCGCGTACCATCCGTGGATCGGGGGGCATCATGGGCATCATGCCAGCCGCACGGAACTCACCAGCGACCGCAGTATTCCAACCGTAATCATGCCGATGACCTCGGGAGCGACGGGCTCCGCGCCGTCGATCGGAACGCGGGCGCTGGCTGCCGTCTGGTGCCAGTCGGCGGAGACCGTAAGCTCGATGTCGGTGACATCGGGCTGGGGGTGCGCGTGCACGCGCACAAGTAGCTCGGTTCGCCCTGCGCCGATGGCAGCGGCTGCGATGATGTTGGCCAGCGCGGGAAACGCCGCCATCGCATCTGCGGGTTCGCCCTGGAACACCAACACCGGTTCGTCGCTGCTCTGCAACTCGCGTCCGCGCAGAAAAGGAGCATCGGCAAGCACCGCGCGTGGGCACGACAGGGTCAACCTGGCGCCAGCGCCAGGATTGGTCGCCGCCGTATTGAGGGCGGTGTCTCCCGCCAGCATGACGTTGGCGGCGAATATGGTGAGCCCGCGCTCACGGGCGAGGCGGCCGAAGTCATCGCGCGCGAGAATCGCCGCCGCGTTGGTCACCACCAGGTGCCTGCCGCCGTCTAGCGCCGCCATCATGATATCGGGCGCCACGTGGCGGTTGGTCGCCTCGACGACGACCTCCACCGAGGACACGAGGCCGCTGAGTGTCATCGAACGGGTGGGGCGCTTGAGCTCGAAGATGAGGGTCTGCGCTCTGTTGGCGTCGACGTCGCAAACGGCCGCGAGATCCGCATGCACCAGGCCGGCGTCGATGGCGCGGCACACGGTGCGCCCGACCCGCCCGCAGCCGACCACGCCCACGCGCATGAAGGGACCGAGACCGCCAGCATCATAACCCGCCATCGCGCACCTGCTATTGCCTCAGGTTACCTCGAGCATGCGGTCGAGCGCGGTCCGCGCGCGCGCCGCCACGTCGTCCGCCACCTCCACCCGGCCCGACATGTCCTCCAGCGACCACAGCACTTTCTCCAGGGTGATGCGCTTCATGTTGGGGCACATGGCGAGGCGCGACACCGGCACGAACCGCTTGTTTGGCGCCACCTGCCGCAGCCGGTGAATCAGCCCCAGCTCCGTCGCCACGATCATCGTCGCCGCCGGGCTCTCCTGTGCGCGGCGGATCATGCCGCCGGTGCTGAGCACCTGGTGCGCCAGGTCCAGCACCTCGGGCCGGCACTCCGGGTGCGCCATGACCTCGGCGTCCGGATAGCTGCGCAGGGCGTCCTGCACCGCCTGGGCGGTGATGCGGTCGTGGGTCGGGCAGTGCCCTTGCCACAGCAAGAGGCGCTTGCCGGTGTGCCGCTGCACCCACAGCCCGAGGTTACGGTCGGGGACGAAGATAACCTCCCGGGCGGGAACGGCCTCGACTACGCGGGCGGCATTGGACGAGGTGCAGCAGTAGTCGCTCTCGGCTTTGACCTCGGCCGACGTATTGACGTAAGCGACCACCGGCGCGCCCGCGTGGGCGCCCTTGAGCGCACGCAGCTCCTGCGCGGTGATCATGTCCGCCAGCGGACATCCGGCGCGCGGCTCCGGGTGCAGCACGGTCTTGTCGCGCGCGAGCACGGCCGCCGTCTCCGCCATGAAGCGCACCCCGCAGAAGACTATCACCTCGGCCTCGGTCCGGGCGGCCTGGCGACTGAGCTCGAGCGAGTCCCCGCTGAAATCGGCGAGGTCCTGGATCTCGCCGAGCTGGTAGTTGTGGGCAAGGATGATGGCGCGGCGCAGGCGCCGCAACTCGTCGATGCGCGCCGCCAGGCGATGCGCGCCGCTGGTGTCTGTGGCGGTTGTGGTCACGGGATCCTCGCGGCCGCGTCAGGGTTCCTCGGCGCGCTCCGCGGCGCTGCCGGCCACGACCTCGGTGATGCGATTATGCTCATCCACGCGCACCAGGGTCGGCTGCCAGTTGCGCGCCTCCTCCCCCGTCAGCCAGGCATAGGTGATAAGAGTCACCTTGTCGCCGACCTCGCCCTTGAGTGCGGCGGGGCCGTTGAGGCAGATGGTGCCGGAGCCGGGCTCGCCGATGATGATGTAGCTCTCGAGGCGCTCGCCGTTGCTGTAGTTGAGCACCTGCACGCGCTCGTGGGGCAGCATGTCGGCCGCCTTCATCAGCTCCTCGTCGATGGTGACGCTGCCGGGGTAGTTGAAGTTTGCGTCGGTCACCGTCGCGCGGTGGATCTTGGCTTTGTACAGGTTAACCAGGACCATGGTTGTCGTGCCGCGGCAATGCGAGCCAGGGAGCGAGCAGACACTGCCTCGCACAGTAGCATTCGCGCTGCGCGGCCTTTCACCCTCCTATTATGATGTTGTCTATGAGCCGTGTGCCGTCCACGTGGGCGGCGACGGCGAGCACCGCCCGGGCGGTCAGCCACTCGATGGGAGCCAGAGTTGCGGCGTCGGCCAGCTCCGCGTACTGCAGCTTGACCGAGGGCTCGCGCGCGATGACCTCGCGCGTCGCGGCCAGCAGTTCGCGCGCGTCGCTGGTGCCGGCGGCCGCCAGCTCGCGGGCGCGCTCCAGCGAGCGGTAAAGCGCCGCGGCCGCCCGACGCCCCGCGGCGCTGAGAGTCGTGTTGCGGGAGCTCATCGCCAGGCCGTCCGCCTCGCGCACCGTCGGGACGCCGATGATCTCCACCGGCAGGTGGAGATCCTGCACCAGCCGACGCACCACCAGAAGCTGCTGGTAGTCCTTCTCGCCGAAGTACGCCCGGTGCGGTTGCACGACGTTGAAGAGCTTCGTCACCACGGTCGCCACTCCGCGAAAGTGCCCTGGCCGATACTGGCCGCACAGGCGCGTGGTGAGATCGCCCGTGACCTCGACGAACGTAGTATCACCGGGCGGGTACATCTCTTCGTCCGGCGGCGCGAAGAGCACATCGACGCCCACCTCCTGGGCCATTTGCCCATCGCGGCTGAGGTCGCGCGGGTATTGCAGGTAGTCCTCGCTCGGTCCGAACTGGGTGGGGTTCACGTAAAGGCTTACCACCACCGCGCCGTCGCGCTCGCGGGAGCGGCGCATGAGGGCCTGGTGCCCCTGGTGGAAGAAGCCCATGGTGGGCACGAGGCCGATGCTCTTGCCGGCGGCACGCGGTTCCGCAAGCAATGCATGCAGCTCTTCGATTGAGCGGACGGTCTTCAGTAGTGCCACCTTGGGCCGCAGCCGACCGACGCGAACGGGAAACGCCTGGGGCGCCGCGACGCTGCACGCGACCGCTAGCTCAGTACCGCCGCGAGCGACGCGCTAGAAACCCTCGCCTAACAGATCGCCGAACAGGTTGCTGTAGTAACCGATCCAGAAGCTGGCGACGAATATGGCCACCATCACCGCGACCAGCAGATAGAACGCCACGCCGGCGACCATCGCCGTCTGCTTGCCGGAAACGGTCGCCTCGGTGTGGTAGTAGTCCGCCAGCTTGTCGAGCATGGCGTCCATGTGGCCGCTGCGCTCGCCGGTCATGACCATGTCGATGCTATGATCCGGGAACTCGCGCGCGGCCAGCATGTAGGCGCTCAGCGGCTCGCCGGCGAGCACGCGCGACAGCTCCCTGCGCAGCGAGGCGGCCATAGCCTCGTTGCCGGTGGTCGAGGCCGCCGCCTCAAGGCCGCGATGCAATGGCACCCCGGTGCGAATCAGCATCGCGGTTGCACGCGCCCACCGCAGGAGCGAGATGCGCCGCACAATACCCCCGATCCACGGGATGAGCAGTTTCACCCGGTCCCATCCCTGCCGCAGCGGCGGCACCTGCATCAGCAGCCGCCATAGGAACCAGAAGCCGATGAGCAGCGCCGCCCACATACCGACGCTTCGAACAAGCGCCTGAAGGTACACCCGCCAGTCAAACACCAGGCGGCCGAAGCTGGAGGACGCCTGCACCGCCGGGATTACGGGCGGAATAACGATGAGGAAAAAGAGGACGATCTTAGGGTAGAACGTCTCCAGCCGAAAGGCCCACTGCAGCTCGAAGATCGAATCGTAGAACGCCGCCAGTTGCTCCAGGGTCTGGTTGAGCAGCCCCGTCTCTTCGCCCGTTTGCATGAGGGCTTTGGCGAAGAGCGGGAAGGTGCTGGGATAGCGGTCGAGCACCGGCGACAGGAGTTCGCCACGCTGGGCGGCCTGCGCAAGCTCTTGCGCCGTCAGGCGCAGGGTGCGATTCCGCGTGCGCTCCGCCAGGGTCAGGGCCGCTTCGTGCGCATTCATGCCTGCGCCGAGAAGGTGCGAAAAGGAGCGGTACCAGATCGCTTGTGACTTGGCGTCGACGCGGTGCAGCAGGAACGAGAAGTAGCCGCGCGCGAGTCGCTGGTACCATGTCACCGCCGGACGCGCCGGCGCCCCCTTGACCCGGAGCACCCAGTAGCCCATGCTCCGGATCTTCTCGACCGCCCCGCGCTCGGTCTCCGCGTCGAGGCTGCCGCGCACGACCTCGCCCGACGCGGTCTTGGCCTCGTAGCTAAACGTCTGCATCCACATCTTGCTCCCGTCTCAAGACGTCCGCCACCTCCGCCGCCAGGCGCCCGCTGGGCATCACGAGGTCCGGTGCGATCTCGGCCAGCGGCGCCATGACAAAAGCGCGCTCCTCCATCCGCGGGTGGGGGAGGGTGAGCTCCGGCGTCTCCATCCGCACTGCGTTGTATAGCAGGATGTCAATGTCTATGACCCGCGGGCCCCAACGCGGTCCGGCCGTACGCCCCACGGCGCGCTCGATGCGCTTGGCGGCGCGCAGCAGTTCGCCGGGAGCCAGGCTGGTGCGCGCCTGAGCGGCCAGGTTCAGAAACTCGGGCTGCTGCGCGACGCCCAGCGGAGCGGTGCGATAGCGCCGGGAAACCCCGGTGATTCTCAGGCCAGGCATCTGCCCCAGCAACTCGAGCGCCGTCTCCAGGTTGGCGCGCCGATCGCCGAGGTTCGATCCCAGTGACAGATAAACGCACGCCTCCGGCTGGCCCGCGGCGTTTCCTCCCATGGCAACTTACCGCGTACATCATACGTTCAAGCGGGTCGGGCGTCAAGATTTGGCTCGACGGGGGGGCACACGCTTGGCGCGAACCCGCACGTGCGTGTTACGACGATGACCTAGCCAGGGCGAGCTGCTGCGACCGAGCTCGCACAGGCCGCCGGACTAGTCGCCGGGCCAGCCGCGCACCACCGCCTCGGCCATGCGCGCCGCCCGAACGGCGGCGGCGACGTCGTGAACGCGCACCATGTCGGCACCGTTAGCGACGGCGAGCGCCAGCACGGAGAGCGTCCCTTCGAGGCGCTCCTGCGCCGGCAGATCGAGCACCCTGCCGATCGTGGACTTGCGCGACGGCCCGAGCAGCACCGGCTGCCCCAGGCTCTTCAATTCGCGCAGCCGCCGCACGATCTCCAGGTTGTGATTCACGGTCTTGCCGAAACCGAATCCCGGGTCAATCACCACCTGGTCGCGGGCGACGCCGGCGCGCGCAGCCAGGTCTACCGATTCGCGCAGGTGCGCCGCGATTTCCCCCATCAGGTCATGGTAGTGGGGCGCCTGCTGCATCGTCTTGGGGGCGCCCTGCATGTGCATGACGATCACCGGCACGCAGGCGCAGGCGGCGAGCGCCGCCATCCCGGCGTCGGCCCGCAGGGCGCTGATGTCGTTGATCATGGCTGCCCCCGCGTCCAGCGCGGCGCGGGCCACGTCGGTCTTGTAGGTGTCGATCGAGATGGGGATGTTGATGCGCTTGCTGAGCTGCGCGACAACCGGTACCACGCGCGCGATCTCCTCCTGCGCGTCCACCGCGTGGGAGCCGGGGCGAGTGGACTCGCCACCCACATCAATCACGTCCGCGCCCTGCGCCGTCATCTCCTCGCCAAGGGCGACCATGGCACCTACATCACCGGCCAGCCCGTCGCCCGAGAACGAGTCGGGGGTGGCGTTGACAACGCCCATGACAAGCGTCCGCGCGCCCAGGCGCAGGGTGCGGGCTCCGCATCTGAGTTCGCCCCCGAGCGGGACTTCAAACGCGTTGAGCGCGCGCGCGATCTCATCAACTGCCTGGCGCAAGCCGCCTTGGTCGTCTCGGAGGCGCTCCAGCAGACGGCGGTAGCTGGCGGTCGAGCCTATCAGCAGGCAGTCGGTTGTGTGCTTAGCGTCCGGGGCCGCCCGCTGAGAAATCGCGGCTTCTCCTCCGCACTGGGCCATCTGCCGGCTGAGCGCTTGCGCCGTCGAGGCCGAGACGGCGTCCAGCTTGACCAGCCGCGTGCGCGCCGCAGGTTCGAGAGCAGACGAGGCGCCCATGCGTTGCAGCTCGCGGATGATATCCGGCGCAGAGTCCAAAGCAAGCACCCGGGCCGTGCATAGGCTCGGGGCCCGGTTGGCTCTGCCGGGATTCGGGGGTTGCTCGGTGCTCATGTCGGTGCGCCCGCGAGCGCGCAGCGCGGGCTGCCCGGCGCCTAGTGGCATACGCGCGGCGCGTCCTCGCTCGACGGTGGTTGTGCCTCGAGGTCCAGGCTCAGGATTGCCTCCATGGCCTCGTCGCTCAAGCGGAAGCCATGGTCGCGCACGGTGGCGGCAGGGTCGCGCATGAGCTTGACGCGGAACACACGGTCCTCGGCGGCACGCAGCAGGATGTGGCGCACCTGGATATCGTCCAGGTCCTCGATTGCGATGCGCGCGGCCTGCTCAGTGTCCTCATCATAATCGGAGCTCATGTCCGCCGCGCGTAGGTACTCCTGCATTGCCTGGCCGAGGCGGCCATGCTGCTGCAGCAGCATGCCGAGCTTGAGGTGATGGTGCGCCTCCCGCGGCTCAAGACAGATAAGGCGGCGCACCGCGCCAACGGCCTGGGCGACCCGCCCGGTCTGGTAGTAGCCAACGGCGAGCAGCTCGTAGCCGGCGGGGTTGGTCGGCGACAGCTCCTGAATGCGGAGCGCCTGCTCGATAGTCTGCTCGTAGTCGCCGAGATCCACGCTCACCTCGGCCAGCGCGCAGCGCGCGTCAACGCTGTCGGGGAAAGCGCGCGCCGCCCGCCGCAGACACTCCGCGGACTCCCGCAGGCGGCCCTGACTGAGCAGGTTGCGGGCCAGACCAAGGCGGTACCGCAGGTTATGGGGATTGAGGTGGATCGCCTTTTCGAGCGCGGCGGCAGCCTGGCCGGCGTCACCCGTACGCTCGCTGGCGACAGCGAGGTGGACATACCCGGACTCGTATTCCGGATCGAGTTCGACTGCGCGGTGGCACGCCGTCAGCGCGTCCTCGAAGCGCTCTTGCTCCATGTAGTAAGTGGCCAGGCTCTTGTGCGCCGACGCGCACCGCGGGTTGGCGCGCACCGCCTCCTCGAGCAGCTCAACGGCTACGTCGGGCAGGGCGCACGCCTCACAAGCGCGCGCCAGCGCGCAGTACGCGTCGGCGCTCCCTGCGTCGAGTTCGATCGCTCGGCGCAGATGGCTCATACCTTCCTCTACCAGCCCCGCATCCACACACCACGAGCCCAGGGTGATGAGAGCCCGCACCACCGCGCTCCCGCTTCCCCGTTCGCGGAGCCCGCGGGCCCGGCAAAGACAACCGCGGAGCAGGTCGATTGCGGATGCCAAGTCGCCTACGGCCGCCAAACGTTCGGCGCGTCGGCGCGCGTCCACGAGCTTCGCGCGCTGTCGGGCGACTCCTTCACTTGTCGTATTTGCGGTCATCTTCCCGGTCGCATAGAATGTTGGCTAGTGTCTTCTGCGCGTGAGCAGAAACTCCTGCAGCGCCATGATCCGGCGAAGCTGCCGGTCATTCCGGTCATTGCAGTTTGCGCTGCTGTTGACAAGATCGGCAACTGCGTATAGCATAATGGTAGCGAAAGGAGGTGGTGTGCATATGGCAGACTTAGCACGAGGTGAGGCTGGAGGTTAGACCTGGTCGCGGGCTATCTGCGACCAGGTTACCTGCAGTTCTCTACAGCAAGAGAAGCGGAGCCGGCGTGGGTCGGCTCCGCTTCTTTTCGTGTCCGCGCCTCGCCCTGACGGCCCTGGTGGCGGGGAGGGTAGCACGGGCGTGGATAGCCGAGCCGCAACAGCCCGGCGGATGACGGCCCGGGACGCTCACAAGCGGGCGCCACGCCTGCGGCACCCCCTGCTGCCTGCTTGGCCGCCCAGGCAGTGACAAATCGCTCGCCAATGTGGAATAAGGCCAAGGGATCATTTCACCACAGGGATCCGCGCTATGTTCACAGTCGATCCCGGGCCCGGCAAGCCGGCGTCGGGCGAAGCTCTTGTTGGGGCGCCGTTCCCGACCGAATCGCCAACGACCGTGATGGCACATGTCGCCTCCGTTGTGAGGCTCATCGTGTTGCTGACGGTGGCCCTCATGCTGCGCCTGCGCGAGCCGTTCGTGCCCGCTGCACCCTTGGACATCTTGCTGGCCGTCGGCAGCGCATACGTCGTGGTGACCACGTTCTTTCCGCGGCGACCGGTGACCGAGCACCCCACGCGGCTGTTTCTTATCTGCGACATCGTATTGATCTCGGGCCTCATCTGGTACACCGGGGGCAGCAGCAGCGAGTACTACCTGCTGTACTACCTGCCCATCATCCACGCCGCCTCCCGCCTTGACTTCCGCGACGCCATAACCACCTCGGTGCTGGCGGGCCTGAGCTATGTCTTCATCGCCATTGCCAGCGGGCCAATGGTTCCCGTCGTAACCAATGGACTACTACGGGCAGCGACCTTCGGGGGATCCGTACTCATTCTGGCCGTATTCTTTGCCGCTCTGGCCCAGGAGGCGCGCAGCAACCGGGTGCTGACCGCGAGGCTGCAGGAGGCGCTTGCCAGCGTCTCGGCGGTGTACGACGTGGTGCGTGCGGCCAACACCCGCGACAGCGTACAGGACGTTTGGGACACCATGCTGCGCCAAGCGATGCGCCTGTCGGAGGCCGACAGCGGCCTCTTGGCCATGCTCGACGACGACGGCAAGTTCCAGGTGGTCGTGCGCCACCAGGTCGAGGGCGCGCCGGAGGCGCAGTTCGACGACAAGCTGGCGCATGAGGCGATCGAGAAGCGCGAGCGGGTGGCGCGCGAGGAACCGTCGGCGGGGCCACAGCCGGTTCTGCGCGAGCTTTTCGTGCCGCTGCTGGCGGGACGCACTCCATTGGCGGTGGTGCAGGTCCGCAGCAGCTCGCCTACCGGGGTGAACCCGCGCGACGTTGAGCTGCTGCGGGCTATGTGCGCCGAGGGCGCGATGGCGATTGAGAACGTGCGCCTGCGCGTGGAGACCAAGCGCGCTGCGGCCGTGGATTACCTCACTGGGCTTTACAACCGCCGCGAGTTCGAGCGGCGCTTGGAGGCCGAGATCCGGCGCACCGCCCGCCACGGCGGCGAGGTGGCACTGGTGCTGCTGGACGCTGACGACTTCAAGTACTGCAACGATTCCTACGGCCACCAGGCAGGCGACCAGGTGCTGCAGGCGCTGGCCGCGCGTGTGGGGGCGGTGATCCGCAGCGAGGATACTGCGGCGCGTTACGGTGGAGACGAGTTCGCCGTGGTGCTGCCCCAGACCAATGTCGCCGGCGCGTGCGCGGCGGCCGAGAAGATCCAGCGCGAGCTACAGCAGCTTTGCTTCGGCTGGGCGGACGATGGCTGGCAGCTTAGCGTGAGCATCGGAGTCGCCTCCTCCGAGGACGAACTCTCGTCGAGCCTGCTGCTGCAGAAGGCCGACCGCGCGCTCTACCAGGCCAAGGGCGCGGGCAAGAATCAGATCTGCGTGTGGCGCCGCGGTTCGCGCCTTTCGCCGAGGGCGGCGTGATTCCGCAGCTTCCAGCCCTCCCCGGCTCAGGAGCCTGTGCAACAATGAGGGACCGCAACGTGCAAATCCTGAACGGCGTCACCTCGGTCGTGCGCTGCGTCGTACTGCTGACCGCGACCGTCATGACGCGCGTGCAAGCATACCCGGCCGAGCCCAACCTCGGGCTCGACCTGTTCTTGGCGTTCGGCTGCGTGTACGTCCTGGCCACCGCGCTCATCGATCGCTACCTGCCCCGCTATCGCCCCGAGACCATGGCGCTGGTAAGCCTGGACGTGTTCTACGTGACCGGCCTGGTGTGGCAGACGGGCGGCATGCACAGCGAATACTACCTGCTGTACTACCTGCCCATCCTCAACGCCAGCATGCGCCTCGACTTCCGCCAAGCCATCATGTCCTCGGCGCTGGCCGCGCTGTGCTACACGCTGGTGATGGTGGCGGGCGGCCTTGAATCGACTGTGGTCAACAGCGCTGCGCTGCAGTTGGCGACCTTCGGCGGATCGGCGCTTGTGCTGGCGCTGTTCTTCGGCACCATGTCGGCCCTGTCCGGCAGCCAGCGCGAACTGACGGAAAAGCTCCAGCGCGCCGTCGAGCGGCTGTCCGCGCTGTATCGCGTGGCGCGTGCGGTGCACGCTGGGGACAGTCTGCAAAGCGTCGTTGACACGACCCTGGAACTCGCCCTGGAGCTCTCGGGTGGACGCGCCGGTTATCTCGCGCTCCAAAACGGCGGGGGCGAACTGCTCGTTAAGGCCAGTCGGGCGGCCGCCGGCGCGCACAAGGGGCTGCAGGAGACGAACTTCGACCGGCATCTGGCGCACCACTGCCTGGTGCAGCGCGCGCTGGTAGTGACGGACGTGCGTGGTCGGTACGCCGACTGCGGTTCTCACCCGGACCTACCTTGCGGCAGCACGGACTGCTGCGTGGTATCGGCGCCCCTTATCTATGGCGATCATGCCTATGGGGCGCTGCAGCTCTTCGCCCGTCCCGGGGACACTTACGGCGAGCAGGAGCTGGAGGTCGTGACGGCGTTGGCCCAGGAGGCGTCGGTGGCGATCGAGAACGCCCGGCTGTTGACGGAGGTGCACCGGCTGTCCGTGACCGACGAGCTCACCGGCCTGTACCACCGCGCCGAGTTTCGGCGGCTGCTGATCTCAGAGGTTGAAACCGCCCGCGTCAACGGGGATGCGATCGGCGTATTGCTGTTCGATATCGATGGGATGAGGAGCATCAACTCGGAGCATGGGCACGAAGCCGGGGACGCGGTTCTGCTTGCGTTCGCAGACCTGCTGCGGCGCTATGTGAGGTCTCAGGACATGGCGGCCCGCTACGGCGGAGATGAATTCGCCGTGCTGCTGCCGCGCGGCGGCATCGACGCCGCGCGCAAGGTGTCAGTCCGGCTGTGCCACGCGATGGCCCGGCGCGCGTTCCAGTTCGAGGGGTTGTTAAAGGACGAGGCGCACCGGTTCACGCTCTGCGCCGGAGCGGTCGTGGCGTCGGAGATGCCCAATCACGCGGACCAACTCATCGGCCGCGCCGACGAGGCGCTGTTTGAGGCCAAGCAGGCCGGCCCCGGCCAGATCCGCTTCTGGGAGGCAACTGTACAGCGCGGCATCGTGACGCAGGTGCGCAAGATCGTCGAGCAGGTTCAGCACTCCAACGGCGAGCAGTGGCGCTGAGCCTTGCCCCTGCCCTTGCCCGCCGTCGCCGCGCCATCCGCGGCCGCACCCAGGCTACGCTTCCGGCTCCAGACCCTCCGCGGCCGACGGCTCTTGCTCAAAGCCACCGCGCTTGCTGAAGGTGACGGCCACCACCAGGGCGGCGGCCGCGGCCAGCACCACCGCCACCCGCGCTCCGACGCTCATGGTTTCCAGTTGACCCACCGCCACGAACGGCGCGACCAGGATGGCCACCAGGTTCATGACCTTGATGAGCGGATTGAGCGCGGGCCCGGCGGTATCCTTGAGCGGGTCGCCGACCGTGTCGCCAATGACGGCGGCCTTGTGGAACTCGGTGCCCTTGCCGCCGTATAGGCCGTCCTCGATTTTCTTCTTTGCGTTGTCCCACGCGCCCCCGGTGTTGGCCATGAACACGGCCAGGAGCTGCCCGGTCAGGATCGCTCCCGCAAGGTAGCCCCCCAGGGCCGCGGCGCCGAGCCCGAAAGCCACCGCTATGGGCGTGGCTATCGCCAGCAGGCCGGGGCCGATCAGCTCCTTCTGGGCGGCGGCGGTGCTGATCGCGACGCAGCGCGAGTAGTCGGGGCGGCCGGTGCCGTCCATGATGCCGGGTATCTCGCGGAACTGGCGACGCACCTCCTCCACCAGCAGGCTCGCCGCACGGCTCACGGCCCTAATGGCGAAGCTCGAAAACAAAAACGGCACCGCGCCGCCGATGAGCAGGCCGATGAACACCGGCGGGAAATCAACGGGGATGCCGCCGAGCGCAGTCGGCGCACCGACCAGCCCGGCCTCTGCGGTGAAGGAAGCAAACAGCGCGGTCGCCGCGAGCACCGCCGTGGCGATGGCGAAGCCCTTAGTGAGTGCCTTGGTGGTGTTGCCTACCGCGTCCAGGCGCGCCACGATGCGGAGCGCGGCGCGGTTCTCGGCGGGTGCGCCCGCTGCGGTCAGTGCGCCCGACATCTCGAACACCCCGTTGGCGTTATCCGAGATCGGGCCGTAGGTGTCCATGGCCAGGATGTAGGCGGTGGTGGTCAGCAGGCCCAGGCCCGCCAGGGCGATGCCGTAGAACGCCAAAGCGAGATTCCCGCCGAAGACCAAAAACGAGGTCAGCATGGTTGCGGCGATGGCGAGGATCGCCCACACGCTGCTCTCCAGGCCCTCCGCCAGCCCGGCCAGCAGCATGGTCGCGGCGCCGGTGCGGGTGGCGCGCGCGACCTCCGTCACCGGCCCCTTGTCGATGGCGGTGAAATGCTCCGTCAGCCGCCCGATGACGAGGGCGAGCACGATGCCCATGAAGGTGGCGACGAAGAACCGCCAGTCGGGCAGGTAGAAGATCGTGACCACCCCGAACATGGCCGCCGCCAGCAGCGCCGATACCCAGAAGCCGATATTGATGGGGCGCATGGGGTTGAGGTTCTCGTCGTCGCGGCCGCGGACGCTCCAGGTGCCGACGATGGAGGCGAATACGCCGACCGCGCGCACGAGCAGGGGGTAG
>Ga0315279_10007847_pt1 | contig 13080 bp, 13 predicted proteins | sample YL17G06_20_MG_FD_203694 | JGI IMG/M metagenome (GOLD analysis project Ga0315279, IMG submission 203694) | Sediment microbial communities from Yellowstone Lake, YNP, Wyoming, USA - YL17G06_20 | ecosystem: Environmental > Aquatic > Freshwater > Lake > Sediment | place: USA: Wyoming | collected... | reverse complement strand
CTCTGTTTCGCAAAGGCAACTGCATCCTCGATTTCCCTCATCGTTTCTTGATTGATGGCGTCCAGTTCAGCCTGTGCTGCTTTGTGCTCCTTGATCATCTTCTCGCCTAGACGGATGATTGGGTCGCGTTTCTCCCATTCGTTCATCTCTTGCTTGGTACGGTATGTCTCCCCTTTCTTGGGATCACCCTCGTGGTGTCCTCTGAAACGATAGGTCTTACACTCTACCAGCGTCGGGCCTTCTCCCTTTCGGGCCCTTGCAACAGCGTCCGAAACGGCCTCGTACACTGAGAGAACATCCATTCCGTCAACGACAGCCGCTCGCATGCCGTACCCCGCAGCTCTGTCGGAGATGTTCTTCAGCTTGGAGGATCTTACCGCTGGCGTAGATATTGCGTAGAGGTTGTTCTCGAGAACATAAACGACTGGAAGATCCCAGAGCGCTGCGAGGTTCATTCCCTCGTGAAATGCGCCTGTGTTTGATGCTCCGTCACCGAAGAATGAGATGCAGACCTGATCGGTCTTCCTGAGTTTGCTTGACAGTCCAACTCCAGCGGCAATTGGGATGTTGGCTCCCGCGATAGCGCTGCATCCTACAATGCCAATGTCCGGAGCTGCAATGTGCATCGAGCCTCCTCTGCCTTTGCAGTATCCCGTTTCCTTGCCGAACAGTTCTGCCATCATCTTTCGGAGGTCGCCGCCTTTCGCAATACAATGACCATGCCCACGGTGGGTGCTGGTGATGTAGTCATCTTTCCTGAGTGTTGAGCATGCTCCAACGGCAACTGCTTCTTCTCCCACGTAGAGGTGAAGCAGTCCTGGAATGTTGCCGCGAGCGCTTTCCTCTGCAAGCCTTTCCTCAAATCGTCTGATCCGAAGCATATTTCGGTACATCAGCAGCAGCTTCTGTTTCTCAAGCTCCAATTGCTTCTGCTCCTGTCCGAAGATTTCGGGCTCTACGCTAGCGTGCGAACTATAAGGCTTTGTGGAATGACGAAATGGGATAGAACTTGAGTCATCTCGATTCTACCGGCGTGCGGTCTCGTCCCAGACGTGTCTGACAAAATCCGCTGCTGCCTTCACTCCAGTTGGTCCTTTGAAGCTTGCTTCTTCCATGCATATCCAACCGTCGAATCCGCCGTCTCTGAGAATCTGAAACATCTCCTTGAACGGAACTAGGCCGGTTCCGAGAAGAACATGTTTCAGCTCCCCGCGAGTCGATGTGTCTGCGGCATGGACGCTGACGACGCGATTGAGGACTCCCTTGAGGACTGGGATCGGGTCGTCTCCATACGCGATAGTATTGGCAGTGTCCCAGTTCACGCCCAGCGACGCATGAGCAGTTCTTTCCACGATCTCCAAGAATATGTCAGTGGGGTGCGAGAAGTCTGTGTACTGCCACGCTCCTGGTTTGGCATGATTCTCATAGGCCAATTTGACCGGGTACTCTCTAGCAAACTCCGTTGCCTTTACAAGTCCGTTGACCGCCCATTCAATGCCCTCACGCCGATCGACGCCTGGATGCGCTTGGCCCGCCGTGACGCGAAGGAGATCTGCACCTAGCCTTGACGCTGTCACAATGTCGTCCTCCAACTTGGTTAGCTGACGTTCACGTTCGGCAGGATCGGGATGCGTGAAATCTGGGTAGGTCGTGACCATGGCGACCCGAACCCCCGTTTCCCCGATCTCTTGACGCACCTTGTCCAGGTACTCAGGGCTGCGGCTCTTGAGGAAGAGGACGCTCAAATCTACTCCATCTAAGCCAATGCGAGATCCTTCAAGCGCCCATTCCTTGATGCTCATCCTTCCGTTGATGATGTCCTGGAAATAGGAGACCGGTAAACAGCTTAGCCTCATTTCTCTCCTTCAGCTCCCGTACGTCAACTAATCTCGATCTGCTGTCACACCTACCCTAAAAGAGTGAATATAGCTCCTGATGGCTAGTGGAGATCGGGTCAACAGGTTGTAGGAGGAGTAACGAGAGATCTGTCATATCATGAATTGATCTAGACAAAAAGGTAGTCGTTTAGCTGTAGCGCTGACATGGACGTCCGAGTTCCCGGGATGAACAACGTTTGCTCAAGGTCAGAGGTTCAGAGTGAGAGAAGCTTCTAGGCAGGGGATTATCGTTCGACAAGTTCGATGATGATGCCATCATGAGGGTCCTTGAACACCGCTATTCTCCAAGGCTTCTTCCCAGGTTTCTTTGCATAGCTTATCTTGGGGGGCGGCCTCTCCGCGGCGTACTCGATCTTCGCTTTGTCACTCGTAACTTCGAATGATTCGCCTATCATCGTTGCTCCAGCCGTCTTCAATCTGCTGATCGCTGCGTCTAGATCCCGTACTCTCATTCCGAGGTGAGTGATGCCTATGGATCCCCGCATTGTCTTCTGCCAAGTTTCAGGACTCTGAGGCTGGATTGCAGCACTTTCGGCGGTTATGATTTCCAGGAGGAAGTTGTCACTGTAGAGGTAGGCGTTCTTGTACACAGTACCAGGGGAGGGGTTGAGAACCGATATTCTTAGTAGTTTCAATCCCAAGCCTTTCGAATAGAACTCGATTGACTTGTCAACGTCACGAACCGTAAGTGAGACGTGATCCATTTTCACGGCAGATATCACACCTATACGAGTCGGAATGTAGGTGGCAGGTTTTCTCTTTTGCGCATAGGATGAGAGGTTTGTCCTGCAGGCTGTGCTGATTCTTGATCATTGGGAAGATCTTGGACTAACCAAGAACCTGACGAGTACACTTAAAGAGCTAGGGAGTCTTTGGAAGCCACCAAACGGAGGAACCTGAGGATGGGTTCGAAAATCGGTTTCATAGGACTCGGGATAATGGGTAAGCCAATTTCGAAGAACCTGATCAAGGCTGGTTATGAATTGACCGTCTACGACGTCGTCGATGCACCAGTCAGAGAACTTGAGAGCGTAGGTGGTAAGGTCGCACATTCATCTAGAGAGGTTGCCGAAAAGAGCGACTTGGTCATCACAATGTTGCCAGACTCGCCAGATGTGGAAAAGGCCGCGCTGGGCTCGGACGGCATCTTCGAGGGAATCAAGAAGGGGTCGACGTATATTGACATGAGCACTATCTCGCCTGTCACATCGAAGACCCTTGCGGAGGTTGCCAAAGCAAAAGGCGTTCGGATCCTCGATGCACCCGTCAGCGGAGGGGAGAAGGGTGCGATTGAAGCGACACTCACGATAATGGTCGGCGGACCAAAGGAAGTCTTCGATGACTGCCTGCCGGTTTTCCAGGCGATGGGCAAGAACATTATCTATTGTGGTGGTGTTGGATCCGGACAGGTTGTCAAGGCGTGCAACCAGATACTTGTTGCTGGCGTTCTGGAAGCGGCTGGCGAAGCGCTCGTTCTCGGCACGAAGGCGGGAGTCAACCCGGAGACCGTTCTCAAGGTAATCGCCGGCGGATACGCAATGCGTGTTCTTGACGCAAGGGGACCGCTTATCTTGAAAGGGGACTTCAAGCCAGGTTTCAAGACGAGGCTTCACTACAAGGATCTGGGAATTGCTCTAGCGGCTGGGTCTGAATATGGGGTGCCCCTTCCTGTCACCAGTCTCATTCATGAGATGATGGGCACTATGAAGGTCTGGGGACGCGGTGAGTATGATCACTCGGGAATCATAACGGTTCTCCAGGACCTTGCCAAGGCGGAAACGAAGAAGTAGAACATGCAAGTTACTTAGTGTGGCGTGCAAGATGATCAAGAGACTGAATCACGTTGGCGTTATCGTGCACAATCTGGATGATACGCTCAGGATCTACGAGAGGATCTTCGGCCTCAAACCCACCACTGTGAAGACCGCTATGGAGGGCAAGGCAAGAGTCGCGTTCGTACCTGTAGGTGACGGCGAAATAGAACTAATCCAGCCGCTGGACCCGAATTTGCCCCAAAGCAAGTTCCTTCAGACTCGTGGTCAAGGCATCCATCACATCTCTCTAAGCACAGACAATATCGAATCAGAGGTAGCCAGAATGACAAGAGAGGGAGTCGCTTTTGCTGCTGAAGCGCCGAAGATAGGCGCTCATGGCGTGAAGATAATCTTCACTAAGCCTGAGACAACAGACAACATTACCGTGGAGCTTTGTGAAGAGGCCTAGCACTCAAAGCGATCTATGTCTGGCTCACTGCTCTTCAGTTTTCGCCGTTCTCCCGCTTAGAGGACCCGTTCTCTCTATGTCGTCTTCTTGGGGAAGGCATTGGCCGGTACCCTCCTCTCGCCCGGCGGAGATGCGAGCCAGATTCCTTTTATCGCGAAGGCCTGGCAGGCACGAGCTATACGGAAGACGAGCGAGTGCGTGATAAGTTGACAAGAGCTAAGTTCGAGATTCTCTCAACAGATGAGGTTACTCGGATTCATAATGCGTCGCTGGAGGTGCTCGCCAACGCGGGAGTGCAGGTGGACGACCTTGAGACTCGCAAGATGCTCGAGGAAGCGGGAGCCCAGGTCGAGAAGAGCAACCGCGTCATCAAGATCCCTGAGAGTCTCGTTCACGAGGCGTTGAAGAAAGCACCGAAGGAGTTTGCCCTGTATGGCAGGGATCAAGTTCAGCCCCTAAGACTCAGACAGTGGGATACCTACTTCACTACGGGTGGTTACGCGACATATGTCTATGACCTCACGTCAGGTCGCCGAAGAGAAGTCACATCCAGGGATCTAGCGGACGCGGTGAGACTGGCAGATGTGTTACCTAACTGCGATCTTGTCGCGAATCTCCCTGCTGCGCCTAGGGACGTTCCCCAGGCGAGTCTCGATAGACACCAGTGGGCCATAGGACTAACGAACACCCGCAAGCATGTTCTGAGCGAGGCCAGAGGATACGACAGCGTCAAGGATGCAATTGCAATGGCCACGGCAATCACAGGTAGCGTGGACGCATTGAAGAAGAAACCGATAATCACATTCGATGTCACTACTATTAGCCCGCTTACCCAAGACCGGCTTCAGACTCAGGAGATAGTCGGAGGCGCAAGGAACGGAATACCTGTCAGCATAAGCCCGGGCCCGATGGCGGGCGCCAGTTCCCCGGTCACCTTGGCAGGCACCATGACTCAGGCGAACGCTGAATTTCTGAGCGGCTTGGTCATCTCGCAAGTTGCATCACCCGGCGCTCCTGTGATCTACGCTTGTTGGGCGAGACATCTAGATCAGAAGACAGCCAATGTTACCATGGGAACTCCGGAGTTTGCACTTCTGAGAGTGTGTCAAGCCCAGTTAGGCAGGTACTATGGCCTACCAACGCGTGGAGGAGGTCTTGTTACAGATTCGAAGATAACCGACGCGCAAAGCGGATACGAGAAGATGGCTACCTGTTTGATCCCAGCTATGGCAGGATTGAACATTGTCGCAGGCATGGCAATGGTCGACTCATTGAACACGATGAGCTTTGAGCAATTCATCCTCGACGAGGAGATCGTTGGATTCGCGAAGAGAATACTTAACGGAGTAGACGTTGCCGCGGAGAAGATTGCTGCAGATGTCATCAAGGCCATAGGGCCTGGCGGGAGCTTCCTAGGCACTAGGCATTCTCTGAAACACTTCAGAGAAGAACTATGGATGCCGCAGATATCGGATAGAACGACTTGGTCTCAGTGGCATGAGAGAGGAGAAAAGCGTGCTGAAGTCACGGCTCACGAGGCAGCCAAGAAGCTGCTCGCCTCCCACCAACCCCCTGTGTTGCCGGCAGAAGCCGAGAAGAAGATATGGAGCATTGTCCAAGAAGCCGAGAAACGCCTAGCCTAGGGCGCATGGCATTTCAGCGAGAGCATTATCGGTTCGATGATCTTCCCCACCTGTTCGGATGTCTCAGGCCGCGCGAAGGCGTAAACGACGTAGTACCTTCCCGACTCATCGCACTGCAGGTGCATGGAGTGCGAGTCCTGCGTCACCCGACGTGACCCGAACGGGAAACCTCCTCGCTCGACGAACATCCGCGCGTGAGTATAGGTGGCATCGTGTCCCTGAATCTTTAAGTTCTTAGTCTCAGGGGTGCCGTCCAGTTTCGCACGCGTGCTCTTGACGGAGCGATCAATGCTGGCAGATGCTTGAGCTGCGGCTGTGGCATATCGCTTTCTTGCATCTTCCAGACTCCCCCATGACAGGAAAACCTTGATGCCGTCTTCAAGATGGAACACGACGTCACCTTTCTCCCTCCTCGTCTTAGGATTGAGTTCAAGACGCGTGTTGTTCGGGTAGTTGGCTGATAACCCGTACATTGCCAGGAGTTCGTACTCTGGTTGAGCGGTCTTCGATTCGCCCACTTCTGTGCCCTCTGTCACGATCAGCTCTTCATCGCTCGCCTGTCTACTGGTGACTGAGCCCTTCGCGGTTCTGGTTCGAGTGATCCCCAGCAATCTCAGTAGCTTGTGGGTGAGATCGTCCGTGTCCTTCATGCTTACTCCCTGAGGGCAAAATAGGGAGGTTGGATATTACCCCTCCGCACGCGGACGGCGCTCACGCGAGTTGCTTGCCGGCACGAAAGAACGTGTATTTACATCCAAAATGATTGCGTTAATTCGTGGTCATGATTCCATGTCTGTGTCCGCCATGGTCTGGGGTCCGGTCGAGGTGGCTTGGTAAAACTGATCGAGTCCTATGATTTCGGGCGAATTGCGATCAACGGGATTGTCTACACGAAAGACGTGATAATCACAGGGGAGAAGACAATAGCCGGCTGGATGAGGAAGGAGGGGCATCTGCTGCAGGTTGCTGACATTAGTCAAGCGATAGAGGAGTCTGCTCCCGAGGTTGCGATTGTCGGGACAGGCTACGACGGGATGATGAGTGTTCCGGAAGAAACCAGACTCTACTTCCAAAGGAAAGGCATCGACCTACTCGTCGAGAAGACACAAGAGGCCTGCGACCTCTTTAACGCCTTGTCGAAGACTAAACGAGCGCTAGCGGCTTTGCATCTAACCTGTTGATGACCGCCCTGAAAGAGGCGAGCGAGGGATCGCTCTCTTTGACTTGCACCGTACGAGACAGAGATCCTAGAGGCACCTAGACCACAAAGGTGAATTACGCGGCAGATCGGTTCGGTTGGACGGTCTAGGTGTTGCGGGTTGGGCAAGGGCATAGAGATTAGCAGGCCCTCGGGCAAGTTGGGTGTGTTGCTTGTCGGTCTCGGAGCTGTCAGTACGACGCTAATTGCCGGAGTCGAAGCTGTGAAGCTTGGAATCGCCAAGCCAATTGGCAGTCTCACTCAGATGGGGACCATCCGCCTTGGGAAACGAACTGAAAATAGAGTTCCCCGTATCAAGGAGTTCGTGCCTCTGGCCGACCTTCACGATCTCGTCTTCGGTGCATGGGACATCTTCCCAGATGATGCATTCGTAGCCGCATCGAAGGCTGCAGTTTTGGATCCGACACTGCTGAAGAATCTGGAGATACCGCTACGGAGTATCAAGCCGATGAAAGGTGCCTTTGAGCAGAAATGGGTGAAGCGGCTCACGGGGACCCATGTGAAGGTGGGCCGCAACAAGAAGGATCTCGCTAATCAGATTGTGGCCGATATCAAGGAGTTCAAGGCTAAGACAGGAGCTTCAAGGCTCGTCATGATCTGGTGTGCCTCCACAGAAGCACACACTACCATCAAACCCGAGCATCAGGACCTTGCGAGATTTGAGAAGGCAATGGAGGACAATTCCCCTGAGATATCCCCGTCAATGATCTACGCGTATGCGGCTCTTACAGCAGGAGTTCCATTCGCAAACGGTGCTCCCAACCTCTCCGTCGACATTCCAGCGCTTGTCGAGATGGCCAAACGCAACAATGTGCCCATCGCCGGCAAAGACTTGAAGACTGGCCAAACACTCATGAAAACTATCCTCGCGCCAGGATTCAAAGCGCGAATGATCGGTGTACGTGGCTGGTACTCAACTAACATACTGGGAAACCGAGACGGTGAGGTACTGGACGATCCTGAAAGCTTCAAAACCAAGGAAGAGTCCAAGCTCGGCGTTCTACAGTACATACTCCAGCCCGAACTGTACCCTGACCTGTACGGAAACATCAGACACCAAGTCAGAATCGACTACTATCCGCCTCGAGGCGACAACAAGGAGGGGTGGGATAACATTGACATCTTCGGATGGCTCGGCTACCCGATGCAGATCAAGATCAACTTCCTATGCAGGGACTCCATTCTTGCTGCTCCAGTTGTGCTTGACGTGGCGCTGTTCATGGATCTCGCGCAGCGAAGCGGCATGAAAGGGATCCAGGAATGGCTGAGCTTCTACTTCAAGAGCCCCATGACGGCACCTGGTCTATACCCAGAACATGACCTATTCATCCAACTTATGAAACTGAAGAATACGCTCCGATACCTCAGAGGAGAGCAACTGATCACCCACCTCGGGCTCGAGTACTACGACTGACGGACCGAAATCTTGCAGTTCATTGGCATTGAGTGCGTGTGCACTAACCGTTTCTATACTTGATTCAAGCGAGTCCTTACACTCATTAAGGTCTCCCAGTAGACATAGTGAGCGAAGCGACTTTGAATAGGCACGCGTCTGCGGACTCCTCGGTTCGTCATATCCTTCAACAGGTCCAGCAAGGACAGACATTGGCGGCTGCCGACCATCTGCTCGTGCGAGGACGACGAAGCGATTCCGTAGTCGTGGTAGAGCGCCTAATGGGCCAGCTACCTGGCTTTCTGAAGATGCACAGCGGTTTGGAAAGAGACGTTTTCACGACACTGATTCGAATCGGCCTCAACTTGGTTGGGCAGGATGCGAAAGTGGCTAAAATACCGCCGCGAGCAGCTCAGAAGGCATTGTCATGTTTAAGAAAGAACGCTGTGGTTCTCGAGGATTCTTGGACAGAGTCCGCGAGAGACGCCACCAACATCTATCTCGCCGACATGGCAAGTGTCAACAAAGGAGATAGTCTGCCGGGCTACATGGCCGAGAGTATCCGCAGCCATCTCGGGACTGATCTTAGACCTTCACATCTCATCGGTGCATTTGCACAAGTCGCACGTGATACGGTCTACTGGAAGATGGTCGAAGGGAAATTCTGCAAATTCGGGAACGATTACGCTCGCGGCTTGGAAACGTTAAGGCATCTGGGGTTCTCTCAAGTCTCGACGAATCCTGTACTCGCAGCGAAAGCCTTTGAAGAAGACGCAGCATTAGTCAAGGAACTGCAGAGAGAGATCAGCGAGAACTCAAGTTGGGTGCAAGATCCAGAGAAACATGCCCACGAATTGGTAATGGCGGGAACGCTTCTTGCTTTGTGGCCGAACCTTGAGGTCTTCCGACCACTGGCGTTCCTCGCGAACAACTGGGACTACATGATTAGTTTCCAACTGAATCCGAACGTCGCCGACGATGTCAAAGCGAGTCTTGAAGATGCAAAGAGAGCGTACAAGCTGGTTCAGCGACACCTTACCATCTATGATAGACGGTTGGGCATTCCGAACCCAGGCAAGCTGCGTCCAAACCTGGTTTTCAAAGTCGCGGGCAGCTCGAAGGCTGCACGAGAAGTCACACGAGAACTCAACGCGGCCGGAATAGGCACGAACAACACAGTCACATACACCGTGACCCAGGAGGTGCAGTTGATCATCGATGCGCTGGAGGGCAAATCTAGGGCAGTGAAGTCCGGAAAACCTCTCACCCGAACATACGAAACGAACATGGGTGGACGGTTTGTGAGTCATCTTCGCGAGGTTGAAGCTGCGGGAATCCTTCTTGACATTGTGCACAACATCGGGAACGCGAGGGCATCTGAGCTTATATTGGAACTCGCGAAAGGTCTCGGTCTCTCAGACCAAGAGATTAGCCGCATACGAAGTGCATCCGATGTTTCTCAGAAGGTCGCGATCGTTTGTGCCTTCAGGAATCTGAAAGCACTCACTCATGATGCCTACATGACTGCCGCAACTGAAGGAGGCATGAGCCGAGCTGAGATCGAGCAGCTCGAAGCGGATCTCAAGAAGGCCGGCACACTAGTCGCAAGGAGGGTCTACTGGGTCTTCTATGACAAGAAGAATCATGGCAGATGGGTGGCCTGGCTCCAGCGGCAACACAAGATAAGTCGCCAAGACGCGATCAGGGTCCTTGACTCCATGGATGTGCTTCCCGCGTCCAAACGAGTCCCTGAAGATACGTACGATACGCTAGGTTCTCCCAACATGTGCAACACCGAGTTTCCGAATCACGCAAGAGCAGTCCAGCTGTATTCCGAGCGAGACAACTTCGACCTGAATTCCTTCAGAAACGCAGTAACGTCAGAACCTGACCCGGAGGTTGTCAAGCGACTGCTGAGGATCGATGATTTTGTTCGAGGATATGATTCGACGAAGGCGATCTCGGCAGAATTGGTCCGCGTCGGAGCCTTGTCTGATGAACAGGAACTGGGTCTTGGCGGCGTGCCCGAAGATGAGTGGCGGGGTTTTGGAGCGGTCCAGAAGACGATGACCGAATTCAAAGATGCGTACGAGAGATTCCTCGGACGATGTGTAGGCCTGGCCAGCACGCAACCCAGGTAGCCGATGGCAAACTCTATTTTCTGTCGAGTCAAGCTTCTTGATGATGATCATGATGGCGAAGCACATTAGAATAACTACCAAAGCAGCGGGCGTCGTGGAGGCCGTGATGACCTCTGAGAATCCTAAGACCGCAGAGGCGATTTGGACGGCGCTTCCAATTAGAGGTAGCGCGAACACATGGGGAGACGAAGTCTACTTCTCAATCCCAGTGAGCCTCAAGGAGGAGAAAGCGAGAGCCGAGGTTGAAGTTGGGAGCATTGCGTATTGGCCGCCGGGCAAGGCGCTATGCATCTTCTTCGGAGCAACCCCGGTTAGTCAACATGGTGAGCCACGGGCTTACAGTCCCGTCAACGTTTTTGCCAAGGTTACCACTGATGTAACAGCCTTCAAGAAGGTCCGCGACGGCGATCAAGTGACCGTAGAAAAGGTCGAAATCTGAGGTCGTGTGTGACCAATTGACCCACTGTCACGCGAGTTTAGACTGGACTTATCGTGGAATGCGAGCGCTAGTCCTTGAGAATCGCTACCTAAGGCTCGTCTCGCTTCTCGACAAAGGATCAGACATCGCAGAGTTGACCTACAAGCCGCTCGACCTTGACCTATTATTCCACGCACCGAATGGCTACAGGAAACCTGGAACCGTTGTCGGAACCTGCAAGAGATCTGAAGGAGAATTCATGGAGTATTACGGAGGGGGCTGGCAGGACATTCTTCCGTTTGCAGGCAACGAACCGATCAAGCACAGATTCGGCGAGTGGGGTATGCACGGCGAGACCCCGCTCCTTCCCTGGGACGCAGTAATCGAGAAAGACTCCCCTTCTGAAGTGACCGTGAAGCTCTCCGTAGATACTCCGCGATATCCATTCCATCTGGACAAGTGGGTCACAATCAATGACAAAACGGCAACAATATCGATACGAGAGAGATTGACGAATACTAGCGCTCAGACGCTCGAGTACTGCTGGGTCCAGCATCCTGCTCTTGGTAGCCCGTTCGTGGGTCCAGGCACTAAGATAACCGTTCCCGCTGAGACCGTCGTAATGAACAAGGCAGAGCCGTGGGGTCGCCTCAAGGCAGAAACGACATACAGATGGCCACACGTGGAAGACAAGGCAGGAAAGAAGGTCGATCTGAGCGTACTGCCAGCGGACAACGTGGTTGCTGACGAGACAGCTTTCATTACAAACATCAAGGAACCATGGTATGCCGTCGTGAATCCGGATCTCAAGCTCGGGTTCGCGCTGAGATGGGACCTATCGGTATTTCCCGGTCTCTGGTTCTGGCAGAGCTACCGAATTCCGGATCACCCATGGTTCGGAAAGGCGTACTGTATCGCGCTGGAACCCTGTTCTGGCCACCTCACAGCCTACGAGCAGCTGAAAAGGGGAACCATCAAGAAACTCGAAGGCAATGCATCCCTCGAGAGCCAGCTGACCGCCACAGTGTTCCCCGGAGTCGAGAAAGTGAAGACTGTCAGCCCGGACGGAGCTGTTGTTCCGTCCTAGGCGGTCTGAGCCAATTGTTACAGTGATGTATACACGAAACGATCCTGATAGGCGCGATTGTACCGTAACGGTGAATGCCTCAGACCGTGGGGCTTGGAAACCGAATGGTTTAGAATCTCCTCCCCACGAACTTGGATATGTGATTAAGATGGCTCTTGCAATCTTAGGTGCCCTTGGCGGTGCAGCTCTCGGCGGATTCGGCGGATTGGCTCTTGGCGGATTTACTGGAGCAGCGATAGGAGGCCTAGCCGGGGCCGCGGTCGGTGGAGCAGCAGGTATAGCTCTTTCCTATCCGTGGTACTACCATCATTACTGGTCTCCCTACTACCAACCATACCAGTACTATCAGCCGTACTATCCTACAATGACTCCGTACATGTACCCGCGATATCCGATGCAGTGGTTCCCAGCGCCCGTTTTCGGGTACTGGTAGACGCTTCGCCCAGGCTTGAGTGTTCAATCAACAGATTCCACTGGGCCGAGCTGCGCCGAATCACTAGCGCAACGTGCGCGGTCTAGCAATCAGTGAGGGCAGACGCTCTGCTATGCTTGCGCGATTCCCTAGAGTAGCGCTTGTCTCCTCGTCCAGACATACCAGATTGCGAGCGTAACTTCCCTCAAACTCGGTTGGGATTGTTCTGAGGATATCTAGCCATCTCATGGTTGAATCGGAGCTTTGAAGTATCCTGAGAAAACTCCCACGGACCTTCAGTCTTCTCGTGACAAAGGCCTTGCTTGCTCCTAACTTGCCGAGCAATATGTCAACCCAAACGCCGTAGGGCCCTGAGAGCACGAAGTCGGTCTGTCGCTCTCCCTCCCAAACTTCCAGTATCTGTACTCCATACTGCCAAACTTGGGCAACCACAATCAACCTCATTGCATCTGCATCATGTTCCCTTGATGTCGAACTGGGAGTATTGTCCTTCGAATTCCGTAGGAAGTGTCTTGAGAATTTCAACCCAGCGTAGAACGCCATCGGAATACTTCAGGAGTTTAATGAAGTTGCCTTTGACTTTGAGCTTTCGAGTCATCAGCGCCTTGTTCGCTCCAAGCTTCCC
>Ga0315279_10007846_pt1 | contig 13081 bp, 10 predicted proteins | sample YL17G06_20_MG_FD_203694 | JGI IMG/M metagenome (GOLD analysis project Ga0315279, IMG submission 203694) | Sediment microbial communities from Yellowstone Lake, YNP, Wyoming, USA - YL17G06_20 | ecosystem: Environmental > Aquatic > Freshwater > Lake > Sediment | place: USA: Wyoming | collected... | reverse complement strand
CCGATGATTACACCTGACGAGATTCTATTATCCTGACAATAGCGTGATATGCTGTCAAGCAGTTCTTGGCCTGGTTTGACCCGGAATACATGTATTTTTTTGAACAACAGGCTGCCTCCCATTTATTATCTATCGCTGTTTAGTTTATCATAGCTTTAGCCTGGTCTTCTTTCAATATTCACCTTTTTGCCAATCTGCTAGTCATCTAATTTCAGTGATGTTGTACTGAGCCAATTTCGCAAGTTGAAGTTGTTAAGGTTGTGTTATACTTATCTGGTCGGACATGAATTCTAAAAAGTGAGTTAGTGATGGCAGTCAGACTTTATAAGGAACCGAAGTTGGTTGATCCGGTTTTGATAGCCTGCTGGCCGGGGATTGGGAACATTGGAATCATGGCTGTCGATATGCTTAGAAGGCTGGTCGCAGCAGAGGAGTTCGGCGAGATAGAATCATGGGACTTTTTCTATCCGAGAAAGGTTTTGATAAGAGACGGTGAATTAAAAGATTTGGAGTTCCCTGATAACAAGTTCTATTTTAAAAAAACTGGGAAAAAAGATTTATTGTTCTTTATCGGGGAAGAGCAGCCTAGTGATGGCGGAGGAGTTTATGCCGAGGGAACAAAGGCTTATAGAATGGCTAATCTCGTTCTGGACGTAGCACAGAGATTCGGGTGTCACAGGGTCTTTACATCAGGCGCAGCTGTGGCGCCCATCCATCACACTACCAGGTCGAGGGTCTGGGTGGTGCCTAATAGTGAGGGCCTGCTTGACGAGATAAAAGGCTATGAAAATACTGTACTGATGTCTGAGGTAGAAGGCAGGAGTGGTCAAGGTAACATTGCCGGACTGAATGGACTATTGTTAGGCGTAGCTAAGAAAAGGGGGTTGGAGGCTATATGTGTGATGGGTGAGATACCAATTTACATCCACGGTTTTCCGATTCCGTATCCCAAGGGGTCTAAGGCAGTACTAGAGGTATTGAGTGCTGCCCTGACCATTGAAATACCTATGGACGAAATTAACGCACTTATCCAGCAAAGCGATAGTGAGATCGAAAGTGTTTATGAAAAGCTTCCTTCGGAAATTAAAGAGCAACTTGATAAATTAAAATATGTTGTTTATGCCAAGCCTAGTGAACCGGAACCGATAACTGAAGAGGACAAGAAGAAAATCCTGCAGGAAATAGATAAGTTGTTCAAGAAAGACACCGGGAGAGACCAGTTTTGAGCGATGGGAAATCATTTAAACTATTTACCAGACCTAAGTTTGATAGCTCGTCGGTGGTTGTAGTCTGGAACCAGGATGTCGGGAGGCTCGGCCCGAAGGTTGCTGATTATCTGGCCAGACAACTGGAAGGCCGGGAGCTTGGTGAAATTAGTCCCGAGGGTTTTTTCTCACTCAGCGGCGTTACAGTAGAAGACGATGTAGCCCAATTCCCGGAAAGCAAATTCTATCGGTGTCAGAAAGAGAACTTTGTGATTTTCAGGAGTGATATACCCAGGTTCGATTGGTACGGGTTTATTAACCTGGTCCTGGATATCGCAGAGAAATATTTTAAGGTTAAGCAGATATATACCGTTGGTGGCATGGTGCTGCCAAGCGCGCATACTACGCCACGAACGTTGTTGTCGGTGGTCAATTCGACGGAGATGAAGAGGATGTTAGGCGGTTATGACGTAGTCCATGACATGGATTATGAAACGCGCGAAGACCAGAGACCAACCTTCAGTTCTTACCTTCTCTGGGCTGCGAAGCTAAGAGATATTCCCGGTGCCTGCCTTTGGGTACCGGTGCCTTTCTATTTAATGACAGTTGAAGACCCACAGGCTTGTAAGAAAGTCTTGGAATTCTTTAACAGACATCTAGAGCTGAATATCAATTTAGCGGATATAGATGACGAGGTGGCAGAGCAGAACCACAAAATAGCTCTGGCGAGGAGCCGGTTTCCCGAGCTAGACGATTATATTACTAAGCTTGAAAGCAATCTTGGTCTGACAGCAGACGAGGGTGAAAAACTGGTTAAAGAGATTGATGAATTGCTGAGGGGCAGCCATTGAGGCTGAACCATAACACGAATTTTCACTGGCTTGGCCGGCTGAGCTCTATTTGGCGCTCTTGGCAATTGTAACCAGGGCACCCGGACCACCGTGTACTCCCAATGCAGGCCCCAGTCTTGATATTCTTGGTACTACGTTGGGAAAGAGCGACCGGGCGTAGTCGGCAAGCGTTCGAGCATCATCTGCTGTAGTACTGTGCACTATGGCGAGGTCGTCGATTTCCGATTTCGCTATGAAATCTCGCAGTCGGTCTATGCCTTTCATTCGGTTACGGGCCAGCCCGGCTGGACGGATCTCTCCGTTAACAAGGGTAATCAAAGGCTTAATGTTGAGCTTTGATTCCAGGGCGAAAATGGTGTTGCCGAGACGTCCGCCTTTGACTGCATATCTAAGAGTGTCTAGAAGCGCTATGGCATGCAGTTGATTGATAGTACTATGAGCTTTGTTTACTACCTGTTGTAAACTGCATCCGGCCTTGGCAGCCTGAGCGGCGACTATAGCAACAAGGCCCTGCCACATAGTAACGCCGCGAGAGTCAATAACTTCAATCCTGTAACCTTTTCCTTTGGCAATGTCTTTGCCCACCAGAGCAGAATCGTACATCGCGCTGTGCTTCCGGGTAACATGTATGGAGACGATCTCGTTGGTTTCTTTGGCTATCTCCTCATATACCTTGGCAAAATCTCCCGGCGATGGTGCTGCAGTACACGGGTGAATCGAGCTGGTTGTTAATTTCTCGTAAAATTGGTCACAATCAATATCTACTCCATCACGGTAGACCTCATTGCCAAAACGAAGATAGGCCGGCACCACTGTAATACCTAATTTTTTAGCTTCCTCCTGTGTGATATCAGAACAACTGTCAGTAACGATTTTGATTGTCATAGGCTGACACTTCTTAATAAAGATAGCTCGAAGAGATTAAGTTTAGAGTATACTTTATGATTGCAGCCGTGTAAAGTGATTGAGCAGCGTTAAGTCATCTGGCTTGAAGTATATGCCTTGGCAAGTTAAAATTAGGACTGGCTGCTGTCTCAGGCAAGAAGTTTAGTAGACTAATAGTACTGATTTACTTTAAACAAGGGCGATAATAGTATGCAACAGATTTTTCCTTGTCCTGTATGTGGTGCACAGAACTGTATAGGTCAGGCGTTCTGCCAGGTTTGCGGGCAGAAATTTCAATATAATTGTCCTTACTGTGGTGCTGTTGTTGACTCTACGCTGGTAAATTGTCCCGGGTGTCGCCAGAGCCTTTTCTGGCCAACACCACAGAGGGTAAAGCCTTTTCCCAAACAACCGGCGGCCAGTAGAGGACGTGGAGAAGGTGGAGAAGAGGAAGCTAAAACTAAACCTAAGTCCGACCCCTGGCTTACGGGATGCCTTGGTTTGGTAATTATTGCGATTTTATTGCTGGGAGCCTACTTCATTTATGATAATTTCATTAAGGAGAAGCCGTCGCCAACATTGCCGCCGGTATCAGGCGTCGAAACCGGTTCCAAACCAATGGAATTTACAGAATTTAGCCCAACGCACGATGTGGGCAGTGCGACTCAGATATAGTAGAACCATAGGAGGTAATTTGTGATACAACAAATGGCGCATTTCTTTGTATATTTTTTCGCTAGTCCCAGTGTGTTGGGGTGGAGCTTAGCAGTAATCTTTGTTGCTATCTGGCTTGCCTGTTATCGGCCGCCGTTGATTTCTAAGCCATGGCTTTGGGCAGTTTTTTTTGGTGGCGCTATTCTGGCACCCGTTGCCATCGTTATTACCTCTTTCCCCATAGGCTACGGGATTAGTAAATTACTCACTTACTTCTGGAATCAACAGACCGTTGATAGCTGGAGCTGGCTTCTGAGTATACCATCTATTTTCATTTTCGGACTGGTCTGGGAAGGGGCCAAGTTGTTGCCGGTGGGTGTTTATTGGTGGCGCAAAAACAGGGAGCTTGAGCCCAAATTTGGTTTGCTAATCGGCGCCGTGGCCGGTGCCGGTTTTGGCATACTTCAGGCACAATGGGCGCTGAATTATTTTATTAGTGATTATAACTGGAGCTGGCAGCTGGTACAAACTGCAGGATTTGCGGCGCTAGCAGGATTCTGGGAGAGTTTTTTTGTTTTAGGTCTGAACGTTGCTTCTACAGCGCTGGCTGGTTGGGGAGTGGCTAAAGGTTGGGGATGGAAATTCTATCTACTGGCGGGCTTCGTTTATCTCGTTACCAACTATAATGCTGTTTTGGTGAGCCATGGCCTCGTTTCGGCAACTCAGGCACAATTCATTATTGCCGCCTGGGCGCTTATAGTAGTAGGGGTGACTCTCTGGCTGCGCGAGAGGAAAACAAAGGCTTTACGCAGGAAATAAAAGGGAGGTATTACTATGGATATCGGGTGGTTTAGAGACCTTGTTATCTGTATCTCCGGGTTGGTAATAACAGTAGTGGTCATATTCATCGCCGTGCTTGCATATCTATTGTATAGTAAGATGAGGCCAATACTGGATTCAATGAAGGCAACTTCGGCAACCTTACAGGAGATTACCACTACTGTGAAGGACGAAGTAGTAAAGCCCGTACTTCAATTTGTGACTTTGATACGCGGCATAGCTCAAGGCATTGAGTTAGCCAGTAGGTTATTTAAAAAGGAAGAGAAGGAAGGAGGCTGTAATGGCTGACAGAGACGGAGGCAGCGGATTTGGTATTGGACTTATCGTAGGCGCAGTTCTGGGTCTGGCTATCGGGTTTCTCTTTGCCCCGCGGCCGGGCGAGGAGACAAGGCAGTTGTTAAAGGAGAAGGCTGGGGCAGCTCGCGAAAGGGCGGCCGAAGCTGCCAGAAAAGTCAGGGAGACTGCCGGCGAAGCCGTAAAGAGAGCTCGTGCGAAAATGGAGGAAGCGTAAACGAAGTTAGCCTTAGCTTTACATAATACCTCGGCTATCCGAGGCGGCGTGCCCTGGTACAACTCGCATCTTTACTGACTAAGGCTTTCGTTTTTATGAGACTGAACACATCGAGAGGAGCTAGAGTTGGAGACATCGAGCAGTATCTTCAGAAGGCAATGGCGGCTGATAATTGTCATACTAGGCATAATTATTACCTTTTTACTCCTATATATTTTTAGAAGTGTCCTTTTGCCTTTTATATGCGGCCTGGTACTGGCTTATATTTTGTATCCTGTTGTTTCATGGCTTGAGAGGAAATTGCCCGGTCAAGGCAGGTGGTTATCAGCCAGGCGAGCCTCTTTGATAACGCTTATCTTCATAGTAATTTTGGTGCTCGTTGGCGTATTGGCTTTCTATATCTTTACGGGTGTGATTAGTTCCTTTTCAGTTTTACTGAAAAATGCGCCTCAGTATTTTTCTGAAGGTTTGAAGACCGTACAGGGTTGGCTTCATGGTCTTCAACAATGGCTTCCGCCTGAAACACAACAGCAGACAGGAGGCATTGCTCAAAATGCAGGTACGGCGTTGGGTAATGCTATGCGAGATGTCTTTACCAAGGGCCTATCCGTAGTTTCGGGCACTTTTGGCGTAATCCTCGGTTTTGTTGCCTTGCCTGTGTTTCTTTTCTATGTCCTAAAGGACTGGGAAAAGCTAGTCAGTAGCTTCTATTCAGCTTTCTCACCACAGATAGCTGAGCATGTCAGGGGTGTTGTCGCGGTCATAGACAAGGTGCTAGGTAGATGGATTCGCGCCCAGCTAATGCTTTCTGCCGTCGTGGCTGTTTTGAGCTTCATTGGTTTAGCTGCTTTAGGGATAACACTCGCCCCAGCGCTCGCCGCTCTTCAGGGGTTAATGGAGTTTGTTCCCATATTAGGACCGTGGATTGGCGGTGCTGTTGGTGTGATTGTCATACTGGCGATAGCACCGGAGAAGGTAATCTGGGCAGTTGGTGTCTACCTTGTTGTTCAGCTACTAGAGAATATATTTCTTGTACCCAGAATCCATGGGGGTTATCTAAAGATACACCCGGCCATGATTCTGGTTCTGCTTCCCTTGGGGGCTTATATTGCCGGATTGTGGGGGATAATACTTGTTGTACCGTTGACAGCCACCGTCGTGGAGATTTACAAATATATGCGCCAGAGCCTGATGGCGCAAGAAATACAGCAAGCCTCCGAATAATTGGCTTTTTCAGTTATTGGACAAGCAACTGTTGCTTAGCTAAAGAGTACTCTTCCTGTTGCTTTGCCAGCGCATTATGGAGATACTGGCCGGTGAAGGAGGTATCTATTTGTGCTACCTCTTCGGGAGTGCCGGTGGCTATGACGTAACCACCTTCATCACCGGCACCAGGCCCAAGGTCTATAATAAAATCGGCGTTTTTCATTACATCTACGTGGTGTTCAATAATTACAACCGTGTTGCCGGCATCTACCAATCTTTGAAGCACCTGAAGCAGACAGGCTATGTCGGCGAATGACAGGCCTGTAGTCGGTTCGTCGAGGATGTAAAGGGTTTTGCCCGTAGAGCGGCGGGATAACTCAGTGGCAAGTTTTACCCGCTGGGCTTCGCCTCCGGAAAGAGTTGGGGCTGGCTGTCCCAGACGTATATAGCTCAAACCGACATCACGCAGTGTCTCGAGTTTGTTTCTGACTTTAGGTAAGTGTTCAAAGAAGGTTAAAGCCTCATCCACGCTCATATCTAGAATATCTGCTATATTCTTGCCTTTGAAATAAATCTCCAGAGCCTCGCGATTGTAACGCTTGCCTTTGCATACCTCACAGGGCACTGTAACATCGGGAAGAAACTGCATCTCTATCTGAATATAGCCTTCTCCTTGACAGGCTTCGCAGCGACCGCCACGGACGTTAAAAGAAAAACGCCCTGGGCGGTAGCCGCGCATACGGGCTTCGGGTACCGTGGCAAACAGTTCACGAATAGGGGTAAAGGTGCCCGTATAGGTGGCCGGGTTACTGCGCGGAGTACGGCCGATAGGCGATTGGTCGATGTTGATGACCTTATCGATATGCTCAATGCCGATAATATCGTCACATTTTCCGGGCCTATCCTTGGCTCTGTAAAATATCTGAGCCAGTTTCTTGTACAACACCTCGTTGATAAGTGTGCTTTTGCCGCTGCCTGATACACCGCTGATGCAGACGAACTTGCCCAGAGGTATATGGACATCAATACTTTTCAGATTGTTTTCGCGTGCACCCCTGATTATCAGTTCCTTGCCTGAACCGGGGCGGCGACTTTGCGGCAAAGGGATTTGTTTGGCCCTGCTCAGGTATTGGCCGGTTATTGATTCCGGGCACTGCATGATATCTGTCAGAGTTCCAGCGGCCACAATATGCCCACCGTGCGCTCCGGCTCCTGGCCCCATATCGATAATATAGTCAGCCGCTCGCATCATGGCTTCATCATGCTCAACTATGAGGACCGTATTGCCGAGGTCACGAAGTCGCTTCATTGTTCCAACAAGGCGATGAATGTCAGCTGGATGCAGACCGATTGTAGGCTCGTCACAAATGTAGAGGACTCCCATAAGGCCGCTGCCGATCTGAGTAGCCAGGCGGATTCTCTGGGCTTCACCGCCGCTCAGAGTTGCCGAGGGGCGGCCCAGGGTCAGGTAGCCAAGACCGATGTCTATAAGAAAGCCGAGGCGGGTGCCTATCTCTTTTAGTATCTGTTGCGCAATCTTTAGCTCGTGCTGTGTTAAACGGGGCTTGACCCGGTCAGTGAGCAGCTGTATCCAACGTAATGCTTCCGAAGCAGACAGTTCGGTAACGTCGATAATATTCAAGCCATCTATGGTAATAGCCAAAGATTCGGGCTTAAGACGCTTTCCGTGACAGACAGGGCAGGGAGAAGAAGTCATATATCGTTCAATGTCAGCGCGGGTATTGCTAGATTCGGTATCCCGATAAATCCGTTCCAGATAAGGGATGGCACCTTCGTATCCGGTAAGGTATTCCCTGACCCGACCGTGGCGGTTTCGGTATTTGACGAGTTCTCCATCCTCGCCGTACAGGACGAGGCTGAGATGCTCTTTGTTGAGCTTATTTACCGGAGTGCTGAGTGAAAAACCGTAGCGGCGGGCTAAATCTTGAAGTTCGCCGGCATGCCAGGCAAACCATCCCCAGGCATGGATAGCACCCTGCGCTAAACTGAGGTCCTTGTTGGGTATAAGTAAGTCCGGGTCTATCTCCAGCTTGATACCAAGTCCACTGCATGCCGGACAGGCTCCGTGCGGGCTATTAAAGCTGAAGGTTCGGGGGGCGATTTCACCGAGGCTCATGCCGCAAACGACGCAGGCGAAGTGCTCGGAAAACAGCAGTTCATCTCCATCTGTGATTGAGACGAGAACGACCCCGGCCCCAAGCTTCAGCGCCGTTTCCACTGAGTCGGCAATGCGGCTTTTTTCAGCTTCGCCTATCTGGAGCCGGTCAATCACAGCTTCAATAGTGTGCTTCTTGTTCTTGTCCAGTTCGAACTCTTCGGAGAGGTCGCGGATACGTCCGTCTACGCGAACCCGGACAAACCCTGACTTGCGGAGGTCGTCGAAAACGGACAGATATTCACCTTTCCGGTCTCTGATTAATGGGGCTAGAATCATTATTTTGCTGCCGATTGGTATTTCCTGTACTGCGTCCACGATTTGTTGCACTGTCTGTCGACAGATTTCACGGCCGCATTTGGGGCAGTGAGGGTGTCCCACACGGGCGAAAAGAAGTCGCAAATAGTCATAAATCTCGGTCATCGTGCCTACAGTTGAGCGTGGATTATGAGACGGACCTTTCTGGTCGATTGAAATAGCCGGGCTTAATCCTTCGATGTAATCGACATCTGGCTTTTCCATTCGACCCAGGAACTGTCGCGCGTAGGCAGAAAGCGATTCCACATAGCGGCGCTGCCCTTCAGCGTATATAGTATCGAAAGCTAAGGAACTCTTACCTGAGCCGGAAACGCCAGTGATGACCACCAGCTTATCACGAGGTATAGCTATCTCTATATTCTTGAGGTTGTGCTCACGAGCACCTTTTACGATTATTTTGTCTAAAGGCATACTATGTCCATGCGGTATAAATTGACTATTAATTTTAGCACTACAACCGCCGAAATCCGAATTTCCAGACTCTAAAAAAATTTTAAACCAGAAATACTAATGACCGAAACTGTTTTTAGTTGGCGAACTCGTATTTGGGATTTCCCAACCGGATTACAAACACGAGGCTGAATCTGGCACTACCTCTTTGTTCTGCTGACCAGGAAGGCAGCAACAGGTACGACAATGAGCAATAAGGCAACGGCAATCCACACCCATATGGGGATACTTGTTGCCCAGGGCAAAGGTTCAGTTTCTTTTGGAGCTCCGTTTGGTGGGGCTATCGGCGCAGTTTCAGGGCGAGAAATCTCTTCCGATGGTAGCGATGCTACACTGAATGACATGACCTTTGACCACTGACCTTCATCCATTTCACCTGTCTCCGCCTGGATAACCCTTATTTTCCAGTAATATTGCTTGCCTTTTTCTAAGCTGACCGTCTTGGGCAATGTCCAGCCCGGTGACTGCTCGCTCCCAGGCTTTATAACTTGTTTCAAAACAATCTGGCTGAAAGCTTCGTCTTTGGACAGCCACAGTTCGTATTCTATGGCCGCTGTGGGATGTCTCCATTTGAATATTATGTCTCCGGTATCTCCGGTATCTAAGTATACGGGTATTACTTCGTCTGCTGCCGGCGAAGTCGGTACCGGCGCTTGGAATAACACCTCGTGGCTCGGTGGAGGTGGTGGAGTGTACTGAGGGCTAGGCGACAGGCAATCGTAGAAATTCCACAATCGACCTGTTGTGGCCGTATAAGGCCTGTTGTCAATCGCCCAGAGGTTAATGCCTGCTGAGACCTTCAAAGATGACGGTTCCCGGGTGAAAACAACGCCGGGAGCAAGTCCTACAGTCAATCTATCCCATTCTATATATGGTGGCCCGAGTTTCTCTGGCTCAAGAGTGCGGTCAACTGCGGTGTTGCCTGCGCTCGACCAGGCACCGTAAAGCGTCCCGAGCTGAGCCAGGCCGTAGAAGCTACGCCCGGGTGAACCCATCGCCGTCCAATTCAGGTTAGAGCCTACGACCCAGTTGTAAATTTCACTTCCAGCACTGTCGCTGGCTGCATATATGACCAAAGCATCCCGAAATCTATAGTCGGCAACTACCTGCATTTTACCTGGCTCCGGAATGGCTATAGTTCGCGTGAAAGAGGCGCCGCCATCGAGCGAATAGGCTACCATACCTTCGGCACTATCGCCGACTACAATGACTCCGGTAGGAGTGGCGCTTATGCTATGTCCCGTGCCCAGGTTCGTGTCAACTTTTGTTGACCACTGCCACGTTTGTCCATTAGTAGTGCCTCTGCGGACGTAGTTGTTATTCAGAATGTATATATTAGGCATATTACTAATTCTGGTGACCGTAAAATCGGTCACGTTAACTCCAGGCAGGGTACTATGCCAGGTATGGCCTCCATCTAGCGATTGCCTCAAATCGCCGGTCGACAGGGAAGCGAAATAGATGGCTGGGTCGTTATCGACATTACTCGTACGCAGGATCAAGTCGTTGCCGGTTGACGGGAGGCAAAGAACTCGTTCCCATATCTTTCCTGTAGGCGGGCCTGTTGTCCTCCAGATGCTATCAAAGTTATTTATCTCACCGTGGTTATTAATGGAGGCCAGGTAGATAATATCTGAAGCTGGTGTTACTGCCACGTCGGAGAGAAAGTCTATTTCAGTATCTATCAGGCTGAGCTGATTCCAGGTTTCGCCGTTATCCGCGCTTAAAGAAAAAGCTGATTCATCCAGAGGGCTACCTGTCAAATAGCCGCCGGGCCAGTCCGCTGGATTATTAAGCGCCGCGGAACCGGTGGCACAATATACCCGGTTGCCATCGGGGCCCCAGAGTACCTGGGCGTTGGCAAAGCCCGAATTGCCGCCGCCGGTCGGAGCTTTTTGAGCTTGATACCAGCAAGTACCGGCGCAGGTCACTGGTGTATCAGTGAACCAGGTCATAGTTGTGGCTGAGTCAGGATTACCGAGAACCTCGCTGGCCAGCAATTTGCCCGAACTGTAGGTGCCGTAGTAAGCGAGGCTTGATATCCTCAAGGGAGCAGGAGCGGGCATCAAAAGGTGGCAGACCGTATCATCAAAGCGATAGATACCGGCATTTGCTGTTGGCGCATCCACGCTGACATACATACGGCGCAGGCTCGGAGCTTGGCCTGAGAAGTCAGCGGGTAATTCCAGGTTCGCGGTAATTATTTGGTTTATCTTTGGTGAAGTGCCGGCACCAGCAGTGGTAACTTCCACAGGACCCCAGGTGCCCCAGTTGGTAGTGTTGGCAGCACCGTCATGAATACCAAGGTTGATAAAGGTGCCGGTAGCTTGGGCTGAAACGGTCAGCAGGCTAAAGTCAGTCCTATAAGCAGGTGGAAACTTGAGTGCCAGTATGTCGCCGGTGAAGCCCTGGGAAGCCCAATCTGCTGAGCCCACTGACTTGAGGATGTAAACGTTGCCGCCGCCAGCCCCGGTTCGTGTGCCGATAGCTATATCATAGCCGCCATAATTCGGGGAAATAGCAATGGCTCCGATGTTGTCTACTGCCGGGCTGTTGGTATTCTGCCAAGTTCCACCGCCATCGGTTGAGATAAATACCTTTCTCGGTAAGCCGCCATCGCTGGTTACAACGGCCACGAAGTTGGGGTTATCCGGCGCGATGGCTATATTCCAGGCGGGTAACGCCGCACCACTCGTCGCCAGATGACCGCTCAGGTCATTCCAGGTAACACCTCCGTTTGATGACTTATAAACTTTGCTGTTAGGGATATCGATAGCGCAAAAAGTTCTGCCGTCAATACCGATAGCGATGCTGTTAATTTCCGAGTGGCTGACTATAACGTTGTCAATGGCGGTCGGCGTGTCTACAGTGCCCCATTGCACTGCTCCTGGATTGGCTAAAGCTGGCTTGGCGGGGATAGTAATACATATGATGGCTAGCAGTGCCAGACCAAGCCCGAGCCTCAGGAGATTATTAGTGGGATTTTTCATCGATTTTCGCCTGCCATCGTTAGCTATTTCCCTACCTGTCATTGCGAGTCCTTCCGCTGAAGGACGTGGCAATCTCATAGTTTTACCTTCGCTCTTTTTTCTTAGTGGTTATTGCCTATTAGCATGTTGCACAATGGGGTAAGGGTATGATTGGAGCCGATGCCCCAATCCAGGCAACGAGGTTTTTTCAGGATGCAGTTTCAGGGGGTAGCTTTTCGGGGGCAACAACCTCTCTGGCAGCGACATCTACCTGCGGCATACCGTCGGTATAGTGAGGTGCAGGCGGTTCCAGTTCCTGCCCGGGGGTATAGATTCTCTCTTCATTCACAGTGTTCATCGGGCTGTAAACTATTTCTACGCTGCCTTCGTGTGGTTCTTTATGACCGCGTGGCAACCAGCAGCTCAAGATTTCCCACTCCTGGTATATATCACGCGCCCACATTATGGCTATGCCAGGCATACCTTTGGCTGTCTTTCCGTCAGCCGCTGGCAGTTTCGCAGTCCTGGTTTCTACCTGTCTCCAATTACTGGCGACTACCCTCAAAGCCCTCTTCGAGGTGTAGTGGCATGTCATGGTTTCCTCTTCAGGTGGAGCTGCTGCTTCTGCGGTCGGTGGTATTGATTCCGGTGCCGGTAATCTTTTATCTGCGCCAACCGTTTGGGCTCCAAGCAGCTCTTTGGGCCCTGTTGTAGACTTAATTTCATTCTCGTATATCTGGAGAAGCTCGCCGAATTTCTCCATGAGCTGCTCTCTAGTTGTCCCCGGACCCAGTTTTGGCTTATCTCCACCTATCATTACCACGGTGGTTTGAGGTGGTTGTATGGGTTGAGGAGGTGGCGGTGGCATATACGGATAATACGGTGGTGGCGGTGCCGCCGGTTTTGGCTGCAGACTGCGAAGCAGCAAGTACAGACCGTAGCCGCCCAGAATAAGCAAGACAATTGTTAGAGGTATCATAATGAACGGCAGGGTGTAGTCAGGCTGCCAATCTATC
>Ga0315279_10007845_pt1 | contig 13082 bp, 12 predicted proteins | sample YL17G06_20_MG_FD_203694 | JGI IMG/M metagenome (GOLD analysis project Ga0315279, IMG submission 203694) | Sediment microbial communities from Yellowstone Lake, YNP, Wyoming, USA - YL17G06_20 | ecosystem: Environmental > Aquatic > Freshwater > Lake > Sediment | place: USA: Wyoming | collected... | reverse complement strand
CTTCGCCCTTGTAGATAGCGGAAAGCTCGAGGGGATGATCTCTGCCACAACCGTCACCACCGTCCACTACATCGCGACCGATGCGGTCGGCCGCAAGAAGGCACAGAAGCACCTGCGTGAGCTCATGACGCTGTTCGAAGTCGCTCCTGTCGACCGCAGCGTCCTCGCACGTGCGATGGACCTCGAGTTCCCTGACTTCGAAGATGCGGTCCTGCACGAGGCCGGCCGAGCATTCGGAGCCGCTGCGATCGTCACGCGGAACGGCAAGGACTTCTCGAACGCATCTCTACCGGTCTTCGCCCCTATCGAGCTCCTGGCTGCCGTGATCGCTACCACGGGCTGAGCACGTGCAGAATGCGTGGCCCGCATTCCCGGGCATCACGAACCCCGATGGGAAGGATTCCCATCGGCGCCGACGATCTAGTAGAGTAGTGCGTCACACTCAGAACGATACGGAGGGATGAGAATGAAGATCGGGATCATCGTTTACTCGCAGACCGGGAACACGCTTTCCGTCGCGACGAAGCTTGCGGAGAGCCTCTCCGCGGCTGGGCACTCAGCGACACTGGAACAGGTCAAGGTGGCTGGGGAGCGGAAGTCCGGAACGAGGGGCTTCAAGCTCGAAACGCTGCCCAACGTCGCGCCATACGATGTGCTTGTGTTCGGCGCGGCCGTGGAGGCCTTCTCCTTGTCGCCCGTGATGAGGGGCTATCTAGAGCAGGTGGCATCGTTGCAGCAGAAGAAGGTCGCCTGCCTCGTCACCCAGGCCTTCCCCTATCCGTGGCTGGGAGGAAACCGTGCCGTCCGCCAGATGCGGAGGCTCTGCGAATCCAAGGGCGCGACGGTCTGCGGGTCCGGGGTCGTGAACTGGATGAGGTCGCGCCGCGAGGAGAGGATCGCGGGAGTCGCCGACCGATTGAGCAAGCTGCTCGCATCCTAAGAGGCCTGGGTTAGGTCTTGTCTCCCCAGTCAAGGAGAAAGACTTGACCCTCCCACCTCTAGGCGTTCCACGGAGAGCGCGGAGTCAAGAGACAAGATCTGCCCGCGTGACTACCGAAGGTGAGGAGGAGCTGCCCATGCGGGTTTGGCTTCACGAGTGCCTGGGAAATGAGGTCGGATGGAATGCGTGGTGTCTTGATCTCCTTGGCTTCGCCACCTGGGCCCCCTCCGAACGCGAGGTGCTCGAACGCGTGCCGGGCAAGCTTGAGGAGCACTTCGACTTCCTGGCCGCACATGGATTCCCGCCCCCGAGATGCAGTCCAGAGGTGCACGTGGTCGAGCGCGTCTCCGGCGACGAGGTCCTCTTCTCCGCTGACAGGGCCGCCGTGTCGCCGGAACAAGTCGATCTCACCGTCCGGCTGCTGGCGGCGACCCGAAGCGATCTCCTAGATACGGTCGGGAGGCTGCCGGAAGCCGCGCTCGACTGGGACCCGCCGTATCGTTCGTTCGCTTCATGGGCGACGTGGCGAACCGTGCGCCAGATCCTGGCACACCTTGCGAACACGGAGACGCACTACTACCTGGCGCAGATCGGCCTCGTTCCGCGGACCTCTCCTGCGTCTGCCGACGGGGATTGGCAGGCATTCCTGGCTGAGCACAGGTCGGAGACGCTCTCACGCCTGCAGGAGCTTCGAGACGACTCTGATCGCCGACGGGTCATCAACCGAGACGGGGAGGAGTGGTCGGCCGCCAAGGTCCTGAGACGGCTTGTGCGCCACGAGATCCTGCACAGCAAGAGCATCGGTAGGATCGGGCGGGAGTACGAGGCCCACGTCAGCTCGCGCGGAGGCGCACCGAGCCTCGGTTACCCTCCGGGATAGGCAGGGCATCGGCCGATTCTGCAGGGGATTGTCCGCCAGCGGCGAAGGAGAAGGACGAGCCCTGAAGACGACGGCGGTCGGCCGTGTCTCCCAAGTCAAGAGAGAAGACCCGATCCCGCGCCCGGCTCGCTATCCACCCGCCTTCGGGCGGAAGCGGATCACCCGGTCGAACACGAGCTCGTTGGGCGCCGGACCGGCCGCCGTCGCCGCTTCGAGGTAGACCCGGAAGAACACGATGACGTCTTCCTCCAATCCGATCCCGTAGTGCATCGGGCCCGTGGGAAGTACCGTGCAGTGTAGGTCGCCGTTCGCGTTTCGGGCCACCTTCCACGCGTAGAGGTACGGGGCCATCGGATCGCCTGGGAGGTAGTCCTCAGCGCTCCCTTTGTACGTCCGGTTGTCGACGCTCGCGACGCCGTTCAGGAACTCGAGGCCGTAGAAGGCGCAGTTCGCGTAGCTTGCTTTTCCCGAGGCCTCGTGGTTGACGCCGTAGACGATGAAGAACTCGTTTGGGTCATCGCCGAGAGGGAATGCCGCGGCCCTGCGAGAGTCTTGGGGATTCGTCCACGCCGCGACCTCGACCGTGCTGAAGTACGCGGCGTCGCGCGTGTCGCCCATCGTGTTGATCCGGCTCTGGGTCGCGGCGTAGCCCTCGGGGAGAGCGATCGAGGTCTCGACCTCGATCGCCTCGAGGTCGGCGTAGCGGGCAAGGATGGCGTCGCGCAGCGCGTCGACCGCGGGGAGGAAAGCGATCTCCGTCGTCCCTGTTCCCCGAACTCGGAGCACCGGGGACGGGAAGGGATGGAGCCTGGCCGGCTTTTCCTTCGGCGTAAGGCGGAGGATGACCGAACCCGGGCTTGCGATGTAGCTCTCGAGGGCTGCGCGGTCGGTCGGCACGGCAATCCGGCTCATGAACTGGAAGAGATCATCCCCGGGTTCGAGGCCCATGTGCACGAGCGCCGGCGCAATGACGTCGAGGTTGACGGTGTCCGCCGGGAAGCCCGCGCCAAGGACCGCCGCCTCGACCGCGGCGGCGACCACTCGGTCGGCCGCGGTCAGGATGACGACCGGCTGACCGAATGGATTCTCCTTCGGGCCGGACGTGTGGATCGTGAGGTTGTTGAGCGAGTCTCCGAGGCTGTTGAACATCTGGAGGTATCGCTTCTGCGCGGGGTCGTAGCGCATGCCGAGGTAGCTCTGATAGGAGAAGTAGGCTGCCTCCGGCGGGGTCCACCCGATCTGTAGGATCGCTTCATCGGCCCGCAGATGGTAGATGAAGGCGAGACCGCGCGCGTCGGCGAACAGATTTGGCGTCGTCTGCCCGGGCGCTGGGGGAAGCTTGTAGGCGAGGTACGGTGCCCCCACGTTGTTCCCTTGGCAGGTCTGGATCACGCCCGCATTGCACAGGGCGATCGCGTCGGCGAAGCCGTACTCTCCCCGTTGGACGGTGAACCCGGCCTGCTCGAGTGCTGCCTCGAGCGCGGCGATACTCCCGCTCTGCGGCGGAGCCGCAGCTTCGCCAACGATCGCTAGAGATGAGATCGCCAGGAGCCCGAACAGGATAAGCCCCATCACCACGTTCCGGCGTTTCATCGGACAACCTCCTTCACAGACATGCCCGAGCCCACGTCATCGCGGCTCCAGTAGACTCGGGATAAGCCTACAGGTGGTGCGGGGAGGACGTCAAACACCGCCGCGCGGCGGGCTCCACAGCGGATTCCCGAGTGACGGACCTCCCGCATGCAATTGGTGACATGTCCCCGGAATGCCACAAAATGCGCCTGTCGGCCAAGGCCGCATAGCCCTTGACGCAGGGGGACGGCCATCACTTGGCGCCTTCTCGCCCGTGGGAAGCTCACTGGCAAGAATGATGACCTGCCACTCGTACCCGTCGGGGCCACCCCATGTGGCGGCAGTCCCAGCGTGCCGCGGACTCGGAAGCTTGACCGCGCGGCCGGCTTCAGAGTAGATTGCCGAGTGATGGGCTTCCTGCATGTGGCAGTCGGTGAGATGTGCCCGGAATGCCCCTGCCTGAGAGTTGCCGTGATGACATGGATCGCGAAGTGCGTCGTGATCCCCTGAACGGCCCGTGATAAGCGCGGCAAGGAGCAACATGAAACCGAAGCTAACGGTCAATGCGCTCAAGGCCGAGGCTCGAGCATTTGCCCCGCTCGAATCGGCCCATCGCGAGGCCTCCTTGTTCGGCGTTACCGACGGCAAAGCAGTCGGGACCTACTTCGAGCACAAGTTCCGCCAGCATCTCCATACGCGTTTCGACTTCCGGGAGGGCTCATCAGCCAAGGGAATCGACTTCCCAGAGCTGGACGTGGATATGAAGGTCACGAGCATCAAGCAGCCTCAATCCTCGTGTCCATACAAGTCTGCGAGGCAGAAGATATACGGGCTTGGCTACTCAGTGTTGGTCTTCGTATACGACAAGACCGACGACCCGAGTACCTCGACCGGGCACCTGGACATCCAGCACGTCATTTTCGTTGCAAAGGAGCGCACTGCCGATTTCCAGACCACAACGGGCATCCTGAAGATACTCGAGAACGATGGGAACAAGGATGACCTTCTGGCGTTCATGCAAGAGCGGATGCTTCCCCTCGACGAGATGGAAGCCTCCAGCATTGCGGACGAGCTGTTGAAGAGGCCCCCGAAGACCGGATACCTGACCATCTCAAACGCGCTCCAGTGGAGACTCCAGTATCGGCGCGTGATAGACAGGGCAGGTTCGGTTCCGGGAGTACTCAGGCTGAGGTAGCGATGAGACGATACAGGAACACCCGAGCCGAGTTTGGTGACTTCCAGACTCCCTTGGGCCTCGCCCGCGAGGTGTGCTCATTCATAGCGCGTATGGGCTTCTCGCCAGCGTCTGTTCTTGAGCCGACGTGTGGCCTTGGCGCCTTCATTCAGGCTGCAGTAGAAACATTCCCAGGAGTCTCTCATGTTGTCGGGATGGACCGAGACGCTCGATACGTCCAGCAGGCGAGAGAGGTTACTGCTCGTGCCCGAGAAGGCAGGAGCCTCGAGATCCGTGAGGGCGATTTCTTCGACACTGATTGGTGTAGCGTTGTCGAAGCTCTGCCAGACCCGATCCTCATCTTGGGGAACCCCCCGTGGGTGACGAACGCTGCTCTCAGTACCTTGGGAAGCGCGAACCTCCCAGCCAAGTCGAACATCGACAATCTGCGTGGGATCGACGCTCTGACAGGCAAATCGAACTTTGACATATCCGAGTGGATGCTGCGCGAGAACCTTCGATGGCTTTCCGAGCGCCATGGCATGTTGGCCGTGCTCTGCAAGACGGCAGTCGCACGGAAGGTTCTGCTCCATGCGTGGTCACGAGGGCTACCGATTGAATCATCGGCAGTCCATCGCTTGGACGCGAAGCGGCACTTTGGTGCATCTGTTGACGCGTGCCTTCTCGTCGTTACGCTCAAGCATGGGGGTAGGTCTAAGGATTGCCGGGACTACGGGGGGCTTTCGGCAGCCGACCCCGACTCGGTTTTCGGGCTCCGCGATGGAGCGCTTGTCGCCAGCGTGGGCCTCTATGAGCGGTGGCGCCATCTGTCCGGGAGAGGCTTGAGCGGATGGCGATCGGGGATCAAACACGACTGCAGTGGCGTCTTCGAGCTATGCCCGAGAGATAGCGAGTTTGAGAATGGCCTCGGAGAGCGCGTAGGACTTGAACCCGATGTTGTCTTTCCGCTGCTCAAGAGCTCAGACTTGGCCGCAAATAGGGTGCCGTGGAAGCGGCTGCTGGTGCCCCAGACGACGATGACCGCGACGCCGGAAGGGCTCCAGTACTCTCACCCGAAGGCGTGGAAGTACCTCATTCGCCACGAGGCCATTCTCGACAAACGGGGCAGTTCCATCTATCGCAATCGTCCGCGCTTTTCCATCTTCGGCGTCGGTCCGTACTCTTTCTCACCCTGGAAAGTGGCCATTTCTGGCCTGCACAAGAAGCTTGAATTCATCATTGTGCCTCCATTTCAGGACCGTCCCGTGGTTCTAGACGATACCTGCTACCTCTTTCCGTGCCAGTCTGAGGAAGAATGCCGGACCCTTGAGCGACTTGTGACGTCCGAGCCTGCGCGTGAGTTCTGGTCCGCTTTCATCTTCTGGGATTCCAAGCGGCCGATCACTGCTCAGATTCTCAACCGACTTGACTTGGCGGCTCTGACTAGGGAGTTGGGCGAGGAGAGTAGCATCGCCCGGACCCTTGCGGAGCGGCAGCTCGCTCACTATACGGAGGGGGCACACCAGCAGCTCCTCTTCAGAGAGTCTGCGGCCACCTACGGGAGTGGTGCGCTAGCGGGACGACGGGGCCAGGTCTCGTCTTCTGAGTCAGGAAGGAAGACCTAAGCCTCCTCAGTCGAGTGAACTCCCTCCGGCACCGCCGACTGCGTTCTCGGCTTGGGCGTTCGTCCTGATCTCCACCGCGCGGTGATGGCCGGAATGGCGAGCCACCCGCGTCACTCTCCGTCGCCCCGCGGGGGGCATGGGCCAGACCCTGTCTCTTGAGTCAGGAACGAAGCCTGGCCCTCTTCACCCGAGTGATCGCCCTCCTGCATGCAATCGGTGATATGTCCCCGGAATGCCCCATGTGGGAGATCCGAAGTTGAGGGAACATCTCGCGGCGGTGGTGGCCTTGGAGAAGGCGGCGACCACCTGGGATGGATTCTACCGGGGGCATAGAACGGGCCCTTCCGAAATACAACCAGACGATCCCGCTTGACCTACTCGACAAGGACGAACTTGAAGACGAAAAGTGAACCGACGGCCAAGACGCTTGAGTTGACTTTGCGTGATGGCACGAAGTTGGCCAAGCCCGTGCCGACTGGCAGAGCGGTCGTGCAGGGAGACCTTGACCATTGCGATCTGCTATACACCCGAAGGTTGGGCAAGGTCTAGGCTCTGCGCGAATGGCATGGTCTTCGCTCTTCCGGGAAGCGAAGCAGTCACGTGTCTATTCTCACCGATGTCAGGGTTACTTCGCGGAGGCCTTGATCTCTCCGATGAGTATGGCTACGAGGCCAACCATGGCATCAGGGTCTAGTTCGCACTGAAGGCTAGCATCGTATAGTTTGTCAACACCCACGGAAAGCAGCACCTTGGCGGGTGAATACCCCGGATTGTGCTTCACAATCAGATCGGCAGAGTCCCAAATGCTCTCGGTTCCGACAATCTTCCTACCAGCGGCGGTTAGTACGCACTGTTTCTCAACGCTCTTTTCAGCAAGGGGCATTTTCTCATAGGGCAGCTTTTCATATGTAAGAGCCAACTGTTTAACTCGTTCCAGGTATGCCTCGCCGCCGCTACCCTCCAGTTCTGTCCGGATTGATGTCTTGTAAACCAGCGGCGCCAGTGTCCCGAGAAGCTCAGCAGTGTCTTGTACATTCTTGGTGATGAGAGCAATCTGCTCGCCCATCTTCAGTGAGTCCTGGTTGATGACGCTGAGTCGGTCAGTAATATTAGAAAACTGCCTGGTAGTGCTGGCAAACTGCTCAGATGTTCTAGGTACTGTGACTGCAAAGGTGTAAATCGTCAAACCGAGAGCGCAACTGCCAATGCCGAGGTTGACAATGGTCCATGCTTTCGGCCTAAACCACTGCCAGAGACGCTTGCGCCTGGGTATTGCCGTCATGAGATGTCGAAGACGACAAACTCGAAATCGGACAGCATTCCACGTAGAGCGTGCCTCACCCCGCAGGTACCTCCTTGCAGTTTGAGATGCAGTATACCATTCCTGACCCAGTTTGTGAAGGGGCATTGATCACCATCCGCCTTGCTTGGCACGATACACCCCTATTATTTGACATTCCCGTCCCATCCCCGTTATGCTATGAAACATCTTGAAAAAGAAGGGATCGGATGGCCACAACGTATCGGGAGTGATGCGCGGGAGGGCATGATGAATGGCACAAACTGCCAGAACCTGAGAAACAATGATCGGCCCTACCGCCAACTGGGACATTCCGTTCCGATATACAAGCTGTAGGGCTGTAGTCTGCAGGACTATGGAAGACTGCGCCGTCGTTCTCAGCTCGTGGTGTACGGCGGGTTCACAGACTCGCCATCCGCCCGGCGACACGGCGCGAGGCCAGTTGGGGGGACGCTACTTGTGCGCCGTGCTGCCGGGTCGTCCCCAGGGTCAGGGAGGAGATGCGATGTCTAGGATCAATGGTCAGCTGCCCGCCGAAGGTCGCGTCCGCGGTTTTCTACGAGAGCATGGCGTGCGCCTGGTTGCAGGTCTTGTGCTTCTGGTGGGAGGGATTTTCATCGGCCTCGGAGCGCACAGCCACCTCTTCCTCTGGCTCGTATTGCTGGGGCCTTTGCTGGTGGGTGCTTGCGTGCCGCTCCTCTCGATGCGTAGTCTGACAGATAGGATCAACGGATGGGGCGGTTTCTTCTCGGCGGGTGTAGACAAGGTTCGGGGTCGCGAGACGAAGCTGGCGCAATACATCCAACGGCCCTTCTATGGCGGTGGCAGCGGCATCTGGCGCATCTCGGAGCCTGTGCCGAGCCAACATCTGAAGGCCGGGCTGCGCCTTGCGGCATTCGCCTACCTTCTCGCGATCATGGGCTTTGCTCTCTACGTTGCCGTGTATGTGATGCTGGTCATTGTCGCCATCTTCCTTGTGCTCCTGGTCATCTTCTGGGTCGCCAGCAATGGGGAGGAGGAGAAGTCGGCTACCACCGGCCATTCGCAGCTGCGGGAACGCGACCCTGATGTGATGGTCCCAGTCAAGGGCGCTTTCTACCGGGGCACGAACTGGTTCAATGAGGAGCTGGCGGGGCGAGTGGATGCCGAAGGCAACATCTACAAGGGCACGAACTGGCTGAACGAAGAGAAGATTGGTCGAGTGGACGCCGACGGCAACGTCTACAGGGGTACGAACTGCCTGACCGAGGAGAAGGTCGGCCGGATCGACGGGGATGGGCGCCTGTACAAAGGCTCAAACTGGTTCACCGAGGAGAGAGTTGGCCGCGTTGAAGAGGACGGCACAGTGCAGAAGGGGACGCACTGGCTCGATGAGGAGAAGGTCGGGCGCGTCGACAAGGACTGACTGGCGGGGACCATTGCGCGTTGGAGCATGAAGTTGACGCTAGTTTCATCGGTCTTGGCATGAGCGTCGAGCTGTTGCGTCGCGCGCTCCGGCCTTGCTCCCGGATCTCGATCGGCTCCGAAGCCCATGTGCCCGAGCACCTCGACTTCCTGCAGCTCGGCGTCCTCACTGCGCGACAAGGGTGGGTGACGGCGAAGGGCATGGAGAGCGGTCCCTGCATGGCCAGGGGCAGAAGCACGCGTTCCACGCCGACTCGCCTGCCGGGAGCCTGAGAACTCGGCGCGATTGCGGATTGACCATGGCATCGCACTCGCTGTAGGATGGCGCGAACATGTGTGTCAGTATGGGGAATCATAGGAAGGGGAAAGCGAGACAGGAAGAGCTCGACGGCGTCCCCGAAGCTGAGACCGCTCTTGACGGAACCTGCACGCCCATCAGCACCAGGCAATCCGGGGTGGTCCTGTGTTCATAGAGCGCATGATCGTGAAGAGATTTCGGCACCTTCTTGACATAGAGCTGGGCCCGTTTCGGCAGCCGCGCGCAAATGGGGAGCTGATTGTGTTGGCCGGGCCCAACGGAGGAGGAAAGAGCTCCCTACTCGAGCTTCTCTCGCTGGGAATCGCCACGAGGTACAACTACCAGTACTACCAAGCGCGCCAGATCTCCGGCCATGCCTTCGGAATCAAGCTTGGGCTTGCTGATTCGGAGCTCGCCGAGCTAGAAGGCCAGTCAACTGACGAAGCGGTCCTTGAGTATGCGCGTAGGAACAGGGGCTACTGGGTTCACGTCAACCTGCCGAGCGTCTTTGGGCCTAACGAGCAACCCGTCAACGACCGTGTCCACGCGGCAGTGTCGCGCGAGTTCGCCAGCTCCGTGCGCCGCCTCGGGTTCTTCATCCGTTCCGATCGATCCTACGGTGCCAGAAGCTACAGGCGAGACCACATCTTCAATTGGAGGGACCGCGAGCAACCGGACCACCTACGCGCAATCACCTACTCGGCCACGAACTCTCAGTATGAGGACATGTATGACTACCTAGTGGAGCAGAGTTACCATCACGTCTACGAGCTTGGCTTGCACGTCCGCAGACAGCAGCGGGGAGAAGCCGGAGTAGCACCCGGGGATCCCCTCATGGCCTACAACGCTCTGCTGGGTCGCCTGTTCCCCGGCTACGCGTTCGAGGAGGTGGATGCGCGTGACTTCGTCCTCAAAGTCAGAATTCCTTCAGGGGATGTGATTCCGTTCCAGGACTTGTCTTCCGGCGAGAAAGAGGTCTTCTTCATCCTGTCCTTCCTCATTCGTAACGACGTCTCGCGGTCTCCCATAATCATCGATGAGCCTGAACTGCACCTTCATCCAGAACTCGCGCGGAAGTTCGTCCGCCAACTGCGCAAGATTCGCCCTGAGAACCAGATCTGGGTAGGGACCCATAGTGCGGAGCTGATTGATGAAGCGGGCCGTGAGCGCACAATCTACGTCAGAAGAAGGGCAGACAACCCGTCGATCGGTGAGTGTCTCCCGGCGGATTCCGAGGAATCTGAGATCTCAATCCTGCGAGACTTGTTCGGGTACTCAGGATTCGTGGGCATCTCTCGGAAGATCGTGTTCTCGGAGGGGAATGATGCGAGCGCAGACCGTAAGACGTTTACGAACCTCTTCCCGGAGCTATCAGACGAGATCAGAATCATCCCTGTCGGTTCCGCCTCGGGCCTCTGCCGAGTGAACCGCGCCGTGCTGTCCCTCTTGGAGTCCGACTTCGCACGGTGCGAGTTCTTTCTCGTACGCGACCGCGACTACCTGTCTGATGAGGCACTTGCCAAGCATTCCGCAATCGCTCCGGGACGGCTATTCGTTCTTGAACGCCACGAGATCGAGAACTACCTTCTGGACGAGGACGTGCTTGCGTATGTGCTGGAGTCGGTCTTCCAGAAGAAGCTCACCGCCGCACAGGTGCGAGCTAGTCTCTTCGGGATCGCTCAGTCGAACTCGGCCGCGTTCCTGCGAGAGATGGTCGTCGCGAGGTATGCCGAGCTCTACGGGTATGAGGACTGTTCCATCGGGAATCACTCGCAAGGCATGGCAGCCACGACGAACGCCGGCGAGCCCAACACCGCGGTCCTAGTTCCACTCAGGACTGCGCTCCAGGAACGGATCGCGACGGTGAACCAGGAGGTAGCCAGACGCCTGCAGCCAGCCGCACTTGATCAGATCTTCGATGTCTGCAAGGAACGCGTCATGACCGCTTTGGACGTATCCAACGACGATTGGAAGAAGCTGTTCCCCGGCAAGTTCATCCTGCAGCGGTTTGCCAAGGAGCAGGATCTCGGCCGCTGGCCTGCGTTGCAGAACCTTGCGATCGAGGCGATTGCGCAAGAGCACCCCGCTTCTGTTTCAGAGTTGAAGGGAATCTTCGAGCGCGTCGCGCGAAACGGCCCAGCTTGACGAGAGCGCGCTGGGGCCGCCTGGGTACGGCAAGGCGGGGCGCTGGACGTACTTGAGGGCTTGCAGGAGGGCTGCGGCCTCGCTGGCGTGAGCTGTCACGGAACCTCCCCTGCGCTGCGAAGGCCCATTGCGTATGGCGAGGTGCCGGCCCTGATCTCTGCTCCTTGCTGGCGGCCGAGTGGACATTGCATGCCTCACTCCCTTTCGCCTCTCGGGCAGATCGAGCGGTAGCTGCAGTAGCGACAGGCCTGGTAGGCTGGGTCGGCGGGGAACTTCCCGGCGCGGATGCCTGCGGCAGCGGTCTCGATGTCTTTCACCGCCCGCTCGATCATCTTCGCGTCGGGCTCGGCGGTTCCCACGATCACGTCCGGGGTGAGGAAGAAGAGCTCGACCGTCTCCGGGAGCCGGTTGAACAGGCGCTCGAAGGCGAGCGAATAGATCGCAAGCTGGCGGCTCTTCTTCGTCCGCTCGTCGGCGTCCTCCTGGCTTTCGATCTCCGAGGTCTTGTAGTCGACGATCCTGCCCCCGTCATCCGAAAGGTCGACGCGGTCGAAGAAGCCCATCACCTTGACGCTCCCCTCGGTGAAGGAGAAGTGGCGCTCGATGTAGGTGGGGACGGTCGGGTCGGCCGCGGCGTAGGCGTGGAAGGCCTCGATCGCCCGCAGGCCCTGCTGGAAGCGGAGCTCCTCGTGCTCGCGGGTGAGGAACCCCTCTGCCTGCCACGTGTGGCGGAAGGCGTCCTTCAAGTCGGCGAGCGGTGTCTGTGTCCCCCCGAGGCGGTTCAGGTTCCAGAGCTTGATCGCCTGGTGGATGGCGTAGCCGTAGATCACGGTGTGGTGCTGGCGGATCGGGACCTTGAGGAGGTGGATGTAGCGGTACTTCATCGGGCAGGAGAGGTAGTCGTCGACCTTCTGGTGGCTCAACGTGAGGAGCGCGTCGCCGCGGGCGACGAGCGTGAGGGGCTCGTCGGCCGCCGGGGCGGCCGGCGCGCCGTGGCGGGCGATCGAGGCGCGGGCGCTCCCCTTCGTCGCCTTGATGGCGGAAGCCGGGAGGTCGAGGGCTTCGGAGACAAACGGGCTCACCTTTCGCGCGCGCTTCCCCCCAACGTCCTCTGCGCCCGTGAGGTAGAGGTCCTCCTTGGCGCGGGTCATGCCGACGTAGAACAGGCGCCGCTCCTCCTGGGTGTGGAAGTCGGCGCTCGTGGGGAGCTGGTCCTTCACGAGCGGGTCGGGGAGGCGGAGGGGGTCCTCGCGGTGCGCGGGCGGGAACCGGCCGGCCACGAGCCCGACGAGGAAGACGATCGGAAACTCAAGACCCTTCGCTTGGTGAATGGTGAGGACGTTCACCGCGTCCTCGTCCCAGTCGGCCTCGCCGGCGGGCGGGTTGTCGCCCGCCTCGATCAGGGCGTCGAGGTAGTCGATGAACCAGGGGACGCGGTCGTAGCGGGCGACCTGGGCGAAGCGCTCGACGATCGCGAAGAGCGCGGCGAGGTTCTCCACCTTCTCCGCGTCCTTGGGGTCCTCGGAGTTTGAGAGGGCCTCGATCTGGCCGGTGCGGGTCGTCAGGTACTCGTACAGCACCTCGCCGGTCCGCGCCTCGGTCGCGAGGGGGAGGAGAGCCACGAGGTCGTCGAGGAGCTTTGAGATCGTGACGCGCCCCTCCGGCGAGAGGTCGAGGAACTCGCGGTCCTTGGTCGCGATGCGGAAGACCTCAAACAGGCTCTTGTTCTTCCGCCGGGCGTAGC
>Ga0315279_10007844_pt1 | contig 13084 bp, 6 predicted proteins | sample YL17G06_20_MG_FD_203694 | JGI IMG/M metagenome (GOLD analysis project Ga0315279, IMG submission 203694) | Sediment microbial communities from Yellowstone Lake, YNP, Wyoming, USA - YL17G06_20 | ecosystem: Environmental > Aquatic > Freshwater > Lake > Sediment | place: USA: Wyoming | collected... | reverse complement strand
GCTGTGGCGGAAACGAATTATTACAATGTTCGGCAATCATACCGTACCTGCACGAATTATCGAATTCTTTATCAATGCCTTAGCTTCGGCAGCATAATCAATTATGAAAAGTGCGAAAGTTCACTGACCCTAATAACTTAGAAAAGCACGTATTTGAACTAGCAAGAAAGAATCAGCGAGCGTCAAGAGATGCTTTCTTGTTTGCGAACTTATACTCAATCAAGTATCATCACGGTGCTCTATAGTGAGTTTATATATTTTGGCATGGTATTACTCTATAAAAAGAACGAAGTTCTCGGGAAGAACGAGATCATCGTGCTCAAGCATTATATTTCTGTGGCGTTAGTGTTGGTGGGCACATCTGTAGCCTGTGCTGGCGATTGGCCACATTGGCGAGGTCCTTACTTCAACGGATCCACCGACGAAAAGAACTTACCTTCAGTTTGGAGCCAAACAGAAGGAATTGCCTGGAGCGCCGAGTTGGCTGGCTCTTCAGCCGCCACACCAATCATCTGGAAAGACCGCGTCTTTCTGTCGGGCGTCGATTCTGCTATGGACATGCTGCTGGCGATGTGTTTCGACCGCGTAAGCGGAGAACTGCTTTGGCAGCACGACATAGCAAAGGGAATCAGCCAAGATAGAAGCAGCAACTACGCTGCTTCCTCCCCGGTTACCAATGGCAAGGTCGTGGTTTTCTTCTATGGCAACGGCGAGCTCGTATGCTTCGATTTGAACGGTCACCGTCAATGGAGACGCAACATTCAGGATGATTACGGCCCATTCGCGTTCCTGTGGACCTTTGGTAGCAGTCCCACGCTTTTTGGTGGGAGATTATATGTGCAAATATTGCAGCGGGATGTGCCCGTGAATGGTCGTGGTCTGCAAAACCAAAAGAACGAATCATACCTTTTGGCCATAGATCCGGATACTGGCAAGACACTGTGGCGTCAGATTCGTCCAAGTGAAGCCCAGGCAGAGGCACGTGAAGCGTACAGTACGCCAATCCCCTTTTCTTTCAACGGCAATCAGCAGTTGTTGATCGCCGGAGGTGACGTGCTGACTGGCCATGACCTCGAGACAGGTAAGGAATTGTGGCGATGGGGCACCTGGAATCCCGGGCACATTGGTCATTGGCGCCTGGTTCCCTCTCCGGTTGCCGGCGAAGACTTCGTTCTTGTTTGCGCACCTAAGAATGCTCCCGTCTACGCCATACAGCCCAAGGGGACCGGTGTACTGGACGACGGTGCCATTGCCTGGGATAGCCAGAATGTTCGCGAAGTCTCTTCTGATGTTCCAACTCCAGCCTTTTTCGATGGTGATTTCTTCGTTTTAAGCGACCTGCAGAAATGCCTGTCACGTGTGGAGTGCCGGACAGGCAAGGTCAAATGGTCAATCCGAACTCCTGGCGATACCAAATACGAAGCTTCGCCGCTTGCTGCAGATGGCAAAATCTATCTCATCAACCACTCCGGACAGGCAGCAGTGATCGATGCAGCAAACGGTGATGTCCTCAAGGTGATTCCCATGGGCAAATCCAGCGGTCAAGAAGTCGTTCGTGCGTCAATCAGCGCTGCATACGGTCAGCTATACATACGTACAACACGCCGGTTATACTGTGTGGGAAAGGGACGCCAGCCCAGCGACTACAAGGATAAAAAATGAGGAATTCGCGATAGGGCCTTGTTGAATTTCTAAGGCAGATTACAGGCATTTCTAAATCCGCCCTTCTGGATATCCTCCCTCGACTCATCCCTTTCCTTGCTTATCCTTATCGCATAATCCCTCAACTGCGTGCCAAAGATTTTCTCTATCGTTAAGATAACCAGGAATGCTTCTATATATACCTGGTTGAATAGTGATTTCCTCGATGACTCATAGTAAACGTGTCAGAACCAGTAATTTCTAAGTTGCTTGCCGAGAAAAATGATTAACGGATTCAATGACCAATTGCAAACAAAAGGGGCTGACAACTCTCTCGGTCTGCCAATCCTTTGGGTGTTCTGGGCGTTCTGTTTCTTTCTGAGGTGACCTACTGTGCCAAGGCCGCGATTTTACTGTCCCCCTCTTTACAAAAACTATTCAATAGTCGCGGAGCAGTCTTCGCAGGCTGCCCAGCAGGACAGCTTCAACGTCGGGGGCAACATTGGAGGTGCGCGGGCCAGTTTCATAGCCGCCCTGCTCGTAGGCCAGGGCCGTGCCGATGTAGCCGGGGCCGTAGTCGCCATAGGCAGCCATTGTGATGAATAGGTCGCGACGCATCTGTTTGGCGGCGAGCTGATACTCGACGAACAGTTCGCCCGGCATGTGGAGCACGCGGGCCTGGCCGAGGCGGAGGCAGGACAGCTCCGTTCGATGTCCTGCCTGGCAGCGCTGTAACCAGGCAAGTTGTGCCGCCGCGCCTGACTGGAGGTCTTTGTCCGACCCGCATAGGGTGGCTTCGAGCTCCGATTCCTTGAGATGAGCCGCGGGAGGCAGCGCGACGGGTACGACCTCCCAGCCGACATCCTTCAGGGTGAGCGGGAACTTCTCCGTCGACTCCCACGCACGTTTCATTCCGTCAGCGAGGCGCTGGGCCAGCACCCAACGCGTTGCGTGTGAGCCATCGTTGTACTTGCCGGCGCCAATGTTTCCGCCGGCACCGTTGAAATACACGTGCAATGCACTGGGAACCTGCTGGTGCCGGAGAAAACGGGCGATACCGGGGAAATCCGGGTTCGCAATACCTGTGCGATAGTAACTCTGCGGATGACAGGCGTAGTAACTGAGCACCGCGAGCGGCTGGTCGCCGTTCCAGAAGCTGATAAGCGAGACGATGGGGTCAATGGTCCCTTCCGGTTCGGCGCGCAAGGCGGCGTCCTTGGTTGCCGTGTACCGCGTGGCGCGCACTTTGCCGTCCGCCCCGAGGATACGCCGATTGGAGGCCACCTCTTGGACTTCCGCCTGCCCTAGGCCAAGGTGAGTGACGGGCTTGCTCTCGCTTAGCGACGCGCGTATCGCTGCCGTGAGTCGCTCCAACACCACGTGGGCGAACGAGCCCTCATAGCGGCCCAATGGCAGGCAACGCTCGCGGAGCACTCTTTCGGCCCCAAAGTCGCACTCCGGTGCGTCATGCTGGTGCACCGTATGGATCGCCACTCGCTGCGGCGTCGTTCCCGCGGCTTCCGCCAGTCTTTGCCGGAACACGTCGTGACCCTCGTTGCTGACGCCAATCCAGTCGACCGCACACAAGACGATAGGCGCGCCCGCACCCAGCACAATCACGCCGCGACCGCGCAAGCCGAGTTCACCCTGCGCCTTGACCGGATCATAGGCCATCATGCTGCCCACGGGCGGGGTGGCGTCCACATCGAACACGGCCAGCCGCAAACCTTCGGCCCGCAGCATCCCGGCGATAGAGACAAGGGTGCAGGCGACAAGCAACGCAGCGCCTGGGCGGCATAGGCCTGCATCAAGAGGATGGGGGGTTAGTCGAGATGTAATTTGCAGCGATTGACTTTTGCTCATTGAACAACCTTTCTCTCTCCGCATCGCCTCAGAAATCCAGCAGCTTTAAGACATCTTCGATAGTGCCCTTCTTGCTGATCTGGCGACCCGGCCCAGAGGGACTGTCAAAGACCAGATACTCCTTCTTCGCCTGGATAGGAAGCGAGAGTTTGTAGGGCTGACATTTCGGGATGGCAGCCACTGCGCGCCGGGCGCCATCATAGAGGGCTTGGCGAGTCTCGTCGAACGGATAAAGCACCGCTGCTTCGCGTGTGATGCCCCGCTTGACGGCCACCGTAACGCAATTGGGCCCGAAGAATTTCGCGGCCTCCCGGCAGGTCGCCTCATCGCCAGTCACCATGATGGGCGGGACGCCATAGTGCCCGGCGATGGCCGCACACTGAGCCAACTCACCAGACTCGACCCCATTGTACCAGTATCGATTTTCCGTTTGCGACGACTGCGTATGAGCCAGCAAGCCGTCGGGCGTGCCCATCATGGAGTGTGCGCCCAGTTGAATCAGACCGGCGAACGACTCATCAAGGCACGTGAGCGGACCCGGACGTGGTTTGCCGGTGATATACTTGGCACCAGGCTCCATCAGGTGCGGGACAAACGCTTGCGATCCGTGCCCGTCAAGCACCATGATTTCGGTCACATTGGCGGCCCGCAACCCCCGGACTACGGCCGCAATGTCGCCCATCAAGTACTCCTTCGCTTTTTCGCCCAGCGGACTGTTCGGCTCTCGCGTTTGCGCGAACTGGTACACACCGCTCGCTCCTTCCAGGTCGGTGACGATGTAGATACGGAGCGGGGCTGCCGCCAGCCGCGGAATGAAGCAGGCGAGCACGAGTAGCCAGCCGGTCAGATAGATGGAGAGAAGTTCTAGTCTCATCGGCCGTCGCGCCGCTATCGATTTCAGCCGGTTCGTTCTATTTTTCATTGTTCACACCTCTGTAGCTTGGGTTCATAGGAGGACCTTCGCCTCACCAGCGCAAGACTCTGTCTCTCCCCTGCATTCCAGCCCTATCGGATCAACAAGACCCTGCATTACTATTGGACGCGTACGTGTCCGACCAACTCTTAACTATTCCAGGTGATGTGGACCGAGGGCTCGATCCTGCCTCCCACGTATTTTGCCTTTAAAGAGGATTTTGGCGAATCCACCATATACTCTGCATTATCCGCTATGGCTACTTTTTATTGCCCTTTTCTTTTTCTTTCTCTCGCCGGATTGCTTCCTTGGCTTTCAATCTTTCCTCATGACGTCTCGAGATCTCTTTGTAGATATCAATGGACAGTTTGTCGGCCCTAAGACATCTTACCTTTTGAATCATCCTGGTCGGCGTCTGTCTTCTGTGTTTCCCTCGCCAGCTGAATATTCCCAAACAGGCCCTTGTTTTTGCAGAATTGGTATAGAAACGACACAGTGATAAGCGCCAGACCGAGTACTATAAATCCACCAATTCGGTAGATGCTGCTCATTCTTGTGGCCATGTCGAATAAGAATACTTTGCCTAAAACAAGTCCATACAAGACAAATGAAATATATCTTAGGATACTTATTTTACGCCAGAGCCCTGCTGCTACCAAGCCCGTCGCATATATTGCCCACATGATGGATATGCACATTTGTCCGAGGAAGAGATAATGTAGAGGGTCACTGACTGTTTGGGCGAGCAGGCACCAGTACAAATATATTTCCTCTGTCAGCAATATCCACAGCAGAAACAGACCTGTCAAGGCGTGAATATTTGAGAAATATGCACTGCGGGGCATTTCATTTTGCTGCCGTTTGAGAAGTGCGGCAGCTGTGAACAAACTTAGAACGAAGAGCAATACGATTACGAAGTCAAAATTTGTGAAAATTATGAAGGGGTACCGGTGAAAATGAAATAGAGCTATAGGAGCAATCACAGTTCCTACAGCAGCAAAACCTGTGGCCAGTTGTTTGCATAACAATTCTGGAGGACTGAAAGGTCTTGCTACGAGCAACGTTACTGTGCCGGTTAGTATGACCAGAGCTGCCTTAAAAACGTATTCCAGATATGCTGGGCCGTAGGCGAGTTTCAGATTGAGTTCGAGGTGATAGTACCATTCCATCGCAGCGGTGAGGGTCAGAGTGCCTAAAAAGCATAGATAAAAAACGATGGGTAAGTTCGGATGGTTGATAATCTCTATTTTTGCCGAATTAGCCTGTCGATGTATCAGGTGGAAGAAATAAAAGGCGGCGGCTATTGCGAACCACGAAAGGCACTCGGTATTGAGAATGATTCTGAAGCTGACCGTATGCATTGGCAGTTGTGCCAGTAACCAGAGTGCGGCAAGCCCCAGGCCGATAAAGGAAAAAATCTGGATTATTTTGCTTCGATACTTTGCCGCTATTAGTGCCAGTAAAGTTGCCTTTGCTGCAAATACCATTACTGTTTCATACATCTCAAAGTATAGTGGTACTGCAATGGTGAGGCAGAAAAGAGCTATACAAAGCAGTACCGGTGGCAGGTTTGCATCAGCCGGACAACGGCTGGTTACCGCTAACAATATAAAAAAGTGGGCTATTGCCATAATCACCGCAGCCGCCGCAAGATATTGAGGGTATTTTTCGTAGAGCATTGCCAGCAGATACACAAACACTACCAAGGCATTCAATAGTAGCAGTATGGCAGCTTCCTTCTGTGTAACCGTTTTCTTAACTAATTCGTAAAGGACAGGCACAACAAGAAAAATGATGAAGAATACCGCCAGCCAGGATATAGCAACATCCATCTGACCGGATGTGTAATACTCTACGTACCAAATGCTATACAAAAGGAAAGTTCCGACAAAAGAAAGGATATTTACTGCCCGCCATTTTCTGAATACGGAACAGCCAATGGCACCGAGGCTCAGAATTGCCACATAGACGAAGAGTGCGTGTGGCCTGTTTTGGTTCATTGATAGTAGCACAGGTGAGAGGAACCCGCCAAATAAAGCAAGAAAGGCCATGACTACCTCATCAAGGCATACGGCATAGGTCATAGCAGCAACGGTTATGCTTACTGCCAAAGCGAGAGAGGGTGTAGAAGCAATCAGCCCGAAATAGCCATAGGCACTAAAGACAGCGGTGTATAGAATGGCAAAACCAAGCGCCGTTAGTGACTTTGCACAGAAGTCATAATTGCGTCTTCTGGTGAACTCGCCTATGAGCAGAGCAACCATTCCTACCAGTGTTATAACAGTGATTTTACCTTGAGCAGTTGAGAGAAACGGGGCTAACGCCGATTTGAGTAAGAACACCAGTCCAACAAGCAAAGTGATGCTCCCGACAATTATCGCCCATCGGATACCGACCCGCAGTTCAATAGCCAGTATTTGTTTTTTGCGTTCCTCTGGTGTTTTGCGTGGTTTTTCCACTGGGGGAGGGATTTCATTTAAAGGCACTGAAGCCGGGACTGTATGTTTAGGTTGTTCAGTCTGTTCAAACGGTTTCAATTCAAAGGCCTTGTCTGTGCTTACAAGGGAGGGCAAAGGAGCGCCTCTGTCCGGCTGCGGCTTGGACTGTAAAGGTGGCAAGGTGGGTGTTTTTTCTGGCAGTGGCTGGGTAACCTGCGGTTGCGCCGTTTCAGTTGGCTTAGGGCGTGGTTCAAGAGGTTGTTGATGCACTTTTTGCGGTTCGGTTGGGAGGAAGCGTTCCATCTGGTTTTTGATAGCTGTTAATCTCTTCAGAATGCTAATGCAGATAATAAGCAGTATGCTGAATATGAGAAAGAAAAAGAATGTAACCATGTTTTTATTCTCCCTAAAAACAATCTAATTATATATTCTACTGTGCAACAGGGTATTAGTAAAAGAAAAATGCAGGGGGCAAAAAACAAAACGGCCCAGCATTATAACCTGCCAACTGTCGTTCATAAGGAGAGCACACAGATTCTTCTAAACATCTGCCGTTCCTCGCGTCGCTTTCTCTACGATTTGCCTTTCTGGCTGTGGGTTTATTTATCACCACAGTTGCGATTCGCACTGCAATGCAGATTATGGCTGGATTGATTTTCGCGATGGCAATGTCGTGAGGGTAAGATTCTCGCCCGATTGATGAATTGCAGCGCCGCACTGTTCGAAGGTTCGGCAAAACTCGGTCAGGGAGGCATAAGAGGCACATGGCAAGAATGGGTTCGGAGTCATCACTCTCGGGACAGCTATTGAAAGGGTGCCCCTTTAATGCGTAATCGAGTGTCTCCTTGATTTGCTGTTTACGTTCTCGGGATGGTGTGCTACAAATAGCGGCGTGATGGCTCTTAATAGATCTGCCTTAGCTGTTCTGATGTTCGGATTGCCGGTAGCTGTGTGGGGGCTTCACAGCAGGCCCTGTGCTGCACAACCGTTGCCGGTGGCCGGCGCGAATCAGACAGTGTCGGTGCGGAAAGTCAAGCTGCCCATCCAAATACCTATTGTTATTGTCAAGTATTTCCCTCTCGACGGAAACAATATCGACATCAAAGTTACGGGGGACTGGGGAGATTCGCTATCAGCAACCCGGGAAAAAACCGAGCGAATAACGCAGCGGACCATTGCTGCGCTGGAAGAAGGGTCGCGCTACCATGGCTACAAGGATAAGAACGCCAAACCGAGTCTTAAATACAAGATTTTGGATGTCAGGGAATTTTTGCAGCCCTTACCGCTTCGGCCCAGGCGCCTGGGCGACAAGGTGCCTATGACCGACTATGCCAAAATTATGGCCGACATCGACATCCAAACCTATGTCGAGCAAAAGGGTGTCAAAGAGGTCTGGTTATTCGCCTATCACGGCGACGTCGTAGGGCTGTGGGAATCGAATATGTCCAGCCCTTATGGTGACGTGAGCAATTCCGACCGCGACCCCAACGACCTGCCTGTCCTAAAGCACACATACACGGTGTATCATTACAACTATCAACGGGACGTAGGCGAGGCAGTCGAGGACCATACACACCAGATTGAGTATCTTCTCAACTACGTCGATGGCAGGGACACGACACCAATGGACAAATGGCCGGACTTGCTGTTTTGGGGCAAGTTTATTGGAAGCGATATCTCAGACAAAATGGTTCCGGTCAAAACGCCAGATGGCAGACAAGTTTATCGCTGTGGTTGGACACACTATGCACCCAATAGTGAAAGTGACTACGATTGGTCAAATCCAAGGACCGTCGAAACAGACATCGAAGATTGGCAGCCGGAAGGGGTGGGTAAAATACAGAAAATCAACTGCGACCGCTGGCATGGCAACGACCTCAAGTGGAAGATATACTGGATGCAAAACATCCCGGGAGCCAATAACGGCCTGACGTTCAAGGGGAAACGCCTGACCAACTGGTGGCTCTTTAAGGGCGACTGGGATTACATCGTGAAGAATAAAGTCCACCTTGTCGAACGTTAAGCCAGAGACTTGGTAGGCTGTTTGTTATGCTCAAAGCGAGCAGCGTAGGAGTACTTACAATGACAACCTCAAAGCGTGTTCAATTAAACGTCTGTCTTTTCTTGGAAATTTTTCTTTTTAGCTCGGCGGCAAGTGCGGCAAACTGGCCAACCTACCGCCACGACAACGCTCGCACTGGCTGGACATCCGAATCGCTGGCGGCGCCGCTGGCCTTGAACTGGGTTTACGTACCTGTAAATCCTCCCCGTCCGGCCTGGCCAAGCCCGTCCGAACGCCCGAGAGAGGGTTTTGTACTGCGACATCGCGTTAACTTCGATGATGCTTTTCAGATAGCTGTTGTCGCTAACCTGCTTTACTTTGGCTCTTCGGCCGATAACAAGGTCTATGCCCTCGACGCCACGACGGGTCAGGAACGCTGGTCTTTCTTCACGGGTGGGCCTGTGCGGCTCGCGCCGACGGTTTGGGCAGACAGGGTTTTTGTTGGTTCGGATGACGGTTTCGTGTACTGTCTGAACGCAACTGACGGGCAAGTTGTCTGGAAAATGCGTGGTGGACCAAGAGATGAAAGGCTTCTGGGCAACGGAAAGATGATTTCTCGCTGGCCTATACGAACTGGTGTGATTATCAACGAAGGAATAGCCTATTTTGGTGCCGGAATCTTTCCGCATGAAAACGTCTATCTTTACGCTGTCAAGGCCGATGATGGGACGCTTGTCTGGAGAAACGATGCCATTAGCGAGCAAGATGCGAACCGCAACGACCTCTCACCCCAAGGATATTTGCTCGCAACAAAGACCCAGCTTTTTGTCCCATCCAGCGAGGCCTTGCCTGTTGGTTTCGAGTGTGCGACAGGGCGTATGGTTTTCAATCGAGAGTACGGCTGGAGAGGCGAGCAAGCTGGGGGTGTCATTGGTGGCACATACGCCCTTTTAGCAGACAACCAAATCTATACGGGCACGCAGAATCATCTGCTGGCGCTCGACCAGAAGACCGGCGAGACAGGATTTGCTTGGTTTCCAGGGCGGCGCCTTGCAGTGGTGAATGACGTGGCCTATCTGGCAACCGGTCACGAACTGATCGCGATGAATCGTTCGCAGTATGCCAAGGCCAGCCAGAATCGAAACGCTCTCGAGTACAGGATAAAAGTGCTGCAAAGCGGCGTTTCGAGAGCCAAGGGCGAAGAACGTAATAAACTTCAGCAGGAGCTAGAAGACGCCCAGGACCGACTATTGCGGAATCGCCATGAGAATATCCTACCAACGGTGAGTTGGAGCACGCCGAGTAAGTGCGATGCAGAGTTAATCGTAACAGCCAACATAGTATTAGTTGGTGGACAGGGGCAGGTAAGTGCTTTCAACAGAGAAACAGGGAAGCTTGTCTGGGACGAGAAGGTCGATGGCAAGGCAAGCGGTTTGGCCGTGGCCGATGGGCGATTTTACGTCAGTACCGATGAGGGAAAGATTTACTGCTTTGTTTCAAGTGATGTCGCAGAAGGAGTAAGCAAGCCGGCCAGACTGGTTGTAACGACGGTTGCTAATCCATATCCCCAAGATGCCCTAACCGCAATCTATGAAGCGGCCGCCGAAGCCATTATCGCCAATACCGGCGTTAGAAAAGGCTATTGCCTTGTTGTCGGCGCTGAACGGGGCCGACTGGCCTACGAATTGGCTCGACGTACTGAATTAAATATCATTGGGGTTGAGCCGGACACTGAAAAGGTTTCTAGTGCAAGAGCAGCCCTTCATGCTGCCGGCTTGTATGGCAAGCAGGTGACTATCGACCAAGGTGAGCTTTCAGTTTTGCCGTACTCAAACTACTTTGCCAATCTGATTGTTTCCGACAGTTTGATAGTAACGGGTAGAATCCCTGATGATCCTCACCAACTTGCAAGGCATCTAAAACCGTGTGGTGGCGTGATTTGTTTCGGGATGCCAGGCAATGCGCTTTCCGATGCCAAGGCTATATCGTCAGAACAACTACGTCAGTGGCTAACGAATTTGGAACTGGGCCGCTGCGAAATTAGTGAGGGCGATGGATTATGGGCCACGTTGAAGCGAGGGGCCTTACCAGGAGCCGGCAAGTGGACCCATCAATATGCCGACCCCGGCAATACCGCTTGCAGTGACGACCGTCTGCTAACCGGACCAGTTGGACTGCTGTGGTTTGGTGAACCAGGATCCGCGCCTATGGTTAATCGTCACGATGCTGCTGCCTCGCCTCTGGCGGTCAACGGCAGGATTTTTATTCAGGGTGAAAACGTTGTCATGGCCTATGATTCTTATAATGGCACACTTTTGTGGAAGCGGGAAATCCCCGGTGCAATGCGCATCCGGCTTAAAAGAAGTGAATGCGGTAACTTATCCGCCTCACAAGACAGTTTATTTGTTGCAGTTGGCAGTAAATGTCTTCGGCTTGATGCTGAAACGGGCGAGACTCGAGCAACATACAGTATGCCTGCCAAATCCGAAGACACCTCCAATAAGTGGGGATATGTCGCCTTTGTTGATGGCATTCTTTATGGTAGTGCGCTGACGCAGTTGGGCTTCTCTAACTCCGTCTTTGCTATTGACACTCGAGATGGGAAGACCCTATGGAGCTACGGAGGTAAGAACATCGCTAACCTCACTATTGCTGTTGGAGACGGGTGGTTCTTCTTTGTAGATAGTTCCCTGACACAAGAGCAGCGAAGCAGCTTTCTGCAGCAGGATAAGTCGCATCTAATAAATCTGACTGCTGAGCAGGCAAAGAAAGCCGAAGAAACCCAAAAGAAACTAGATGTACGTCTTGCTGTGGCTCTTGATGCCAGAACAGGAGGAAAACTTTGGGAAAAGCCAGTAGATGTCACCGATTGCAGCGGAATCGGGATGGAAGGTGGTGAACTGACGGCTATGTACCGTGAGGGCATCATAGTCTTGTGTGGTGCCAATGCCAATGGCCACTATTGGCGGCAATTTCTTGCAGGCGAATTTTCTCAGCGGCGGCTTGTAGCGCTCTCGGCCAAAAGTGGAGGTCTGTTATGGGCGAGGGATGCTAACTACCGCCACCGCCCCGTAATAATTGGAGATACAGTCCTCGCTGAGCCCTGGGCATTTGCTCTCGAAACTGGTGAGCAGAAGATGCGCCGTCATCCCTTGACCGGTATTGAGACACCATGGCAGTTTTTTCGGCCTGGCCATCACTGCGGTGCAATCTCAGCATGTCCACAGATGCTTCTAATGCGCTCAGGCGACACTGCCTACTATGACTTACGTGACGACAGCGGAATTCGTCATTTTGCTGGACATCGGCTTGGATGCTGGATCAACGCGATTCCTGCCGACGGACTTGCCCTTATGCCAGAAGCCAGCGCCGGCTGCCTTTGCCTTTATCCTATAACTTGTTCCCTCGCTCTTGAACCTCGTCCTGACCACCAGCGATGGGGAATCTATAGCACTGGCGGAGCCAGCACTCCGGTTCGACACTTAGCCGTCAACTTAGGAGCGCCGGGTGACAGACGCGACACTAAAGGCCAACTATGGTTTGGGTTCCCCCGACCCGGGTTGCCGGGAGACCGCAAAGCAATGGGATTTTCGGTCGGGCTGCAGATAGATTTTTTTGAAGGCGGTGGGTATTCTTGCGTCAGCAGCGAAGCGAAGGCTGTGGCCGGAACAGACGATCTGTGGGTGTTTACTTCTTGTGCACGGGGGGTTAAGCGCTGCTTACTACCGTTGTTAGGTGAGCAAGATGGACTATCTGAATACAATGTCCGTCTCTATTTTGCGGATCTGGAAAACGAGCAAGCAGGTCAACGAGTCTTTGATATCAAGTTGCAGGGCCAAGTGGTCCTTGACAAATTCGACCTTGTGAAGGAGGCTGGAGGTTCTTATAGAGCGGTTGTGAGGGAATTCGCCGGTGTCCGAGTTAGCCGCAACCTCGAAATCGAACTGGTTCCAAGAGACAAAGAATCCTTATCTATGAACTGTATGCCGGTCCTGTGTGGTGTGGAAGTGTTGGCGCGAGAAAGGTAGATGACCCCCACATAAAGCATCTTTTTCTACCGTGTGTCTCTCCGTCCCACTCATATTTAGGTTCTCTCATTGCTAACCCAAGTTACGCAGTTTGCGGTTCAAAATAGCCTTAACAAGGCCAAGAAGGCCGATTTTCAGCAAAAGTCGTGACTACATTTTGCAATCTCATCCAGCCGTCGCAGACGCTGCGGCAGGTTCA
>Ga0315279_10007843_pt1 | contig 13085 bp, 7 predicted proteins | sample YL17G06_20_MG_FD_203694 | JGI IMG/M metagenome (GOLD analysis project Ga0315279, IMG submission 203694) | Sediment microbial communities from Yellowstone Lake, YNP, Wyoming, USA - YL17G06_20 | ecosystem: Environmental > Aquatic > Freshwater > Lake > Sediment | place: USA: Wyoming | collected... | reverse complement strand
TGCTGGTGGATGTCGAAACTGTCCACTGTGTTGATGCCCAACTTCAGTATTTCGCATGCTGTTTCTCTTATGGAACGTGTTGGCCCGCATAAGATCGCAACGTCGACTTCCCCAAGATCACGTATGGCAGAAGCAGTCTTTGTTCTTGATAGTTCAATAGGCTGCACTCCCTCTGCCGACCCCTTCCGGCGGATGACACCAACGAGTTCCATGTCCGGTTCTTCAGTGACTGCTTGCACGGCGCCGCGGCCGACATTGCCATAACCAACAATTGCGACTCTAATTCTGCTCATCTAGTGACTCCTCATTCCAACACAGTGACTCTGTCTCGTTTGGCGCGTGTTGCGTGGCGCCTAACATCCCCGCAGTCGCTTATCTGCCTTTTCGCAATGACTTCTCATTCTGTTATCCCATGACATCTCCTGTCTGATCTGCATCTTGCTTGTGATGGCACCGACGATGATTTCCGTCAATTCAGCATTTGTGGATGTTCCGAAATCTTGGCTTCGAACCCAAGCGATAGGCCAGACAGGTGTGGGCAGAATTTGAGTGGAGTCTGCTTCCTCAACGTGCGGCTATGCTGCGGTAGCGCTCTCCTCTATCCTCAGTCTTCCTTGTGTTGCATCCAGGGAGGCCTCTACTCCAATGGGCAGGGTCAGATGATGTTTGCCATGGCCGCAACAGAGACCATAGATTGCAGGCCTCTCGGTTGACCCGATGCGATCTTGGAGCACGTCCCATAAGGTCAGTGAAGGCTCAGTAGTCTGTCTTGGCAGGCAGTTCACGCACTCGCCCACGATTATTCCCGCAGCGTCTTGGAGTTTCCCCGCCAACCAAAGGTGAGTGAGATTGCGATCCACCAGATATGGGGGGTCATCCACCTCCTCAATCAGGAGAATCTTCCCTTTTGTGTCGACCTCGTACGGAGTTCCCAGAACAGCGACCATGAGTGCAAGATTTCCGCCCACGAGTATTCCTGATGCTCTTCCTTCGTTGATGGTCTTGATTGTCGGTCCGTCAGCCGGATTTGCGATCTCACCGAGAGGTTCAGGAGAAGTAACCGCTCGCAGGAACCACTTCTCAGTGTAGTCTGTGAGCTTCGGGCCCATCTCGATTATCATTGGGCCGTGAAAAGTCACTAGATCGGCTTTCCTGTTCATCGCGATGTGAAGAGCAGTAATGTCACTATATCCGAGGAAGACCTTTGGCTTCGCGCGTATCGCGTCGTAGTCAAGATAGGGGAGTATCCTAGGCGTGCCATAGCCCCCGGTCACGCAGAAAACCGCGTCGACATTATCGTCACGGAAAGCCTCATTCAGCTCCGCTGCTCGTTCATTGTCTCTTCCCGATAGGTACCCATGGGTTCTCAGTTTCCTAACGCAATCTCCAAGAGTGACTTCGAAACCTAGTTCACGGAGCCTGAGAAGGCCTCTGCTCAACTCCGACTGATCAGGCTCGCTACTTGCGGGAGCGATAGCGCGAATGACGTCTCCCTTCCCGAGAGCGGTTGGTTTTCGAGCCATTGTTGTAACACGCAAAAGACTCGCGCCTTCTATTTATCGATTTTCAGCACATATGCAATGGCGGCGGTCCATTCACTTGGCGTTAGTGCGTCTGCTTCTTCACGTAGTCCTGAATAGCAGAGACTAGCGTTTCGATCTCGCTTTCTGAGTGCGAATATGATATTGCACCGTGTGGTAGATCTGGCGACAAGAGCAGTATGTCATTCTTGAGGAGGTGACTGAACATCTGTTTCGCATGTTCCTTGTACTGTCCTGAGAGGTGTCTTGTGTCGCGAATGCGCTTTTCCTTGGTGAAGTGGATTCCAAACAATGAGCCTACGCCGGCAACTTGAGCACCGAAGTCTGATCGAATGAAGGTCTCCGAAAGTCGTGTTCTAAGGCTCTGGCCCAGTCTGTCAATCTTCTCGTACACAGGCTCGTCCTCTAGCGTTCGGATTGTTGCCTCGCCTGCGACAAGCGTCAGGACATTTGCAGCGCCAGTTCCCCCTTGGAAGCAGTAGTCTTCGCCAGAGTATTTCGCGTGATCCATATGCTCCATGATGTCGCTTCGTCCCGTAACTGCGCCGATCGGCAGTCCGCCGCCAATGATTTTTCCAAGAACTGTGAGGTCAGGTCGCACGTTGAAGTAACCTTGACCACCATGAAGACCCAGCCTGAAGCCGGTTATTACCTCATCAAACACGAGCAAAGTACCCGCTTCATCGCACAGCTCGCGAAGTCCTTTCAAGAATTCCCGGTCGGCCGGTATCATTCCTCCTACGCCGAGCACCGGTTCCACGACTATGGAAGCAAGCTTCCTCTTGCCAATGATTCGCCGAGTTCCTTCGATATCGTTGTACGGAAGCACAACTGTGTCACTCAGTGCTCCCTGCGCCAGTCCGCCAGAGGACGGGATTTCGAAAGGAGGCTTGACGGCGCAGTGAAGGGCATCATAGCCTCCGTGCCAACCTCCTTCGAATTTCCCGATTAGACTACGTTTCGTGGAAGTTCTCGCAAGCCTTGTTGCGTACATGTTCGCTTCTGTTCCGGAGTTTGAGAACCTTACCATCTCGGCGCTAGGCACAAGGCTCTTGATGAGCTCTGCATATCTGACTTCGAGTTCATGCTCTAAGCCAAAGTTCCAGCCCTCTTCGAGCTGTTCTTCGAGGGCTTTCTCCACTCTAGGATGAGAATGGCCCAGAATCATGGAGAAGTGGGTGCACCAGTAATCAGTGTAGGAATTCCCGTCAATGTCGACGATCTTGCTGCCGTGCGCAGATTGGACGTAGAAGGGATACGGTTCGAACATGCGAATTCGGTAGCTAACCCCTGCAGGGAGTACCCGTTGGGCACGAACGTAGAGCTCTCTCGATTTCGTCGTCCTGCGCACAAATTCTTCGTTGTTCATCTAGACTAGCACTGACTCCTGCTTGATGTCGGTCAGTGTAACGTCAAGTTCACGATCAGCGAAAACTGTCGCGAATCGGCGACTCATCCGGCCGACACTCATGGCCCAGACGTTCTTAGACTCTTCAGTCTCCAATCTGGATCAGCGCTTCTGTGCATACGCAGATAGTAAAAAGCGTTGGCAATTAGCGCGAACTGAACTGATCAGCTGATTTAGAACTCCCTGACGCTATATGACATCGTCATTTGCGAATACTCTGGAGGTTCTCGGAGAGCACGAAACCAATGACAGAGTGCCTCAGAACAAGTGCATCTCGAAGACGGCAATCAAGCTCTGGCCAAGATTGCCCTTTTCACTAGTGTTCTGGCGACTTGGATTTTGTACTTGTTCTTGGATAGTGGATTGGTCTCATTCACAGCAATGGCGGCTGCTGCTTCGGCTATTTCTTCGGTCGGCACTTTTCCTCTCAGGAAACCTTCGGCTTCTCTTACCCTCAATGGAACAGGAGCTGCGGCTCCCAGCACAATCCTCGCGTCGGTCACCCTATCGCCGTCCATACTAATGGCGGAGGCCACGCTCACTATGGGGAAATCTATTGAGTTCCTTATTCTGAACTTCAGGAATGTCTGCGTGGTTCTGGGCATTGGTGTGGGTACCTCAATTTCGGTTACAAGTTCGTCCACGTCTAGAACGGTTGACCTGAGGGGTCCAGCGTCAAAGAAGTCTTCAGCATCAAGAATCCTTTTCGTTGTCTTGATCCTAGCGTCTAAGGCGACTAGCGCCGGTGCCAGGTCCGAAGCGTTGACCGCGAGACATCCGCAGTTGAGACACCTGTTTGCTTCTATGTCGACCAGGTCTGGGTCAAGACCGCGGGCGTCCTCCACGTCTATGCCTCTTTCAGACGGTGGCAATTCAGCCATCTTGGCCCGCTGCGTCTTCCTGAGGTTGTCACCGTTGAAGTCTAGCAGGAGTCTAGGCCTCTCGGAGCGACCTTCGTCAACCGCTCCACCTGTGAGATACGAACTGATGGACGCTGCCGCCCTACGACCTGCGGCTATGGCTTCTATGACGGACGCCGTACCGGCAGTCGTGTCGCCGCCGGCAAACACGCCCGGCATGTTGGTTGCCTGAGTATCCTTGTCGACTACTATCAGACCCTGGTCGGTCCTGAGCGAGCGATCAGCGTAGGAGAGGTCTGGCACTTGCCCTATTGCCAGTATTATCTGATCAGCCTCTACTGCCTCTCGAGCATTTAGATCAAAGGTGGGACGAAAATGACCCCTGTCGTCGAAGACAGAGGCGCAGCGCACCAATTCCATCCCTGAAATCCTGCCCGCGGTCTCAAGCACCCCGTAGGGTCCCCAAGAAGGCATAACGATGATTCCCTCGTCAATCGCCCTTTCAACGTCCTCCGGGATTGCAGGCATCTCTTCGCGGGATTCCAGACAGGCCATGGTAACCTGTTCAGAACCAAGGCGCAAAGCCGTGGTCGCCACGTCAACAGCTACGTTGCCTCCGCCGATGACCAGCACTTTCTTTCCAGGGGCCTTTCTCAGGCCAAGGTTAACCTTGGTGAGGAAGTCTAGGCCGGACATCAACAGCTCTTCTTTCTCGATACCTAGAGTTCTCTGACGCCAAGCCCCGCTGGCTAGGAATAGGCTGTCAAATTCCCTATTCAGGCTCTCTAAAGCTACATCGGAGCCCACATGAACCTTGAGTTTGAATTCGATTCCCATGTCCTGCAGGATTGCGACCTGTCTGCGGATGACATCCCTGGGCAGGCGATACGCAGGTATACCGTAGGTCAACATTCCGCCCGCTTCTGGCATCTTGTCAAACACAGTCACTTGGTGTCCTGTCTTCCTGAGATAGTAGGCCGCAGAGAGACCGGCTGGTCCGGAACCGATGATGGCCACACTCTTTCCGTTGTCCGCTGGCGTTTTGATGATTTCGCTTGAGTTCTCAAGGATGTAGTCGCCCATGAACCGTTCAATGCCTCTCACGAATACGGATTCGTCAAATTCGCTTCGGTTACACATCGCCTCGCAGAAATGAGGACATATTCGTCCTGTTATGGCTGGCATTGGATTGCAGTCAAGGAGAATCTCGGCAGCTTCCGCCAGCCCGCCACCTCGGATTCTGCTCACGTATGAGGGTATGTCAATCTTGCCAGGGCACTCCGAGGAGCAAGGTGGTGCAACAATTCGGGCCCCACCAAATATTGAGTGGTATTGGTTTTCCCCGAACATGGCATTACATTTCTTACCGCCTTTTCTGAGGCAATCGAAGAAATTCTCTGGGTATCTGAAATACCAGCACCTGGGCAACTGGCAAATATTCCCGCCTACAGTTCCCATGTTCCTTATCTGAGGCGAGGCGACCGACCTTGCGGCTTGAGCGAGTAGTCCATATTTCTGCCTGATTGTTTCGTTCGTCTCTATTTCATGGATTGTGGTTAGGGATCCGATTCTTAGGTTCCTGCCGTCTTCCCTCAAGTACGCTAGGTCTGGAATGGTCTTGATGTCCACCACAAGCTCTGGATATGTGGGAGATGCGTTGTCCTTCAGCATGCCGAGTAGATCAGTGCCGCCAGCGATCAGCGCTGCTTTCTCCTTGTATGTACCTGAAATGGCAACGGCCTTGTCGAGGGAAGTTGCTTCCAAGTGTTTGAAATACTGTAGGGTCATCAAATCACCTCAAGTCTTGCGGAGAGCTGCCAGAACTTTCTCGGGCTTGATTGGAATCTCATCTATCCTTACCCCAATTGCATTATAGACTGCGTTTGCTATGGCCCTTGGAGTGCATGTTACGACGGCCTCACCCATGCCGCATGCCCCATACTCGCCAGCCCCCCTCCAGACCTCCATCAGGACCGGCTCAACCTCGGGAACATCAACCATCGTCGGAATCTTGTAGTCTACCCAATTGAAATTCAGGGGCACTCCAGTTGCTTCATCGTAGACAATCTCTTCTGTGAGAGACTCCCCTATGCCGATGCATTGGCCACCTACTTGTTGGGCTTCGGCTCCGGACGCGTACATGACTGTTCCCAAATCATTCACGATTACGATCTTGAGCACCTGCACTTTTCCGGTGGCGGTGTCCACCTCGACCTCGGCAAAGGTCGCCAAGAACGGAACTCCCGTGTCCTCGGTTGAAGGTTTCTTGCTTGCTGTCGCAATGATGGGAACCAAATCGCCTTCCCACAAGAACTCCTTCACGCTCATGCCTTTCTCAGGTGACACTTTGATGTAGATACGCCCGTCCACGATATCGAGTTCTTCAGGGGCAACCTTGAGCTTCGGCGCCGCGGATTCGAGGATTTTCGTCCTGATCTCTTTCGCTGCTATGGCCATCACTTCTGACTGTAGAAACGAAACTGCGCTGTCGGTCTGCACTGTGTCCTTGAGGCCGGTTTCTGTGTCAACCGTTGCGACCCAGCGTATGTCTCCGGGGCCTACGCCCAAGAAGCTGAGCGCTTCAGCGCATCCCAACACGTTGCAGACGTTCGATCCTGTTCCAGTTTCGATGGTTGGAGCGTACAACGTTACTGTGCAGTCGGGGTTGACCTTGATCCCAACTTGAATCTGCCCGCGTCGGGTTTCCTGCCATTCGGTGTGCCAGCCGGGATGGAAAGAAAAACCGATGCCTCTCTTCTTTGCGGCGTCATAGGTTGGTCCCTGCCCGGGTCCATGCCTGTTTTTCCAGTCTATTCTCCTGGATCCTTCCCGTAGCACCGCTTCCAAGCTTTTGTCAGGCAATGTCTCAGATTCGTAGCCGATATTCTTCAGCACGAGCTCTATGGGATCCATTTCGAGTTTCTCAGCCAAGACGTCTATGATGTGGCCGAGTATCAGGTTCAGTTCTGAGTTTCCGACGCCACGCATTATGTCGGCTGGAATCTTGTTCGTGTATACTCCGTAGGCTTCCATTTTCAGATTAGGGACGTGTCCAAAGGCTGCAGCGGCAGCTTCGGTAGGCGCGAATTTCAGCGCGAACATTGGTTGGTCGCCGTATGCGCCCACGTTCCCAATTCCCTTGAAGTAGAGTGAGGTGATCTTTCCATCTTTCGTGCCGGCTATCTTGCCACTGTAGATCACCGGCTGTCGTGTATTGCAGAAGCTTTCTCTTCTGGTATGTCTGAACTTGACTGGTTTGCCTGTCCTTTTGGCCAATATTGCGGTGAGGATGAAGAAAGAGCGATCGCCGATAGCTCCTCTACCAAATGAGCCCCCGACATATGTGACGATGATCCGAACGCTGTTCAGCGGTATTCCAAGCGTCTGGCTGACGAACATCCTCGTTTGATCCGCTTCATAAGAATTGGACCAAATCGTTAGCTTGTCATCCTTCCATTCTGCCACGCAACACCAATTATCAAGGGAGCAATGATTGGCGTTGTGATATGTGGATGTGGCTTCGGCGACAACGTCAGCATGGGCAAAACTCTTTTCGATATCCGCGTCAAGGAAGGATGGGGTTCTTACGAACGCATCAGGACCGCCAACAGGATCGGGGGGCAGAACATTGTCAGGAGCGATTTCCGGATGCACGACCGGTGCGCCTGGCTTCATCGCCTCTATTGGATCGAGGACGAATGGCAATACTTCCCATTCGATATCTATCGATCTGAGTGCTTTCTCTGCTATCCGCTCACTGTCAGCCGCCACCACTACGCCTGCTTCATCACCAACCCAGCAGACATAGTCACTGAGAATGCGCCTATCCCGGAAGGGCTTCCACATCATACGGTCGTATGATACCGTGTCAACACCATCCGTCCACCCTGCAGTTGTTGGCTTCAGGGAGGCTACCTCTGGGTCTCTGTAGGTGAGTACAGCTCTCACACCAGGAAGGTTCTGAGCTATCGTTATGTCTAGGTGCTTGATCCTAGCGTGTGCGTGTGGGCTTCTAAGTATCTTGGCATACAGCATGTTTGGAAACCGTGTCTTGCTCGCAATGTCGTCTGCATATAGTGCGCGACCGCTCGCCTTCTCCTGAGCGTCTATTCTTGGACGATAGGTTCCTACATACTTGCGAGCCACACGAGGCTTGAACTGTTTGCTCATCTCTTGCTCGCCCTCTCAGCGATCTTGTCGGAGGCATGAAGTACTGCTTGGGCGATGGCAGCGTAACAGCCGCATCGGCAGATGTTGCCGGAAAGAGCCTCCCTTACCTCGTCAAGCGTTGGTCTGGGATTCACGTTGAGCAAAGCCTTAGCAGCCATGACAAACCCAGGAGTACAGTGTCCACATTGCAGCGCCGTACCGTATCCGGGTTCACTCTGCTCGGCGAAGGCCTCGACGACGGGATCGTCCTTCTCCAAGCCCTCTATTGTTAGCACTTCATATCCGTTGGCCTCCACTGCCAAGGTCATGCATGACAAGACGAGCTTCCCGTCCATAATTACAGAACAGGCCCCACACGCCCCCTCGTCACAAGCCACTTTCAAGCCCGTGAGCCCCAGCTTCTCCCTCAGCAAATATGCGAGGGAATCTGACGGCTGTATATCGCGCTCCACTTGAAAATCGTGCCATTCGCCGTTGATTCTGATCTTTATGAATGAGCGGAGTTGATCATCTAGCACCTCACTGATACTTCTGTCGAGCCGTTGTGCTGCGACCGCTGCAGGCTTCAACACTTCTGTCAACACCATCAGTCCTGTTGGGATGCATGAATTCAAGGACAGGAATTCTACTGCTCGCTGCTGCCACCTTTGCCGCGGCCTAGATATATATCACCAGTCATCCATCGTCCGCTGTGCTATTCTTTCAGTGGTTTCGGCGCGGCAGTCTTCCTAGTTGCATGCTTTCTTCCGACGCTTTCTTCCATCTTGCTTTGATTCCGGAGTAGAGCCTGACTTGTGCCAATAGCATCAAGCCCAAGCATAGCACGAACAGCAGGTAAGAGATGAACGTCCTCTGTAGTGTGATCACTATCCAGGGAAGAACGACGCCATCCACGAGAATGCACGCAGTAAAAAAAGTCGTCTTGATGATCAGGTGATTGAAGGGTAGTTGCGAGTCATTCACCAAGCGTCTTCTTTTCCATTCGCTGTACCTTTTCAGAAGAGCTGTCAGTTCGTCACTTTTTGTCAAACATTTACGCCTTCCTCAGGTTGCCCGATTCTCTAGTGCTGTTCTTGGCTGTGATGGCATGCAACAAAATGCCCAGGGGATACCTGTACCAGTTGGGGTTCTTCCTGTGAGCAGCTTTGGGCCATCTGAGGGCAACGAGGATTGAAGCGGCAACCGGGCGGAAAAGCACGTGGATTGGGCGGTTCCCCCTTTAACGTCATCGGGAGGTCTGCTCCTTCGGATATCGCAATCTCTAGGAGTCCGCGAGTGTATGGATGAGTTGGTCTCGAATACAGCTCGAGGGTGTCAGCCAACTCGACGACCCTGCCTGCGTACATGATGCAGACGATATCGCTGAGGTGGTAGACAACGCCCATGTCATGGGATATGAACAGGTATGTGAGATCGAGCTGCTTTTGGAGGGAAACCAACAGCTGGAGTATTTGTGATTGCACAGACACGTCTAAGTTGGAAGTGGGTTCGTCGAGAACGACGAGTTTCGGTCTGAGGGTCAACGCACGTGCGATGCCCACTCTCTGTCTCTGCCCTCCAGACAGTTCGTGGGGATATCGATACAAGTACGATCTGTCAAGTCCGACTAGTTCCATGTTCTTGATGATCTCGCTGCGCAGAGCCTCTCCCCTCAGCTTGGTGTGCACCCTGAGAGGCTCACCCACGCTGTCAATCACAAGCTTCCTGGGGTTCAGAGAAGAGATTGGATCCTGGAAGACCATCTGATAGTCAACCCTCGACTTCCTAAGAGTCGAGCCCTTCAGAGCCGTCAAATCCCTCCCTAGAAGTACGACGTGTCCCTCCGTGGGATCAATGAGACGCACAATTGCTCGAGCCAGTGTGGACTTTCCGCTACCCGATTCCCCAACAATACCGAATGTTACGCCCTTTTCCACCGTGAAATTGACGCCGTCAACTGCGCGTACGAATCCTTTGAGAAGAGAAAGAAAAGTCGATCTCATCGGAAAGTACTTTTTCAATTCCTGGACCTGCAGGAGTTGAGTTCCGGCGGTAGGCACTTCTTGCTTCATGAGCCCGGCCCCCCTCCGGAGTTGTGGCAAGCTACGAAGTGGTTCTGACCAACCGCCACTGGTTCGGGAACCATCTGTCGACAAATTGGAGAAGTCCTTGCGCAACGATCAGCGAACAGACATCCCGGTGGCGGATTCTTCAGATCCGGCACAACTCCTGGGATCACGTATAGGTTTCCGCGAGTTGCGAATTGTCCGTTTTCATAGATCAGGGGTCTGGACTGCATCAGGCCTTCAGTATAAGGATGAGCGGGGTGTCTGAAGACCTGATCGAGTGACCCTTCTTCTACAATTCTTCCAGCATACATGACACCCACGCGATCGCAGAAGCGTCTTATCACGTTCAAGTCATGCGATATCAGTAGGATCGAGATGCCCAGAGACTCTTTGAACTCCTTGAGGAGGTCTAGAATGTTCCTTTCTGAGACGACGTCAAGCGCGGTGGTAGGTTCATCGGCTATTAGTAGCTGAGGATTGCACGCCATCATCATGGCGATTACGACACGTTGTCTCATCCCGCCAGAGAGTTCGAACGGGTACAGATCTATTGTTCTTTCAGGGGCGGGAACCATGACTCTCCTGAGGTCTCTCGCCACCAACTTCCTGCATATGGAGTCCAGTCTCCTGCTAGGCGGTCGGTCAGGGCCCAAGCCAGTGTCCCTGTAGCGTTTGTTCAGCTCACGATACTTCGAAATCTCGCGGCGTTGAGAATAGGAAAGGAACTCCTCAGGCGCCTCATCCATTGTCCTCCGTTTATCAGGGCTGGGGTCAACCACCGTGAAGCATCCATGACAGATCCAAGATCCGCTTTCTAACTTGCTTCCGCAGACTGGACAATTACGCTCTTGGTAGGCCCCCCTGATCTCATTTGTTGCGATCTGTAGGAGCATGTCAAACTGATGAAGGAGATATGTCTGACTCATCTGGAAGGAGATGCGGTAGGAAGGATGGAGGGAATCCAAGACATCTTGAAAGATTATGGCAATTCGGTTGCCCCTGATACGGTTCATTTCCTGGACGCTGAGTTCTCGCAAGTCAACAAAGTCGGAGGCTGAGGCTCTGTGTGGTCTCAATATGATGCTGCCTGAGATCGTTTCGCCGGGGGGACGAGGTAGAAGGCCAACTATCTCCCAGGCTACAGTGGATTTCCCGCAGCCACTTTCCCCGATTATCCCGTATGCTTCCTTTTGGTGTATGTTGAAGGAGACCCCTCTAGCCGCTTGAACGGTTCCCTCAAAGGTATGGTAGTTTATTGATAGGTTCCTTACGCCGAGCAATAGTCCTACCATACGACTGGCACCTTGAAGGGCCTTTTTGGCCTCCGCTACGTGAGTCTTCTCGGGAACAGCTCGAGATTGCCATCTCCTCGCCGTTGGGTCGAGGACATCTCTGAGACCGTCGCCCAGCAAATTGAACGCCATTACCGTCACTATTATCGCGATCCCGGGAAAGACTGGATACCACCATGCACCGAAAATGTAGTTTTGGCTCTCAGAGATCATGAGCCCCCACTCGGCGGTGCCCGGTGACGCACCTAAACCTAAGAAGCTCAGGCCTGCGATGGCGAGAATTGCAGTCCCCATGTCTGAGGTGGCTTGTATTACAACCGGTGCAAACACGTTCGGTAGAACATGCTTAAAGAAAACTGCTGTCCCGCTCAGGCCTGAACTGCGCCCAACGTCGACGAAGTCTCTATGTTTCATTCTTCTCGTCTCTCCGTAGAGGAGCCGCGCATACCATGCCCACCACGTGGCAATCATCGCCAAGACGACGTGGTTCAGTGATGCTCCCAGCGCAGCGACGAGAGAGAGTGCCAATATGATGCTCGGGACAGCAAGGAATACATCGGTGAATCTCATGAGGGCTTCTCCAATGAAGCGTTCGAAGTATCCACCGATTCCGCCAACTACCACTCCTATCAGTGCGGAGAACAGTATGACCTCTAAAGGAAGGACAAGATCAAGCCGACCACCGTACAGTACACGGCTGAATATATCGCGGCCAAGCTGATCTGTACCGAAGGGATGCCCAAAAGTGGGGCTTTGGAGGGTTGAACCTAGGTCGATAGCCCATCGCTCCTGAAGCGTTCCACCAACAAGCGCGTAATCGGGATGCTCAGAGGCAAGGACGAAGGCAAGCAGGGCTGAAAGTGCCACGACGACAATCACAATCAACCCGGCGACGGAGATGCGGTTTGAGACAAGTGCCTTGAATGTGAGTTGAGCCTCTCGTGTCCAAACACGGAAACGCGCTAAAGCATAATGGTAGTGTGAAGCGAAGCCCAACTCAAACAACTTCCTCGGACAGTCGTATCTGAGGTTCTATCCACGCGTAGGCGATGTCGACTGCAATATTCACAAACAAGTACGTCGTTGCAATGATGAGCGTGAAAGCTACGACTACGTTGTAGTCGAAGCCAAGGATCGCCTGGTAGGCCCAGTTTGAGAATCCGGAAAGGCCAAAGATCTTTTCTATAAAGAGCGTTCCGCCAAGCAGTCCCCCGGCGGAGAGACCCACCACAGTGAGAGTTGGACCCATCGCCGCACGAAATGCGTACCTGAACACGATGGCACTTTCTGGGATTCCTTTTGCGCGGAGTGTGCGGATGAAACTCGAGGACAGTATCTCTAGCATACTTGATCTGGTCATCCTTAGTACCAAAGACATCTCCCCAAGACCCAGGGCAAGAACTGGAAGTATCATATGAATCATCGAAGAGACGAAAGAATGTATATCGCCAGTCAAGATCGAGTCTAACGGATAGAAACCGGTTATCCTTTGTGGGAGGCTCTCGCCCGGGTACAACATGCCTGTGAGAGGCAGAACCTTGAGATTGACAGCGAATATCAACTGGAGCAGTACGGCAAGAAAGAAGGTTGGGACTGATAGGCCGAAGTATGCGAAGCCGCGACCAAGCGCATCGCTCAAGCCATTCTTCTTGGCTGCTGAGATGATTCCAAGAGTGATACCTGTAGGCGTCGCCCATGCGACGGTCAGCAGGGCGAGTCCGAGTGTTGTTGGGAGAAACAGGGCGATACCCTGTGTCACGGGCATT
>Ga0315279_10007839_pt1 | contig 13091 bp, 7 predicted proteins | sample YL17G06_20_MG_FD_203694 | JGI IMG/M metagenome (GOLD analysis project Ga0315279, IMG submission 203694) | Sediment microbial communities from Yellowstone Lake, YNP, Wyoming, USA - YL17G06_20 | ecosystem: Environmental > Aquatic > Freshwater > Lake > Sediment | place: USA: Wyoming | collected... | reverse complement strand
CTTGGGCAGGCCCACCCAGATGATCTCGCCGCGCACTTTGCAGATCGCCACGGCATCGCGGTAGGCCGCGGCGGCTCCCGTCGCCTCGAAGACGCGGTCCACAAACGACTCGCCGGTGATTCGCCGCACCGCCTCGCGGAGATCTTCTTCCGCCGGGTTAATTGTGGTCAGACGGAGTTGCGCCGCCAGTTCGCGGCGCCGAAGTCTCACCTCCGTGAGAATGACGGCGCGCGCCCCAGAGGCACGCAGGACCTGGGCAATCAGGTTCCCGATCGGGCCGCCTCCCATCACCAGTGCCGTGTCGCCGGCGCGGAAGCCCGAAGTGCGAACGACGTGCACCGCCACCGACAAGGGCTCGACCAGCGCCGCCTGCTCGTCCTTCACCGTGTCGGGAACGGCGACGAGCTGTTCCGGAAGAGCCTTGACGTATTCCGCGATGCCTCCGTCGGCGTCGATGCCGATCAGCCCCAGCTTCTCGCACACGTGGGCGTTGCCTTCCCGGCAGGGCGCGCATCGCCCGCAGGAGATGAGCGGATAAACCGCCACGCGCGCGCCCGCCTTCCACGCCGCATCGGCCGGCGGTCGGGCCTCAGCCACCGAACCGAAAATCTCGTGTCCCAGGACGCGCGGCGGAACCACGCGCGGATGCTTGCCGCTGTGGATCAGGAGGTCGGTGCCGCAGATGCCGGCGTATCGCACGCGCACCAGCACTTCACCCGCAGCGAGTTGCGGCACGGGCCATTCCTTCACTTGAATTGTCTCTTTGCCGAGGTAAACACCAGCCTGCATTGCCGTTGGCCTTTCGCGTGGAAGCTCCTATTGATGATTGATAATTGACGATGGATGATTGGCAGCTATCGCGCCCCAGTCCAATCATGCCCGCCATCAGTCCGAGCAATCATCAATTATCAATCGTCAATCATCAATTCACCTCGCCATCCATCCGCCGTCCACCACCAGGATGTGCCCGTGGACGTAGTCCGAGGCACGCGAGGCCAGGAAGACGATCGCGCCCTTCAAGTCCTCGGGACTGCCCCAATGCCCGGCGGGAATCCGCTCGTTGATCTGCCGCGACCGCGTCGGGTCCTCGTAAAGAACGCGGGTGAACTCCGTCAAGATGTAGCCGGGCGCGATGGCATTGACATTGACGCCGAGTTTCGCCCACTCGTTGGCGAGCGCTTTGGTGATCTGCGCCACCCCACCCTTGCTCGCCGCATAGGAAATGACGTTGATGCCGCCCGAAAAACTCAGCAGCGACGCCAGGTTGATAATCTTCCCGTGCTTCTGCTCGATCATGACGCGGCCCACCCGCTGGCACATGCGAAACATCGTGGTGAGATTCAATTGGATGACGCGGTCCCATTCGGACTCGTCGGCATCGACCGCCGCCCCGCGGGCAATCGTGCCCGCATTGTTCACCAGGATGTCGATGCGCTGCCATCGGCGGAGGATATCGTCCACAACCAGATTGCGAAAGACCGACTTGCTCAGATCGCCGCGGAAGCTCAGCGCGCGGCGGCCCAGCGCCTCGATGGCCTGACGCGTCTCGGCGGGATCGTGCCCGTGCCCGAGCACCGCCACGTCGGCGCCAGCTTCTGCCAACGCCAGAGCCGCGGCGCGGCCGATTCCCGTCGCGCTTCCTGTCACCAGCGCCACACAACCGTCCAGTTTGAATGCATCCAGCACAGACCCCTCCCCTCGCCGGAATGACCCGCGGCCCCGATATTAATCCGACCGGCCTTTCAGCTGCAACCGCCTGAAACTGCGAAGGGACGCTTGGGCACCAAGCCGGCAGGCCGCTGCCTGTGCATTGGTGTGGGAGTGGTTGCGCCGACGAAGGTTCGACACTACGGTTTCTGGCTCTTGAGCCAGGCGTAGCTGGTGGTGGCGATGGTCGTCAGAAAAAAGAGCAGAGCTCCCTTATACAAAGTCATATAGGTGACGGTCATGACCGTGCCCTTCAGCCCGAAAACGTTTAGTCCGCGCCAAACGAAGGCCAGCACCATCAAAACCACGCCCAGCCAGTAACTGGACCGAACGACATTCTTTTCCATCGTCAGTCTCCTTTCGCGAGTCACTACCGGACCGTCCCGGGAAACCTGTTGCCGGAGACACTACGCCTTCACTATGAGCGTGTCAAACGGCATGCGAGGAGGTTGAAAAGCGCGCTCCCAAAAGGCGAAAGCGCTAATTGCCCCTCACCCGGCCCCGATACGTCGGGGCCACCCTCTCCCGCAAGGGGAGAGGACTGCAACGGGTCTTGGAAGCGCACGTCTTCGATCAAGGTTGGCCAATCTTTCCCGTCTTTCTTCTGGCTTCCCACTCCTGACTTCTGACTCCTAATCTTGCGAATGAGTCAGTGCTTGATCCCCTGCGCGTGCATCCGGCGGTGCAGCGCCTCGCGAGCGTCAGTGAAGGTTTTTCGGACGCGCGCAAAATGGTCGGCGTCGGGGCGAGTAGCAAGGTTATTGACCCAGGTCTCGGCGCCCTCGATGAGCGCCAGCATGTAGGCCGCAGCGGGCGCGGAGAAGAGTTCCTGCCCTGGGACCTTAAAATACACCGGCGAAGTGTGCGCCTGAATTCCGAGTCCCCAGCCCGTCGTGGGCCCCAGGCGCGAAGCGCAGCGCGCCGCAACCCAGCCCGGAGTGTCGACATGAATCTTCTCGGTCAAGACGAATTCGCGCCGTCCGGCACTTTCTTCATGCGCCGCCATGACCTTGCCGTTCCAAACGAACTCGACGCGATGGAACGGCACATAACTTCGCACCTCCACCTGGAGCTCGATGGTTGCCCCGCCCGGGCCGATGACGATCTCCTCACCCGGCGCGTGGCCGTCGGCGGTGAAATGCAGCAGCGGGCCAGTGGTCATGAATGTGTTTCCGCTGCGAACCGCCTTGGCCCAGTTCTCGAAATTGAATTCGTCTTTGCCGAGGTGGGCGTAAGTGCGGTTCGCCCCCACCGGCATGTATGCTCCCATCTTGTCGGTGCCGCCGACGGCGGGCAGCCGGTAGCCGCAATTCAGATAGCGATACCAATCCAGGAAGCCCAGCGTATTGAAGTGCTCGCCATAGGGGTAGAGTTCCACCGCGTCGATCTTGCCCAGCGCGATATCTGCGGCAAGTTCCGCCGTGGGATACGGGAAGTGCACCGCCACCACCACGCCGCCGCGGTTCCGCTGCGCGTCGCACCATGCGGCGAGGCTGTTCCAGACTGGATCACCCAGATAGCTCTCGCTCGGACCGCTCGCGGACATCGGAAATGCCGCAGCGCCATGCCCGCCGACCAACCCGAGGTGTCCGAGGATGTGCTGGCGGTTCTCAGTGCTTACCTGAACCATGGTCTCGCCATCCTTCGAGACGAGCGGCCCGTAGGGGAGGTCGCCGACATTGGTGAAGAGATCCGCCCATTGCGCCGCCAGCAGGCTGACCAGGTTTAAGCCTTCCGCCTGGCCTTCCAGCACCGCCGTCGAAGGCGAGAGGAAATGGACGTGCGTGTCCGCCGTTACCCAACCCTTGGAACGCCAGTCCGTGTGCCGGGCAATCTCGAGGTTCAGCTCGCGCTGGCCGGGCTCGATGTTGAGCCGCCTGCGCACGGCGTCGTATTCAAAGCCCTTGGTCATTTCCACGTACACTTCGCCGACGGGCAACTCGACCTGGAAGGTCCCATCGACATAGGCGAAGGAAGTGTCCATCAGCTTGACGTCCGCGCCGTAGTCCTGGAACCACGCGTCGTTGATTTCGGCGCGATGACCATAAGGAGGGATGTACCGTCCGTCCCTGGAGCGAAATGCCAGGCGCACGGGAGTGGGACGCCGCGTGTCGGCGTCGAGGACCTGACCGTGCAGCCAGACCTTTTCGCGCTCGAGGATTTCAACTTTGGCTCCCGTTGGGCGTGCCTCCAGTGCTTTGCCGGGCGCAACCTGGTTGAGCTCGAATTCGTATCGTGTGCCGGTTTTCGAATCGGCGACCGTCAGCGTGGCGTCGAGGGCGGCGGCAATTTCCGCGTAGAGAGCAGTCGCGCCCTTCACCGGCTTGTGGCGCTCACCCAATCCCTTGCCCGGCGCCCCGAGCCATGACGCAGGCTCAAAGTCATTGAGCACGTAAGTTCGCGCCACGATTCCCAGATCGACTTCCAGCTTCCATCGCTCACGGTCCTCAGCAGCTTCGGGGAGAGCGAGGCGATAGAGAGCGAGGCGCTCATAGCGCAAGGGATTCTCATGGCCGTGATAAAGCGTGAGCCCGCAGATCGCCAGGAGGTCGTCGCTCGCGGCTTTCAAGCGCAACGCCTTGAGTTCCCGCTCCGGCTGCGCATTCGCGAGGGCGCAGATCCAGAGCGTCCCGAGCGGGCCTCCGGCGTAGGAGTTGTCCCGGACGGCGGTCTGAAGGTCTCCCCAACCTGTGGCGTCGCTCAGTGCGTCGGTCAGCTTGCGCGGCGCGTCCTGGCGATGCGGCAGGGCGGCAAAGCTCAGGTGCCCCCAGGGATACGAAGGCGCGTTCACTTCAAAACGGCGACGGATGGGAAAGACTTGTTCGCTACCGTCGGCGTAGACCAGGACGGCCTCGCCGAGGCGCTGCCCAACTTTTTCGGCGACGTCCACATTGGGCGGGGGCGTTTCGTTTTTGTCCCAATCGCAGAACGAGGCGAGGCAGAGGAAATTCGCTTTCGCGCCCAGCGGGATTTCAAACGACGAAGTTGAGAAGGGATTTGGGCGGGTGCTCAAGACTGCCCAGGCCTTCTTATCGAGGCCTTCCGGGCCGAGTTGGAAAGGAATCCCCTGAAGGTTCTGGTTGCTGGCAGGCATGCGTACTAATCCGTCACGAGCCGACTCACTGCCCAGTTCTTTGGCAGCGTCGCGCGGGCCGAGATCCTTGGGGGAACAATTGAAGATTTTGCTTAAGTCAATCGGCGTGAACTTAGCAGACGGCCCTGAAGGAGCATTTGGCCCGGGGAGCGGCCCCGTCCCGCCATGTGCTTCGTTCAGGACGAGCGTAAGCGTGGGAACACCCGCGCTCACAGTTTGAAGGAAGGACCTTCGTGACCAGTCTGAGCGGTTGTCTTTTGAGTCCATTTTCTAAACCTCCTGGGTGAGAAAATACGCTGAACACGCTGACGTAGCGCCGGGCTTTAGCCTGCCTGCGGCAGGCAGGCCCGGCCGGTGACGCCCTCAAGGGCGGCGTTACACGAATTCTCTGGACCCACTACCGCGCCTTGATTTCGGTCCAGTACTGGTCGTAGAGCGCGACGATAGGGCCGACGTCGCGCATGAACTCGCAATGCACAAGCGAATCCTCGGGCGGAAAAATCGCCGGCTCCGCGAGGATCCACGGCTCGACGCCGCTTGCCGCAAAGCGGTTGGGGGAATTGAATCCGGAATCGTTGATAAAGGCCGCCGCCGCTCCCGGCCGTTGCGCGTATTTGATGAACTCGTGCGCCAGGTCCTTGTGCGGCGCATTGCGCGGGATGCAGGCGCCGTCCACCGAAATCGTGCAGCCCTCTTTAGGGATCACGTAGCGGATGCGCGGCTCATCGCGCATGGCGAAGGTCAGGTTGCCGTTATAGGCCTGGGCGATCCAGGCGTCGGCGGCCATCAGGTCCTGCTCGAAGTTCGAGCTGTTGTAACCCTTCACCAAAGGCTTCTGCGCCAGCAACAGGTCACGCGCGCGCCGGATCTCTTCGGGGTTGGTCGAATTCATCGAATAGCCAAGCTTCTTCAGGGCCATGCCGAAGACTTCGCGCATGTCGTCGAGCAAAAGGATGTGCCCCGCGTAGCGGCGATCAAACATCACGTCCCAGCTGTCCACGTTCTCTCTCACCAGGTCGGAGCGATAGGCGAGGCCTGTCGTGCCCCAAGCATAAGGGACGGAGTACTCGTTGCGCGGGTCGAAGGAAAGCCCCAGGAAACGGGGATTGACGCTGGCCAAGGCGGGCGTCAGCCTCGATCTGTCGAGCTTGGCGAGCAGCCCCTGCTGAATGAGGATCTCCACCATGTAGTCGGTGGGGGTGATGACGTCGAAGTCGACGTTGCCGGCTTGCAGCTTGGCGAGCAGGGCTTCGTTGGAATCGTAGAGATCGTAGTTGACCTTGCAGTGGTATTCGCGCTCGAAGCCCCGAACAACTCGGGGCGAAAGATAGGTGGTCCAGGTGTAGATGTTGAGCTGCGGGAGATTCCGCTCGGTGGGCCAGGTGCGCGCCACCAGCGGGACAGCCATGAAGACAAAAACCCCGGCTACGCCAGCCAGCGCGGCCTGCACCCTCAGCGCGCCGCGCTCCAACCGCTGGGCGATGTAAACCAGCGGCACGGTGGCCAGGAGTATGGCGGTCGAGACGGCGTTGATCTCCGGCGTGATGCCGCGCTTGAGCATGGAATAGATCTGCAAAGGCAGAGTGGTGGACCCGACCCCCGATACAAATGAGGTGATGAGGTAATCGTCGAAAGAGGTCGTAAAGACCAGCAGCGCGGCGGAGAGAATTCCGGGCGCGGCGACGGGCAGCGTAATACGGAAGAAGGCGGTCCATTCATTCGCACCCAGGTCGAGCGCGGCTTCCTCGAGCGAGGTGTCCATGCCCGCAAGGCGCGCGCCCACCACGATGATGACGTAGGAAATACAGAACGTGATGTGCGCGATGATAATGGTCCACAAGCTCAGGTCGAACCGCAGCAGCGCGAAGAAAACCAGCAGCGCCACGGCGATGACGATCTCCGGGATGACCAGCGGCAGGTAGATGAGCGCGTCGAGCCAAACCCGGCCGCGCAGCCGCGCGCGCGCCGAGACGAGCGCGGCCAGCGTGCCGAAGCTGACACAGACGAGAGTTACCGCGACGGCGACCACCAAGCTATTCAGCAGGCTCTGGAAGATCTGGTCGTTGCGCCACAAGGCCGCGTACCATTCGGTCGTGAACCCCAGCCAGCGGGCCGAGAGGCGGGAGCGGTTGAAGGAAAAGAAGACGAGCACGGCGATGGGAGCGTAGAGAAACAAGTAGATCGCCAGCGTCGCCGCGCCCAGCCCCAGCCCTCGCCGGTTTGGTTTCGCCATCAGAGAATCTCCCGCGTCACGCGCTGGGCGCTGCGCAGCGTGCTGAGCAGCACCGCGAGAACCGCAAAGGTCAGCAGGAAAGCCACGGCCGAGCCGAAAGGTTGGTCCCGCACCAGCGCGAACTGGTTCTGGATGAGGTTGCCCACCATCATCGTACGCGCGCCGCCGAGCAAGTCCGGCGTGACGAAGGCGCCGACGGAAGGAATAAAGACCAGCACCGCACCCGCCACCAGTCCGGGCGCGGAGAGCGGCAGGGTAACTTTCAGAAAGGTCGCCACCCGAGTCGCGCCCAAGTCCTGAGCGGCCTCGAGCAACAACGGATCGATCTTTTGCAGCACGGCGTAAAGCGGCAAGATCATGAAGGGCAGCTCGCCATACACCAGCCCGATAAAGACGGCCAACGGCGTGTAGAGCAGGCGCAGCGGTTCGTGCGTCAAGTGCAAGCCCAGGAGCAAGGTATTGATCACGCCTTCGGTGCGGAATATCGCCATCCAGGCATAAGTCCGGATCAGAAAGCTCGTCCAGAACGGAATAACTACCAAAAGCAATAGCGCCGACTTCCACCGCGCCGAGACCCGCAGGGCGATCGTGTAGGCGACGGGAAACCCCAGCACGGCGCAAAGGATGGTGGTGAGCAGCGCCATCCAGATGGATCGCCAGTAGATTTCGAGATAGGCAGGCTGGAAGGCCCGCCCGTAATTCCGCAGCCCCAGCACCCAGGCGATCGTGCCGTAGGGAGAGCGTTCGGCAAAACTTACGGCGAGCAGATAGAAGATGGGAATCAGGAAGAAACCCACCAGCCAGAACAAGCTTCCGGCCAGCAGCGACGATGTGCGGAGCGTCGGCCGCCGGCGGAAGTACTGGAGGACTGACTCCATCCGGGTGCTCGATCCCGAGTGAGATACGGCAAGCGCGGGCGGAGAGCTTGGCCGCTGAATCGCGCCGAGAATAGCGGAAGGCTCCTAAGGATGTCAACGCTTTGACGGGGCGCTGCCGGGTGTATGCTATTCAGTGGAGTTGCAACCCCATGCGCCGGTGCTTGTGGACTTCAGTTCTGACGATTTCCTTGCTGGGCGTGTCTCTTCATTCCCAGCAGTCCGAGCCCGCCAGCGCCGACCAGTTCTTCCAGCAGGGCAACGAGTTTTCCCGTCGGGGTCAGTGGAAAGACGCCATCGGCGCCTATCGCAAGGCGATCGAACTCCGTGCCGTCTATCCTGAGGCCCGCTACAACCTGGCCATTGCTTTTGTGGCACAACAACAAACTGATGAAGCCATCCGCGAATACCAGGAGGTTCTGCGCCAGAAACCGGACTTCCCGGGCGTCCACCTGAATCTGGGCGCCGTGTACGAATCGCAGGGAAAGCTGGCGGAGGCCATCGAAGAGTATCGCGCCGAACTTCGTCTCCGTCCTGCCAGCGCCGACGCACACTCGAACCTGGCAAATGCGCTCGCGGCCCGGCGCGAATTCAAGGAGGCAACGAGGGAATACAAGCAGGCGCTGGCGCTCAATCCTCGCGACGCGGAGATCCGCCTGGCCTTTGGCGCCGCGCTGCTCCAGGCGGGCGACCCTTCCGCCGCCATGGCGGAGTTCGGTCAAGCCGCGGCGCTGGAGCCGAACAATCCCCTCGCCCACTCGGGCCTCGGGAACGCGTTCACCCAGGCAGGGAGGATCCACGAGGGCATTGACGAATTTCGCAGGGCGACCCGCCTGCGCCCCAACGACCCCGAATTGCACTACACGCTGGCGGCGGCGTTGCGGGCGGCCGATGACTTGATTCACGCCATCCAGGAATATCGCCGAGCAGTGGAACTCCGCCCCGAACAGACGGACTACCGATTTCAGCTCGCCCTGGCGTTGCGACAGGCGGGTGATTTCGCCGGCGCCATCCAGGAGTTTCGCCAGGTCATCCGGCAGCGACCCGACCTGGTACCCGTCCATGCCGAGCTGGCCGCGACCTATCTCTCCACTTCGAACCATCCGGCGGCGACCGCCTCTTACCGTGAGGCGCTGCGCCTGAAACCCGATGACCCGGAACTGCACGAGAACCTCGGTCTGGTCTTGCGAAAGACCGGCGACCTTGTGGGAGCGATTCCGGAGCTGAGGAAGGCCGTGGAACTCCTGCCCAGTTCCGCGGACTACCACCGTAATCTGGCCGAGGCGTACCAGGCCTCGGGTGATGTGGCAGGCTTCATCCAGGAATATCGCGAGGAAGTCCGGCTGCGTCCCGAGGACCCTGATGCCCACCTGCACCTGGCCAATGCTTATCAGGCGGACAAAGACCTGGAAAAGGCGCTGGGGGAGTACCGCGTGGCGTCACTCCTGCGGCCGCGCAGCCCCGAGTTGCACTATTACCTGGCGGGAGCCATGAGAGCCTCGGGAAAAATCAAAGAGGCCCAGGCCGAGCTCGAGCGAGCCGTCGAGCTTCGGCCCGACTATCCTGAGGCTCTGGTGGCGCTGGGTGATGTCCTGGCGGAACAAAAGAACTACGAGCTTGCCACTCCGACGTATCGCGACGCGCTCCGCCTGCGTCCCGACGATGCCGCCTTGCACATCCGGTACGCCACGGTTCTGCGGGAAAGCGGCGACCTGAACGGATCGCTGGCGGAATGCCGCGCGGCCGTGAGATTAGAGCCCGCGAATGCCGACTACCAACGCGAGCTCGGCAACGCGCTCTTTCGGATTGGCGACATGCAAGGCGCCCAGGAGGCCTATCGCGCCGGCATCGCGCATTCGGATGATGTCGTTACGCAGGAAAACCTCGGGCTCACGCTGATGCGTGCCGGAGACTGGAAGGGCGCCGCCGAGGCGTTCCGCGCCGTGCTCAAGAAGCGGCCGGAATCACCCGAAACTCACGCCAACCTGGCCAACGTGCTGAACCAGATGGGCGAGCCCGCCGGCGCGGCTGAGGAGGCGCAGGCCGCCCTGCGCCTGACGCCGAATTTGGCCGAGGCGCACTACCACCTGGGCGTCGCACGCCTCCACCAAGACAAGTTGGATGAAGCGCTGGAAGAATTCCGCGAGGCTTTGCGCGGCAAAAGCGAGTTTGCAGAAGCCCGGCTGAGCTTGGCCAACGCGCTCCGGCAAAAGGGACTCCTCGACGAAGCGGCATCCAATTACCGCGAGTACCTGCGGCTCCGCCCCCTGGAAGCGGGAGCTCACCTGAGTCTTGCCAACACGCTCCGCAGCAAGGGCGATCGTGAAGGAGCCATCCGCGAGTACCAGGAAGCCCTTCGCCTGCGCCCCAACCTTGCCAGCGCCCATTACAACTTTGCCGTCTCGCTCGAAAGTGCCGGGGACCTGGACCGCGCCCGCGAGGAGTTTCAACTCTACCTCCAGTACGCTCCCGACGCCGGCGACGCCGCCGAAGTGCGTACGCACATTAAGAAACTCGGGACGTCTGCCCATTGAGGTTGAGTCGGCAAGGCCGCCTACTTCCATGGCTCATCCAGACGACCCGCAGACCACAGGAGGGCGTTGTGCAGCAGCCGGCGGTACTCCGGATGCCGGTGCGCTGATTCGCCGTGCCCGAGCTGGATGTAAATTACCCGCGACTTCTTGTGGGGGCTGACCCAGGCCACGGTGGGTTTCTTACCGGTCGTGAGGCGCCTAATCGCCCAGAATTACCTTAGCGATGGTCTGAAGCTGCATGAAGGACGTGCCCTCGTAGATCTTGCCGATCTTGGCATCGCGCAGATATTTCTCGGCAGGATAATCCTTCGTGTATCCATAGCCGCCGTAGACTTCAATGCACTCCGACGCCACGCGCTCGGCCACCTGCGAGCAGAAGTACTTGGTCATCGCCGCCTCTTTGAGAAAGGGCTTGCCGGCTTCTTTCAGCCGCGCGGCGTTGTAAGTCATCAGACGCGCCGCCTCGACGTCGGTGGCCAGTCGCGCCAGTTGGAACTGGATGGCCTGAAAGTCGGCGATGGATTTCCCAAACTGCTTGCGCTCCCTCGAGTAACGAACCGCGTGCTCGAGCGCCCCGCGCGCCACGCCCACCATTTGCGCGCCAATGCCGATGCGGCCCTCGTTGAGCGTCTCGATGGCCACCTTGTACCCCTTCCCCACTTCACCGAGGACGTTGCTCTTCGGCACGCGACAATCTTCCAGAATCAATTCGCAGGTCGAAGATGCCCGGATGCCCAGCTTGTCTTCCTTCTTGCCCACTGTGAGGCCCGGCGTTCCAGCCTCGACCAGAAACGTCGTGATGCCCTTGTAGCCGAGGTCGCGATTGACCGTCGCGAAGAGGATGAACAAACCCGCTTCCTTGGCGTTGGTGATCCAGAGCTTTCGGCCGTTGAGGATGAAGTCGTCGCCTTTTGCTTGCGCGCGCGTCTCGAGCCCGAAAGCATCACTGCCAGCGTTCGGTTCCGAGAGGGCGTAGGCGCCCACCATGTCGTGGGCGAGCCGGGGCAGGAAGGTCTTCTTCTGCGGCTGGCTACCCCAGCGCATCAGGGCATTGTTCACGAGGGTGTTCTGGACGTCGATGATGACCGCCGCCGAGGCATCCACGCGCGAGAACTCCTCGATCGCCAGAATCGACATAAAGAACGTCCCGCCGCTGCCGCCGTAAGGTTCGGGAACCTCGATCGACATGAAGCCCTGCGCGAAGAACTTTTCGATGAGCTCAGGCTCGAAGACGCCCTCGCGATCCATCTCCTCGACGTGCGGGTGGATTTCTTTCTCCGCAAATTCGCGCGCCGTGGCCTGGAACATCTGCTCTTCTTCGGTGAGCTGCGTCAGCGGCGGGTTTGCGGGGACATGTGTGGCGGCGGATTCAGCCATAACCATCCTCCCATCGTCGTGGGTGGACGAATCCTACAGCGGCCGGCGAGCCATTTCAACTTGGAGGGAAAAAGAGAAAAGGCGTCGCCGCAGCCGTGGCTCCGGCGGCGCCTCAAGGACCGCAAAGTTCCAATCAGGAGGTCGGCCCACCAACCTCCGAGGGTCCATCGCCCACGCCAGTCGGCCGGCATTACCATTGCACGCCCGGGTACAAGCTCGGGATGCGATAGGCGCGGTAAGCCCACTGGCCGGTAATATCCATCTGCCAGACGACTTGTGGCGTCGTACTTTCCGTCCGCTCCTGAATTTGCGCGGAAGATCCTAGAATTCCCAAATCGCCCTCCACATTACCATTCTCGAAGACGACCACACTCCCCACGGCGATGGAGTATTGGTTATACGTATTTGGCCACACAAGTTGTGCAACCTTGTTGATCTCATCGATTTGGAAGATGGGCGTGCGACTGTAGCAGACGTCGGGGCCCGAGGTCGGACTGCAGAATCTGCCATCGGAGAACACTCGGCCAAACCCGTTGTCGAAAACGGCCAGGGTGAAAACACCCGTGCTGTTGGGGCTGACGAAGATCGGGAAATGCTGGGTGTAGAACCAGTCCTCAAATAAACCGCTCGCGATCGTGAAATCCCCCTGGTATCCCAGCTTCCAGAGGATGTTCCCGGTTCCGATCCCGTCGGCGTAGTCGATCTTGATAACCCAGTTCTGATGGCGCATGGAAAACAGCAGATTCCCGTCATCGGGCGAGTAAGTGAGGGCGTTGCCGTGGGTCCAGTCAGGGAAACTGGTGGGGTGACGGTTGATGTCCAGATGATCGAAGCTGTTCCAGACCCACACCGGCTGGAGGTTCTGATCCAGGTCGATGATAACGTCCCCGGTCACCGTGGTCACTCCGGCATAACCCGGCAAGTCCGTAAAGTCTTTAATCGCGTTGGTCAGAAGAATGATATGTCCGTTCCCCAACTGGATGACGTCGTGGTGCATGGATCTCATTTGCACATTGAAGCCGGCAGCGGTGAGCTCCTGATTGAGCGTGTCCCCATCGAGTGAGCGGATGACGGTGCCGGCAAGATCCACCTCGAGGAGATCTCCCGCAGCGCCGCCCGTTCCTGCGGTGCCGGCGGAATTATTGACAATCAGAAAATTTCCGTTGGCCAGGGGACCGCGTATCGGGAATGGAAAAGTTTCCAGGGTGGTTCCCAAGTCGTAGTACCAGAGGATGTTCCCGTCCAGGTCCGTCACTACATCAGTGATGGGA
>Ga0315279_10007838_pt1 | contig 13092 bp, 5 predicted proteins | sample YL17G06_20_MG_FD_203694 | JGI IMG/M metagenome (GOLD analysis project Ga0315279, IMG submission 203694) | Sediment microbial communities from Yellowstone Lake, YNP, Wyoming, USA - YL17G06_20 | ecosystem: Environmental > Aquatic > Freshwater > Lake > Sediment | place: USA: Wyoming | collected... | reverse complement strand
GCATCCTGGCCGCGGAGGGCGAAGCCCAGGCCATCAAGCTGGTCAACGAGGCGGCCAACCAGTATTTCGTGGGCAACGCCCAGCTTCTGCGCCGGCTGGAGACCGTGGAGAAGGCCATGTCCACGAACGCCAAGATCGTCGTGCCCGGCGACGCCCAACTGGTCAACATCATCGGCGACCTGGCCGGCGTCCTGCCCCTGCCGAAGAAGGACTGAAGCGCTTCGGACGGAGGAGCGTCGCACTCGCCCGCGGTTTTGATACGCGGCCGAGTGCGGCGAGGAACGGAATGACATGGCCAAACGACAGACTATTCTTCCATGGCTTTCCGGCGCGGTTCTTGTCGCACTGGCGCTGATATCCGCGGGATCGCAGGAGCGGGCCGCGGCTTCCTCCGCCGGCCCTCCCGCGGCTGAGCGGCTGGCTTGGTGGCGCGAGGCGCGCTTCGGACTTTTTATCCACTGGGGACCGGTCAGCCTCAAGGGCACTGAGATCAGCTGGTCCCGGGCCAACACCAACCCCGCCTGCCCGAATAAGGGGCCGATCCCGGCCGAGGTGTACGATAATCTCTACAAGGAATTCAACCCGAGGCAATTCAACGCGGCGGAGTGGGCCGGCATCGCCAAAGCGGCCGGGACTCGCTACGTCGTGCTGACCGCGAAACACTGCGACGGCTTCTGCCTCTGGCCGACGAAAACGATCGACCACCACATCGGCAATTCCCCCTTCCGCCGCGACGTCTGCGGCGAGCTGTCCGAGGCCGTCCGCCAGGCCGGCCTGCGCATGGGCTGGTACTATTCGCCGATGGACTGGTACGACCCGGACTGCCGCACGGCGCGCAACGCCGCCTACGTGAAGCGCATGCAGGGACAGATCCGGGAGCTCGTCACCCGCTACGGGCGCATCGACGTCCTGTGGTTCGATTGGGACGGCGGCACGATCCCCTGGGACCAGGACGAAACCTATCGCCTCGTCCGGACCGCCCAGCCCCGGATCGTCATCAACAACCGGCTGGAATGCAGCGAAGGCGGGAATTCGGCCGATCGTTACACCGGCCCCAACGCCGACTACCTCACGCCCGAGCAGGTCATCGGGGCCTACGATGATGGACACCCGTGGGAGACCTGCATGACCCTCGGCACCCAGTGGTCCTGGAAGCCGAACGACGACATCAAATCGGTGAACGAAGTCGTCCGCATCCTGGCCCAGTGCGCCGGAGGCGGCGGCAACCTGCTGCTCAACGTCGGCCCGATGCCCGACGGCCGCGTCGAACCGCGCCAAGTCGAAGTCTTGAAAGGGGTCGGCGCGTGGCTGGCCGCAAACGGCGAGAGCATCTACGGCACGCGCGGCGGGCCGTTCAAGCCGGGCCGGTACGGGGCTTCGACGCGCAAGGGCCGCACTATATTCGTCCATGTCTTCGACTGGAGCGGCGATGCGCTGCGCCTGCCGGCCATCCCTGCCAAGGTCGTCGGCAGCCGCGTGTTGACCGGCGGCCGGGCAACCGTACGCCAGACCAAAAGCGGGATCGACGTTTCCGTGGCCGAAAAAGACCGCCGGCCTGCGGATACGGTGGTGGTCCTGGAGCTGGACGGCCCGGCGAACCGGATCAAAGCGGTGGACGCACCGAATGGACAACGTTTCACGCCATGAAAAAGATACTCTTCTGGAGTTTGTCTTTGGCCATGGGGGCGGCCCTGATCCCAGCCAAGGGAGGCCGGATTGTGTCATCGCCCCCCGACATCCCGGCCCTTTCGGAAAAGGATTTCGCCGATCCCCCGCTGGAAGCCAGGCCGGGAGCTTTGTGGACCTGGATTAATGGATACGTCGACAAGGCCCAGATCAGAAAAGAGCTGGAAGAAATGAAGGCCAAGGGCATGCGCGGGGCCATCATCTGGGACATCGGGAGTCTGGCCGACCCGGATAAAATCATTCCGGCCGGACCGGCCTTTCTGGGACCGGAATCTCTGGCCTCGATCCATTGGGCCATGGATGTGGCTTCCGGCCTGGGTCTGGAATTGGGATTATCGGCGGCCAGCAGCTGGAACGCGGGGGGCGCTTGGATAGGACCCGAGGATGCCAGCCAGGCCCTGGTCTGGTCGGAAACCCGCGTCAACGGCCCTCGAACTTTCGACAGTGTTCTGTCATTGCCCAAGAAAACGGGGGATCCCCATTGGGACGTCGCGGTGCTGGCCGTCCCCGAAGAAAAGGGGGGCCAAAACCCGGACGCCTCAACGGCGATCGACCTCGGCCGGTTTCTGGATAAGACGGGCCGATTGAAATGGGACGTGCCTGGAGGAAGCTGGACGATTCTGCGATTTGTCGGCCACGACACGGGACAGCTCCTGGAGTGTCCCAGCCCCAATTCCAAGGGGCCGGTCATCGACCATTTGAGCCGAAGAGCGATCGAAAACCACCTCGCGTTCATGCTGAACAAGCTGAAAGAGGGCCGCAAGGACCTGGGGCCGCTGAAATATTTTTTCTTCGACAGCTATGAAGTCCAGGAAGGGACCGATTGGACGGGCGATTGGCTCAAGGAATTTATCGGCCGCTACGGATACGATCCCCGGCCTTATTTTCCCGCGTTCGCCGGCCGGGTGATCGGAAACAAGGAAAAAACCGATCGGTTCCTGCACGATGCCCTGAAAAATTCCAGTGACCTCATCATCGGAAATCATTATCGGAGAGCGACCGAGATCCTGAACCAAAACGGAGTCAAGGTGATTGCCGAAGCCGGCCATGGCGGTTCGGCCCGCGTGGACGTGCTGAAGGCCATGGGCGCGGTCGATTATCCCATGGGCGAATTCTGGAACCATGAACGGTTCTGGGTGACCAAGGAGGCCGCCAGCGCTGCCCATATCTATGGAAAGAAATTCGTCCCCGCCGAATCGCTGACCGGCTGGCGGCATTGGCAGGACGGTCCTTTGGCCTACAAACGGCTGATCGATATCGCCTTCTGCGCCGGCTTGAATCAGGTGACCTTTCACACCTTCGCCCACAATCCGCCCGAAGCGGGCAAACCGGGATTCGCCTATCATGCCGGAGAACATCTCAACGTGAATTCCACCTGGTGGAACTACTCCAAACCCCTGATGGATTATCTCTCCCGCTGCAGCTATATGCTGCAGCAGGGGCGATTCGTCGCCGACGTCTGTCTGTATTATGGTGATCAGGCCCCCAACCTGGTCCCTTCCCGGCGCATCGATCCGTCCGTCAAGCCCATCTTCGATGCGGCCGCGCAATGCCTGCATTGCGGAGCGCCCCGGCCGGTCCAGGTGGTTTCGCTGGGGTCCGGCTATGACTACGACTATGTCGATGAAGAGGTTCTCCTGAACCGCATGGGGGTGGAAAACGGCCGGATCGTCCTTCCCGACGGGATGAGCTATCGGCTCCTGGTTCTTCCCGACAGGACCGACATCTCCCCCGCGGTCCTGAAAAAAATCGAAGAGCTTGTTGCGGCCGGGGCCGTCGTCGTCGGACGAAAACCCGAACGGTCGAACAGCCTCCAGGATTATCGCCGGTGCGATGACGCCGTCCAAGCGATCGCCGCCAAGGTCTGGGGCCCTGCCGGCAATGAACGTATCAAGGAGCATGCCTATGGGCTCGGCCGGATGATCTGGGATCGATCGTTAAGGGACGTTCTGAAGGAAAAGGGAATTGGTCCGGATTTTACGGTCGAAAACATTCAAAATCAGGACCAGCATATCGATTCTATCCACCGCCGGACGAATCAGGAGGATTTCTATTTCGTCTCCAACAGCTCGTTGCAGGAAGAGACGGCGTCCTGCACGTTCCGCGTGGAGGGGGATCGGATGCCCTTTCTCTGGGATCCGGCGGATGGCTCGATCGTCCGATGCGGCGATTTCGAGAAAGTCTCTGGAGGTATTCGGCTGACCTTGACCATGCCACCGGTCGCCTCGATTTTCGTGGTCTTCAGGAAGGAAGCCTCCCCGGAAGAGTTCGCGATGGTCAAGCAGACCTCAAAAAACGACATGGGAAGTCCGATGGTCCGCCTGATCGCGGAGAAAATCCCGCCGGCGATTTCCATCACTCAACCTTGGAAACTCGCGTTTCCCGAAGACTGGGGCGCCCCCGCCTCCCTTCTCCTGAAAGAGCTCATCAGCTGGACGGATTCGCCCGATCCAGGAGTCAAATATTTTTCGGGGACGGCCACCTATACGAACTCTTTCGCCATTCCCGAAGGACGCCTTCAAAAAGGATCTTCCTTAGTCTTGGACCTCGGAAAATTGAAAGAGGTGGCCGCAGTCTTCATCAACGGGAAGAGCGCGGGTATCTTATGGAAGGAACCATTTCGGGCGGATATCACACGCTTCGTCAAAGCCGGGGACAATACCCTCGAAATCACCGTGACGAATCTCTGGAACAACCGCATCGTCGGGGACCTCCAGCCGGATAGCCCGAAGGCCTATACCCGGACCAATATCAAAAACAAATTCAAGGCCAATACGCCCTTGATCCCGTCGGGCTTGCTGGGTCCGGTGAAGATCGTCCAGGTCCCTCCTCGTCCATCGGATTTCCAATGACGGAGTCCCGCCCCGTTTGAGCGGGCCGATTGACGAGGCCGCTTCAGCGCAGATCGATCTTGCAGACGAAGGCGTACCGGCAGGGCTTATTTTTCGGCACCGTCAGCGAAAGCCCTTCGCTGGTCTGACGCCAGCGGATCTTTTCCTTCGAGCCCAGCATGCTCGCGGCCGCGATTTCCCCGCCGCCAGCGTCTGTCCGACCCAAGGCGCCCACCAGGACATCCCGGTCCGGCCAAGCCAGGCAGATCGCGTAGACCGATTTGTTTTTCGCCGTGAATCGGATTTCCATCGGGGTTTGTCCCCCGCCGGCATTCAAGACGCTGCCGGCGGCCGCGGTCCCAGCCTTTCCTCGGGCTTTAGCCGCCTCTTTTTCAAAAAGCGGCCCTTGGCCATAGACCTTCCACGCCGACGTCCCATAGATGGCCTCCCCGTTCGTCTCCAGCCACTTCCCCACTTCCAGAAGCCGTTCCACGCTGGCCTGCGGGATGAGGCCCTCGGCGGTGGGGCCGACATTCAGCAGATAATTGCCGCCCTTGCTGACGATGTCGCACAGCCGGAAGACGACCTCCTGCGGTTCGATCCAATGGTTGTCGGTCCGGTTGTAGCCGTAGGTCGAATTCAGTGTCCCGGGATTTTCCCACTCGAAGCCCGGGGCCTTGTCGGCGATCTCGTTGTCCCCCATGGAGATGTAATCGCAGAACGTGTAGGGATCCGGAAGGGGATTGATGAACGTCTTGATCCGGCTGTTGATGAGGCAGCCCGGCGCCAGCGTCCGGATCGTCCGGACGAGCTCCTCCAGCTGGCTGTCGCTTTTCATGCCGATGCCGTCGAACCAGAGGACATCCGGCTTGTATTGGGTAAGGAGCTCCTCGACCTGGGGTCTGGCGAAGTCCCGGAAATAGCGGTCGAAATCCTCCCGCGTGGAAGTGGGGAAATCCCAGGTGTTGGTCTGCTTGAATCTGTTCCCGGGGCCCTGCGGCCTGCGCCAGTCCCGGTCAACGGAATAATAGCAGCCGTATTTGAGGCCGGCGGCCCGGCAGGCCTCCGCCAGCTCCCCGATGAAATCCCTTTTAAAGGGGGTGGCGTCGACGATGTCGAAGTCCGTCAGGGCCGACTTGTACATGCTGAACCCGTCATGGTGTTTGGCCAGGGGGATGACGTATCTCATGCCGGCTTTTTTGGCCAGGGCGGCCCAGGCCCGGGCGTCGAACTTGACCGGATTGAATTCCCCGGCCAACCGTTCATATTCCTTCACCGGGATCTTTTCGTCGAACATGATCCATTCGGCGTAGTTGTCCGGATGGGTCTTGTTCTTCCAGGTCCCCGCCGGTACGGCGTATAGGCCCCAGGAGATCATCATCCCGAAGCGGGCCTCGCGCCACCAGGCGATCCGTTGCTCCCGGGTCGGCCCGGGGCCTTGAGGCAGGGCGGAAACGGAGGCCGGGGAAAAGGCCGACCCGATCCAAACGATCGTCAGGCAGGCCGCGATGATGAGCTTCTTCATTCGAATCTCTCCTTGTCGTCGGAACAATCTTACTTAAAGTTATTTCGAAGAGCCGTTCTGCGCAGCCTGAACGGACCGGACCTGCAGCCACCGCTCGGCCGGCTTGGCCTGAGGGGTGACCAAGTGGAGCTCGGCCCGGGCCCCATCCAAGCCGGGGCCGAACATGACCACGGTGAATTCCACGGTCTTCCCCGCCCATTCCTTTTGAACGGGCAGCCGGAAAGTCATTCCGCCGAGTCCTTCGCTTTTGAGCCAGGAACAGTTCCATTCGTAATTATGATAGGGATAGCTCGGCACCCTGTGCCGCGGGACAATGATCTTCCCGTCCACTGAGGCCGTGACATAAACGCCGTCGACCGGGTCGAATTTCGCCGCCCCGGAGTGAACGGCGACGGCGAATTCCTGACCGGGCCGGTATTCCTGAAGAAGCCCCGCGGATTTCAGGATCCGCGCGGGCTGGTGCGTCTCGCCGAAAAAGTTCGTCGCGCGCCACCGGCCGCGGTCCAGCCTTCGGCCTAGCCCGTCATAGCCGTCGATCTCGGCAACACTGAAATTCCGTCCCCGGATGCGGATATACCGGCTCCTCTTCGGCGGCAGAAGAACCTCGATGGAAACAGGCTTGCCGTCGCCGGCCTCAACATCGAATATTTTCAACTGTTTCCCCCTCTGCCGAAGCTCGGTGAAGAGCGGGATCCCCGCGGCCTTCTCGAGAGACAGGCCGTCCACGCGGATCCACGTCTTCAGATCGGGGGATACCTCGACCGCTTGAAGAAATCCGTCTTCGGTCTTCCGGACAATGTGAAGCTCCAGCTTCCTCAAATCCGTGGGCGCTCCCAGATCGATTCGCCACAGCGACGTCTCGCTCCTGTAGGGGGCGGGACTGCCCGTGAACGGGCTTCGGGTGGGGTAGCCATCGCTCCAGCGGGTGGAGGGATCATCATTAAAAGCGTTGCCGGCGCTGCCCTCGGCGGTGATGACTTTTCGCCGCATATAGTCCCGGCAGGCTTCGATCTCCGGCAGTACCGAAGGGATGTTTTTCAGGGCCTCCAACTCCCGCATCTCCAGGGCCTCATCGTCCACGGTGAATTTGGCCAGCTCCGCCAGATAGGCGCCGTCGATCCGGCCGGGCGGGGCGTCCACGAGATCCTTAAAGCGGACGAATGGCTTTTCGGCGAGCAGCGGCCCGGAAAAACGGACCGGCCAGGTTCGGCCGGCGGCCGTGTCCACCGCCCGGCCTTCCGACAGGACCGCTCGCCCGCCGAAATTGTGGAACGCCACTTCGTAATCCCGTCCCGGATCGCCCAGGAGCCGCAGATCGAAGGAATCCGCGCCGGGTCCTGGAACGACCTCATAGGGGATGCCCCCAAGATAGGGTTCGTCCGGAAGCGTCGTGTCGACTTGGATCATCTGGAGGCCAAAGGGCTCCAACTCGATGCCCAGAGACTCCCCTGCTTTGAGGCCCTGTTTTGAAATGAGGAATTCGCGCGGGTGGCGCTGCCGCACCGTAAGCGGCGTCCCCGGGACCGCGGCCAGGCCGATTCTCCCGTCCAGGGGAACGGACTTGGTCTGGAAAGTCCACGTCGGATTGCGCAAAACCACGAGGGACGAGCGGCCGTCACCGTGGGCGATGTCGCCATCGCTCAGCGGAAAAGCCCTTTTCAGAAGAGGCTCGGACTGTTTATGGAGCTGGATGAGCCGGGCCAGCTTCGGATATTGCTCATCGCCAAGAAAGAAGAAGGTCCCATACAGCTCGGGCGAGAGGACGGACGCCCGGCCGAAAGCCTGGGCGACGAGGTCGTCCTCCCAGTTCTCGATGCAGCTGTTGAAACAAATTCCGTGGTCCTCGAACTGTCGGAACGGCGTCTTGAAGAATTCCGAGGTCAGTTCCCGGCCGATGGAGGCGGATCTATTGTAGAGAGCCGCCGTCTCATTGGTGATATGGACATCAATATAAGTTTCTTCCCCTTTCCAGAGGAGGCAGTCGGTGATGGTCAGCATGTAGGGGGAGTTATTGATCCGGTGGTTGATGGCCACGAACGACGGATCGATCCGCCGGGCCTCGCTCAGGGCGTCGGCCAAGCTCTGGTATTTCTTCTCCAAAATGTACTTGTCCTTGTGCGCCAGGGCCGAAACAACCGTGTCCATTTTGAAGAGGCCGACGTTGAAATCACGGACCCAGGAGAGGAGCTGGTCTTGGCGGGCGGCCATCTCCGCCGGCGTCTCGCCGAAACCGTCCGGCCCGATCCACAGGCCCAGTTTCATCCCCAGAGCCGCGGAGGCGTCGGCGATCGTCCGCAGGCCATGGGGGAACCTTTGATCAAAATGCCCCTTGAACTGCGGAAAATACGTCCCCTGCGATTCGACCAGGCCGGCGTCGGAATTGTAGATGTCGAACTGCAGTCCATAAAGCGCCCGGAGCTTTTGGAGGGCCGCGAAATTGTCCAAGATTTCGGATTCCAGCGGCCCGGAATTGTCGTGGCAGAGCCAATCGAAATAGAAGGTGGCGAAATCGACCCGGTTGGCCCGTATCGCCTGGATATAGCGGCCGAAAGCTTCTTCGATCCGGCCGGACTCCGAAACCCCGAATCCGGTGGTCTTGCTCGTCCAGGATTCGCCGGGAGATACTGAAACAGCCGGGAAATGAGTCAGGCGCAAACGGCCGTCCCGCAGTTCCGATTCGGCGATCGGCCACTCCATCCCCCAGAAGATCTGGCCGTCCAAAAAGACCGGGTTTTCGGCTTTGGCAGGAAAGGGGATTTCCCTAAACCCGACGTCATCGACCGTGGCGTCGTTGATGACGACGGCCTCTTTCAAGCCGTTCAAGACCGTCAGCCGCTTGCGCGCGTAAGAGGCTTTTTCCTCCAGTTCATAGTCAACCTCAACAGCGAGCCCTTTGAGGCTCCCGGACCCGCCGTAATTGAACCGGAGCGATGCCGGAGACGGGTTCTCGGTCTTGATCAGGATGAAGTCCGCGGCCGTCGCTTGCGACCGGCAGCCGCTGATCTCGAGCAGAAAAACGAAAGGTTCGGCGCTCAGCGTATAGGATTTTCCGGTCAGCTTGTTTGTCAAAACGGAAGATCCGGGCTCCGGGAAGCGTAGCGACAGATTCGCATTCTCGATACGGCCTGCCGGCGTTTCAGGGCCGGCGTTTCGGGAGCCGCGAAGCGATGGACCGGACCAGGATGACAGGGCCAAGGAGAAGACCAAGATCAGCAACGATGTTCTTCGTTTCATGTTTAAATCGCGATCCTGAGCTCGTCCTGCTTCCGGATGACCACCGGAGCCGGGAATTCCATCGTCAGGCCGGCGGTTTTGATGAATGGGCGGCGTTCCATAAAGCCCGTTTTTGGAGAATTACTAAGCCGGGCGGAATATAGTTGACCCCGGATGTCTTTGTCGCCCGGCTAGTACTCGGGGAGCAGTAAGGATTATGTAACATATTTACTGCTCCCCGTAGTATTTATTGATCGATCCGGCCAGGCCTTCGAGGAATTCGGCCGCGCCCCAATTCGAATCCCAGGTCATCCCCAGCCGGACGACGACCAGCTTGAGCGAGGGGCAGACGAAGATCTGCTGGCCCTGGTAGCCGTCCGCCCAGTTGAGGTCCCGAGGCATTTTGGGATACACCCGCTTTTCGGGATGATCCGGTTCCCCCTGATTCGTCCAGAAAAACGCCCCATAGACGCCTTTTTCGGCCTTGGGGGTCGCCGTCGTCGAATAAGCCATCCAACCCTCGGGCAGGATGCGCTCCCCGTTCCATACGCCGTCGTTCAGGCAGAAAAGCCCAAAACGGGCGAAATCGCGGGCCGTCGCATAAAGATAGGAGGAGCCGATGAAGGTCCCGCCGGCATCGCTTCCAAAAACGGCGCTGCGCATGCCGATCTTGTTGAACAATTCGCGGCGCGGAAAGGCCCAATACGCATCCCGGCTTCCGACGACGCGGCGGATGATGCGGGAAACGATATTGGCCGTCCCCGAGGAATAGCTCCAGACCGTGTCCGGTACTGCGGCCGGCGGTTTGGCCGCCGCATAGGCGGCATGGTCGGGCTCCAAAAACAGCATGCGATTGACGTCCGAAACCGGATGTTCGGCGTATTCTTCGTACCAGTCCAAGCCGGAACTCATCCGCATGAGCTGGTCGGTGGTGATCGCATGGCGCGGGTCGTCGATCGATTTCCATTCCGGCACGGGCGCGGGGTCGTGTATATCGATCTTCCCCTGTTTCACCAATATCCCGACCAGGACGTTGGTGAAGCTCTTGGCCATCGACCAGCTCAAAAGCCGCGTGTCTCTGGTGATGGCCGGCGCGTAGCGTTCGGCGGCCAGGCGGCCGTCATATAAAACGACTATGGCGCGCGTCCGTTTGAGATGGCTCGGGTCGGGCTCGGCGAAGGCCCGGTCGATGGCCTGCCCCAGCTTGGCGGCATCAATGGCGGCCGGCGCCGCTTCTTCCGGTATGAGATCGCCCATGGGCCAGGGAACGGCCGCGGGGTCGGCGGGTTCCGGAGCCGGAAGTTCCGGCTTCATGGCCCGGACCGTTTCTTCGGGGACGCCCGACAAGAGAATGGGACCGAGTCCCTCGATATAGACGGCCGTTTTCTTGAATAACCCGGTTCCCAGAAGGGAACAGGACACGGCCTTTTTCTCGCGGTCGATCGAGGCCTTGAATAGCTTGAACATCGGACTGAACCCCGAATCCTCGCGCGCGATCGTCTCCGGATCCAGGCCCTGGACAAAGACTCCGGCGCAGAGGGCCTTGGCTTTGAAGGCGCAGCCAATGGGAATCTGCGCAAAATATTCCCGTTTCGTATACCCGAAATATCCGCCGCAGATCAGGACGATCAGCAGGATCCCCCCAACGATCCTTTTTCGGGTGAAAATTCTGCTCATGCTTCACTCCCTGAACAATCCGCGCAGAACGTCGATTCCAACCTCCTTCGATGGCAGGAAGGCGTGGCTCGCGGCGTATTTCAAGAGACTGGCCAGAAGCTGGCGGGCTTCGGGCCGCGTGCCGGCGTCGGTCAGCAGGTCGGCGGCGCAGACAAGAAGCTTGCCCGGCCCGACCTTGACCTCGAAGATCAAGCCGAGCGGGCGGTTGGTGAACCAATCGTCGATGATCCGGACGATGGGCGCGAAGCCGGGGCCGAAATCATCGAGCCGAACGGCCTGCCCGTGGCTGATGGCGTCCCACCACTGCCAGTTGCTGTGGAACTCCGTCGGAAAAGCGGCCAGGGCCGGGTGGTTCTGGTCGCACAGCAGTCCCAGCGTGTGCGGAGGCTGGTTGGACGTCCAGGCCGTGTTCCAGAAAACGCTGGAAAAGCCCAGGGCCACCGCTCCGCCTTTTTCCGGTTTGACCGCGCCTTTTTCGAGGACGAGCAGAGCTTTGCCGCCGGCGGCGAGGCGGGCGGCCGTCCGATCGTCCAAGTGGCAGGAGACCAACACATCCGAAGCAGGGATGGCTGGAGCCGGCGTGGCCGAGGGATAGACCCAGAAATCCCAGCCGTTCTCGAAATCCCCGATCCGCACGTTCAGCCGGTAGCGGGCCGGCGCCGGAATGCCGGTTAGAGGCAGTTTCACGAGGCCCAGATCGATGACGTTGCCCCAAGGGATGTCCCGGGCGGGAAGCCGGCCCTGGACGACGATCTGCCCCTGGCCGTCCACGATCGTCCAACGGGGAACGGCTTGGGCCAGCGGAGCGGGGCCGAAGTGGGCCGCTTCGATCGCCGCGGACAGCTCCTCGGAATCGAGGAAGACCATCTTGGCCAGCCGGGCCAGGGGCACGGTCGGCGCGCAAAAGCGCCGGAATTCATCGGGCGTGATATAGCCCTTCTCCTCCCAGAACGGATCGAGGACGCCGACCAGGGCCGTCCCCTGCCCGGGAAAATCATGCAGGTCGAGCAGTTCGAAGCCGGCGAACCCGGGCGTGCGCAGGGCGGCCTCGATATCGGCCTTGTAACAGAGCGCCTGGAGCTTGCCCGAGGCCGACAGGAAGTCGGCCGCCAAGGGCCCCATCCCCGCCGCCTCGAGGGTATCGCGGAAAATCTCGAAGTTCTTGGCCTTCAGGACGCCGGTGTATTTGGGGATTTCCTTGAAGTTCGGATAGACGCACCATTGCCCGATTTCATGCCCCACCACGGGCTTGTCGGACTTTCCGATCGTTTCGCGGAAATCGAACAGCGTCTGGGGCGGTTGTTTGTTGATGATGCTGTTCAGCCCTTCGCCCCAGCGCTGGATGCGCGGCTCGGGCGAAACGTGGAAGTCGTTCTCGGGCAATTGGGGCCAGCCCGCGGCGCCGGTATAAACGCGGCGGACGTCCTTGTTCTTCCAATAATTGACGAAGTCGGCGAGGTAGCGGTTGGAGGCCTGGCCGCCGGGCTCATTGCCGTAAGACATCATACAGAACGACGGATGGTTGCCGTAGGCTTTGACTATACGCTCGCTCTCCCTGTACAGCCAGGCGTCGATGGGTTTCCCATCGCCGACGGTCGTCCAGGCGGCGCATTCAACATAGAGATAGATCCCCATTTCGTCGGCGGCGTCGAAGGCGGCTTCCGGGGGACACCAGGAATGAAAGCGCATGTGGTTCAAGCCGTGGGCCTTGATGACGCCGAAGATGCGTTTCCACTCGTCCACCGACATGGCCGGGTAGCCCGTGCGGGGAAAGATGCAGCACTCGAGCGTGCCGCGCAGAAAGATCGGCCGCCCGTTCACGGCGAACCGGGTCCCTTGGGCCTTGAACTCGCGCAGGCCGAAACGGACGGAGCATTCGTCTTCGAGACCGGGGACGAGGCCGTGGAGGCCCGCAGTCAGCTCATAGACATTGGGAGAAAACTCGTCCCACAGGGAGGGTTCCGGTCCGAGGGGATAGTCCAAGGCGATTTCGGACCGGCCCTCGGAGGCCGTGAAACGGGAATAGAACGGAGAGAGCTCCGAGGAATTGGGCGCATGGAGGAGACGAACCGTGAGGACGATGTTTCCGATCTGGGGACGGCCGGTCGAATTGCCGATCGTCACGACGGCGCGGACGCGCTTGGAGGCCATATCGGGATC
>Ga0315279_10007837_pt1 | contig 13093 bp, 5 predicted proteins | sample YL17G06_20_MG_FD_203694 | JGI IMG/M metagenome (GOLD analysis project Ga0315279, IMG submission 203694) | Sediment microbial communities from Yellowstone Lake, YNP, Wyoming, USA - YL17G06_20 | ecosystem: Environmental > Aquatic > Freshwater > Lake > Sediment | place: USA: Wyoming | collected... | reverse complement strand
TGGATCCGCAAGGAATCCGCCTCCCCGGTCCGGATCGTGATCTCCCCGTCCGGCAGCCCGGGCGAAAAATAGCAGGCCCAGATCTCGCCGTAGCCCATGTACGAGTTAATCCCAGGGTTGTCGTCTTCCTCGACGCTTTCGGGAAATTTGTGCCAGCCCTTCAGGAGAAGCGAAAAATCGTCCCGTTCGAGCCCGACGTTGGCCACGATCCGGTTCCAGCTCCTGGAGAGCGGCTCCTGAAGTTGAGGAGCACCTCGGGTTCGCAGTTCGTCTCCCGGAGAGGATGGCAGAGATAGATATTTGGTTATTTATGAATATCTAACAAACATACTTGCAGGAGCCGTCACCGCAAGGGCGTCGATTTTTAAGGGAGGCCCCCTCACGAGCCGGTGAAGTATCCTGCCCGATGGACAACCCGGTAGTCTTTGCCCTTGACGCTGACCTTGAGGTTGATAAAAGTCCCCGGGGGGGCCGCGGTGGACGTCGTGTAGTAAAGGATGTAAGAGGACTCCGTCGCCATGAGCGCCGAAGCCAGCGACACCGCGGCATTCTGAGAAGTATCAGTAACTCCGCCTGTGGCTTCGGCTGCGTCTGAGAGGGCCTTGTAAACGTCCTCGGACTGTTCCCGCATGTTGATCCCGGAGATGCGTTCCGGTTCGCGGTTCATATACAGAAAATTGAAATACATCCCCGAGTCGGCGAAAGCCTTGATGATCGGCTCGCGGTTCAGGTTGATGGGGCGCCTGTAAGAGGAAAACAGGGTCTCGACTGCGGCCAGAATGTCCGGCCGATCCTGGTTGTTAAGGACGAGAATGTCCTGGGTTTGAGGACTGATCTCAGGCCGGAATTCACGCTGGTAGACAAAGAAGACAAGCTTTTGCCCGCTCAGACTCTTCATGCCCTCGGCAAAACTGACAAGCTTATTCTCGTCGACCATGCGGAGGGATTCCATCTGCTGAAGATGTTCCCCGTATTGCATCAGCTGTTGCTCCAGGCTGGTCCCGTCGTCGACCTCCCCCTCGGTATCGCTGAGCCCCGTCCGGCCGACTCTGCCGATCTGGCGTACGGAGCGTTTCAGATCGCGCAGGGCGCTGTTGTACGCCATTCCCCCCTCGATGATGTCCTTCCGGAGGATGCCGGTCAGTTCGCGGGCCAAAACGTCGCGGGGCTTGGCGGCCAGAGCCGCGGCCGTGAGCTTGTAGTTATGCATCGGAGTCTGGATTTCCAGCGTGTCGGTGGGAAGGAGTTCCTTAAGGAACAGGAATTCGAGGGCCCCCGAAATCTTGTTGTCGTATTCGGTGAGCTGGAAGAGGAGGACGATCCTTCGCGAGAGGTCGGGCTGGATATCGGCCCGGCCGTCGCGCCGTTCGATTGTGCTTTTCCGGACGAGGAAGAGCGCCTCGGAAGAGACCGGCAGGTCGCTCTCCTCGATCGCGAAATCCTTCAGGCTGAGGTCGGGGACAAAGCGGTTCCCTTCGAACACGCGGACAACGATGGGAACGGGCTTGGCCGAGCCTGCGGCGGCCTTGGCATCCGCCGCGGCGCTAAGAGCCGCGAGAGCAGCCAGGCCCGCTCCGAGCCGGAAAAAAAAACGCACCCGATCTATTTTCATCTCGGTTTACTCCGTGGCAGTTTCTTGATCGGCTATTTTTTCCCTTCGATCTCCTGGATGAGCTTTTCGATCTCCGGTTGATTCGGGTTCAACCTGAGCGAGGCCCGAAGAGCCTCGAGAGCGTTCCCCTTCTGTCCAAGTCCGTGATAGGCGGAGCCGAGGGCGGCCAGAAGCCCCGCGTCGCTATTGTAGGTTTTATTTCCGAGCGACAAGCTCTGAACCGCCTCGTCATAACGTTTGAGATCCAGGAGCGCCCGGCCCCTGAGGAGTAAGTACTGGAACCGGAGGTTGGCGTCGTTCTTGACCGTCTCGATAATGGTCAGGGCTTCTTCGGGTTTCTGATCTTTCAGGAGAAAGGCGGCGTAATCCGGGATTTTCTGCAGATAGGACGGGTTCGTCGCATAGGCCTTCTTGTAGGCCGCCTCGGCCTTGGCCTTCCGGTCCATTTGATCGTATTGGTGAGCCAGCATGTAGTGAAACATGAATCCGTTGACGAGAGAAAACGCCTTCGCGGCGATGACGGGATGCGCCAGAGTCTTCGCGGACGAGACGATGAAATTGGCCTTCTGCAGGTCGAGAGCGTTCCCCCGAGAATCCTTGAGGACGAGTGACAGGTCATAGTAGTCGGGGGGAAAATCAGCCGCCGGCATCGAATTGGTGAAACTCTGGGCGCGGCGCAAGCCCCTGCCTTCCAGGGGAATAACGAACGATTTCTGATGCGGGTCACCGCCCGTCGTCCCCTTGATTAGGGCCTCCACCCAACCGCCTTTCAAGACCTCTTCGGCGAGGCCGATGACGCTGAACTGGCACACGATCTCGTCCGAAGCAGCGAACAGGTTCTTGGGGTCTGTATTGAGCTTCTTGCGCTCGGCTTGGAATGGCAGCCGCACGCCGGCCGGGGCCTCGATCAGCTTCACGCCGAGGACCGGCCCCACGATCCGCGGCGGGCCGTCGACGGGCGGGACGTCCACGTCGTGCTCGAAGACTGTAAATTCCTTGCCGGCCGTGTTCCTGAGGAGGACCGTCAGGTGATACTTGCCTTCGATGATGGGAAAAGAATCGGCAATCGAGAAGCCCATGCCCTCGGTGTCCTTCAGCTGGCCCTCGGGGATGGTCAGAGGATACTCCTTGCCGTACTGGAAAACCGTCTTGTCACCGGACCGAAGGCTGACGTCCATCTGGAACGCGCAGAAATACTCGCTCTTCGGAACGTAGAAGTCCAGGGAGAGACGTTCCGGAACCACGGCGAAGTCGCAGAAGGCCAGGTCCATCAACGGGTCAAAGACGATGGCCACCATGCCCACGTTCTTCATGAAGTTGGTCAAGTATTCCGTGCTCACGACACCCTTGAAATTCAGGAAATGGGTGGCGTAGATCTCATCCAGCCCCTTTTTCGGCGACTCCATGATGGCGGCCATATAAATCGTGTTTTGGAGCGAAGGCTGGTATCCAGACGACATTTCCCCGGGGATAATGGAAAAGGCCACGATCGCCAGGTCGGGCTGTTTCTTGAAGAGCTCGTCGTACATCGCTTGATAATTGGAGGGCGCGTAATCCGTCATCCCTTTGACGAGCAAGCGCGCCGGCCCATCGGAGATGGGATCGTAAAGCTTGAACTCCCCGGCGTTCTTGTATTGGTAAAAGACGAGCTCGAAATGGGTTGGCAGGCCTTTCAGCGTATCCCCGTAATAAGACCAAATCTCGGCTGGAAAGACGTCATAGTCGCCGGCGATTTGCTCCGTGCTGACGGGCGGGCCGAGGATGATGTAAAAGCGGCCCCGGTCGGTCATCCATCCTTCGCGGGACGAGCCGAATCTGAACTTGCGGTTCGCTTCCTGGAAACGCTTCGTGTGGTCGGTCTTGAACTCGTTTTCAGGCGTCCCCGGAGTGGGGTCGCGTAGCCGCCAGAACGCTTGAATGAAAAGGTCTCGGTCCCGGTCCGTCGTCAAGTGCAGGAAAACGTCCCTTTCTTTGTCCATGATGATGTAGTCCACGAGTTTGAGCCATTCCTGGTATTCGTAGGGCAGATTCTTGGGCTTGACCTTGGCCTGCCCCCCCAAGAGGAGCGCTCCAAACGTGAGGGACATCATGAGCATCAGAAAAACGGCAGGAGTCCGGCCGGTTGGCCGAGTCGCATCGCGCGGATGTTGTGATCTCATTGGGAAGGCCTCCTGTTTTTCATAATATATCGGAAATCATGGCAGATTTCCACAGGTTTTCGCCGCCGAGAACGGCCGGCGAAGCCTGGAGGGAAATTCTGCCTATTTCATGAATTCGAGACAACGCGGATTTCCCCTTCGACATGAGGTCAGTGATGAAATACCCATCCAAAAAAATGGGCGATATCCATTTTTTTGGGTGTTTCAATAAGGTGTGATGCGGTTAATATATTTAGAAAGAATAGCATAGATTTGATTCAATCTGGCACACTATTTGCTTTCTAATAGAGCAAATTGCTTATAGACAGAACTAATAAGGAGGTGATTTACCCAAGCCAGGATAATCTCAAACGGGGGGAATGGACGGGGCGGCCATCCGCCCTGGGAAAGGGGAGGAGAACATGGTGCAAGAGGAGGAGAAATGAAGCGACTTTTCGTTGTTCTTTGTTGCCTGCTGATTCCCTACGCCGCCATGGCGCAGCAAAGATCCGGCAATATTGTTGGGACGGTCGTCGATTCTGATCGCAATCCGCTTCCTGGAGTCAGCGTGACGCTGACGGGCGCGACCATCGCCGCGATGACGACAACGACCAACGCCGAAGGGAAGTTCCGGTTCCTATCGCTCTTTCCGGCCAGCGACTATGTCGTCAAGGCCGAACTCACAGGATTCAAGACCCGGATTGAAACCGGTGTCATCGTCAACGTCGCGAAGAGCGCGGACATCACCGTCATCATGGAACAGGGCACCCTCGAAGAGCAGGTGACGGTCACCGCTGAAACGCCCATCATCGAAACCAAGAAAACGCAAATCACGCATACCGTCAACTATGAAATGCTGCAGGAGATGCCCTCGGCGAGAGATCCCTGGGTCGTCCTGGGGATGGTGCCCGCGATCCAGATGGACCGCGAGAACATCGGCGGCGTCGAGTCCGGCCAGCAGTCGGGCTTCATCGCCCGGGGCAGCACGGGAAACGAATGGACCATTGACGGCATGCAGATCACGGACCGCAGCTCCGAGTCGTCGCCCACCTACTACGACTTCGACTCTTTCGAAGAGATGAACGTCTCCACGGGAACCCTCGACGTCGAGCACCGGGACCCGGGGGTCGTCATCAATATGGTCACCCGCCGGGGCGGGAACAAAACAAGCCTGGGCGGCAGGTTCTACTGGACCAACAGCAAGTGGCAGGCGACGGTCCCACAGGCCAAGCTGGACGAGCTCAATATCTCCGGCTACAACCGGGCCAACGACATCAAGGACTTCGGTTTCAACGCCGGCGGTCCCATCGTCAAGGACAAGGCCTGGTGGTGGCTGAGCTACGGCATTCAGCAGGTCAAAACGTTCAACCTGCTCAACGTAGCCGACGATACGTACCTCAACAACTACGGCGGAAAGCTCAACTTCCAGATCATCCCGTCGAACCGGCTCGAAATTTTGTACCAGCTTAATGACAAGGTGAAGTTCGGCCGCAGCTCCTCGGAAAGCTTCACTCCCGGGTGGAGGCAGGGCAGCAAGGGCTTTTTCGGAGCCCCCATCCTGAAGATCCAGGACGAGCAGATGTTCGGTAACAACCTGTTCCTTTCGATCCGGGGGGGCACCTCGAACGGCGGGTTCGGGATGAAGCCGGAGAATGACATGGACCTCGAGAAGGTCGCCTACTACGATTACGCGGGGGGCTTCTTCTACAATTCGTACTGGTGGTTCTACTCCGACCGTCCGCATCCCTACGGCGTTGTTCAGGCCCAGTACTTCAACGACAGCCTCCTCGGTATGGCCCACGAGATGAAGTTCGGGTTCGAGGTCAACAACAACAGCACCAGCTACAGCGGCACCTATTCCGGTAACGGAAACTTCTATGTGAGCCACGATTACAACACGAGAACCATAGACTGGAACGGGGACGGCTCGAGAGATGTCGTCCAGGAACTTCCGGGTGGGTTCGACCTCGCGCGGATCCGCATCCATCGCTATGACGTCGCCAGCCTCCAAGGAACGAAGCGTCTCGCCGCCTATTTCAGCGACACCATCAGCTTCAAACGCTTCAATTTCAATATCGGCCTCCGTGCCGACCACGCCAAGGATTACTTTGACCCCGCAACTTATCGTTCACTCTGGCTCCCAGGGCAGCAAGTCCCCGACCCGATCATGGCGAACTTTGCCGACATCACCCAAACGTTCTTCGGCGGCGACGATACCGTGAACAAGATCTCAGCGTTGCTGCCCGACGTGCAACAGCCTTACGTCGCCCCCCCGAAACTCTACTGGTTCTTCTCGCCCCGCCTCGGCGTGACCTACGACATCTTCGGCGACGGCAAGACGATCTTCAAGGTCGCCTACACCCTCTATCCCGGCTACGGCCCAGGGAGGGACTATAATCGTCCATTCGGCATGGGCGACCTTAATAATCCAGTCGTGCTCAATTTCTGGTGGGCAGACGGTTATGGGTTCGGCAGCACGCCCACGGTACCCACCTCGGAAGCGGACGGCGTCGCGACCTTTGACGAGCTCTACTGGGCCGCATACAACACGGCCAGGACCCCCTACCACGCCTTCGATCCATCCGGCGTATTCGTCGGCGATACGGATCGCGAAAACGGCTACATGTACTGGGGAACGACCTTGGGTTCCACCGCGCTCGAACCGTCCCGTCAGCTGATCGACCTCGAAAACTGGAAAGTCAGCCTGACCCATGAGGTGAATATCTCGATCGAGCGCGAAATCATGCCGAACTTCGGCGTCAGCCTAGGCTTCAACTGGAAGAGGATGGGCCGGTTCGCCTGGTCTCCGGCTTATTATCCCGATTTGGAACACGTCCGGAGCAAGGATGACTACGTTATCGCCGGCACCGTGCCCAGCACCCTGACGGGTGGCGGGCAGACCTTTGAGACTGGCCAGGCCGCGGGCAAGAATTGGTACGTCCTGGCTGACACTCCTGAGGGACAGTACACGGACTACACGAAAACGGTGATGATGGACCCCAAGCGGCACAACACCTACTGGGGCATCGACTTCATCTTCACCAAGCGGCTCTCCAACAAGTGGATGCTCAACGGCTCGTTCACGTACCAGGACCAGCGCAACTACTTCGGCGACAATGGCTATCTTGATCCCACCAACCTCTGGGCCCAGGAAGGGCAGATCATGACCTTCAGCATGGGCGGAGGCAGCGGCAAGGAATCCCGTCCGTTCTTCACCCGTTGGATGTTCAAGCTGAATGGCCTCTACCAGCTGCCGTTGGGTTTCAATATCGCCGGCACCGTTTCGGCCCACCAAGGTACGTTCTACGAGACGTACTTCACCCTTGAAGACGATGCGCTTCCGAATCCCAACTCGTACTCCAATTCCATGCCCACGACCAAATACAACGACCGGGAGCAACTGCCGAACATTTGGGTCATCAACCTCAAGCTCGAAAAGATGTTCAGCCTCGGCAACGTGGGCAAGATGTACTTAGCCGCGGACGTTTTCAACACCTTCAACAGCCATACACTTATGCGCAAGTTAGACGTCCACTACGGCACGTTCTATTACAATCCCACTGATTATTCGGATCCAGTTGATACGAGCGGCGCAAACAACGAGTTGATGAATCCGTTCTTGGTCAGGCTCGGCCTGAGATTCCAGTTCTAGTTCACGACTCCAGATCAAGCTGAAGCACAAAGCCCCTTCCGCCTTACGGCGGAAGGGGCTTTTTTATTGTATAATGTGGCCATGGCTCTTGCGAAAAAGGCCTTCCTCGCGGCCGGGCTGCTCCTCGTTTCGGAGGCCGCCGGGGCCGCGGACGTCAATGTCCTTCTCATCACCATTGACACGCTGCGCGCCGACAGGCTGAGCTGCTACGCGGCGGACCGCGGCCCGACGCCCGCGATCGACGCCCTGGCCGAGAGGGGCGTCCTGTTCGAGCGGGCCTTCGCCCACAATCCGACGACCCTGCCCTCCCACGCCAACATCCTCTCGGGCATGACCCCGCTTTTTCATGGCGTCAGCGAGAATGCCAAGTCGAAATTCCCCCCGGAATGCCCGACGATGGCCGACGACCTCAAGGCGCGGGGATATGCCACGGGCGCGTTCATCGGGGCCTTCCCGCTGGACTCCCGCTTCGGCCTCGACCGGGGCTTCGATGTCTATGACGATACGTTCCCCTCGAAGCAGGCCCTCGAGGGAGCCTTCAGGGAACGCCGGGCGTCTGAAGTCGTCAAGGCCGCCGCGGCCTGGCTTTCCCGCCAGCCGGGAAAATGGTTCTGCTGGGTCCACCTCTGGGACCCCCACGCGCCCTATGCTCCTCCCGAGCCCTTTTTCACCCAGTATCGGGACGACCCCTATTCGGGGGAAGTCGCTTACGTCGACTCGCAGCTCGGCGTCCTGTTCGGCGAGCTCGAGCGGCGGCAGTTCACGGCGAAGACGCTCGTCATCCTCACCGCCGACCACGGCGAATCGCTCGGCGAGCACGGCGAGATGACGCACAGCTACTTCGCCTACAACAGCACCCTCCATGTCCCCCTGATCATCGCCGGGCCTGGGGTCGCGCCGCGGCGGGTGGCGGCCAACGTGGGTCATGTCGACATCCTCCCGACGGTCTGCGAGCTCCTCGGCATCAAGCCGCGGTCGACCCTCCAAGGTCGGTCCCTCGCCGCCCTCATGAAAACCGGCCGGGCCGAGGACCGGGCCCTTTATTTCGAATCCCTCGAGCCCTACCTCAGCAAGGGTTGTGCCCCGCTCCGGGGCTTCATCCGGGGCCGGGTGAAGTTCATGGACTCTCCCATTCCCGAGGTCTACGATCTGGGGATCGATTTCGTGGAATCGAAAAACCTGGCCCCGAAAAGCGACCTCGTTGCGCTCCGGAAAGAACTCGACAGGATGAAGAAGGCGCTGTCCTCGCCGCTGGTCGAACGCGGTGGCCGGGTGGCGGACGGCCAGACACTGGAGCGGCTGCGGAGCCTGGGTTACGCGGCTTCCCCCTTGTCCCAGCCGAAGGCGTCTTACGGGCCGGCCGACGATGTCAAGAGCATTTTCCCGTTCCAGCAACGGCTCGAGCGGGCCATCCTCCTCGCCGACAACGGGCGAGTCGAGGACAGCATCCTGGAGCTCGCCGCCCTGGTCCGTGATAAAAAGGACTTCACGCCCGCCTATGTGTACCTCTCCCAAACACTCATGGCCCAAGGACGGGCCGACGACGCGGTCCGGACGCTCGACGAGGGCGTCCGCGACAATCCCGGAAATTATGCCCTTCTTTCCACCTTAGGCACGCTTCTCGTCATGAACCGGATGGACGACCGGGCCGAAGCGGTCCTCGACAAAGCGCTCACCCTCATCGACTTCGACCCCGATGCCTGGAACAACCTGGGAGGGGTCCGGATGCGGAAGGGAGATTTCGACAAGGCCCTGGAGTGTTTCGACCGGGCCGTTTCTCTGGATGCCACTTTTGCCCTGGCCTATTCGAACATCGGGATGGTCCGTATGACCCTCTACTTTGGCCAGGGCCGGAATCCGGACGACCTGGCTTTGGCCGTCGGGAATTTACGCCGAGCGGTCTCTCTTGACCCGGGATTGATCCCAGCCCTGCGCGCGTTGGGTGCGGCTTCGATGACCTCGGGGAATGTCGACGAGGCCATCGACGCCTGGGAAAAGGCCGTCGCCGCCAACCCCAAGGACGACTTTTCCACGTACAACCTCGGCCTGGCGTATTTCAAGAAGGGCGACAAGGCCCGGGCCCTCCGCTCGTTCGAGGCCTACCTCGACCTCAAGAAAGACAATCTGACAGCCGAAGAGAAGAGCCGAATTCTGGAGCTCATCGCAAAATGCAGGTAAGCACACAGGAAACTCGCCACGTGGGACAAAAAAGCGGAGGTGGACGATGAAAAAGTCCTTTCGGGCCGCGGGCCTGGTTTTCGCCTCGTTGCTGGGGCTGCTGGCATGCGCCGCTGGAGCGGGCGGCGCGGATCTCAACGTCCTTCTGGTGACGATCGATACCCTGCGGCCCGACCGGCTGAGCTGCTACAGTCCCAAGTACCTCCAGACTCCCCGCATCGACGGCCTGGCCGCAAAGGGTGTCCTGTTCGAACGGGCCTTCGCCCATGATCCCGAGACCCTCCCTTCGCACACGAACATCCTCCTGGGAATGACGTCCCTGGCCCACGGCGTCAGCGAGAACAGCAAGTCCATCGTGGCTCAGAAATTCCTGACCCTGGCCGAACTCCTCAAGAGCCGCGGCTACGCCACGGGCGCTTTTGTCAGCGCTTTTCCCCTGGATTCCCGCTTTGGGCTGAATCAGGGTTTCGATGTCTACGATGATCACTATCCGGCCAAGGCGCAGACCGGCCTGCTCTTTTCGGAACGGCGGGCTGAGAAGACCGTCGCCGCCGCCCTGCAGTGGCTCTCAGCCCAGAAGGGCCAATGGTTCTGCTGGGTCCACCTTTGGGACCCTCACGATCCCTACGCTCCACCCGAGCCTTTCTTCACGCAGTATCAGGACGACCCCTATTCGGGAGAGGTTGCCTATGTCGATTCCCAGCTCGGCCTCCTGTTCGGCGAGCTCGAGAAGCGGCAACTCATGGACAAGACACTGATTATCCTGACCGGCGATCACGGCGAGTCCTTAGGCGACCACGGCGAGACGTACCATGGCTATTTCGCCTACAATACGACGCTCTGGGTACCCCTGATCATCTCCGCCCCGGGGGGCAAAGCCGCCCGGGTGAAGGATTATGTCAGCCATGTGGACATTTTCCCGACGGTCTGCGACATGCTCGGCCTGGAGAAACCGGCGTCCCTCCAGGGCGATTCCCTGCTGCCGTTTCTGCGCGGCAAGACGAGGAAGGCCCGGCCGATCTACTTCGAGGCGTTGGAAGCCTATTTGAACAGGGGCTGGGCGCCCCTGCGCGGCGTCATCGAGAACGGGAAAAAATACATCGATTCGCCCATTCCCGAGCTCTATGACCTGGAGAACGATTTCGGCGAGGCGAAGGATCTGGCCGCGGCCTCCAACCTCCCGCCTTACAATAAGAGGCTTCAAGAGGTCATGAAACTCGGCGCCTCGCCCCTCACGGCGCGGGCCGGCCGGCAGACGACCGACAGGGAAACGCTCGAACGGCTGCGCAGCCTCGGCTACGCGGCCTCGCGTGTTGCTCAGCTCAAATCCTCTTACGGTCCCGAAGACGATCTCAAGACGCTCCTCCCCCTCGAACAGAAGGTCGGCCTGGCCTCCCGGCTCATGAAGCAGGGCCGGCTCGCGGAGAGCGTCCGGCTCCTCGAGGACGTCCTCAAGGAAAGGAAGGATTTCGGCACGGCCTATGAACGGCTCTTCGAGATCTATCGTTCACAGGGTCTCGTCGACGACGCCCTCCAGGTTTTCGAAAGAGCAGTCGCCGCCAATCCAGGCAATTACCTTTTCAGCTCGGGATACGGAATCGCCTTGGTCAGGAATGGGAGATACCAGAAGGGCGCTGAGATCCTGGAAAAATCCCTCAGCCTTTATGACCAGGACGCGGAGGTCTGGAACTCCCTCGGCGTGGCCTACGGGAATATGGGCGATCTCGAGAAGGCCGGCGAGGATTTCGGGAGGGCTCTGGCCCTGGCGCCGGAGGACGCGATTTTCAACGACAATGTCGGCACACTTCACGTGACGATGGCCCAGAAAACGAAGGATCCGGAATCGGCCCGGCAGTCCCTCGCCTTCTTCGAAAAGGCCATCGCCGCCGACCCGACCCTGGCCTCCGTGTACAACGGCCTGGCCGGCGCCCTGCGTTTTCTGGACAGGAGGGACGAGGCCATTGCGAACTGGGAAAAAGCCGTCGAGCTCGACCCGAACTTCAATATGGCCATCTTCAACCTGGCCGTGGCCTATCTGGAAAAGGGGGACAAGACCAAAGCCCTCGAGTACTGCCAGAAGTATCTCCTGGTCAGAGGCAAGAACATCACCTTGGAAGAGCGGCGGGAGATCGATTCGCTCATCCAGAAGTGCAAGGGGTAGAACGGCGGCCGCGGGTCCGGGATCGATGACGAAGGGAGCGACGTGACAAAAGACGCTTTTCCGCAAGGACACCGCTTCCTAGCCTGTTTCTTTTTGGGCATTTTTCTGGCCGGGGTCCGGACCGTCTATCCGGCCCCCCGTCCGAACCCCGGCGCGAAAGCGGCGCCCAACCTCCTTCTCATCACCCTCGACACCCTGCGCGCCGACCGGGTGAGCTGTTACGGCAACGGGCCGCTCAAGACCCCCAACATCGACCGGCTGGCCGAGCGGGGGATCGTGTTCCGGCGGGCCTTCGCCCAGACGACGACAACGCTCCCGTCGCACACGAACATGCTCCTCGGCCTGAATCCGCTCCGGCACGGCGTCCACGATAACAGCAACTTCGTCGTCGGCAAGGAATTCCTGACCCTTGCCGAGCACCTCAAGGCGGCCGGCTACGCGACAGCCGCTTTCATCGGCGGCTTCCCGCTGGATTCGAGATTCGGGCTCAATCGGGGCTTTGACGTTTATGACGAAACGCTCGAAAACCGGGGTACGCGCGAGCAGTTCTACCGGGAGAGGCGGGCCGAGGCCGTCATCGACAGCTGCCTCCGGTGGCTGGACGGCCGGTCCGCTCCCTGGTTCGCCTGGGTCCACTGTTACGACCCGCACGAGCCCTACGAGCCTCCCCCGCCTTTCTTCTCCCAATATAAGGACCGGCTTTACGACGGCGAGGTCGCCTACGTCGACTCCGCCCTGAAAAAGCTCGTTGACGAGATCGAAGACAAGGGATGGAGCGGCAACACGGTCATCGTCCTGACCGGCGACCACGGGGAATCCCTTGGCCAGCACGGGGAAGAAACTCATGGTTTTCTCGCCTACAACACGACCCTCTGGATTCCCCTCATCATCTGCGCCCCGGGCCTGAAGCCGGGAAGCGTGAACCAGCTGGTCGCGCACACGGACATCTTTCCCACGGTCTGCGATCTTCTAGGGCTCCAGGTGCCGCCCCGCCTCCAGGGCCTTTCGCTCCTGCCCGCGGTCAAGGGCAAGAACCTGCCCAAGCGGGCGATCTATTTCGAATCGATGTTCCCTTACTACAGCCGGGGATGGGCGCCGATCTACGGTTTTCTCCAGGGCTCGGAAAAATTCATCGAATCGCCGATCCCCGAGCTTTACGATATCGCGAAAGATTTCGACGAGCTCAAGAACCTGGCGCCTGGGCAAGACCCGGGGAAATTCAGCACCAGGCTCGCCCGGGTCACCGGCGGGCTTTCGCCCACGGACCAGGCGGGCAAGGAGAGCCGGCTTGATCGCGAGTCCCAGGAAAAGTTGAGAAGCCTTGGCTATGTCTCCAGCCCTCAGCCAGTTAA
>Ga0315279_10007835_pt1 | contig 13096 bp, 11 predicted proteins | sample YL17G06_20_MG_FD_203694 | JGI IMG/M metagenome (GOLD analysis project Ga0315279, IMG submission 203694) | Sediment microbial communities from Yellowstone Lake, YNP, Wyoming, USA - YL17G06_20 | ecosystem: Environmental > Aquatic > Freshwater > Lake > Sediment | place: USA: Wyoming | collected... | reverse complement strand
AATCCTCCTTCAACTTTCTGAGAAGCTCTTTTGGATCTTCTTTGAGAAACATCTCGTCTATTTTTAATTTTTCTGCGAGCTTGGTGAGTTCCCACAACGCCCGGTCTGTTCTTGTCGCCATCGTGTCCACACCTTTGAGCATCGCTGCTAAATCTTTCTCCTCTACCCCGTGTTGCTTACAAAAGGCTTCAAATTCGAAATAGAGGGCATCGGCCGGATACATGAGTGCAAAGTGAATCTCCCAGTTCCTTTTGTTAATCTCCTCACTCCTCCGGAGGGCATGAGATAAATCAGCATCGGACATTCCATCATTCACACTGTCCATGAAATTTAAACCCTGTTTTACCTCATCGATAAGGCGTGTATAATACTCTTCCCAATGTTCCTTTAAGTCGTCAAGGAATTTACCGAATTCTATGGCTCTTCTTCCAATCTCTGCTTCGTCTTTTAAGCCCTCAAACCCGAGGAAAACCCTTCCCTTAAAAATCTTAACATGACCTCCCTTTGAAGACGGCAATTTTGTCTCTTCCGCTGCCACATGGTAACCCCAGGCATGATGCTTCTGTATGGTTGTCATCCCCAGAGGACAGATGGGATAGGGCTGATGTAGATCGTCACGGAACCAGAATATGTCTTCATCATCTGGCATCCTGAGAGTTCTCAATCCTGATATGCTTCTGTCCATATCATTTAGGTCTAAATTATCATACATATCGATCCCTTCCTTCCTTTATGATTCAATTGGAAATTTTATTTCCTAGAAGCCCTCACCGATTCGAAGCAGCCATATTCTCCATCATGAGCCGGAGGAAACCGTAGACGTCTTCTTGCCTCTCTGTGGCCCTGAGTCCCAATGCTTTTGCGAGGTCTTTATATTCTTTGACCCGATTGGCTTGATCCGCAGTCAGGAGCTTTTCAACCCTAAGACCCCTTTTATCAAGTTCTGTTTTTAAAGCATCCATGATTTCTCCTAACCAGGCTTCAGTCTGCTTGTCAAGTTCGGGTTGAAAATGGCGCTCTGCCTTGTCATATTCGACATATTCGATCTTGTCCCCTTCTTCTCTTTTCGTCTTGGATTCCAGCCGGTAGACCTTTGCATGCTTTTTTCCCACGATCATCAGGCTATGCAATTCTTTTGGGAGTCGATTAATGGTCAAAAGCACAGGATGATCTCCCTTGACTTCGAATGCCATCCTTCCAACTTCCTCCATTCTCTCAAGAACGTAATAGCGCAATAACTCAACAGGAGTCTTGTCCACACCCATGACTTCCTGCCATCCATTTTTCCACTTCAGTAAGAGGTAATGCTTCAATGGTTCTGATATCACTGAAGGGGGAGGGCAAAGACCCCTCCGAGACAATTCAAGCCGGAAGGGCTTGCTTAATTGATTGAACTCAATCCCTTTAGTGGAGCCATCTTCATATTCGATGATTAAATGCTTGGGTGCGCTCATCTCCTTACTCCTTTTACAATATTCTTCAATTCCCGAAAGTCAGATATGACAAAATCGGCATCCTGAGAGGATCCATAGTTAATGTAGCCGATGTATTGAATGGTCTTGAATCCCCTCTTCTTTGCTGGGCTGATATCTGTCCACAATTTGTCGCCGATCATTACTGCCTCTAAGGTCCGAATGGACCGCTTGAGAAGATCCTGGGAGAGCTCATCGTACAAGGTGCCTTCTTCTTTTGTCTTTCCTTTATACCTCAAATCCACGGACCCATCACGTAGATCAACGCTCCCCTGAGGAGTGATCAGTACATCGAAATATTCTAACAACCCTTTATTCTGTAAGAACTGGGTGACGATATCTGTGCCAATGGGTCCGAGCGTCTTCTTCAGTTCAGCAACAACAGCTCTCTCTATACCCTGATCTCTTAAGTACTGTAGCGCCTCCTCGGTTCCAGGGGCAACCCTCAGGTGTTCCTGTTCTTTTAAACTAAAAATCTCCATGGCTTCTTTGTTATTTTCAAAGACACAGCTTAAGATTTCATCGCGATGCCCTTCTTTGATGGCACCATAACTTCCATATTTTTCTTTTAATACACGATATCGATGGATCCTTTCTTCAATGAGTTCGGGTTCACCTATCTCTTTGCATACATCGCCGATAACTCGATAATTTCGTAGCCCTGATGGGTCCATTAAACATTGTCCGAAGTCAAAGCCGCACCACTTCACTGCAATAGCCATCATTTGCCTCCCGAACCTTTACGGCGTGTGAGAGTACCCTCGCCCAGCGATCGTGAATCCTTTATTTTTTCATCGGCGACAGCTTGAAAAGTCCTTCCGCATTCTTGCCCAAAATCAGGTCCACTTCTTCCTGTTTCAAATTCATCTGCCTCCCGAGTTCTTTCACTGCGTTGATGGCGCCTTCAGGGTCGCCCACCCGGTGAGCATAATCGGTTCCAATGATCATATGGTTAGGCCCCACCCATTCCAAGCAGCACTTCATGGCAGGGAGATAAAATGATGTTGTGTCCGGATAGACCCTATTCTTATACGTAATATCTGGAGACTCCTTCGATTCGATCCCCCACTCTTTCGCATAGCCTTTATAGGAGTCCTGTATTCTTCGAACAAAATAGGGAACCATTCCTCCCAAATGTCCATGGACAATGGTCATTTTAGGGAATTTTTCCATGACCCCTTGGAAAATGAGGCTCATCACCGCCATGCTTGTGTCCAGGGTGAATGCCCAGAGCTGATAGGGTATCTTCATCATGTCCATGACCGAGGCCGTAAGCGGAACAGCAGGATGCATGAGGAGAGGAAGTTCCCACTTGTTGGCAAGTTCGTAAATGCCATGGAACTTTTCAAGGAAAACGGGTTCCCCATTGAAATTAGAAAACATCTGGATGCCCACGCAGCCCATCTGGCGACACCTCTCCAGTTCCTTACAGGCCTCGTCAGGATCCTGGTAAGGAAGGGACGCCATGTGATAGAAACGTCTGGGATAGTCTTGCGCTGCCTTTGCAAGGGCGTCGTTGAGTTTCTTGGCCCAGTAGATGCCTTTGTCTCTTTCAAGAGATTCCGGTCCGGGAATCGTCACCGTTAAAAGCTGGGTGTCAAGACCGGCTTTATCTAAGTCCTCTATCCTCGCTTTTAAATCATAGTGTCCCGCCCTGTCGATGTGGGCTACGCAGACGCCCTTGTACCACATGCGGTAATGTGTGCCCCCATCGTGAATGCAGTAAGGAGACTCCGTGGGCTTTCTCGTTAGCAAATAGTCCATGTATTCTCTGGGATACCAATGACAATGTACGTCGACTGTTCTTTGTGCCATACGTTTATCCTCCTTCTTGGTTTTTTTCTTTACGACTTCTAAGTCCGCTTACTCCGAAAGGATACACCTCTTTTTCTCTGTTCATTTAGCAATCATTCCCCACCGATCTTAGCTCTACGAGCCTGCAGGATATACAAAACATCCTTTTCATATGCCCACTCAATATCCTGCGGGTAGCCGTAATGCCCTTCAATTAAACAGGCTATCTTGCATAACTCCCCGACCTGTGCCTCAGTAAGCGTGGCCTTATCAACTTTCTCAGGTTCAACCTCCACCCATTCCGCTCCGCCCTCCTTACCCTGCACAAATGTTTGCCGCTTCCTGGCAATTTTCTTCGCTTTAATACAGAAAAGGCTTTTGTCCGCAGTGTAAAAGTCACATAAGCATTTTCCACATACGACAGACTCTCCCAGTCCCCAATTCGCTTCGATAACGATATCGTCTTTAGAACCGCTGACAGGGTTCACTGTGAAGAGCACACCTGCAACTTCTGAGTTCACCATCAACTGTACAGTGGGTGCGATAATCGCCTTTGTGTGCTCTATTCCCTTTGATTGACGAGCAAAGGCAGCACGGCCTGACCACACAGAGGCCCAACACTCCTTCACTTTCTTTGCAACGTTCTTAGCTCCTTGAATGTAGTGGAAGGTATCCATCATCCCCGGGAAAGAGGAAATCGGCGAATCTTTGACAGCCACCGACGATCGAACAGCCACGAAGGGCTCTTGTTCGCCTCCGGAGAGGCTCGCATAATGTTCAATGATCTCTCTTTCAATCTCGGGAGGCATCGCCGCTTCAATGATCAGCGTACGGATTTGTCTCGTCTTTCCCTCAAGGTCTTGGAAATCATCATAATTGATGGTGGAGGCGACATTCCATACCTTCTCCTCGAGATCGTTACTCGTGAGATGGTGGAAAAAGGCTTCTCCCAGTACGGCAAAACCATTGGGGACACAGAGTTTCAGGCTGGTCAGCTCACCGAGATGGGCTGCTTTTCCACCACATTCTTGAAACATATCCTTCCCTATCTCCTCAAATCTTTTTACAAACATGGCCATCCTCTGTCTCATTTTTTGCTGATGGGAAAATCTCCATCAACAATGGTCCAATAATTGATACCACCGGAACCGGGGAAGAAAGCTCCGCGTTGGGGGGCTTTTCCATTTCCGCTCTTTCCTTTGGAGTGGTTGCTTCAGTGCTGTTAGCGCGGAATTGGAAAAACAATTTTCCCTGTGGTCGGGATATAAGGATTTTCCTTATTGTAGACGACCTGGAGCTCCCACGGCCATCTCTTCCCCTTAACCCACTGTCCTCCCACCAGAGGAGTCAGGGAGAAATTCTTTTCATTGAATTTGATGTGTCCCACCACGGTATCAAGATCTGTGGTGGCTAAGGCCTCCCTGATCTTCTTTTTATCCAAGGAGCCGGCTCGCTTCAGAACATCAGCAGCGACCTCAAAGGCCGCATAATCGAAACCCTGGGGTTGGGTCCACTGCCTTTTCGTCTTTTCTGTCCAGGCATCTGCCAGTTGCTTGCAGGTGGCTCCAGTTAAGGAGGACTTGAAAGGATGTAAGGGTGTCCACCAGACTTCGGTTGTAAGACCATTCGGAAGATTGCCACCGATGGCTTCCACAGCAGCCGGGAAGAGAAGTGCCTTTCCAACCGTGGCAAACTTGGGAATGAATCCCTGCCGGTGGCATTGCCTCCAGCAGGTTGCCCAATCGGGCGGGATGGGTACACCCGTGAGGATATCCACCTTCTCTTTTTTCCAGGTGTTGATGAAGGCGCCGAAATCCTGCATTCCATAAGGAAATCGTCCCACATCCACCACTTTATAACCTATGTCTTTCAGTTTTTTCGAAAATTCCTGGGCCCACACCGTCCCATCAGGATCATTAGGCCAGAAACCTCCTACTACCTTGGTGGTCTTATCGGCAAATTGATTCCACATTCCTGTAAAGACGTTAATGATTTGTTCTAAGTTCCAAAAGAAGTGAAAGGTCCATTTGTAAGGACCTCCGGTTAACCATGGCTCAATGGGCGCAACCGATGAAATGCATGGAACCTCATGCCGTTCGCAGATGGCCCCTACAGGATTGACCGTGTCTGGAGTGTGGAGAACCACCATCAGATCGACCTTGTCTTGTAAGATCAACTTGGAAGCTACATCAGCGGCCTTAGTAGGATCGCTTTCCGTATTCACGGCCTTGACTTTGATAGGCAGTTTTTTACCCAATTCCTTAATAAAAATGCCCCCACCCTTATTGATCTCCGCCATGGCACGCTCATCAGCCCATGCGGAGGTCTCTCCGAACGGGGCAATGGGACCAGTGGACGGGGTAGGGTGGCCGATCAGGATATGATCTCTGGATTCAGCCCGGGATATTCGGGGCAGTAAAGAACCTCCAGCCGCGGTAACCCCGGCAGATCCCACTAATTTTATAAATTTTCTTCGCGTTAACCCATTTTGCCCTCTCTCTTTCTGTTCCATAACTCCCACCTCCTGTTTAATAATTTAATGGTAATGGAAATGTTTCACCGATGTTGAAGAGATTAAATATTTCGCTTCAGAGAGGCTCCACGCACCCTTTTCCAATAATGGTCCTTCTCCTCTCGGTCATGATATAAACCCACTTTGATGAACAGGAGGATAGATCACAGGCCTGATCACTCCCAGCTCTTTACCCCGTTAGAAATAATGCCCCGCTGGAATTACTAACGGGGTTTACTTGAAGGGTAGAAAATATACCGTTCTTGATCTTCTCCCTTCGTCAGCTTCCGCAGAATACCTGTTTTCAACCGACCAACCTCTTCTGGTTTGACTCCTATGCATACCAGAACCATATCTGCATCCAAGGTTTAGTCCTCTTTGAAATGAAGGTAAATCCCTTTTTGAGCCTCTTCAACCCACTTCAAGACACAGCCCAAACGAAGATCCACTATCTGCTTCAAAAGATGCTCATGAAGAATAGGGGCGAATTGAGGATGGGCTGAAAAGGGAAGAACCTGAGTGGTCAGTTCCACCAAGGTCACCTCTATTCCCCTTGTCCTGAGGACTTCAGCAAGTTTGGCGCCTATTAAAGAGGCACCGAGAATGATTGCTTTCTTTGCTCCAGAAAGAGCCTTCTGTAAACGTATGGCCTGCCCTACAGTTCGAAGCGTAAAAACATTAGGGGAGTTTTTAAGGCCAGGACCCGGTGGGAGTAAAGGGCTCGCTCCCGTGGCAATCAGGCAATGGTCGTAGAACATTGTTTTACCATTATCTAAATAGACCTTTTGATTTTCGATATCGATGGCTTCCACTGGCGATCCAAAATGGCATTTCACAGAATGCTTTTTATAGAACTCTTTGCCGTAAGGAAAACACTGCTCATAAGAAATTTCTCCAGAAAGATAATAGGGTGAAAGCATGGGATTAAAAGTCGGACTTTTCATATCGGATACCAGATGAATGGTCCTCTGATATCCAGCAGTCCTAGCTGCCTTAATGGCATGTATCGTAGCCCCTCCCTTACCAATCACGAGCAACCTTTGACGGCTACGGGAAGAGTCCACGGGATTCGAGGATTGTTTTGGAAGCCTTTCCCGCAATGGCAATTTCCAATTTTTCCAGCGGCCCAAAGTCTAAAGCCTGGGTAGGGCAAACGCGGACACAAGCTGGCTCTAAACCGGCCTCCACTCTGGCCACGCAGAAATCACATTTTGCCATTTTTCCATCCTCAAGATATTGTGGCGCACCAAAGGGACACACCAAAGCACAACTATGACAGCCAATACAGAGGTTCCGATCTACAATGACCACACCATCCTTGTCCCTTCTCTGTAGCGCCCCAGTAGGGCAGACCATGACACAAGGGGCATCTCCGCAGTGGAGACAGGCAAGGGATAAAAAGGAAAATTTGACGGAAGGATACTTCCCTATTTCCAGCTTTATCACATGCCGGAATGCCAAACCTCCTGGCAGATCATTCTCGTCCTGACAGGCTACGATGCAGGATAAACACCCTGTACAGCGAGAGAAATCAAAAGAAAACCCGAGCTGCATGGTCCTCCCTCCTACTTTTCTGTCCCAGTTTTTTTCACTTCACATAGAAGTGACTTGAAACCCGGAAATCCTGATATAGGATCCAAATAGTCTGGCTCAATCAGTTGATTGACCTCAACCTCAGGATAAGCATGGTATATATTGACCACTCCTGGTGGTACCTTCTCAGTAACCTCAGCTTTAATCTTGATAGAACCTCGCAGGGTTGATAAAACCACTCGATCTCCAGAGGCTATTCCGCGTACCCCAACATCTTCAGGATTTATTTCCAAAAAAGGATCTGGACTGAGCCCCTTTGTCCAAGGAAGTCGGAAAGTTCGTGAATGAACGAAATTGGGAAGCCGTGACCCGGTAGTTAAAATTAAAGGGAATTTTTCAGCTACCTTCGGGGTTGACCGCGGACTCAGTTTTGGTTCCTGATATTCAGGAAGGGGATCAAGTCCGACTTCCTTCAGGATGGTGGACCTAAATTCCATCTTTCCCGAAGGAGTGGGAAACCCCGCCTTCTCATATTTCTGGTAAGGGGGCATCTTAATATTCTTCACCATTTGCCCAGCAGGATATTCCTTCAATTCCCCCACCGTAAGGTTGGAGGGTTCCATGATCCAATCGGCACAGACTTCATAACCCTTTGGAAGAAAGGAATCATCAGGAATTAATCTCTTTGCCAGATCAGTAATAATATCGAGATCGGAACGGGATTCACCAAGAGGTGAAATCACAGGTTGGGTCCAGATCACAAAGCCTTCGGCATAGGTCTTGAGTTCACTTCTTTCAAAAGAGGTACACGCAGGCAGGATGACATCGGCCAGTCTGGCTGAATCCGTCATAAAGAGGTCCACATTTACCAGAAAATCAAGCATTCCTAAACTTTCCTTCATATAATCCGATCCCGGCCACATGCGGTAATTCAGACCAAAACCCAATAAGGCCCGTATGGGATAGGGTTTCTTGCTTCTAATTTGATTTGGGATATGCATGGCTTGAGCTTCGGATACTAACTTAGACCAAACGGGATAAAGATCTTCACCCACGCGTGGAGGCATTTCAGAAAAGGGGCGTGACTGGGCAAATTCAACCTCTCGGAATATCAATCCGTTTGCAATATAAAGATAATTTGGAGGGATTACATAGTTCCCTCCCTCTCTATCGAAATTGCCGGTGAGGCCGATCAGGGCGGTCAGGGCACGATGGTTCTGTACCCCATTGGTGTGATGCACAGTAGGGCTAGCACTGGTCAGAAGACCAGCAGGTTTGGTGGTGGCGTAGAGTTTGGCGGCCTTGACAATAAGGTCTGCCGGGACCCCAGTGATCATTTCAGTTGTCGTAGGCGAAAATTCTTGGACATATGCCCGATAGTCTTCAAAACCCAATGTCCATTTTCCCACAAACTCTTGGTCATAAAGACCCTCCTCGATAATCACATGAGCCATTCCGAGGGCCAGGGCACCATCGGTGCCAGGACGGAGGCGAAGATGAATGTCGGCATGGTTGGTTAGCGGAGTGATCAGAGGACCCACTTCAATGATCTTCATCCCTCTCTCCCTTGCATCCAACAATTTTCTTGCCATGGTCGTATTGGAATAGAATGGATTCCCACTCCAGACCAATAGACATCTCGCCTTTGGGATTTCAGGGGGACCAAAATAGCCATAATTCAACTTGGCTGCAATGGCGGTGGCCTGATAGCAAGTGCTCGATTCGGAGCAATAATTGGGAGAGCCAAAACTGTGGGCAAGTCGTTTCACATAGGGTCTCTGCCATTTTGGATAACCCACATAAAAGATCACGGATTCTGGACCGTTTTCCTGCTTAATCTTTTGAAGACGATCCGTAATGATATCAAGAGCTTTATCCCAAGAGATCGATTCAAATTTTCCAGAACCTTTGGAGCCTTTCCTAATACGTGGCGTGCGGAGACGATCTTTATTATAAATATATTGTCTACTTGCTGCGCCTTTGGAGCAGAGAGTCCCCGCGCTATGAGGATTCTCTTTAGTCCCCTCAACCTTGATCACGACACCCTCTTTGACATACGCATCAATGCCGCAATGGGAAAGGGGATTGCAGATGGAGCAGATGGTTTTTCGGATCTCTATTCCGCTCTCCTTCCTCGGCACCTTCCCTTTAGGGATTCGATCAGGATTTATCTCATGGACCATGGATCGGCTCCTTTCAAATTTTCCTCATCCGTCATCTTGAATAAAAGTCAATGAATTTGCCAGGGAGGATGGAATTGAGGAAAAAAGATGTCCTGTCCCTATGATTCAAAATCCGCATAGGCCTCCTCTCCCAAATAAGCCTCGATCACCTTCTTTTCTCGAACCACATCTTCCGGCGTACCCTCAGCGATTTTCTGCCCCGCGCTTATTGCTATTATCCTATCGGATATTCCGAGAATCGCCTTCATCACATGCTCTACGACTATTAAGGTAACGCCAGAATCCCTAATTTGCTTCACAAGCTGCATCGCTTCTTCAATCTCTGTCGGGGTCAAACCGGCCATCATTTCATCCAGTAATAGGAGCTTGGGATTTGTTGCCAAGGCACGAGCAATCTCCAGCTTTTTCCGTTCAACGACTCTAAGAGTCGAACCCCTCCACATGCCCTTCTCACCAAGACCGGTAAACTTCAGAATTTTTTCTGCTTCTTCTTTCGCTTCCCTCATGCTCCAGGTCGGGATACATCCGAAAGCCTTACCGACCATTACATTCTCTAAAGAAGTCATTTGGGCAAAGGGCTTTGTTAATTGGAAAGTCCTGGCTATACCCATCTGGCATATCTTGTGACACGACAGACCAGTTATTTCTCTATCACAGAATTTTATCTTTCCCGTATCCGGCTTGAGAAGTCCATTTATGAGATTAAACAGGGTTGTCTTCCCTGATCCATTGGGGCCGATAAGACCTACTATCTCCCTTTCATGAACCTCTAGATCCACATCCGTTACAGCCATCAAACCGCCAAACGACTTCGATAAGCCTTGCACCTCAAGTATCATTATGAATTCCCCACCTCAAATCAACAGATCAACCCATCCCGGCTGCAACCTTTTAAAGGTAACTGACTAAACTGCTATTTAAGCCCACCGAGGTCAAACACCAAAATTTATACAACCTACCGCCCTTGAACATTCGTGGAGGGAGTTTCGCCGGTGACTGCAATCAGTTTTCTGTATCGCTTTATTACATCGGTTAACCCTTCTGGTAAGAAAAGAACCACTACAATAAATAGAACACCATATACCAGAACATGAATTCCGCCGGGCAAATAAACAGAGAGCAACTGTTTCAGCAAAACGAAAAATACGGATCCGATTATTGGGCCTAACACGGTGCCCACGCCCCCGACAAAGACGATAATTACCGCATCGAAGGTCCATACCGGTTCAAAAAGATAGCCCGCCTTGCAGGCGGAACTGTAATAGGCGTAAACCCCACCTGCTAAGCCAGCAAGAAAAGTACTAATGGCAAACGCCACAAGTTTGTATTTTAGTATGTCCACCCCAGATGTCCTCGCAGCATCCTCATCATCCCGAACAGCCATCATCCCCAACCCAAGCTTCGAACGACTTATCCAATAGACCGTAGCCACTGTCAGCACTGCAATGAAGAGACTGAGATAATATCGGGGGATCAGGCTATAGGTGGCCAGAAGTTTCATCGGAAGGACATTAGCCCGAGGAAGGAGGGTCTCAAAGATTAGGCTCAATATCTGCGACACGACCAGGGTGGCTATGACAAAATATATTCCTCTCAATCGAAAGGCTGGTACCCCAATGATGAGAGCAAAAGAAGTAGCGACCAAGGCGCCGGCCAAGAGGGCAAGGGGGAGGGATAGTCCGGATATCCAGAGGTAGCGTGTGGTCAGTGCACCTGCTCCAAAAAAGGCAGCATGACCGAGGTTGATTTGACCTGCGTAGCCGCCGATGATGTTCCAACTCTGAGATAGAATAATATACTGTAATGTCAAAGAGAACCACGTTAAGACATCATTTCGCGTGGTTATCAGAGGCACAAGAATCAAAAGAATGAATATGATGCCGGTTGTTGGAAACTGCTTCCAGCTGCTCATCAATGAAGCCTCCTTATACCTTCCCAAACAGCCCCTGGGGCCTGAACATCAGAATCACAAGAAATATCACCATGCCGAGGGCTATGGTATAAGGGCCCATGAAAATGGCGCTCACCGCCTCAACAACACCAAGAATAAGACCTGCCAAAAAGGCCCCGCCGATACTCCCCATTCCTGCGAGCACTACAACAATGAGGGCCTTCAGCGTCCAAGTCATACCCACTGCAGGGGTGATTACTTGGGTCAGCCCGACCAAAACCCCAGCCAGGCCCGCCATAGCAACACCGAGAGCAAAGGTGAGCAAAAAGGTCCAGTCAACATTTATTCCCATAAGCTTCGCAGCCTTCCAATTTTCGCTCGCCGCCCGGACGGATTTCCCGAAATAGGTCTTACTGAGCAGAAGGTGGAGGCCGAGAATAACCACTAAAGCAACCGCTATACCCCCTAGCGGAGCGTAGGCAATTCGTATACCGAGAATTGGGAAAGACCCTCCGCTATAAGCAGGAGTTATAGCCCTCTCATCAGCGGTCCAGAGCATCCGAGCTATCTGTGGAATGATCAGGAATAAACCGAATCCAACGAGTAAGGAATTTTTTATTTTGGTCTCTTCCATGAATTTCGCCACACCAGAGAAGAGGAGTTTGTAGCATCCTGCCCCAAGCAGAAACAGGATAACGGCTACCAATGGAAGGCCCCAAAAAGGATCTATACCGTAAAGGGTAAAGAACCAAAACGCTGTGTAGCCGCCCACCATCAGGAATTCGCCATGGGCAATGTTCAGGATTTTCATGACCCCAAAAATTAGGGAAAGGCCCACCGCTGCCAGACCATAGAGCGCACCAAGATTGATCCCGTTGACAAAAGTCTGAGCTAAAAGATCTATCATCATTTACAAATTTCACCGTGTGCCAAGATAGGCATCCTTCACCTGTTCATCACTCAAGATGTTCTTGGCGTCACCATGTTGCACAATGCGCCCATTCTCAATAATATAGGCCCTTTTGGCCAGTCTCAAAGCGGCATGGAGGTTTTGCTCTACGAGAAGGATGTCCACCCCAGCGTTGTTAATCTGATGAATTGCATCAAAAATGTTTTTTACTATCAACGGTGCCAACCCCAAAGATGGTTCATCGAGCATGAGCAATTTGGGTTTGGCCATCAGTCCCCTGCCGATGGCCAACATACTTCTTTCTCCACCACTTAAGGTTCCTGCTACCTGCCTGCTTCGGACTTTTAGGATAGGGAACATTGCGTAGACGAACTCGAGAGACTCGTCTTTTACCTTCCTACTCCTCTTGCTAAAGGCGCCCAATTCCAAATTTTCCAAGACACTCATACCGGTAAATATCCCCCTGTCTTCAGGAATCAAGCAGACACCTAACTGGACTATTCTTTGAGATGGCTCCTTATCCAAGCGCGCGCCATCGAAGGTCACACTTCCTTTAGCTGGCGCCAAGAGACCTGCTATGGTTTCAAGTGTGGTACTCTTTCCAGCACCATTGGCACCGATGAGAGTTACTATTTCTCCCTCATCAAGATGAAAGGATACATCCCACAATGCCTGAAGGTCTCCATGGTAAACATCTATATTATTGACTTTGAGCATACTGCCTTGTCGTTGCACGGATACTTTTCTCTCATTTACCATGGATCGCTTAGAGTTGATTGCGATATGTTCAATTGCTTTGTT
>Ga0315279_10007834_pt1 | contig 13097 bp, 9 predicted proteins | sample YL17G06_20_MG_FD_203694 | JGI IMG/M metagenome (GOLD analysis project Ga0315279, IMG submission 203694) | Sediment microbial communities from Yellowstone Lake, YNP, Wyoming, USA - YL17G06_20 | ecosystem: Environmental > Aquatic > Freshwater > Lake > Sediment | place: USA: Wyoming | collected... | reverse complement strand
TCCCCTGTCCTGAAAGGATGGGGGAGGGCCGGGGTGGGGGTAACACGGTGAAACAACACCGGCTTGCCGTCGAGCGCCGCCGCGACGCGCGCCAGTTCCAAATGGGCGCTGACCTCGCGATGGATTTCGATCAGGTAACCGGCTTGGCGGGCTTGATGGATAAAGTGGCGTAAGCTCATGTGGACTCCTTGCGCAGGCGTTCATAGTAGCGGCTTTGGCCGCACGCAACAAGACGGCTAAACCGTCACTACGAACCTCTGGTGCGATGTGGGTCATCCCCGCAATAGCGGCTTGACAGCGGCGGCATCTTGAACGATAATACCCCCATCATTCGGCGGGTTGACCGCCCTGCTATCCTTTGACGGAGGAGGTGGTGCCAATGGCTAGTAGTTTCAAATCTAGCGCCGTAGCATCACCTCCGGATTGCCGGTAAGATGCTACGGCGCGAACAAAAGGCCGCTCCTGGTGAGCGGTCTTTTGTTTTGTCGAAGGCGTTGCTACTTGGCCGATGAACGACCCGGGTCGCGCAGCATCGCTTCGACGCGCGCCACCACCATGTCCAGCGCCACGGTGTTGAACCCGCCTTCGGGGATGATCACGTCGGCGTAACGCTTGGTCGGCTCGACAAATTCCAGGTGCATCGGGCGGACGGTGCTCAGGTATTGCCGGACGACCGACTCGGCCGAGCGGCCCCGCTCCTCCAGGTCGCGCTGCAGCCGCCGGATAAAGCGAATGTCCGCGTCGGCGTCCACGAAAATCCTCACGTCGAACAGCTCGCGCAAAACCTTTTCGGCGAAAATCAGAATGCCCTCCACCAGAATGACGCGGCGCGGCTCGACCCGGCGCATCTCCCCGGTGCGCGTGTAATGCGTAAAGTCGTAAACCGGCACGTCCACCGCCAGGCCGTCGCGCAAGGCCGTCAGGTGGCGGATGAGCAAGTCGGTTTCCAGCGAGTCGGGATGATCAAAGTTGACCTGGACGCGCTCTGCGTGAGGCAGGTGGCTCAGATCGCAATAGTAACTGTCTTGCTGGAGGTACGCGATGCGGTCTCGCCCCACGCGGTCGAGGATGGATTCAGAGACGGTCGTCTTGCCCGACCCGGTTCCACCCGCTACGCCGATGACGATGGAGGCTGTGATTCCGCTCATAGTTGAATTGTCCCTCACGGGCTGGGCAGCAGGAGGCCGGGCCAAATCGCCCATGTGGCCAGCGCGATGACGGCGAGCGCCAGCGTTGCCCACCCGGTCGCGTGGCGCGGCATGACGGCGGCGGCGCAGCCCGCCAGCCAGGCAGCCACCAAGGCCGGGGCCGCCGACGCGGGCGGCCAAAGCATCCCGGCGCGCGCCAGGCTGCGCGCGACGACGATGCTCATCGTGACCGACAAAATCGCCAACCCTACTTTCCACCAGGCCGATTTGATCAGCCGGGACAATCGCTCTTGCCGGGTGAGGGGAGGCGGCGTCTCGCGGGAATCGGCGAGGGCCTCGGGCGGCCTGACCGGCCAAAAGGCGGCCAGCGCCAATCCCAATGCCAGCACGACCATGCCCGCCAGTGTCAGCGGCGTGCCGGGATCACGCGCCACGTCGAGCACAGCATAGTTCTCTGCGCTGAGTGTAAAGACGGCGTTCTCCACACTCAAGCGCCCATCGGCTGGAATCTCGCCTTCAAAGATCGTGGCGCCCGCCGGGAGGCGATAGACTTGTGCGTGGATAGAGGGGGCGACTCTGCCGCCGCGCGATAGTTGGACGACCAGGCCGGCCTGGGGCGCAGCGAAAAAGCGATCCGGCTCATCGCGCGTGAGGAGCAGCAACAACTCTGTGGCGGGCGTGGATGTGGCAGCGACCTGCAAGTCCACGGGCTGGCCGTCGGTGAGCGTTGCGCTGGCGCGGATGGCCGGTCCCTCGCCGCTGAGGAATATCGCCAGGTCTGCAACGCGCATCGGTCGCTCGAGCGCCACGCCGCCTTGGCCGATCACGTCCGTCTCGCGCAGGAGCGCCACTTTGCCCTTGTTCGCCGCGTCGAGCGCGTCCAATCGAAGACTGTACGGCGTGCCATGCCCGATGAGAGTCATCTGGCCCACGCCCAGCGTCAGGTTGCTGGCGCGCCAGCCGGCTGCGCTCGAAATCGCCAGGCCGGTGATGACGAGTGTCGCGCCGAGATAGATGGCGATGCGACCGGCGTTGGGGAAAAATCGCCGCGTGCTCCATGCTGCTTGGGCGCTTTCGACCAATCGCACGAGCAGGCACAACGTCGCCAGCGCAAGCAGCGCGCGGAGCGCGAGACTTTGTTCGAGCGAGAACAGTCCGGCCTGGCGCAGGAGCGCAAAGGAGCCTCCGAAGTGGGCTTGCGTTTCGCCCAGCCAGCGCGAAAACGCTATCGGGTCGCTCGCGCTATCGGGTGCTTGCGACAGCCAGCCGGCCAGCGCCATCAATAGGGCCAGCGCCAGCAACGCAAACCCGAGCAGTGCGTCGCTTGCCAGGATATTCCAGCCGATGCGCCAGGGGTCAGGCCGCAGCGGGAGGCGCTCGTCGGTTGATTCGATAGTTGCGTTTGCCATTCTTTTCGGCGCTCACGAAAAGCCCCGTCGTCTGGCGGGGTTGTCAACTCTGGGAAGGATTATACCGGGCTTGGCCTTGCGTGACAAGGGCAGGCACAAGACCTGTGCACGCAAGAGTTGTCAGTAGTGTCATTCTGAGGGCGCAAAGCGCCCCGCGTGAAACGCGCGGAATCTCGGCTTGGAGATGCCTCGGCTCGCTACGCGGGCCTCAGCATGACAAGCTTTGCGTGCACACGACCACAAGACCTGCCCCGACTATGGCGTGGGTTCGGCGGTGGGTGTTAGGATGGGCGCCGGCGTCGGCAGGCCAGCGCTGGGCAGCTTGGGCCGCCAGCAGGGTTGATAGTCCGCGCCGACGATGACGCGGTACTGCGCCGGGCTGTTCGGGTCGGGCTGCGCGACGATATTGGCCGCGTTGACGCGCAACATGGCGGCGAGCGCCCCGCGTCGTGAGCCTTTAGAGGTCGTGGAAAAATCTATCAGCTTGGTTTGGGCGTAATCGCTGCGGTCGGCCGGGGCGACGTTCGTGACGAGGTATTCTTCCCACTTTAGTTGGTCAGCCGCCAAAAGTCCCCACGCCGGGTCAGGCGCGCCGTTCCACACCTCGACCCTGACCTGGGCCTGCGCGGCGACATTCTGAGGCGGGCTAAAGATTTCTTGCAGCGCCGGGCCGATCTTGTCTGGGATGGGCGAGACGACCCAGGCGCGAGTGTCGGGCGTCGTCCAGTGATACAGCACGCTGCCGTCGAGCGTGCGGCCTTTGATGCGCGTCGGGTCCAGCCGCGCGCCAATGCTCGCCAGCCAGATGATGTCGTTGAGCTTGAGATCGGTCTGGACGTTGGACGAGAGATCGCCCCAAAGCTCCGGCAGTCGCGCGATCACTCCTTGCTGATTGGCCTTGGCCCACATGGCGCGCAGGACGCGCTGCTGGCGCAAGCTGCGATCCCAATCGCTGCTCGTCTCGCGGCTGCGCGCGTACCACAGCGCGTGCTTGCCGTCCAGGTGAGCGATGCCAGGTTTTTCGATAGAGAGCGTCCCGGTGATGGTCGGGTTCTCGCTGATAGGGTCGTCGGGGAAAACATCTTCTATCGGGCAATTGGCGACCACGTCAATCCCGCCCAGCGTGTCCACGATCTTCATAAACCCGGCAAAGTCCACACGCGCATAGTAATCCACGTGAATGCCCAAATTGTATTCGATGGTCTGTTTGATCAGCCCGGCCCCGCCGCCGGGAAAATGCGTAAACTCGCCGCGCTCGTCGGCCACGTTGATCTTGTTGAATTGGTAGCCGGGGATATAGGCCCACAAGTCGCGCGGAATCGAGAGGACCGTGACGGAAGGCAGGCTCGGGTTCACGTTCGCCAGGATGATGGTATCGGTGCGATAGTCGGAATGGCCGGGGCGCTTGTCGCTGCCGAGAAGCGCGATGGTCACCGAGCCGCGCGGAACTTGCACGGTCGGCGCGGGCGGTGGAACCGGCGTGTTGCTGATCATCGTCGTTGCGTTGGGCGTGACGCTGGGAGCGGACGTGGCGCGCGGCGGAAGCGATGTGGCAGTAGATAGCGGCGTGGGCGTGGCAGTCGCAAAAGGCGACGGCTTGACCGGGAGCGATGTGGCCGTGCGCGCAAGCGTGGGCGCGGCGACGGAGCGCGCGGTCACTGTGGGCGTCGCCCTGATCGTCTGCGTCGGCGCGGGCGGCGCGGTTGGCAGGGCGATGGCCTCTGCCTGCACTTGGTCGAGCAAGAGCAAGCGCGCGATGAGCAGCAGCAGGATGACAATGCCGGTCAACAGAACGGCATCAATGAGGTCGAACCAACGGATGCGCATGAGAGTCTGAGCCAGGCCTGTCGAATGTCACGGCGTCGGCGGCGGCAATGTGAGGGATGGGACCGGTGTAGCGGTCGGCGGCGGCGTTGTAGCGGTCGCAGTGGCAGATGGCCTGATGGTGGGCGAGGGTGTGACGCCGGTCGTCGCCGTCGGCGTGAGTGTCGGCGGCAGTGGTGTGAGCGTTGGCGTGTGAGTTGCGCTTGGCGTGACGGAAGGCGGCGTTTCGCTCGGGCCGGTCGTGGGCGGCGGCGTCGTCGGCGCGACGGATGATGTAGGCGTCGGCGTGCGCGAGGGCGCGACGAGAGTGCTCGTCGCCGATAGAGTCACGGACGGCGGAACCAGGCTGGCTGTGGGCGTCGGCGTAGGCGGAGGGGTTCGCGTCGGCGTGATGACGACGACCGGCGGCACAAAGATAGACTTGCCGACGTAGAGCGTATAGCCCGTCATGCAATTCGCCTGCGCCAGCGCAGAGACCGTTGTGCCGTATCGCACGGCAAGCCCATAAAGCGTATCGCCCGGCTGGACGCGATAATATACCCAGGTGGGTGGCGGGCCACAGGACACTCGCGTCGGCGTGGGGCCGCGCGTGGGAGAAGGAGGCAGATAAAGCGTCTGCCCTGTCCTCAGGTCCGTGTCCGCCAGGCAGTTGTTCTCAATGATAGTATAGACGTTGATCCCAAACCTGCCGGCCAGAGACTCGAGCGAATCGCCCGCGCGCACAGTATAGACTGACCATCCTCCGGGGACAGGGCAAGCCGTGGGCGGCAACGGCGTTGCCGTCGGACCGGGCGTCGTCGTGGCGCCGGGCGCCGTCGGAGGCATGGCGCCAGTGGGCGAAGCGACAAGGGGAGGGGGCGACGGCGTCGGAGGCAGAGTGGGCAACTGCATGAGGGTTGCGCTGGGCGTGGCAAGCGCAACCGACGTGGGTGCTGGCCCGGTGGGCGACTGTGAAGAAAGCAAAATGCCCGCCAGCACCGTCGCCACCGAAACCAGGGCGACCGCAATCCCGCTGAATAGTTGACGCCATCCGCTGTTAGCTGTGTTCAACTCGGCGCTCCCTGACCCTGCGCAATGGGCAACAGGAAACTGAACGTGGACCCGCGCCCCATCTCGCTATCCACCCAGATGCGTCCGCTGTGCGCTTCCACCAGCGCCTTGGCAATCGAAAGGCCGACGCCCGTGTCGCCCAACCCTTCGATGAGCGGATTATCTGCGCGATAACGCCGCGAAAACACCCGTTGCCGGTCGGCCAACTGGATGCCGCCGCCCGTGTCGGCGACGCTGACGACCAAATAATCTTGCGCTTCGGGCTTGGTGTGAGCGCCGACCGTCACATCCGTGCCGGGCTGGCTGCACTGGCCGGCGTTGGCGAGCAAGTGCGACATGATCTGATACAGGCTGTCGCGGTCGGCCTGGACCGGCGGCAGGCGGTCGGCCAGGTCGAGCCGGAGGGTGATGTTACGCTCACGGTATTGCGCCGAGTTGCTCATGATGGCCTCGTCAATGATTTCGACGAGGCTCACCGGCTCCGGCTCCAGCGCTATTTGCCGAGTGTCAATCGCCGTCACGCGGATGAGGTCGCTCATCATCCCGCTCATCCGCTCAATGTTGGCCTTGACGCGCTGCAAGAACTGGCGCTGCATCGCGCCCAGGATGCCCGCCGATTCGTTGAGCAGCAGGTCGGTGTAGCCGCTGATCGAAGTCATGGGCGTGCGAAGCTCTTGCGCCAGGCTGGCAATGACCTCGTGACGATTCTCCGGCTCGTCGCTGCCGGACGGGGCGCTGCCCGTCGCTGCCGCCGACGCGGACGCGCGCTCTTGTCGTTCCAACATGTCTTGGAGCGAGGCGATTTGCTGCTGGGCGCTCTCTAGCTCTTTTTCCAGCGCGGCCTGCCGCTCGAGCAATCGCTCGGTTTCTTGCCTCCATTCTTGCGCTTCCGAAACGGCGTGCGCCCGCTCGGCCGTCAGTCGCCGGATGTGTTCCTGATCCGGCGTCGCCGCCGGTGGGTGCGCCGCGCGGCTCTCTTGATTTTGCAGCTCGACGAGCGCGGCCAGTTGCTCGGCTCGCTTGTGCTGATGCGCCGCCTGCCGCTGCGCCTCTGCCAGTTGTTCCGTCACACGCTTCAAGTCGGATTGGCTCTGCGCGAGCTGCGCTTCGAGCGCCCGCCGCGCCTGCGTGACGCGCGTCTCGTGATCGCGCAGTGAGGCGGATAGCTCGTCGGCGCGGCGCGTCAGCGTCTCGGCCTTGCGCGCCGCGCCGAGCGCCGCGGCCAGTTGGCTGGCCGCGTGTGAATCGAGCAAGCCCTGGCCGCTCGATGGCGCGGGTCGCCCGTACTCTGTGCCCAGGATGAGCACGCCGAGCGTTTCCCGGTTGTGGACGAGCGGCTCGACTCGCAAAGGGCGCGGCGTTTGGCTGCCCAACAGTGACGAGAGGGACAGCGTCTCGGGACCTTGCTCCGGACCGAGTGTGACCGGATGCTTGCTCGTGATCGCGCGCTTGACGGTGGGATGGCTTTCGAGTGGAAAGGTCACGCCCAACTGCGGCGCGGCCCCAGGATGATGAATGGCGACCAGTTCGACAGTATCGGGCGAGCCGCCGGGCAGTCCCACGGCCGCCAGACTTGCGTTCAGCGTAACGGCGATAGCGCTCGTCGCCTGTTGAAGCGCGAGGGAGAGATCGTTCGCTTCGGCCACCGACCGGCAGGCTTCGACGACGAACCACGGACTATCGGCTTGAGGCGCGGCAGGCTGCGCGGCAGCCGTTGAGAGGGGCGGCGGCTCGCGCGCTTCGACGATCCGGCCGAACACGAGCGCGACAAAGAGCGGATAAGCGGCCAGCGCCCCCAGCCGCGCCCATTCCGCCACGTAGAGTTGTGGATCGGGAAACAGGAGGTGAAGCGCCTGGCCGGCGGCCAGCAGCCCGAACGCCATCAAGCTGGCAGCCCAGCCGCCCTGGCGGCGACCGAGCGAGGCGAACATTGCCAGCGCCGCCAGCGCCAGCGCCCACACTCCCCACGCGATGTCTTGTTGCGAGCCGTTGAAAAACACGCCCGTGCTCGAAGCAATGAACCAGCGCGGCGCGGCCCATGCGTAGGCGAGGGCCGCCAGGATGAGGTTGCCCATCGCCAGGATCACACCGGCTCGCGGGTGTCGCTCGAATAGCGGCACAAAGGCCCACGCCAGGAGCCCCAGACTGGCGACCTCGACGAATCGCTCAAGCAGCGGCGTGATGGCGACTGCTCCCGGAGATGGGACGAGTTTCAAGGCTCCCAACACGGCGACCAAAATCAGCAGCAGGCGACCTGCACCCAGTCCCAACGCAGCCAGCGTCCATCGGCGCGCGCGAGCCGTCCGGCGCTGACGCAGCGCCATGGTCAGCACGGCCTCGATGGCGAACAAGACGACGAGGTGATACACCAGGTCGCCCGGTGAAACGCTGAGGAATCGCACAGCTTGGGTGAGCGCGTCCATGTCGAATGTCGAGTTACGAATGTCGAATGACGAATGACGGTCGGATTATACACCCTATCGCGCAGCAGTCCAAGAGTTCGAGTTTTCCAGAATCCCTCGGGCGTCTCGAAAACTGGTCGTCAGTTTCCGTCCTCCAAGAACGAGAGCGCGTCTTCTAGCCATGGGGTCGAGCCCGCCGTCTCGGGCGCGGCGGCGGTTGTGCGCGCGGCCGGCAAGAGCAGCGTAAACTTGCAGCCCTGGCCGGGGCGCGTGTCCGTTGCGCCGGGGCTTTCAACCCAAAGCCGTCCGCCTTGCGCCTGCGCCCATGCGCGCGCAATCGCCAGCCCGATCCCCAATCCGCCCGCGTTGGCCTGCATTGGGTTGGGGGCGCGATAGAATCGCTCAAAGACGCGCTCGTGATCGGGGCAGGTCAGGCCGACGCCTGTATCGGTCACTGTAATGGCGACGTGGGAAGGCTGCTCGGTATTCATTCCATCCCACGAGGGAATGGCGCGCACGGACAACTGGCCGCCTGAGGACGTAAAGCGCATTGCGTTATCCAGCAGTTGCTCGATGATTTGCTGCGTGCGGCTGGGGTCAGCGTGAGCGAGCGGCAAGTGGGTCGCAATGTCCGTCTTGAGCGACAGGCCGCGCGCTTCGACCTTGGGGTGGGTCGAGTCGGCCACTTGCGCGATGATCGCGCCCACATCCATGGGCTGCGCGTGGATTTCCACCAAGCCCTGTTCCATTTCCGAGAACTGGATGACGGCGTTGACGACGGTCGTCAACCGCTCAGCGCCAGAGTGGATCGTCTCTGCATATTGCTGCTGAACCGCGCTCATTTCACCGCCGGCGCCCGCCATGAGCAAGTCAGCGTAGCCTTTGACAAAAGTCAGCGGCGTGCGAAGCTCGTGCGAGATGGTGTAGATGAATTCAGTCTTGGCTTGCTCGGCGGCGCGCTCGGCGGTGACGTCGCGCAGGACGGCGACCCATCCCAGGTGTTGCCCGCTGGGGTCTTGCACCGGAGCCAGGCTGCTCTGGATCACGCGCGGGCCGACCTGGAATACGGCGCGCAAGGCTCCCCGACCCGTCGCCGCGCCGCTGCCGGTTGGGATGACTTGACCCAAGATGGAGCCAAAAGGTTGCCCCACCAACTTTTCGGGCGGGAGACCCATGATCTTGGTCGCTTCGGCGTTGGCGAGAATGATTTGGTCTCGATGATTGGTCACGATGATGCCATCGGCGATGGAGGCCAGGATCGCGGCCTGGCGGTCTGTTTCCTCTTGGCGCGCGGCAAGCAGCTTGGCCAGCTCGCGGGCTTGTGTGTCAAGCCGCTTGTAGAGCAAAGCGTTTTCGGCGACGGCGGCGACCTGCGCGCCCAAGGCTTCCAACACGCGCTGCTCGTCTCGGGTGAACGCGCGCTGGCTGCGGTGGTTGAGCGCGACGATGACGCCCAACGTCCGCTCCTGGCAGAGCATGGGCTGGACGATGGCCGGGCCGGCCTCGCCGCCCATCAGCGCCGCCAAAGCGTGGACGCCGCGCTGCGACGACGCCAGAGCTACCTGTTGGCTGTGCTGCACCGCGCTGGCGATGGCCGGTTGCGAAGAAAGTTTAAAGACAATCTCGCGCGGGAGGAGCGTGGGAGGATAGATTGCTTGAACATGCATCGCGCGCTCCGGGGCGTCTTCCAGCAGCGCAATGAGCGCGCTATCGGCGCTGATCCCCAACGCCACGCCTTCGGCGGCCTGGCGCAAAAGGGCCGCCATGTCAAAATGGTTGACCAGCTCGGCGCTGGTGTGCAAGAGCATGAGCAGTTGTTGCGTCTGGCGGAGCGAGTGCTCGCTGAACGATTCAAGTTCTAGCCGGGCGCTCTGCAATTCGCGCATGGAGAATTGCATCAGCGCCACAGGCGCGAGCGGGAATGCGACGAGTCGCAGCGCCAACATGCCGTCGGCCAGTCCCCCCGCGCCGAGGAGAGAGCCAAGCGACAGCAGCGCCAGCGCCGCCAACAGCGTCCACGGCCGCTCACGGCGCTTGGCCCATAGCGACACGGTCGCCCCGCCATAAATCGCCGCGCTGACCAGCGACCACATGGCCGCGCCCCCGGCCGGCTCCTGGCCGGTCAATTGCCACAAGCTCAGCATAAAGGCGCTCAGCACGCCACACGTCGAGAGCACGCTGACGAGAAATGCGCGTCTGGCGCGGTCGAGCAAGGCCCAGCCTATGGCGACGGCGGAGCAACAGTCCAACGCGCGCAGCAACGAGCCGGGCGCGGCCTGCCACACGCTCGCCACGGCCAGGAGCGCACCCTGGATGCCCGCCACGATCGCGAAAGCGGCCGCCATGTCGCGCAGCGCGTCTTCGCGCAGGCGGCGGAATCCCTGCCAGGCGGCCCACGCGGCGAGCGCGCTGGCGATGCACGGCAAGAGGTAGGCGGCCAGGGCTTGTGTCAACGATAGAGTAGCCAAATGATCCGGCATTTTGCAATCCTCAAAAGGCATCCTCATTATACCGCAGGTGACTGTAGAGAAAATTACAAAAGAGTTGCGGTCGGGCAACGAGAATGGGGCCTGTTTGGATAAAGCAAGCGCCAGGTCTGCGTTTCGCCTTGACAGCACCCCTGGTTTTGTGTTATCCTGCATCTAGGAACTAGTTCCCCCGATGAGGCAATTGAATGCAGCGCGAGCGGATTTCTGACGATATTTTTGTGTTTACCAGCAGTCTGTATGCCCAAGTGACGGCTGGCGCGGTGTTGACGTCCGAGGGTACTGTCATCATTGACACGCTGCCGTTCCCCAGTGAGGCGCGGCAGATGGCCGAGTTTGTTTCCAGGCGCAGCAATGGCGGCATCCGCTACGTCATCCTCACGCACTGCCACGCCGATCACACCAACGGCGCGTATTTGTTCCGCGACGCTGAGGTCATTTCGCACGCTCTCTGCCGTGATTGGATTGTGGAGCACGGGCAGGCCGGGCTGGAGGCGGCTCGTGCGCAGACGCCGGACCTGGCCGAGGTGCAGATTCGCGCGCCGGACGTGGTGTTTGAGGGCGGCGAGATGACGCTGCGGCTGGGCAACAAGACGCTGCAATTGCTCCATTCGCCCGGCCATACGGTGGATTCTATCGTGGTGCACGTCAAAGAAGACCGGATACTGTTTGCTGCGGATACGGTGATGCCGGTGCCTTATATCGTGGACGGCGACCTGAAAGCGTTTGTCGAGTCGTTGCGGATGCTCCGCTCGCTGAGCCTGGAGAACATTGTGCAAGGACACGGCGAGGTTATCCTGCGCGGCGAGATCAACGAGACGCTCGATAGCAGCGTGCGTTACCTGGAAGCCATCCAGTCACGAGTGACCAAAGCCATCGCGGCCCAAAAGCCGCGCGAAGCGATGCGCGAGATCAGCATCGAGTCGTGCGGCAAGAGCCGGATTTCGCTCAACGGGCTGGTCCAACAATTGCACGCGGCCAACCTGTTTTCGCTGTACGATCGGCTGGCGGACGGCAAACACAAGGCGCGCAAGTGAATGACGGGAAAGGTTGACAACAGGGCTGTTCAGTTCTCGATTACTGTCACCCTGTGCCGCGAAGCGGCGAAGGGTCTCCTTCGTGTATGGATGAGATTCTTCGCGCCCTTCGGGCTCTCAGAATGACATAAGGGCGGAAAACTGAATGACCCTCCGTAGAACTGAACAGCCCTGAGGTTGACAAGCCTTTGCTCCTGTGGCATAATGCCCGACAACGGCGATGAAGGGAACGAGTAGACGTGGCGCCGAGCCTCAGCAAGCCCGGAGCGATGTGAGCCGGGTGCAAAGCCTGCGTCGAAAATCATCCCAGAGCTGGCAACCGAAAGGGGGTCATTCCCAAGTAGACTTGTCCGAGGTTCGCTCCTCGTTATCAACGGCGCGGCGATGCTAGTCGCTGATCGAGTGGCCGTAGGGCGCTATTTCCATTGCGCCCGGATTGGCAATCAGGGTGGTACCGCGGGAGCGTTGCTCTCGTCCCTTGCTGGGGCGAGGGCGTTTTTGTTTAAAAGACCGAAGACGAAGGACGAATGACAAATTCGATGTTTGTCTCTAGTCCGTCGTCAGCATGAGGTGAGAACATGACCGAGCTTTTGTACCAGACTGATAGTTACTTGCGCGAGTTTGATGCGACGGTGATGGCCGTCGAGGGCAACGCAGTCGCGCTCGACCGCACGGCGTTTTATCCAAGCGGCGGCGGCCAGCCGAATGACGTTGGAGCGTTGAGCGTGGAGGGCGGAGAGCGGCGAGTCGTCAAAGTTCGCAAGAGCGGCGACAATGTATGGCATGAAGTCGAGGGGACGCCGCCGGCTGTCGGGACACAGGCGCATGGTGTGATTGATTGGGAGCGGCGCTACCAGTTGATGCGGACTCACACGGCCATGCACATCTTGTGCGGCGTCGTCTTTCGCGATTACGGCGCATCGGTGACGGGCGGTAACATGGAGCCTTTGCACGGGCGGATGGATTTCGAATTCGAGACGATGCACCGGGAACTCGTGCGCGAGATCGAGGACAAAGTCAACGTTCAAGTCGCCGCTGCGCGCGATGTGCGCGTCAAGATTCTGCCGCGCGAAGAAGCGTTCCAGATTCCCGACCTCATCCGCACCAAAATCAATCTGTTGCCGGAAGGCATTCTGCAAGTGCGGACCGTCGAGATCGTCGGGCTGGACTTGCAGGCGGATGGCGGCACGCACGTCGCCAACACGCGCGAGGTCGGCCATATCCGCGTAGTGGATTACAAGAGCAAGGGCAAGATTAACAAGCGAATAGAGGTAGCAGTGGAGTAGGGGCGACCCGATGTGGTCGCCCAAAGGGCGCAAGATGCAAGTGGCAAGGCGTAGGAGCGCCCTCCTGGGCGCGATGGTGGCGTTGGTGGTGTTGGCCGCTTGCCAAAGCAGGCCGATCCCGCGCACGCCGACGCCGCTGCCGCCGGCGCCAGTTCCTCCAACGCCCATCTCGACGGCCCCGCCCGCGCCCACGCCGACGCCCTCGGCGGACATGAATGTGGCGCTCAAGAATACTCTCGGCCCAGGATGGAAACGCGCCGAGGTCGTCTGGTCGCCAGATAGTCGCTTCCTGGCGGTGACATTTTGGGCAGACATGGCCGCGCAGACCTATGTCGTGGATTCGCGCACGGGCGAATCGTTCGAGCTGACGACGGACGAGGGCAACATCGGACTGGTGGCGTGGTCGCCGGACGGCAAACGCATCGCGGGCGTCGCGGGTGACGACATGGACTTGT
>Ga0315279_10007833_pt1 | contig 13097 bp, 9 predicted proteins | sample YL17G06_20_MG_FD_203694 | JGI IMG/M metagenome (GOLD analysis project Ga0315279, IMG submission 203694) | Sediment microbial communities from Yellowstone Lake, YNP, Wyoming, USA - YL17G06_20 | ecosystem: Environmental > Aquatic > Freshwater > Lake > Sediment | place: USA: Wyoming | collected... | reverse complement strand
CTTCCGACTGAAGGAAGGCGAGACCCTCATCATCACCGGCGATACCGAGAGCGACCTTCGCGTCATCAACGCAACGGCGAGGGCGGCCTTTGCCATCGGAGGGAAACCGATGGTGATCCTTCACCCGGCCCCGCTGGGCGTGGGCAAGGCGGCCGATCCGATGCTCCCGCTCGAGCCGCTCACGGCGGCGCTCTCCAAGGCCGACGCCTGGGTCGAGTACAACAACCAATGGCTCCTCTACTCCACTCCCTACGACCTCGCGTTCAAGGAGAACAAGAAGCTGCGACACCTCAACCTCGTCGGGATGAACGCGAGCATGATGGTGCGCTGCATCGGCCGGGTCGACTTCGCCGCCCTCGAGGCCTTTCAGAAGGCCTTCTCTGCCCTTCTTTCCCAGACGAAGCACGTCCGCATCACGACCCCGGCCGGGGAAGACGTCGAGTTTGACCACGCGGCGGGGATCCCGGTCCGCTGCCGGATGGGGTACGCCCACGCGCCCGGTTCGGAGATGCTCGCCGGTCAGATCAGCACCACCCCGGAGTTCGACTCGGTCCGCGGCACGATCGTCTTCGACGGCTCCCTCGTCCCGCCGTGTGGGAAGCTCGAGGAACCGATCCGCCTTGCGGTCGAGAAGGGAACGATCACCCAGATCGGCGGCGGCCCGCAGGCGCGGGAGTTTGAGGCCTGGGTCGACGGCTTTCGCCATCCCCAGATGAGGCGGCTCGCCCACCTCTCCTACGGTTTCAACCCGGGGGCGCGACTCTCCGGAGACATCGTGGAGGACGAGCGGGTGTGGGGATCGACCGAGTGGGGGATCGGGAGCGTGCCCGCGACGATCGTCCCACCTGGGTATCCCGCTCCGTCTCACTGCGACGGCATCTCACTTCATTCCTCGGCCTGGCTCGACGGCCGGCTCGTGATGGACAAAGGAAGGCTCGTCAATCCAGAGCTCGTCTCCCTCGCGGCGGCGCTGGGGAAGGCCTAGATCTCGGCCAGTCCCTGACGGCGGCCGGGTTGCAGTGGGTCGAGATGTGGCGTATCGTGCCGCCGGCATGCCAGGCTTGCGGAGCCACCCAGCCAGACCGGGTGGCTCGTTTCTTTAGGAGGTGAGCGTGGCGGCAAAGGCTCTGGTGGTCGGGGGGTACTTCTTCCTTCTGCTTCTTGTGGGTTTCTTCACGCAGCGCCGAGCGCGAGCGAAGGAGGCAGACTACTTCTTGGCATCGCGGTCGCTGTCACCGTTGCTTCTCTTCATCACGATGGCGGCGACGAACTTCAGCGCGTTCACGGTCTTCGGCTTCTCCGGGGCCGGATGGCGCATGGGCTACGCGTTCTATCCGATCATGGCGTTCGGGACTGGGTTCATGGCCCTAAGCTTCTTCGTCATCGGGCGCCCGGTGTGGCGGCTCGGCCGCGAGAAAGGGCTCCTGACGCCTCCGGAGCTCGTCCTCGATCGCCTCGGGAGTCCCACGCTTCGACTTCTCTTCCTCACGGTGCTCGTCGCGTTCACTCTCCCCTACCTCGCCATGCAGCCCATGGCCGCCGGCTACGCGCTCGAAGGGCTCCTCGGAATCCCGTACGTGTGGGGCGCCGTGCTGATGATGGCGGTGATGCTCGCCTACTTGCTGCTCGGCGGCATGAGGGCGGTGGCGTGGACCGCGGTCGTGCAGGGCGTGATGATGATCGTCTTCCTCGCTCTGGCGCTTTGGGTGATCGCCGGCGCCCACGGCGGGCTCACTTCGGCGAACCGGGCCGCGGCCGAGGCATTCCCGGCCCTCTTCTCGCGCCCCGGCGGGGGAGGTGCCTTCAGCCCTGGGGTGTGGCTCGGATACCTTCTCCTTTGGCTTCTGTGCGACCCGATGTTCCCTCAGCTTTTCCAGCGCTTCTACGCGGCGCGGTCGCTCCGCGCGCTCTCCCTCACGGCGACGCTCTACCCGCTCGTCACGGGGGGGCTCTTCCTGTGCACGGTCTCCATCGGCGTCATCGGACGGCTCAGTTATCCGGCTCTCGAGTCAGGCGCCGCCTCCGACAGCATCCTGCCGATGCTTCTCTCCAAGCACGCACCCGGGGTCATCGAGGCCCTGGTGTTGACCGCGGGCCTGGCCGCGCTCATGTCCACGCTCGATTCCCAGCTCCTGACGCTTTCGTCCATGGTGAGCCGCGACCTGTTGGGGCCGCTCCTCAAGCGCCGCCGCGTGGGCGAAAAGGGGACGTTCTGGATCGGGAAGGCGCTCGTCCTCCTGCTCGGAGTGGGTGGACTCTTGCTCGCCCTGCGTCTTCCAGGGACGCTCCTCGACATCGCCACGGAGTCGTTCACGGGGTTCGCGGTGCTCTTCCCCACGGTCATCGCCGCCCTCTACTGGCCGCGGGTGACGCCGGCTGGGGCGGTGGCGTCCATCCTGGTCGGCGAGGGACTCCTCGCTGCCTACCGCTTCAACCTCCTTCCGAGCTTTGGGACGCTTCCCGTCGTTCCCATTGTGCTCTCCACGACCGCAGTCCTCGTCGTGGGAAGCCTGGTTGGGCGTCAGCCGAAGCCGCGGCCGGGAGGACGCGTGCGCCTCACGCGAGGCGGAGTCCTGGCGGCCTTGGGGTGCCTCGCGCTGTTTGCGCTCGGAAACGACGTGTGGGCGTGGGGCGACGCCCGCCTGGGACCGCTCGGATTCCCGCTCTGGGTGTGGTACGCGATGGCGTTATGCGTGGCGACGGCCGCACTCTTCGGCGTCATCGGGCACGTTCTCGATCGGCCGGAGAGGGAGGCGGCGGAGAGGCAGGAGTTGGCTGAGAAGGGCGACGCACCCGGGAGGCGGCCGGCAGCCTAGCCCGACGGGCAGGACGTCCTAGCGGTCAGAGGCGCCCCCCAGTTCGCAATGGCGGAAGCAGGCCGTGACGTGGTCGTTCACCATGCCGACCGCCTGCATGAAGGCGTAGACGATCGTCGGGCCGGCGAAGCGGAACCCTCGGCGGCGCAGGTCTTTGCTGAGGGCGACCGACTCCGGTGTCTTGGTCGGGATCTCCTCGAGGCTCGCCCAGGCGTTCTGGATCGGCCGGCCGCCGACGAACCCCCACAGGTAGCGGTCAAGGCTTCCGAACTCCTTCTGCACGGCGAGGACCGCGCGGGCGTTGTCGACCGCGGACTGGAGCTTATTGCGGTTTCGAATCAGGCCTGGGTTTGCGAGGAGCCACTCCATCTTCGCCTTGCCGTAGTGCGCGACCTTCTGAGGATCAAACTTGTCGAACGCGGCCCGATAGGCCTCGCGCTTTCGCAGAACGGTCGACCAGGAGAGCCCGGCCTGCGCCCCTCCCAGGACCAGGTACTCAAAGAGGATCCGGTCGTCGTGGACTGGCACTCCCCACTCCTCGTCGTGATAGCGGAGGAGGAGCGGGTCGTTCGTCTTCCAAGGACATCGTGTCGGCACGATCCATGACCTCTCTCTGCCCGAATCAGGTGCAGGCCTCCGATCGTACCCATCCTCACGCGAAGCGTCGAGGACGCCCCGTTGAAGTCCACTCGGTCTCGCGGGGTTCTCCGAACAACGGCGCCAGGTACCCCGTAGTGGACAAGCTTCGAACTCTCACCGAATTCGACCCCGAGATCGTGGAGGCATTGCCTCTGTGAGCGGCCGTCCGCGCCTTGGAAAGGCATGGGGGAGTGCCCGTCCCGCCCGCGCCTGAGGGCTTTGGATTTCGTCGCTGGAAGTTGTGTAGACTAACCCAGGAAGTCGACTGTTCGCCCGAGGTGGGGCGGGGGGGGGTCCCCAAACCTACATGGAGGGCTTTGCCTGGAGGGGCGGATCTGTGCGAGACCAGTGGGTTGAACCAGCAGCCAAGCTGGCGGAAGAGCTTGGCAAGGCGCTGCACGAATCGTACAGGACACTTCGGCCCTACGTAAGCGAACTCCAGGCCTCACTTCTGAGCCTGGCCTTCAAGGCTCATCTCGCCAAGGGAATGGAAGACCTCAACGGCGCCTTGGAGAAGCATGGATGGTTCGTGCCGCCAAGTCTTTCCGCCAACGAGGTATCCCGGCTGCGCGAGATGGTTGTGATGAGAGGGGAAGCCGATGCGGCAGTTGACCTGCTGCTTGAGCTCTGTGATTCAGGGCTCTCTGGGCGGATTATCGATGCGGCCTGTTCACACAGAGCCTTCGAGGACAGGGTTCCTCTTCTCCGCGAGGGGCTGGCAGCACATGGTGAAGGCAGGTACGCTCTGAGCATCCCAGTCCTCCTGGCGCAGGCAGAAGGTGCATATCTCGGATTCCTGGAGGGCAAAGGCGTATCCTCCACCGGCATGTACAAGCACGAGGAGTGGGCAGCGAGTGAGATCGAAGCCCTCGCGGCTCTGCTGCCTCTTGGCGCGTTGGTGTCCTTCACAGCTCTCCAAGGATTCTCGAAGACTATGTATGAGCAGTTCACGGCTCGCGTTCTATCTGCCGCGGAGTTGGCCGCGCTGCAAGCAAGATTCCCCCGAGGGTGTCTGTCTCGGCACGCTGTCATCCACGGAAGAGATCCCGCCTATGCCACCAGAGAGAACAGCGCAAAAGCTCTGTTCATCGTCGATTCTGTCCGTGCGCTACTGGATGCGCTTGTGGCATAGAGAGATCCCGTGGGCAGACGAGGTCATTGCCGCTCCGGGACTCGCCGACCCCAGCACCCAGTCCAGTCCAAACGCTAGGATCGGGAGCGATGGACCTGCCTGGATTCCAGGGAACTGGACCATGCACAAGGTGAACATTGCGGCTTCCGGACGCTTGAGAAGCTGAACGCTGCGGAGGGGCTATAATGATGAATAGAAGGGCTTTACATGCGCTGGCTCCCCGTAGTGGACAAGCTTCGAACTCTCACCGAGCTTGACCCCGAGACAATCGAGGTCCTGTCCCTCTGAGGGCACCGGCCGCGTCGTGCACTGGGATGCGGGAGAGCGATGCGCGGCCCGACGCAGAAAGCAGTCTTGGCTACTGGCCGCTGCGCCAGAGGCTCTGGCGTGCATCGCCGGAGGAGGTGGGCTAGGCCAGCTTGAGAAGTGGGCCGCCCCACCGGGGGCCGGTCACCTCAGGCAAGGGTGTCAATCTGGCTGGCTTTCCCAGGCTCCTTCCGTGGGGGTAGACCTCGAGTGCATGGTTGGAGAATGCCAGGAGTGAAGACGCGAGACCAGTTGCCCTCGGAGCCAAGAACGTAGTACCCTCGTAAAGTGCCGCTCCTCTTGAGCGCGGAGCGGCCTGAGGCTAGTGAATGGTCCGTACGGAGGGGCAAATGGCTGGGGATCGAGGTCGCTCAGTTGTTGTCCTCAGCGTCGGTTTGGCCGTGACTCTGTGGGTTATGGGCATTCAGGCACGGTGCGGAGAGCCTGTACTCGCGTCCCCAGTCAGCCGCGAACAGACGACAGGGCCGTCTGGAGGTAGGACCGGCCCTTGGTCTGGTGTGGTTCAGCGTGTCCAGCAGGGAGGACCCGCCCAGCGTGTTGTACGGGGTGACCTTCCGATGCCCCCTTTGGCAGAACCTCTGGTTCTGCTTGGAAGGAGACTACGGGACGAAATACGCGTCCGGAGAGCCACTCGCTTCACTGCTGTTTCTCGAATGTGGTGTTGCGGCTGAGCTCGCCCTTCAGGGCTTCGCGAGTCCATACCTCCTGCTTGGCGGAGGGTGCAGGCGGTTTGACTTCAATGGCCTGCTCGTCGGCGAGGGAGTCTTCATGTCCGGAGCCGTGGGGCTGCGGGTAAGCCCCAGTCCTTCTCTCGTCGTTCTCGCACAACTCGAAGCACACGCCGACTCTGGCACGGAGATACTCCGGGTAGCGATCAGGGGTGGCGTCAACCTCAGGTTGTGACGTCTCCCGAGCCGCCTGGCAACAGCTTTCTAGGAGGTGCTCACGCGGAGAGGATCCATCCAATCAACAGATACGTCACGGCTCGACCCATAGCGCGATGTCCCAGGACATCTTAAGCTTCCCTCCGAGGTTCCCGAAGCACTTGAAGTGAGCCCAGCCGTCCCCATCCAGACTCGTGCGGAAGACGCTGAAGTTCACCACGTCTAGGACGTACATGTTTCGGTGGAGGAGGTCGAGTGCAACGGCGACCGGAGACACCAGACTCCCTTCTTGGTCACCAAAACCCTTCACCCGGATGCCATCCAGGGTCGCCTCGGCAATGCGGTTCTCGCTGCTCGTGTCGCTGCTCGTTACGTACATCCTTCCACGCGCGATATCAAGGGCGATGCCATTCGGCGAGATCACATAGGGGTGCGAGACCTCTCCCCCCGATCCGTCCAGGCTGGCCCGGCTGACGGTGTCGGCCCCAGCGTTTGTGACGTACATCTTGCCTGCAGCGACGTCAAGCGCAATGCCTCTTGGATGGTTCAATGTGCCATTCAGGTTTCCGAGATTCCGGCCGCCTGTCCCATCCAGGTTGGCCACGCTCACTGTGCTGTTGCCTTCATTGGTTGTGTACATCTTCCCGTGGACGAGGTCGAGAGCGATCTTCAGCGACATGTTGAGCGTGCCATTCAAGTTTCCGAGGCTCTCTCCGGCTGTCCCATCCAAGTTGGCGCGGACGACGGTGTTGCCGCCGGTGACGACGTACATCTTGCCTGCGGCAACGTCGAGAGCGATGCCAGCTGGCGAGGTGAGCAAGCCACCGAGGTCTCCAAGGTCCTTCACGCCTCTGCCTTCTAGGTCTGCCCAGACGATACTCCCCGGCTCTCGCTCTCCGTAGGTTGTTACGAACATCCCCGGAGATCCACGACGCGGTACAAGCACGAAGTCGTCTACCCGGCCAGCGTATTTGAAGTTGAGCAGATAGGTACGGCATGGGGGGACACGGTCACCAGGGTCAAGCTCCTCGTTGCCTTGCGGGAAAGAGAAGCCGTATTCGCAGTCTCCGTCGCAATCCTCCGTCACGACGCAGGGGAAGATCTCGTCGATCGAATAGGCACGGTCGAAGAAGTAGCTGATCGTGACTTGAGCGCTGTTCCTGGCAGCAGAGAACGTGGTACCTGGAACGGCCAGGCGTTCTAGCAGCGCGACACTGATAGGCTCAGCGAAAAGAGTGAAGCTCTTGTCCGACCACCCCAGATAGACGGCGGCCCCTGCGTGGGTGAATGCGTCTGCCATGTCCTCTTCCTCGAACGACGAACAGGCCCACATCAGAACAAGAGCATTGTCGAGGGCCACGCGCCTGTCTGACAGAAAGCTCCCCTTCACTCTGAAGTAGGGCCCCGTCGGACTAGTCGAGGCGCATTTGGTCTGCACAAGGGTGGCTGTCTCAACGCTCTTATCCTTCCCAACCCGCGCCAGACTCTCCTCAGTTGCCACTTCTCCCGTCATTATCCACGTCGCTCGCTCGCCGGAGAACCACGCACCGTGTGTATGGAAGTAGATGACTCCGTACTCCCCGAGATGTTCGATTCGCTGGAGGGTGAAAGAACTGCCAGCGAAGACTTCCAACGTGTACCCGGCGCTCCGCAGGGCCGACTCCAGTTGGCCGGAAGGTCTCCACGTGTCGCTATCAGCGAATACCAGGGCGACGGCCTTCCTACTTACTGGCGCAACAGCCAGGCCAGTGGCCTGCTGCGCGGAAGTGGTGCCCCGTGCCGGTGGCAAGAGCGGCTGTGTCTGGGAAGCCGATGTCGAAGCGACTGGTAGGCCGTTCTCCGTGTACGGCCAGAGGGCACTGACATGCCCGCACGTGTACTCGATTGAGACTATGCCGTCCCCCTCTTCTGAGACCCGTGACACGTTGGGCTGTTGCCTCAGCCATTCCGCCACCCGGCCGCCCGCTGTGCCGGGGTCCTGCACGTAGAGCTCCGTGTACAGTGCCGCCGCTTCGCCTTGTGTTGCGAGCACCGAGGCTGCTTCTTCCTTCCCTATCGAGTAGTCATTGTTAGTCGCACCGAACCAGTCGTCAAGAAAGGCGCAGCCGCCAAGCGTAAGAAGAGTCGCACCGAGCAGAATGCCCGAGACTAGCCGTTTCGCACGTCTTCGGTTCAGTGGTTTCAACGTCGGAATACCTCCTTTTTTTACAGCATAGCGTAGCGAGACCGTACAGTGAACTGGTCTCCCCCGAGCTGTCGTACAGCCTCCTGGCGCTTCGCGAACAGGAGCTGCGCACACGGGGTACTGGTCTAAGGCGCCCTATTCGCTTCGGATCGCATGGAACACCTGGCGTCACCATACCGAGAACCTTCAGGGTGACGTTCTCGGTGCGGGTGTGACTCGTACCCCGCAGTGAACGGGTTTGGAGCCTCACCGTGACGGAAGGCGAGGCACATTTGCGCGCTGCCAATCGCTGCCGTCGCATGACTGCGGGGACGGACTTGCCTCCTCTTGCCCGATGCGGGCATTCACCCGGCACTGTCCCGAAGGTGACCCCACAGGACGTTGGTTCGCGTACCCGGAGCCAGGCTATACTGGCTCAATAAGGGGTAGTTGGTTGGGGGCGAGGCAGTGGGACTAGAGCATGTCTTGACCATCGTCGGCACAGCTGTGGCGATCCTGGCCCTCGTGGTAGCCATCGGCACCCTGTTTGCCACTGCATATCCTATCTGGCTACAACACCGGAGGGAAACCATCCTGCGTGAGAGATTCGCGCGCGGGCCATACGATCTTGCGACCATCCAGAGATCGACTCGCTACTACATCGCGCCTAAGTGCTCCAACCTCGACCCCTCGCAAGAGGTCGAGATGCGTCACGCCCTGACTGCCACGCGGGAGGACCTCTTCACAGCGGTAGATCGCTTCCTGAACGATGATCAGCCGTGCAGACACCTCCTCATCCTTGCAGACTCCGGGACGGGGAAAACGTCCTTCATCCTCAACTACTACGTCCGCAACGCAAGACGTCCCAAGCGGAGGCGGCACCTGTTCGCACTCGCTCCCCTAGGAGTGCCGGATTCGCTGGCATTGATCGCAGCGATCCAGGATAAGGAGAACACGACCCTCTTCCTCGACGCGCTAGATGAGGACGTGGCCGCTCGTGAGGATCATCGTCATCGCGTCTCAGCTTTGATGGAAAGCTGCAGGGCGTTCAGGCGCGTGATCATCACGTGCAGGACGCAGTTCTTTCCCCGCGATGAGGAGATCCCGGTCGAAACAGGCATCCTCCGGCTCGGCCCTCTCAAGGCGGGCGACAAATCGATATATGAATTCCGGAAGCTCTACCTCTCGCCATTCACTGATGCGGAGGTTGAAATCTATCTGCGCCTACGGTATCCCTTCTGGCGTGTTCTGACGCGGCGGAAAGCACGCCGCATCGCTGAGAAGATACCTAATCTCACGGCGAGGCCGATGCTGCTGGCGCACATACCGGACCTTGTGAACAGCGAAACCGAAGTTGCGACTGCGGTGGAGTTGTACGAGGTGATGATCACTGCGTGGTTTGAAAGGGAGACAGCGTGGGTAGACAAGCGGGCACTTCGGGAATTCTCGGAGCGGCTCGCAGTCGAGCTCTACACGAAACGAGAGGTGCGGGAAATGGAGCGCATTCCTAGGAAGGAGCTTGAAGGCCTCGCGCAGTCGTGGGGACTCGAGCTCTTTCCCTGGCAGATTGCCGGCCGATCACTCCTGAATCGTGACGCCCAAGGCAACTACAAGTTCGCCCATCGGTCTGTCATGGAGTACCTGTTCGTGCTTCGTTTGGTGAAGGGTGACCCGTACTGCCAGGGGGTCCTGCTGACAGACCAGATGAAGACCTTCCTCCTCGAGATCCTGCTAGGTCCCCGAGCCTCCTTCTATGCGCCCATCGTGACGAAGTACGACATCGCTGGTCGGGTCGTGTCCGCTGCCCGGTTCGCGACGTTGGAGCGTGAGAACTTCTCCCTCCAGCTGAGAATCGACTGCCGGGAGGTCGCCGATGAGCTGGTTGACCTCCTTCTCGCGGACCCGTTCGTCCGCGAGCGAGGCCGCCTCGGGTCGTGGCCTCCTGGGGAAGGAGAGTCTTTGGTCGCAGTCGGCCTGGACGGACTTCATTTCATCTTCTCCTTTGAGCCCACCGCCAATGATGCCGTTGCGCGAGCATCTGGGTCATACGAAGTCGTGACGAGTCTTGACGATCCTGCCGGCAACGCGGTCCTGAACTTCCTGCTGTCGGCGGACGTCTCCGACAAGCCGAAGCCGCAAGTTGACGTGATTGCCATCCTGAAGAGGTACGGGCTCGAGGGCTTCAAGGACATAGTTGATCTCTCCCGGTTCGTGCCAGGGCTACAGCTCAGGCCTCGTGACGCTGAGGCAAGAGCGTTTGAGCTGTACTTCGTGCCGCACGACTGAGTTCGCGCCGGCAGGGTCGTCTCGCGCGGTCGTGGCCCCTTGGTCAGTCAACGTCCGAGGTGACTCCTTCAGAAACTCGCGGGCCCGTTCTTGCCCCGCCCCGGCGGCGGTACACCTTCTGGGTCGGTCCAACCCACAGTGGGCGGTAACGCTTCCGGTCCTCGTGGCCACTCACTCGTACTGCCCTAAAGATGAGCTGCGTCGTACGCCTCGGGGGACAAGCCTCGAACTCAGCGGCCGGTTCGTAAGTAGTCCACTAGGGGGTACTGGGCCTCGTTCCCCACCCCTTACTTGTCGCCAAGCGGCAAGATGGGATCCCGGCTTCCATCCGTCGCCAGCCAGACTCCAAGCATCCGGCGCCTCTCTTCGGCCGTAGTTCTGCTCTTCCTTAGGCGCTTGAAGAAGCTCCCGAGATACCGGTCGACAAGTCGATCGACGTTCTTGTCCACACTGTAGAAGGCATCTGTGGGATTGCAGAAGCTGTACTGCTCCGTCCATGCGTGGATCATGCGACTCACAAGAGCGAGAGTCCTCACGAGTGACTTCCCATACTGGCCGGGCAACTGCGCATTCCCCTTGCTCATACCATTGGCTGCTTCATCCAACTTCTTCTTGACTCTCTCTAGGAAGTCCGAGCGAGCTGCTCTTGAGCGTTCGACGATGTAACGGGTTACGCTGCAGCCCAGGAACTGGAACCCGCGACTTACGTGGCCTGCGGACGCTTTGCCCGAACCATCTCCCGGCTGGTATGCACCCAAGTTGTGGCCCTCAAGCCACTTGCGCCCTGCTCCGAATGCAGTGTCAGTACTGTGGCGATCCGGGCCCAGAATGAGGAAATCGTCGATGTAGCGTATCGTCACGACCTCTCCGCTATTCATCAGTTCGTCGAACTCGTGCATATAGACGTTCCCGAAGAGAGGCGAGAGGCAGCATCCTTGCGCAACACCCTCCTCATCATCAGGGAACAGGTGAATCAGCGCGCCCATCTCCTGTGCATTGCCGATCTCGAGATTCGTCGCCTGGTCGAGTAGCTCTGCCAGCGACGCGTCAGGCAGAAGGAGCTGAATCCGCTCGAGCACGTCTCGTCTCAGTACTCGAGTGAAGAAGTCGCCGATATCTGACTTGATGAAGTACGTTGCTCCGTCCGCCATGGCCTGACAGGCGCAGCGCATGGCATCTACTCGTTTCCTCTTGGGAAGCCCGCCGAAGCTTCGTGGATGATGGACGTACTCCCAAAGAGCGTCTTGGATCTGAAGGCTGTCGAGAATCGATCGTTGGACAATGCGGTCCCTGATCTCCGCCACAACCAGCGGCCGAGGGTCTTTCCCTGGGCGCGGTATTCGCACGGCTCTCGCCTCCCCAAAGGAGAAAGTGCCGTCCTGAAGAGCCTGCGAAACCTGGTGTATCCTTGTCTCGACGCCCTGCTCGTACGCTTTGATCGACGCCTTGGTCGTTTCAGATTGCGAGCGCAAACCGCTCCGCCTGACCTGAGTCCACGCTGTGGAGAGGTTCTCGTAGCTGGCTACTTCTTCGAAGAGGCTCGCAGTCAAGAGCTTCTTTCCCAGAGAGAGCCCCGTCGATGCGAGCAGGCCCGACTTGAGTGTCCTCGTGTCCCGGGTATGCCACTTAGGTGCGCATCACCAGTGATTACCACTGACTCTGTGCCTCTTCGTTCTACCCGCCCGATGAGCTCGATAGATCCGCACATCGGAGCTGCCTGCACGTCGAAGAAAGAGCCGCGCTCCGCTTCGCTGCCGCAGCAGACACTGGCAATTATACACCAAGACTGCCAACCGATCAACTGGTGGTCTCCCTCGCTGACACTGCCGGAGGAGAGACTTCGTTCAGCTTCATTGGCGAGCTGGCTCCCTCCCGGGGCGATGGTAGCACGTCTGGCCATCTCGCATCGGGGGAAGTCGCGGGAAGCCGCGCGTTCAAACGGATGGAGGGCCGTCTTGCTCTCCCCCGGCACTCCAGTCGCAGGCTGCTACCACCCGCTTGCAGTACCCCTTGCGGGACGGGCTTTGAACTTGGCAGCTGCCCGGTCGTAGCATCCCCCCCGACCGATTTTCGAAGGCACGTCGACCGTGTCTCCGCTGCATCAGGCTAGAAGCCTCGATTCTGCCTCAGGTACTCATAGGCCGTATTGATCTGTACCATGCGCTCAGCATCGCCCTTGACGTCAGGGTGCCAGAGCCTCACAAGGAGTCTGTACATTCCCCGTATCTCCTCGTTGCTCGCAGAAGGCGGAACCCCCAGAATCCTACAAGCAGTGGGTTCATCAAGGCGACCGCTGGCACTATCCGGCGTTTCCTCCGCGCCATCGCCTCCCCTTCCTTGAGCGAACTCTTGGTACTCCACTGCCCGCGTTTCCAGAAGAACCATGTCGGCAACAAGGCTTTCTAGCACGTCATGAAAGGCGCTCCACTGCCGTTGAGCAAGAAGGGTCCGAAGCTCAGCGGCGACAAGCCCCTCGTAGTCTTGCTCAAGCTCCGCAATCAGAACCATGCTGCCTGCTCGACTGACCTCCTTCGCCGCCTTCTTGTACTGCTCGCGGGCACCAACGAGAGCTGCCTTTGCCGCTTGGAGGCCCTCAAGATCCTCATCGGCAGATGTCATCCAGTCTCGCAGCTTTGACGCCAACTCCGCTGACTCTCTTGGCAATCTCGCCTTTGAGTGAGCAACGTAGCTTTCGATCTCTTCTTCGTAGACAGCTCGGAACTGTCTTGCCCCCGGTTTCCTGGACACTCCGCTAGCTTAACGCCCTCTCGGCCTGACGGGCCTCGATCGGGGAGCGGAACTTGAGCCGCTCGATGAGCCAGTCGGCGTTGTAGCGTGCAATGAACCCT
>Ga0315279_10007832_pt1 | contig 13098 bp, 9 predicted proteins | sample YL17G06_20_MG_FD_203694 | JGI IMG/M metagenome (GOLD analysis project Ga0315279, IMG submission 203694) | Sediment microbial communities from Yellowstone Lake, YNP, Wyoming, USA - YL17G06_20 | ecosystem: Environmental > Aquatic > Freshwater > Lake > Sediment | place: USA: Wyoming | collected... | reverse complement strand
CGACGCCACGCCCATCGGCACCATTGCCGCCGCGGTGGGTCCGGCCGGCAACCTGAACGCCCTCTGGCAGTTCGAGGGCGGCGTCTGGCTCGGCTACTCGCCCGCCTACCCCCAGGCCAGCGACCTGACGACGAGCGACCTCTTGGACGTGGTCTTCATCTGCGTCATGGGACCCGGCAGCTTCGGGCGGCCGATCGTGTGACGGCCGGCCGGCCCCAACATCGCGAGACAAACTAAGGGGAGAGGGCGGTAGCCCTCTCCCCTCCTCGTGTTCTGGGGCAGGAGACGCCGGCGCCTACTCGGGCTTGCCCTCCACCGGCACGCTGATGGTGAAGTAGGGCATCTGGACCGCCTCTCCCAAGATGGACAGCACCACCTCGAAGTGGGCGTCCGGGTCAAAGACGGGGCCGGCTTGGGATTCCACTAGCTTCGATTCGGCACTGATCTTGCCGTCCTTGAAACTCGGTTGGATCGCCCAGACCAGGGACCCGCTGACCTCGCCATCCTGGCAGATGAAGTAGTTGGGGGTGCCAGGACCAGGCAGGTGAGCGCTCCCCTCGATGACGACGCGGTCCTTGCCCTTCCAGCGCGCCGTGACCTGGACGTTGTAAGAGGCGGCGGGCTCTTGAGACTGCTGGCAGTACGAGGAGGGCGCCGCCGCGCGGCGGGTCGGAGTAGCGACAGGAGACCCTGCGGGGCCGGGAGAGGCGGTAGCGCCAGGCGTTGGGCCGCTCTCTTCCCCGCTGCCACCGCAGGCGGCGGCGGACAAGACAACCGTAGCTGCTAGCAAGACAAGCGCGATTCTTCTCATAGCTCTCCTGGAACTGGGGTGCTGAGCCACTCGAGCGCCAGCCGCCAAGCGTAAACGGGCACTGCTATGGGCCGGCGTTGACGGACTCCAGCACGTGGAGAATGACGTCGGCGATGGGCCCGGAGACCAGGGATCGCACCTCTTCCGGCGACACCTGTCGAATGGTACCTTCAGCCAGCACTTGAATGGTGGCTTCCCCCGTGCTCACCTGGACCGCGATGCTGGCGTCGAAGCCGCCTCTCCAGTAGTGTCCGACGAGGATCCTCTCGCCAGCGGCGCCCATGAGTGCAGAGACTATCCAGTCCGCGTTCCCGTCGGCGGGCACCCTCAGCGAGAACTCGCCGATGGTCAGCAGGTTCCACTTGAGGCCAGCGGTAGTGTCATCGGGTAGGAGGGTCGCTCGCCGCTCGGGGGCGGCTGGCGTCGGCGTGGGCAACGGCGTCTCAGGCGTAGGCTCGCCCGGCAGAGGAGTGGGCTCAGGCGGCGTGGGCGTAGCCTCGCCCGGGACAGGCGTGGGCTGCGGCACAGGGGTGGCATCGGCGCCGGGCGCCAGCGTAGGAGTGGCTACGGCGGTGGGACCCAAGCCTGACATCGGCGTCGTGGTAGGGCTGGCGCCGGCCGGGGGAGTGCCGGCTCCCGGCGTCGTGGCGCCCGAGACTTCCTCGGGAGGCTTCTCCTCAGAGAGGGCCGTTTCCAGCGCCTGCACAGCCTTCTCATGGCCCTCGCTGGAGACGACCATGGCCTCCTCCAGCTCGTCGACGGCGTTCTCCTTCACCAGAGGCGCCACGCGGTCAAGGGTGTCCGTCTGCTCAGCCGTCAGGTCGGTGATGCGCTCGATCTGGCCGGTTGGCACGGAGTCGGGCTCCAGGGCCCGGACGAGGGGCTCGGTGGTCTCCGTGATCTGCCTGAGAACGGATTCGCCGATTTGGCGCTCCTGAGAGACCATCTCCTGCACTTCGTGCAGCCGCTCCTCCGCCAGGCCGATGCGGTAATCGCGGCGAGCGTCCTCGCCGAAGGTGAAGGTGAGGCGGGTGCGCTCGGTGAGCCGCTTGACGGGGTAGCGCCATTCGCCGGGCAGGCTGTCGCCGGCGCTGGCCACGACGAAGGATGAGAAGCCGAAGAAGCCAATGAGGAAGGCCGCAGCCATGGTCGCAGCCATCCTCCGCCAGTTGGGGGCAAACACCGGCCGCCAGCTCCACCAGGAGAGCGCGGGAAGGGCGGGTAGGAACCTCCGTGGCTGGCGAGAAACCGCGGCACGTGCCTGAGCAGCAGCCAGGAAGCGTTCCCGCGCGGCCTCCTGAAAGGCCGAATCCGCTTCGGGGAAAGAGGCCTGGCCCAGCCGATAACTCAGCCGGAGCAGCGGCTCCAGGCGGTCGCGCCAAGAGGGATAGAGGGACAGGCACTCCTCGACGGTGCGCTGACCTGTGGTCACCGTCTCCAGGCACTCAGCCAGTATCTCTTCGAAGCGCTGCTTCATCGCAGTTGCGCTACCCTATCGAACGTCCCTTCCAGCTCAGACTGGGCCAGGAGCTTCTGGAGCCTGGCGACGGCCTTGTGCTGGAGGACCTTAACGTTGCCCTCGCGCTTGCCCAGGGCACGCGCCGTATCGCTGACGGAGAGGCCGACGGCGAAGCGAAGCCAGAGCACCTCGCGCTGGGCCTGAGGGAGGGCGCGTGCGACCTCAAAGATCTGCTCGAAGTAAAGCCTGTCTTCGACACGGATGAGGGGGTCAGGTGCCGAGTCAGCGACGCTGGGCCCCAGGACGGTCTCCTGGCGGCGCATGCCATTCTTGCGAGCGTGGCTGACGAACTGGTTGTGGGCGATGCGGAAGATCCAGGCGGCGAAAGGAGCCTGCCTCCACTGGAAGCCGCTGATGCCGCCCAGTACCCTGACGAAGACTTCCTCCGTGACGTCCTCCGCCTCCGACGGGTTGCCTGTGCGAGCCAGCATGTAGCGGTAGATGCGGGGGAAGTAGAGGTCGTAGAGCTCACCCAGGGCCTGCTGGTCGCCGGAGCGGGCCCGCCCAACGATGTCCCTTTCCTGTCCGTCCGTCGGAATATCGGAGCGCAAAGAAAGGTGCACGGAGGCCTCCCCAGACACTGGAGCCGGTATGCCCGAATCGTGTATAGCATAGTCGGTTTTGCCCCCGCCCGTCCAGCGAGCTGTAATCCTACAACTATTACAACGTCGGGCCGGCGCCCAGAGTTAACAGGGGAGCGGGCGGCGTTAACCTTTTCCCGCGGCGGGGCGTTTTAAGGGGTGTAGCAACCGGATTTCACGGTTGCCCGAATAGGTATGCGTGCCCGCTAGACCGCTAGATATTGATTGACAGAGTGCATTTTTTCGTGTTACAAGGGGCGTTGCGGGCTAGCGGGGGCAGGAGACTTGTCTTCTGGCCTCTTTGCCCGTGAGCGCGCTAGGGAATTCACGGGACTACGGAGCCCGCCTGCCCCCGGCACGGGCGGCGGGGGAAAGGAAGGAGGGATGCGATGTAGCTAACTTCAGAAGCGGCCTCGCTGCCGCCCAACAAGAGGCCGTCTGGAGCAGGCCAGCTCCGGCGGACCGAGGGCGGGGGCCGGCCACTCTGCAGCTAGCAGATCATTAAGTCCTAATGAACGTGAAACTAGGGAGAAAGCAAGGGAATGCGGCGGCGAGCCGCCACCGACCCGGGAAGGAGGAACTGGGTCTGCCAACCAAGAAGAGACTTTGGTGGTCTGACCCAGGTCTTTCGTGCCTGGGGCCTGTAAATGGCAAGGCGGTGGCCGCAGGTCCGCGCAAAGGAGGAGCAACCCTTGAGTATTAGCATAAAGAAACTGGGAGTGCTGGCAGTCATGGCCGCTCTCCTCGTCATGCTGGCCGCGCTGCGGCCGATGGCGCAGACGCCGGTGGCCCACGCCGACTTCGGAACCCCGGGCGGCATCTCGGCGCTGCCCTCGGCGGCGCCGGCCATGCCCGGCATAGCCAATCAGGGCATCCCGGCCATCATCGGCACCGGGCAGTACGCTATCGTTACGGTGTTCTGCAGCGATATTGGGCTGCCGTACACGGCAGGAGCCTGTGTGGGCCCCTTGGGGGAACCTTGGGTCGTTCAGCTTAAGTTGACGCAGGTCTACCCCACCAGCGGGGCGGTGCCCATGGCCGCCTTCGCTGGCAGCGGCACTGATTCTATGGTGGTGACGGACAACGGCGGCGCCGACATGGACATCGCTGTCGGCGTCATAGCGGTTGAGGTAGACGCCGCGGCCGCCACTCAGGGCAACACCCAGGGCGTCAATGAGATCGTGAAGGTCACCGCCACCGACGTGACTAAGTGGGGCGGCTGTGACAACTGCGCCGGCGACTCGCGCGCCGTCAACATCGTGATCGTGGACACCATCCTGGCCTGGGGGCCCACCGGTCAGATGAGCACCGCCTCCCAGGAGCAGCCGGTCTTTGTCTCCTACCACTGTGACGTACTCGGCCGAGCGTCGCTGGGCTTCCTCGCCTCCTTCGCCGACTGGGACATTGACGGTTTCCAGGGCCTAGACGACATGTATGACGGCCTGTACGCCGGCGGTTGGGCCATGTTCCCCTGGTTCGTCCCCGTGGCCGGACTAGGCTGGGGCAGCAACACCCTGACCGGCGACGCCGACTTTAGCGACGTCTGGTGCGGCGGCAACACCGGCGGCCTGTTCGACGACTTCGTGGACTTCTCGACGACAAAGGGCATCCTCTCCGTCGACCCGGGCGCCGTGGCGTTGACGCAGAATGCTGTCGCGCTGGCCCTGGGCATGGGCATCTTCTACCCGCCCATCCTGGACTACGACTGCGGCGAGGGGAAGACCATCGACACCTTCGACGTCGATGCCCTGTCGGCTTGGGCATCGTTCCTTCAGGACCCCATGCAAGGGCTCGAGGGCGGTTGTGACCTCGACGGCTGGCGCAACGGCGTCGTCACCACCCAACTCCTGGGCATGGGCGAGGTCGGCGTGGCCACCATCTCCGCCCAGCAGGGCGGCGGCATCGCCACACCCAGGACCATCAACGTGACCTTCACGGGTGGGGCGGCGCTGTCCCTCTTCATCACGGCTCCGGAGCTGGTCGGCCTCACGGGCGCCGACTTCACGGTGACCATAGTGGACCAGGACGGACGGCCGGTGGGCGACGAGACCGTGCAGTGCACGGTTGACCCCACGGGCGGCGCCCTGGTGCTCCTCAACCAGACGGGGACCACGGCCTCGACGACCGGTTTGGTGACCTTCACCCTGATACCGACGGGCGCGTCTGTCATCGGCGCTGAGGAGCTGACGATCACCTGCGTCATGGACCGCGACCGCAGCATCTCGGCAAGCACGACGCTCACCCTGAGCACCACTCCTGATCTGGAGGCGGTGGCTCTGGTGGAGGGCTGCAACCCGATAGCCGCGACCTGGGCCGACGGGACCGTCATCGCCACGGTGGCTGGCGCAGTAGCGCCGGCCGAGGCCCTGGACGCTATCTGGAAGTTCGACCCGGTCACGAGCACGTGGATGGGCTACTCGCCCACCGCTCCGGCCGCGGTCAGCGACCTGGCTTCGGTGGACCGGCTGGACGCGATCTTCATCTGCGTGAACGCGGCCGCTACGGTCAATCGACCGGTGATCTAGGAACTCAGTGGCAGGGTGTGGGGGGCCCGATCTGGGCCCCCACACCCTGCGGCCTTCAACGGGGTTGGGGCCCCGAGAAAGGGATCAGACGAGAGGGACCTTGAGCTATGATCATTAGCTGGAAAGCCCTGAGGAAGGGCGTACTGGTAGCCGCGGTAGTGGCGCTGATCTCGTCACTGATGGTGGCGAGCGTGAGCGCCCAGCCGCCAACGCCGCCGAACCGCTTATTCGGCAACGTAACCCTGGACGGGGCACCGGCCCCGGCGGGCACCAACGTCACGGCCACAATTGGCGGCAACGTCTGCGGCCAGACGACGGTAATTGCAGACTCGTCGTATGTCCTGGACGTGGTGTCCAGCGGGCAGACGGCCGGCTGCGGCACCGAGGGAGCCTCGGTGAGCCTTTCGGTGGCTGGCAACTCCGCAGGGAGCGCGAGCTGGAGCAGCGGCAAGTTCACATCGCTGGACCTGGCCGCGCAGACCGCGCCACCACCCACGGTGGTGCCCACGGTGAAGCCAGTGACGCCGACGCCGGTAATCGTGACTGGTACCGGTGGCTACCTGGACGGTGGCAGCGGGACGGCCTGGTGGGCCTACACGGCCGCTGGGTTGGCGCTGCTCCTGCTGGGTACGGCGGGTGTGGCGGCCTACCGCAGGCCACGCCCGTAGAGTACGCCCGCTAGGCGAGGCGCCTTCGCCTGAGACGGCCGGGACGGCTGCCCCCAGATGGGGGCCCGTGCAGGCTTGTTCGGGCGGAGATACGGCCTTAACATGAGGCGAGCCTTCCCGGCGGTGCTGTTAATGCTGGTCGGGAAGGCTCGCTGGGTGTTCCACGGCAGCGGCGCAGGGGAGCGGAAGGCCCGGGACGAGGCCTGCGCTGAGCAGGGATCCGGTCGCGGGCCAGGAGCGTTCCAGGCTTTTTCGCGTTCCGAAAGGAGGCGCCCTTGATGCATAGTGTAAGAAAAGTAGGAGTGCTCGCCCTGGTGGCAGCGCTCATCGTAATGCTCGGACTGCTGCGACCGGCGGCGGAGACGCCGGATGCCGAGGCCAGCTTCGCCCACCCGGGGGGCATCGCGGCCTTGCCGTCGGCGGCGCCGGCGGTCCCGAACCTAACCGGCCAGTCTGTGCCGGCTATCATCGGCACCGGCCAGCCTGCCATTGTGGCCGTCTTCTGCTTCGAGAGGCTTATGCCGGTCCTGCCTGCGGGGCCCTGCGCGGTCTTTGCCTCGGGGCCAAACCAGCAGATCGCATCGACGGGAACTATCAAGTTCGAGCTGAACAGGCTGTACCCCGATGACGCCCCATCGGGGCTCACCTTCGATGCCAACGGCGGCCACACACTGGTGCTATCGGACAACGGCGGTGCCGACATGGACGCGGCTCTGGGCGTGGTCACGGTTCAACTGCACGCCGCCGCCGCTACTCAGGGCGGTACCCAGGGCGTGAACGAGATCGTAGAGGTGCGGGCCACCGATGAGGTGGGCGACGTGCGGTCGGTCCAGATTTTCGTGGTGGACACGATGCTGATCGCCGGGCCAACGGGGCCCCTGAGCACCGCTGCTCAGGAGCAGCCCTTGTTCGTGGCCTACCACTGCGACGTTACCGGTCGCGCGCCTCTCGCCGCGGGTACACCGCCATGGGCGATCGATCCCGACGGGGATGGCTCCCAGGGCCTGGACGACATGTACGACGGCTACTACACGGCCGTCTACGACGGCAAGGGCCCGGGCCTTGGCTACGGCAGCAACACGCTGGCCGGTGACGTGGACCTGCAGGACGTCTGGTGCGGCGGGAACACGGCTTCGCTGTTTGACGACTTCGTCGACTTTCAGACTGACCTGGGGCTGTTCTCCATTGCGCCTGTCGCCTACGCCCTTCAGGAAGGGGCGCACCAGCTGGCTGGAACGGCGCCCCTGAACTACTTCTACCCGCCGATCGTGGATACTGCCTGCGGCAAGGGGAAGTCGGTCGATGTGTCTGACGTCGATGCGCTGTCCGCATGGGCAGCCTGGCTGGCGGGTGGGTTCCCGGCGCACCCGCTAGGCTCAATGGGCCAGCAGGGCGGCTGCGACGCCGATGGCTGGCGCAATAGCGTGGTGACCATGATGCTCCTGGGCAACGGTGACGTCGGCACGGCCACCATCACCGCCCAGCAGGGCGGCGGCATTAGCCAGGTCCGCACTGCCAACGCCACCTTTATCGCCTTGCCGGCCCTCTCGCTGTTCTTAGAGGCGCCAGCGACCATGGGCCTCGAAGGCGGCGAGTTCACGGTGGCGGTGGTGGACCCCAGCTTCCGCTTCATCGGCGACGAGACCATCTCGTGCACGCTGGACCCGCCGGATAGCGGCCTGCTAATCGTCCCGCAGACGGGAACCACAGGCAGCGTCACGAGCGACTCGCCGGCCCAGGTGACCATGAGGATCGTGCCCACCGGGGCGGCGGTGGCGGCGGGCGAGAAGCTGACGATCACGTGTCAGTTGGACCGGTACCGCAGTGTCAAGGCTGTGGGCTTCGTCACGCTGGTCGCCTTCGAGAGCGAGTCGGTGGACCTGGTGGAGGGCTGCAACCCGCTGGCCGCGACGTGGCCTGACGCGACCGCCATCGACGACGTGGTGGCGGGTGTTGCACCCGCCGAGGCGCTGGACGCCATCTGGCTGTTTGACGCTGCGTCCGGTGCCTGGCAGGGCTACTCGCCGGCCGCTCCTGAGGCCAGCGACCTGGAGTCCGTCAACAACTTGGACGCGATCTTTGTTTGCGTGAACGCGGCCGCCACCATTAGCCGGCCGGTGATCTGAAGTCAGGGGCTTCCGCTAAGGAGGATAGCTCCGGGAAAGGAATCAACGGAGGGATCTGAACCATGATTAACTGGAAGGCCCTTAGAAGGGGCGTGGTATTGGCCGCGGTAGTGGCGCTGATCTCGTCACTGATGGTGGCGAGCGTGAGCGCCCAGCCGCCGACGCCACCGAACCGCTTCTTCGGCAACGTGACCGGAGCGGCGGCCGGCGACAGCATAACAGCCACGATTGGCGGCAACGTCTGCGGCCAGACGACGGTACAAGCGGACTCGACGTATGTGCTGGACGCAGTGTCCAGCGGGCAGACGGCGGGTTGCGGCACCGAGGGAGCCTCGGTGAGCTTCGCGGTGGCCGGTAACCCGGCGGGGAGCGCGACCTGGAGCAGCGGCAAGTTCACGTCGCTGGACCTGGCCCCGCAAGCCGTGTCGCCTACGGTGGTACCCCCCACAGTAGTGCCCACGGTGGTGACGCCGACGCCGGTGATCGTGACTGGCACCGGTGGCTACCTGGACGGTGGCAGCGGGACGGCCTGGTGGGCCTACACGGCCGCTGGGCTCGCGCTGCTCCTGCTGGGTACGGCGGGTGTGGCCGCCTACCGGCGGTACCCCCGCTAGTCGAGGTGGCTTCCGCACAAGGCGGAGGTTAGACCTTGAGATGAAACGAGCCTTCCCGGGCATCCGGGAAGGCTCGTTCTATCCCTCCCAAATGTCAGCCTTAGCTGACGACGGTCACAACCCGGCTATGGTATCCTGGGTAGTCGAAGGGCCGTCGACACTTCCTGACACAGGCGAACACGTGGAGGCCACATGCGACTCTGGAGGCTAAGCGTCCCGAGATGGTTGCTTCTGGTTGCGGCCCCCCTGGCGTCGGCGCTGGTGGGAGCAGCCCTGGTCGTGCTTCTGATGAAGGGGGACTTTGGAGGAGGGGAACACGACCCGGAGGTTGTGGCGGCGCCCACAGCCACGCCCACGGCATGGCCCACGGCTATCCCCGTTCCGCCCAGCGAGGCCCCCCCCACACGACTGGTGGTCCCCGCGATCGACGTGGACGCTCCCCTGGAGTCCAAGGCTGTGGGGGAGGAGGGGGTCATGCCCATGCCGAGTGGCCCAGAAGTAGTCGCCGTGTACGACATGTCTACCTACCATCCGGGAGAGGAGCACCGCTTAGGGTTTGGGGGAAACGCCATCCTCTCCGGCCACGTGGACTACATCGATTACGGCCCCGCTGTCTTCTGGGACTTAAGTGAGCTGAAGCCGGGCGATGAGATGCGGGTGCTGCTCGACGATGGGACTGTTTACCACTATGCCGTGGTCTGGAACGAGAAGTGGCCAGAGGGGGAAATCCCCTGGGACAGAGTCTTCGAGATCAACGGTCGTGATGCCCTGACCCTCATCACTTGCGCCGGCTCCTGGGACGGCCACAACTACAGCGACCGGCGCGCCGTGCGCGTTGAGCGCGTCTACGGCCCCTTCCAAGAGCAAACCGGCTAAGCTTCATCGACTCCGCACGTGAGGCGTGGGCGTAGCGGAGGGCTTTTCCGCCTGAGGCGAATTCGCCTCTGGCGAAGGCGCAAGCCCTCCAACCCTAAACAGAGTAGCGGAAGGCTTTAGCCTTCCACTCTTCCAGGTGGAGGCCTAAAGGCCTCCGCTACGTTTCTAGACAAACTCGAAGGCCAGGCTTGGGGCCTGGCCTTCGGCATTTCACGGGGCACGTCGCCCGTAGCGTGGATCTCGGTTAGATCACGGGCCGGCTGAACGTGCCAGCAGCGCTCACGCAGACGAAGACCACGTCCAGGCGGTTCTTCTGCGTCAGGTCGCTGACATCGGGGAACTGGGGCGAGTACCCCATCCAGACGCCGCCCTCGAACTCCCAGAGGGCGACGAGAATGCCCGACGGTGCGACGGCGCTGGCGACGGTGGCGATAGGCGTGGCGTCGGTTCCTGTCCAGGCCAGGGGGTTGCAGCCGGCAATGATGGGCACCGTCTCCACGCCGCCGGGAGCGCCGGTGGGCGTAACCGTGGGCGTCTCTGTAGCCGCGCCTGGCGTCTCGGTGACCGTGGGCGTGGCCGTGACGGTGGGCAGCGGCGACGGCGTGTCGACAAACGGCTCGAAGTCGACGACGCCGGGGCCGCAACCTGCATCACCGTCGTGGCAGACGACGCCCTCGATGGCAGCGGGGTTATAGGCGTCCCAGTCGTTGTAGATGGCGTTGATGTTAGCGGGGCTCAGGTTCCTCAGGTGCTGCTCGGCCGGGGCGACAATGGCGCCGCGGAAAACGTTGCGGTTGGCGACGGAGAGGCCGATATCGATGGAGGCCGCCGCGTTTACCCCCGCGCCGATGACGATGCCGTCGGAGCCCGAGGTGATGGTGTTCTGGATTATGGTGACCTGTTGGGTCCCCAGGTCGTCGATGAGAAACTGAGCGTCGGAATTGCCCGAGAACGTGTTGCCCTGGATCAGGAGGTTAACCTCCCAGTTCGCCTCGATGCCGCTGTCGCCGGCGGCGTCGCCGTTGTTGGTGATGACGCTGTCGCGGACGACGTCGTCCTTGCCGCCGTTGAGGACGACTCCATTGTCACGGTTGGCGGTCAAGGTGCAGTTGCGGATGGTGTTGCGATCGCCGCCGCTGCCGATGGCGTAGTAGACCCCGGCAGCGAAGCCACGGACGGTGAGGCCGTTCAGGACCAGGTCGTCGGACCAGTTGTCGATGAGGATGCCTATGGTGCCGATGCCCTCGCCGTCGATGACCAGGTTGTTGATCTGGACGCGGTCAGCGTGGTCGATGGCGAAGGCGCTGCCGGGGGCGGTGAGGCTGACCTGCTGGCCGCTGCCGCTAATGATGAGGTCTTCATCCGTTATGGGCGGCAGGTCAGCGAGGAGGACGATAGGCCCGGCGGTGCTGATGGCAATGACATCGTTGTCGACGGAGGCGTTGGCCTCTTGGATGGCAGCGCGCAGGGTACACTGGCCTCCGGCCGTGTGGCACACACCATTGCCGATGTTGTCGTCGGCGTCGTCGGTATTGACGTTGACGGTGTAGGTAGCGGCCTGGACGCGGGTGGCCGGCGTGACCACGATTGCCATGACCAGCGCAAGACTAAGGACGGCCAGCCCGGCGAGCGCTGCCGTCCACCTCCATGTATAAGACCTTCTCTGGTGCCCTGGAACGCGCATGAAGCTGGCCCTCCTTGCCCTGACGGGCTTAGTGTGAACTAGGCTAGATCCTGTTTCCCGCGCCTGTCCGCCTTGGGCAGACTCGACCGCCTCAGGCGGGCCTGCTCCCCTCCACCACCGCCTATCTTTAGGGGAGAAGGCATCCCTTGTCAATACTGCCTGGCGGCAGGCAGGCCTAACATAGAGAGGGGGCGGCCCGCAGGCCGCCCCCGTCTTGCGAACTCCTAACTCCTCTTGCCCGATAGTGCCGCCGACTCCGCCCTTCTAGATCTTGGGCCGGCTCCAACTGCCGGCGGAGCTGACGCAGATGAAGATTACGTCCATGCGGTCCACCGCGGTCAGGTCGCTGACCTGAGGGAACCGAGGTGAGTAGCCTTGCCAGTCACCGCTGGCGGGGCTGAACTCCCAGATGGAGATTAGGATGCCGGAGGGCGAAACGGCGTTGGCGATGGTGGCGATGGCCGTGCCGTTCGGGTAGGTGCTGGTCACCGGGTTGCATATGCCGCCCACCAGCGTCACCGACTCCATGGGCCCCGTTGTCGGCGTGGCCGTAGCCACAGGCGTCGTCGGCGTGGACGTGCGGGTAGGCGTGGCCGTCGAGGTCGGTGTACCCGGGGTTGGGGTGATTGTCAAGGTTGGCGTGACAGTGCTTGTCGGCGTGGGCGTGGTAGGCCCGGCGCACGAGCTTGCCACAGGGTCCCAGTCCACGTCGCCACTGGAGTCGCCGACGGCGTCGCAGTCCTGGCTGTCCGCGTTATCGGCGCAGATGTCGTCGTCTGGGTCAGTGTCGCCCGCCCAGTAGTTGTACTCGGCGTCAACGTCCTCGCCGCTCATGTTCTCGACGTACCACTCCATGGCCCCCAGGGAGCCGCTGAAGCAGTTGGCCTCGCTGGCGGAGCTGCCGCTTATCTTCACATCGTCGCAGGCGCACGTGGACTCGAGATCAATGCCGTCGGAGCCCACCCCGATGGCGTTGTTCTTGATGCTAACAGTGCCGGTCCCAGGGCCGGCTATGAGGATCTGGTTGTCAGTGTTGTCATTGATCGTGTTGCTGGCGATGGTCAGATCAGACTGGTCAACGGCCGTGACCCCGTCGACGCTGTTGTCCTCAATCGTGTTGTTTAGAACCTCGTTACCGGAGCCGTCCTGCAGGAACACGCCGTCGAGGGTGTTGTCCTCGATCCGGTTGCCGCGCACGATATTGTCGTCGGCGTCGGTGAGGAGGCCAACTCCGTAGGCGGTGTTGTCTTCGATGAGGCTGTTCTGGATGATGTTGTCGTCAGACCCCGGAGATGCAGCCTGGCTCATGATCCCGGCAGCACAGTCCTCGATGTGGAGGTCCGTGAAGGTCCCGTCGTCGGCCGTTGCGAGCAAGGTTATGCCATTAGCGACAACTGCCTCGCAGTCAATGCGCAGGTGCTGGATAGTGGCTAGGTCATCGTAGATCTCGAACCCGTAGGCAGCCACCGGGTTCACGATAATCGTGTTGCGGTCGGCACTCGCCTGGCCGCGGATAATGACAGAGCCACCTGCGTCCACGTCCACGGTTTCATTGTACGTGCCCGGCCGCACCTCGATCGTGCCGGTCCCACCGTGGTCGCTGTCCAGGTGGTCAACGGCGTCCTGGATAGTGCAGAAGGGATTTGTCGTTGTGCCACCATCGTTGGCGGTAGGGTCGCCCTCGCAGGCTACAG
>Ga0315279_10007831_pt1 | contig 13099 bp, 11 predicted proteins | sample YL17G06_20_MG_FD_203694 | JGI IMG/M metagenome (GOLD analysis project Ga0315279, IMG submission 203694) | Sediment microbial communities from Yellowstone Lake, YNP, Wyoming, USA - YL17G06_20 | ecosystem: Environmental > Aquatic > Freshwater > Lake > Sediment | place: USA: Wyoming | collected... | reverse complement strand
CTTCCCGTGGGGGAAGGTCGGGGGTGAGGGGCACGTCAGGGTCTACCGCGCCTCGATCGGCCGTATCCTGATGTTGCGGAACCGCGCCATGCGGCCCTGCCAGTCGCCGCCGCCGTGGACCTGCAGGCCGATCCGACCCTCGGCCGGCAGGCGCTCCTCAGTGTCGACGTAGTCGGTGACCTTGTTCCCGTTCAGCCAGACCTGAATCCGGGGGATGGCACCTTCGATGATGATCCGCGCGTCGTTCCACGTGTTGGGCTTGTAGAAGCGGCCCCAGCCCGGGTCGGGCGAGCTCCAGCCACCGATGCCCTCGCCGTAGATGATCCCCACTGTGCCGCCGGGCCTGTAGTCCACCGTCGACTGGTAGCAGCGGCCGTCATCGGCGGAGCGCATGAAGAACCCGGAGTCGATGTCCCAGTCCGGGTTCAGCTCGAAGCGTATCTCGTAGTCCCCGTAGAGCTTCTCCGTCATCAGGATGCCGCCGTTGCCGGGGGGGTCCTGCGTTCCGCAGATCGCGCCATCCACGACCGACCACTTGCCGCCTGTGCCGTGCCCTGTCTGCAACGTCTTCCAGCCGGTCAGGTCCTTTCCGTCGAAGAGCGGCGTGAACTGGTCTTCGGGTGCCCAGTCCGTCTTAAGTGGGCGGTACCTGATGTTGCGGTACTCGATAGGTCCATGATCGCCCTGGAGCATAAGGCCCCCGGGGACGCCGTAGTTCCGGTCCACTTCGCCCCCGGTGGCGCCGTCGATGTCGCCCTCGACGATGTCCTCGCCGTTGAGGGTCACCTTTATCCATGCGGGACGCACCATGTTGCCCTCCCGGTCGGTCCGCGCCCCGAGGAACTGGATGTCATAGGACTGCCACTCGCCGGGCGCCTTGCAGGCGTCCTTGCTCGCCGTGATCTTCGAGTAGACCGACCCGCACGATCCGGGACTCGGCTGCTGCCCCTGGCTGTCCGCCACCTGGACTTCGTACCTGCTCTGGAGGTAGACGCCCGAGTTGCCGCCCTTCGGGACGCGGAACTCGACGTGCAGCTCCTGGTCCTCGAGCGGGGCGTCGCTGATGATGTCGATGGACGCCTTTGAGTTCGTCAGGACCCCGTCGACGACGCTCCACCCGGATTCGCCCGCATGGCGGAGGTGCCATCCCGTCAGGTCTTGGCCGTCACACAGCGAGACCCAACCCTCCTCATCCGGTGCATAGGTTCCCTGCGCGCGGCTGACACCCGCGCAAGCCAGGCTGAGAGCGAGGATCGTGAGACCCGTCGCGAAAGCGCGCTTCATCAGTATCGCTTCCTTCCGGTTCATGCTGTTCTGCCTCATCCCCGCCGAGGTTCCGTCCAGCCGAAGCGCGGACCTTCGGGCGGACGGGGCTATGCACGCAAGCTGCCGAAGTGGAACGCCAGCGACTCCCGCAGGTGCTCAGTCCAGTACTCCCACGTGTGAGCGCCCGGGAACTCGTTGTACGTGTGCGCGATCCCCAACGACTCTAGCCGTGCGTGCATGTCGCGGTTGCCCTGGAACAGGAAGTCATCAACTCCGCAGTCAATGTACAGAGCCGGCCGCTCGTTCGCCGGTATGTTGGCGACGTAACGAAGCGGGCTGTTCTGGGCCGCTCGTTCGGGGGTGCCCAGCGCCTGGTCCTGGAACTCACGCCAGAAGTGGCCGGCGTCCTCCACAAGGTCGAACAGCCCGCTGTGGCTCGCTATCGACCGGTACATCAAGCGATTGCGCAGGCCGATGTTGACGGCTCCCAGCCCGCCCATCGACAGGCCGGTAATGCACCGGCCGTCGCGCTCGGCCTTGGTTCGGAGGTTGGAGTCGATGTAGGCGACCAGGTCGCACGCGATCCAGTCCTCGTAGCGCGCCGAGCCGTCGGCCCAGTTGACGTACAGGGTGCCCATCTTGCGGAGGCCGTCGTTCGGCATGACGATGATGATAGGCTCGATCTCGCCGCTGTCGATCATCCGCCCCGCCGTCTCGGCCGCCGAGCCCTTGCACGGCCAGTCCCACTCCCAGCCCCACGCTCCGTGCAGCAGGTACAGCACGGGGTAGCGCCGATCGGTGTTGTCGTCGTAGCCGGGCGGAAGGTAGACCCAGATAGTCGCACGCCCCTGCAGGGCCTCGCTCTGGATGCCGTCCACCATCAGTGAGCCGTGCTCCGGTTGCCTGATCGCGAACATCGCCCTCAGGTCAGTCCCTTCAGCGCAGACGCCGCCCTCGCGGACGGTGTGCCGGTGTGACAACGTCCGTGCGCTCGGACAGCCGCGTGCCGAGGTAGCCATCGACGCACTTGAGGAATGCCGGGTTCCGCGGCAGCGACATCTGGAGCCTGCCGCCGTCCAGGTCAAAGAACTCCAGGAACCGCGCCGACAGGCCCAAGACCTGCCCCATCGTGTAGACACGCGCCGTGGCCAGCCGATCCCACGGTATGACACGGGTGCCGTAGACAATGCTCTGGTATGCCAGGCCCTTGGGCCCGGCTACGGCCCTGACCACGGCGCCGGTCGCCGACGGGGGGAACAGGGCGATCGGCACGCCGACCTCGAAGGCCATAGCCACGAAGAGGGCCTTCTCTATGGCTGTGGGTCGGGCGACGGCCATGGCGATCAACAGACCCGCCACCACGAACGCGGCGAGCTTGACCAGCGCCCACAGCAGCATCGGCACGCCGCGTATGCCCGCCGCGGCTTCGCCGGGCCCGTCTGCCCGGGCCGGCTCCGACCTCCGCCTGCGGCCCTTCTTCCCATCGAGCACCGCCGCCGCAAGGTCGTAGAGCTCCTCCTGCCCCTCGCCGGGCGGGAACGTGAGCCTGACGCGGCCGCGCGTGAGAATGTACAGCGTGGCCTCCTTCGCGCGCGGCGACGAGACCGCCCGCACGACGCGCGCGACCTCGTTCCAGGGGACCGACAGCCTGGCCCCGTGCCCCATCCTGACCAGCAGGCCCCCTTCCTCATCGGCGTGGGCGAACAACACGTTGCGTCTGAGGATCACCCAGAACGAGGACGCCACGACCAGCATCAGGGCGCCCAGGCCGGTCGCCACGCCGCTGCTGAGGGGGTGCATGACCGAGCGGTACCCGACCCCCGTGATGATCGCGACCAGCCCGGCGCCGAGGAGCAGCGCGCCGAATGCCGGCGCTAGTGTTGGGTCGCCGGCACGCTCGTCGGGTCGGTAGCAGAGCGGTCGGCCCATGTGTCACAGCCTCTCGAGGTAGGTAACGAGCAGCTCACCCAGCGTGACGAGGTCGAGCGCGTTGTGCTGGAGGATCGAAGCCAGCAGCGCCGGGTCCCTCGTTTCGAAGAACCGGTAGAACATACCCGGAACCTCTGCTCCGGGCAAGTCATCCTCCCTGCGCCGGTTGAGGTAGTGCCGCTCGAGGGTCTGCAGCCTGTGGTTCGGTACATCGCCCTTCAGCACTCGCCGGAACACATGCAGCAGGTCGACGTGGTGGCCGGAGTGCTTCCCCTTGACCCGATAGTAGGTCATCCGGTCGTGTATGAACGGCACATCGAACGACCGCCCGTTGAACGTTACAAGGCACTCGTACCCGCGCCAGAACAGCGCAAGGGCGCGAAGCAGCGGCCGCTCCTCGTCGAGATCGCGGGCCAGGAAGAAGCACAGCAACGGTTGGCTGTCGCGAAGGGCGAGGCACCCTATCAGGAACACCGGGCACCCCGACAGCCCCCCGGTTTCAATGTCCAGGAAGAGCAGGGAGCCAGCACCGGTGGCAAAGGCGTGCTCGAGACCCTTCGGCACACCGACAGGTTCCCCGGAGAGAAGCGTGTGCAGGCTCGCGAGCCGGCGTGCCGACTCCGGCCATACCTCGGCCAGCGGGAGCTCGATGAGCCAGTAGGCGCCCGCGTCCGGCGACAGCATCTCGCGTCCGCCGAGCATCCCGGCAAGGTGATTGCCCTCGCCCCGGGGGAATAGCACCGGCAGAGCGTCGAGGAAGGCGTCCGGAGCCTCGATCGTGGCGCGACGGCCGGCTCCCTGTCCCCGGGGAGACGTGCCGGTCCGTCCTGAGCCGCCTACCCGGCGGAGGGCCCGCCTCAGATCGGCAGGTAACACGGGCGCCCCACCTCCGCTCTAGCACGGTGGGCCGGGATCTTGGCACTCGCGCGCGACCCCGGCGTTCTCAAGCGTCTAAGGATTCCGGCGCTCTTGTTGCCCGGCCTCCATGCATTCCGGCCCGGCCGGGCGGGACGGAGTCGTGACGTGAGCCTGTTGACGAGTCGCTACGTTGCCCGGAGGTTGCCCCTGGTGCGTGCCGGCCTATTGTGCGCGGCCCTCGCGGCGATCATCGCGTCGAGCTGTGCCCCTCAGAGCTCGGGACCCAACAACGGTGGCAATAACGGCAACAACGGCGGCCCGCCGGACTCCGTCCCTGCAGACGCCCTGTCGGCCACCGGCAGGCTCTGTGGCTTCCTCTACCGCGCCGAGCCGTCGGGCACGGTCGCGGTTGCCCCGCTCCCGCCGCAGGGCGAGACGCAAGAGCCCGTCGCGAGCGCGGCGCTGTGCGCCGACACCGGCTCCCTCGCGTTCAGCGACGAGCGGGGCGCCTTCGCGTTCCCGGCGCTGCCGGAGGGCACTCACACCATCCGCGTCGACGCGGACGGCGTCCTCGACACCCCGGTTGAACTGGCCTTCCAAGTCACGATCGAGGCCGGGGCAACCAGCAGCGGGCGGCTCAGCTCGACCGACGCGGCGGGTCCGAGCGGCGCGGCGATGGGCTGGGCGTACACCGACTCCCAGGGCGGGCTCATGCTCTCCCCATCCGCGCGATCGGATATGCAGCCGCTCGCGGACGCGGGCCTCGTGTTCGACCAGATCCCCGTGCCGACCGACACCCGGGGGGCGTACCTAGCCGCTGACCTGCTGCCGGGCACGTACCAGGTAACGGTGCAGAGCGCGGCGGCTCAGGTGAGCGACGCGCTTGCGGTGACCGTCGTGGGTGGCTTGACAGCCCTGGGATCGGATGAGCACGCGGCGGAATGGGGCGCCGCGCACGGGCATGTCGGCCTCGCCTTCAACGCGCCGCAGCCGTACCTCACAGTGGCTCCCGCCGGTACCGCCCTCCAAGTGACGCCCGCCGCCGTGGTGACGCTCGAGAACGGCCAGGCCGCGCTCGCCGATGACGCCGGCGGCTACACACTATACGGCCTGACGCCCGGACTGCACACACTCAGCGCGACCGCGCGAGGCGTCGGAGGCACGGTGCGGGTAGCCATCGTCATGGCAGACACGGTGACCGGGGGCTCAGACGCCCCGCCCGGGTCTGTGAGCAGCGTCGAGCTGACGCTGGCCCCTGACTGCCGGACCCCGGCGGTCGACCGCACGGTGCAGCTACAGGCCCTCGCGATCGGGCCTGACGGCACCCCCTGGGCCGGCTTCTCGACCTTCTGCTGGTCTGTGTCCGACACGCGGATCGCCACGGTGGACCTCGCCGGCCGGATCACGGGCGTCTCGGTGGGCTCTGTGACGGTGCGCGCGCGTGCTGACGACCAGCAGGACTCCCTCGACCTCCTAGTGATGCCCAGGGGCTACGGTGAGGCGGCCAGCCTGCAGCTCGTGGCCCTCGGCCCCACGACCATCAGCACGGGAGCGACGCGGCAGCTCGAGGCGAGGGTGCGCGATGCGGGCGGCGGCCTGCTCCCGGGCTATCCGGTCACGTACCAGTCGTCGAACCCGACCGCGGCCGCGGTCACGGCTCGCGGCACGGTGGCGGGGCTGCGCGAGGGCCAGGCCCTCATCACCGCGACGCCCGCGGATGCCCCCACAGTGCAGGGCCAGGTCAGCGTCACCATAGTTCAGGCCGATCAGCGACTTAGGGTCATCCCGCCCGAGCTCTCGTTCGACGCCGACGGGGCCGATACGCTCCAGGTCGAAGACCGCACCGTCGGCGCCGACGGGCCGATGCACTGGACCGCCACGGCGCACGAGTCGTGGCTAACGGTGAACCCGGACGTCGGAACAGGCAACGGCGAGGTGACGGTCACCGTCACACGCGGCGACCTAGCGCCCGGAATCTACACCGACCTTGTGGACGTCAACGCGGGCCAGGCGGGCAGGCAGTTCGTGCTGATAACGTTCAACGTCCAGGACGCTATCATCATCATCGAATGAGCCTTGGCGCGAGATAGACCTTGGGGTTCAGCCCACTGCACCTTCAGCTCACTGCGGCTCCCCGCCTTACGTACGCGTGGAACATGTCGTCCGCGACGCGCACAAGAACGACCTCGCACTCGCTGCCGTCCGGGTGGGTTCCGCGGGCGTGGAGGCACGGGGCGCTCTCGGTTCCCGGCTGCAGGATCTCTGGTGGCAGTTCCGAACTAGGGGGCCACCCGAACTCAAGGTCAAAACCTGACAGCCGGTCGTGGAGTTCGGCGAAGGTTAGGCTGCCGAGGGCCTCGTAGCCGGTCGGCAAAGCGCCACCGTCGTATGCGGGACGGGAGAGCGCCAACGCCACATCGTCGAGTTGGATGCTGCCGATGATCGGCTTGCGACGACCTGCGAACGTGCTTGCATCCCCGATCTGCATCTCCTTTGTTTCCACCGGATGTATGCACAACTGGCACACCGTGGTGCCAGGCTTCAGCTCAACGGGCGTCTCGCCGATGTTGCTCAGCTCGAGCGTCAGACATCCGGCATACCCAGGATGGACGGCGGTCGCGGTGGCGATGATCAGGCCCCGGCGCCCCCAGCTCGACCTTCCTATGACGTACGCCGCTAGGTCGTACGGCAAGCGAATCCACTCAAGCGTTATGCCGAGCACAAACGTACCCGGGTGCAGGCAGTAGGTCCCGCCGAACGGGACGTATGTGGTTGTAGCGAGGTGACTCTCCGGGGAGGGCCAACCAGCCCTGAGGACCGGCAGCCTGTCCCGACGGAGCACCACGAACCACGTGCCTAACCTGAGATCGACGGACGCGGATCCTGTCGTGCTCAGGTCTCTGAGAGATCGCGCCGGCAACGGCGTGATGACGAACGGATCCCTTCGACGCGGGGCAGCGTCCCGAGCCAGCCTTGCGGCGATCCTGTCCGCCTTGAGCATCGCTACCATTCTTGGGATGCGGCTCCGTCGAGCACCCACCAAAGCGCCGGCTGTCCTGCCCGTACGGACTTCGTACTCAAGGATCTCACAGCTCTTGAGCACGAGCTCCCCCAACGAATCGGCCTTCCTGCGCCAGGCAGTCGGCCCTGTGGGATCCTCAGCCGGCCCCACCAGGGCTGGCATGGCATCCCACGCGGCGTTCAGGATGTCCGACAACGTTGCTGGGGAGCCAGCCGGCACTCCCTTCTCAAAGCGATCCCGCACTTGGGCACATCCAGCGTCGTCAGCCTGCGGAACGCCCGAGCCCTGGACCAGCTCGGCGGCATACGACCACAGTCTGCCGACGAGCAACATGCGAGCCCGGTCTGCTAGCCACAACTGGAACGGCTCTCGGTGCTCGGGCTGGGCGGCGTCCTGGACGGGGAACAGCGCCGCGTAGTCTTCGAGCTCAGATGGGAAACGCCATGCGAGACGCCCCGCCATATCGCGCAGATTCCGCGCTCTGTCGGAGTCCGTCGGATACTCCCCGGGTCTGGATACTCCAAGCCGGGAGTCAGCAGATACGCGAACGCTCTCAGGTAGCTGCGCCCGAACAGTAGCAGTCCAACGAAGTCGGCGAACGTCTCCTGGCACTGCGACAGGGCCCACTCGGCAGGCTGGTCGACGAAGTCGATGTACGTCTGCTCGTCCTCGTTACTGGGGTCGAGCCACCACGCGCCGTCAGGATACTGGGCCTGCTTGCACTGGCTCCGGAAAGCAGCCCATCTTTCATCCAACGCAGCGCTGACAGCCTCCTTGACCATGTCCCCCCATTCAGTATCTGCACGGATCCGCCACCACGCCAGGTGCCCCAGCTCGTGGCCGGCCATCGGCACAAGCAGAGGGTTGTCGGCCTCATAGGCGGGCAAGCCGAGGAAGACGAAGCCGCGCAGGCCGCGTGGGTCGGGATAGACGAGGGGAGCCTCGTCCCACTCGGAGGAGAGCACCAGCGAGACACCAGACTGAGAAGAGCTCCCATCTACCCCAGCTAGCTGGCGCGCCAACCGCAGAAGCGGCGCGTGCACCTCGAATGGGGTCCGGGGGCTCGTAGAGCGCTCGATGATCCCGAGGAACGGGAGATAATGCCCCACCCAGTACCGAGGCTGTTGGACAAGCCAATGCACGCTCTCAGGGTCGTCCCCGGGTGCTATCCCGCTGCCGAGTTCGGACTTGATCAGGTCGAAGTGCTCCCTGATCCTCTCCAGAGCCAGCCAACCATGTCGGTACGGGAACCGAAGCTCCTTCAGCCGCAGGATCTCATCAAGCATGGCCTGACAGCGGCACCGGCCATATGAGACCTGCTGGGTGTTAGGCGGACACATGATCCGCTACCTGCTCTGGTCAAACCGACGATGGTTGTCGATGGGCGGACGCAAAGCCGACGCCGACCGGCACAGCTCCACGCACACGTCGCGCATCTGGTGCACTTCGTCCACGCGCTCCGCCGCGAAATGACCCTGGTCGTACAGCACCGACCTGAGCCTCCCTTTCAGTTCAACTGCCCCGTCCAAAAGGTCCGCCATGGTGCCGGGCCCCTGGCGATCTCTCAAACGTCGGACTGCCTTCGAGAAGACCCGAGCCGCGCCCGGAGCCAGGCGTATTGGGCCGTTGTCGGCCGTACCCACCGACTTGTCGACGAACTCGACCAAGCTCTGCAACGCCCACAACGGCTGGTCAGGCTGACGAGGAAGACGATCAAGCTCACGCGCAGCAAGGCAGGCTATCGTGGCCAAGTCGCAGTCACGGTATGCCTGTGGTGGGCTAGAGACCGTAGTATTCCCGTTGTTCATCCTTCTCCCCTGTCCCATCGCTCCCCCCTGCCTGTTTGTCGGTCAGGACAGCCCTCCCCTGTAGCAACTGAGCGCATCGCTCCCCGGTTCCGCGGGCCATCGAACAGAAGTTCGCAGCATAGCTACATGGTAGCATATGCTACCACGTTGGTGCGCACTTTCCGGCGAAGCCCGGCAAGAACCTGCCTGCCCGGAAGCAACTGAGCTTCGCGGTCTCACTTGGCTGGCACCACAGGCTTACTAGGGCTCCAACGCCCTCCCCCGCCTTACGTAAGCGTGGAACATGTCGTCCGCGACGCGAACGAGCACGACGTCGCACTCGGCACCGCCGGGGTGGGTGCCGCGAGCATGCAACCCGGTCACCGATGCCGCCTCGGCGTCGAATGGCTCGACCGTGAAGGCTGAGCCTGGCGGCCACGCGTACTCCAGCTCAAGCAGGGACAGGAAGTCGCTAAGCGCCGCAAGGGGCACCACCCCGACGGCCTCGTAGCCTGCCGAGACAAGCGTCTTGGCCGCCGGCTCGGACGGCACCACGTCCAACTGACCGGCCGCCCCCAGATCGGCCGCGCGCCTTGCGTCGGCGGCTGTGGCGGTCCCGAGCGCCGCAGCCCACTCGTCCTCGCTCGCCTCGGTCCCGCCTGTCGCACGCGCGAAGGTCGCCACAACGATCCGCTCCGGGCCGGACCAGGCGACTGCCAGCGTACGGTCTCCTCGGTTGGCGAACACGGCGGGTACGCAAGGGCACGCGGGTAGGCCGACGTAGCGCAGCCGCAGGAGCCCGCGGGACGGCTCACCCCGATCGTCTAGGGCGGTCCACTCACTCAGCCGCTCGAGCACCCGCGCCGGCTCGAGGCGAACGGTGGTCGCTCGGCACCCCTCGGCATCGGTGGCTTCGACCGGGCACTGCCGTTCCGCCGGCCCTGTAGGCAGTCGGTAGCGCCTCGGCGGCGCCTCGGCAAGCGCTCTGCGTAGCGCCCAGCGTCTTCGGATGAGCAAGATCGTCAAGGGAGCGCTGCCCAGCGCGAGGCACGTGGCCATAGGCACGAGCCAGGTCAGACCCCGCGCGATCGTCAGAGCCGCGAACGCAAGACCCAGCAGCCACCCCGCCAGGGCGGCTGCGACCGCGTAGCGACGCTGGCACACTGGACGACTCACCGGTCTAGGAGCTTCATCTCCGGAACGCCGTCCGCCCCCAGTGTAGCCTTCAGGCCCCCGTCCGTCAGCCAGGTCCTCGCCTCGGCGCTGCCCCTTAAGTAGCAGTCCCAGAACGCGACCGTGGCCTGCTTGATGACGTTCTGGAAGACGGCGTCCCTCGCTCCTTCTCCGAGCGCCCTCGGACGCCCTGAGAAGATCATGTGATCGCCGCCCGCGAAAGTGATCAGGAACTGGTCGGAGGCGTTGCTGTGGTCAAAGGGCAGCCGCCGCTCCGCGGCGGTTGTCTCGCCGATAGGGCTGTCGTCCTTGGTCCCAGTCATATGGAAGCAGGGGATGACGATCTTCCCGAAGGCCGCGTCGAGATCGCCCCTCTTGTTCGGGACGGGCGCGCTCATCGGGATCGCCGCCTTCACCCGTGGGTCTCCGAGAGCCACCTGGCGCCCACCGGGCAGCGTGAACACCTCGCCGGCCGCGGCGAGCGTCGTGTACGCACCGAACGAGTGGCCGGCAACCGCGACATGCTCAAGGTCCAGCCTGCCCTGGAGAGGCGACTCCTCGCCGTTCATCCGCTCCATCCGGTCGATCGCGAAGCTGATGTCCCTGGGCCGGTTGACCATGTTCCCGGGGTCTGCGGCGGCGCGTCGCGAGGCCCCCATGGGATCGGGGCTGCCGCGCCAGACGCTGTCGTCGCTGCCCTTGTGCTGCACATGGACGGAGACGTAGCCGTGGCTCGCCCAGTGGTTGCCGAGGTACGAGTACCCCTCGCGCGTGCCCCCGAGGCCGTGCGAGAAGATGATGACCGGGAACGGCCCGTCGCCCGTCGTCGGGTAGTAGAGCTTTGCGGGGACGTCCCGATCGCGTGCATCGTCATGCCAGTTGACGAGCAGCACGGCGACCTCGTACGGGCCCGGACCGGCCTTGTAACCCTCGGCCGTCGGCTCCTGCGACCAGCCGCGGCCGGCCAGCCTGCACCCAAGCAGGAGCACGACCGATCCGAGCAGCAGGACCCGTGCCATTGGCTTCGCCATGAAGGACACCTCCGGGTTCTCTGACGCGCGGCCCCGCCCGCAGTGCGGCCCGTGATGCGGGCTCGGCTCGGGGCTACGCAGCGTTCTCGGCGAGCTCATCCAGCAATCTGAGCAGAGCGTCGGGATGATCGGTCTGGATGCCATCGACTCCGATCCGGATCGACCTGCGGTGCCAGTCATCGCGATCCAGCGGTCCCAGGTTGTCGGCATACACCAGAGCCCCGAGATCGTGCGCGGCACTGACGAGCTCGGCCGTCCACTCGTTTGCTCCGCCATCGAACACCTCGACGGGAAGCTGGTCGAGGATCAGCCGCAAGCCCTCCGCGCTTCTGTGCTCATCGTCCGGGCCGAGCATGACCGGAATGTCGGGGGCGACGCGCTTCCATTCGCGAAGGCAGTCGAGCCCGCCGTAGACAACGACCCGGTCACGCATCTCATGCCGGTGTAGCGCCGCCACGATGTCGCCGACAGGCCCGTCCTTGTGGTCGAGGTAGATCAGCAGCTTCTCGCGACACGCCTCTAGTGCCTGGTCGAGGCTAGGGACTCTCTCCCCCGTGCATTCGGCGTCGAAGTGCGACCCCGCGTCGAGCGAGGCGATCTCGGACCAGTCAAGCTCGGCCACCGCGTCGCTGCCGTCGGTTGTGCGGTCGACGGTGCGGTCGTGCATCAGGACCAGCCGTCCGTCCCGGGTGGCACGGACGTCCATCTCCACGTAGTCGACGCCCAGCTCAGCGGCCTTGCGGAACGCGGTCAGCGTGTTCTCCGGCGCCAGAGCTGAGCCACCCCGATGGGCGATAACAGCCGGGGTGTGCTTCACTTCGGCCATCCGGGCAGGCCTGACAGTGCCGGTCGACGCCATCGCCACGGCTACTCCCATCACCAGGCTCGGGGCCGATGCCGCGCCCTGCATCGGTGTTCCTCTCAGGTGATACGGCCCACTCGCGTTCGCCGAATCTGGGCCCGAACTTTTTTTCTGACAAGAGGAGGACTATCCGCCAGGAGCGAAATCGCCAAAAGAGTTGTGTGTGGTGTTGTACTGGTGTGCCTCCCTACGGCACAAGACTAGCGTGAGAATCCGTGCGTCGCTCCGTCGCGGCGCCACCGTGTTCTCACCACAGACGAGAGCCGGGGGGCGAGAAAGGGCTCGGAGCCCGCGCTTCGTGCGCGGCGCCGCACTACTGGTAGTGACTGCACGACATGACCTGCCTTGCGGGTCAGAACTCCGATGCACTGCATTGGGGGGGGTTATGATGCGCTACGGGAGGGTCTGGTGGCTGTTCGCGGCCGCCCTGCTCCTACTCAGCGCTACCTCCGGATGGGCGACGGCCCTCGATACGTGGGGAACGCCGTTCACGACAGACGCTCACGGCAATGAGATCTACAGAGGCACCATGATAGGCAACCCGACCGGCGACGGCGGCGGGATCGTGTCAGGATCCCAGTCCAGCGCGGACGTCTGGGTGGGTGGAGCCGCCACCGATCCGGTTCCGACCTCCAGTTGGACGTACGGCTGCTCGGCCACATCGGCCGGCATGATGTTCGGCTACTACGACCGGCTGCTCTACACCAACATGTACGCCGGCCCGGCTAACGGCGGCGTCGCGCCGCTCGTGGCCCTGGGCGCCTCGTGCTCCATCATCGCCACGATGAACGGGTTCGACGGGCGGGGCACCAAGGGGCATGTCGACGACTACTGGACGGGTTACGGCAACGCCGGCCCCGACCCGTGGGTGGGCAACTGGGCCGAGCACGCCTGGGACGCCTGCACCGCCGACTTCATGGGCACCAACCAGTGGAAGTGGGACTTTTCGCCCTGGCCCGCGGGCGACGGGGCCATCGACTCGAACGTGGACGGCGCCACATCCTTCTTCTGGTACAGCAGCCCAACGCTGCGGTTGTACGACTACTCGCCCGCTGCCGCTTACGGGCTCCCTCGGACCGAGATGACCCATGGCCTGAGGCTGTTCGCAGAGAACCGTGGGTACACGCTTCAGGATGCCGTCGACCCCTGGGGAAATCCCACAAAGGACGTC